>ERZ650307.77-NODE-77-length-42671-cov-6.977426_pt1 | contig 42671 bp, 45 predicted proteins | sample MGYA00376243_ERZ650307 | MGnify/ENA primary metagenome ERZ650307 (study PRJEB26733, sample SAMN07839242) | wastewater metagenome | biome: urban; feature: artificial channel; material: waste water | place: USA: North Carolina | collected 2016-03-31 ... | reverse complement strand
GCCTGAGAAAGCGGATCAGCAACGGTGAAGTCAGCAACTGGCGGATCTTGTGCGACACGACCTCGGCCTGGATAAAGCGCAGATTCGCCATGGCCGCGTCGATCAGGCTGGCGTTCGCCACATTGGTCTGGCGGATGATCACGTAGAGGTCCGGATTGATCGCCCGGGCGCGCGTCACGGCGGCCAGATTGATCGGGTCGCGATCTGTGCAGGCGACCAGGCCGACCGCGCGGCCGATGCCGGCTTCGTGCAGATTCTCCTCGGCGCTGCCCTGCCGCAAGGCCGCTGATTGGTCGCCGCGCACCGCCGGATCATTGTCGATCGCGGTCCAGGTCACTCCAGCGGCTTCGAGCGCCGCGCCGATCTCGCCCGGCTCGGCCTGCGCGCCGTGCTCGGCGGCTCGATCGCCACCATGATGACCGCCACCATCGCCGCCCTCAGGCCCCAAGTCGACAATATAATCCGCTGTTTTAATCACATCAAGATTGTGTTCGATAATCACAATCGAGTTGCCTTTGCCTTTCAGACGGCCTATCACTTCCAATAGCAATGCAATATCAGCAAAGTGCAAACCGGTGGTGGGTTCGTCGAGGATATAGAGGGTGCGGCCGGTGTCGCGTTTGGAGAGCTCAAGCGCGAGTTTGACGCGTTGGGCTTCGCCGCCGGAGAGGGTGGTGGCGGATTGGCCGAGGCGGATGTAGCCTAGGCCTACGTCCATCAGGGTTTGCAGTTTGCGGGCGACGGTGGGCACGGCGTCGAAGAATTCGCGGGCTTCTTCTACGGTGAGGTCGAGCACTTGGCTGATGTTTTTGCCTTTGTATTGCACTTCGAGGGTTTCGCGGTTGTAGCGTTTGCCGTGGCACACTTCGCAGGGCACGTACACGTCGGGCAAAAAGTGCATTTCAACTTTAATCACGCCGTCGCCTTGGCAGGCTTCGCAGCGGCCGCCTTTGACGTTGAACGAGAAGCGGCCGACGTTGTAGCCGCGTTCGCGCGAGAGGGGTACGCCGGCGAACAGGTCGCGGATGGGGGTGAACAGGCCGGTGTAGGTGGCGGGGTTGGAGCGCGGGGTGCGGCCGATGGGGGATTGGTCGACATTAATCACTTTGTCGAGCTGCTCGAGCCCGGTGATGGCTTCATAAGGGGCGGGCTCTTCGCTGGCGCGGTTGAGCTCGCGGGCGGTGATTTTGGCCAGGGTGTCGTTAATCAGGGTGGATTTGCCGCTGCCGGACACGCCGGTGATGCAGGTGATCAGCCCCAGCGGCAATTCGAGGGTGACGTTTTTAAGGTTGTTGCCGCGCGCGCCTTTGAGCACCAGCATGCGCTCGGGGTTGACGGGCGTGCGTTCAGACGGCACGGCGATGGCGGTTTTGCCGCTTAAGTATTGGCCGGTGATGGATTCGGCGCAGGCGGCCACTTTTTCGGGGGTGTCGGCAATCAGCACGTTGCCGCCGTGCTCGCCGGCGCCGGGGCCCATGTCGATGACGAAATCGGCTTCGCGGATGGCGTCTTCATCGTGTTCGACCACAATCACGCTGTTGCCCAAATCGCGCAGGCGCTTGAGGGTGGCGAGCAGGCGGTCGTTGTCGCGCTGGTGCAGGCCGATGGAAGGCTCGTCGAGCACATACATCACGCCGGTGAGGCCGCTGCCGATTTGGCTGGCGAGGCGGATGCGCTGGGCTTCGCCGCCGGATAAGGTGTCGGCGCTGCGGCTTAAATTGAGGTAATCGAGGCCGACGTTGATCAAAAAGCCCAGCCGCTCGGTGATTTCTTTGAGGATTTTTTCGGCGATTTGCTTTTTGTTGCCTTCTAAATCGAGGTTTTCAAAAAATTGGTGGCTGCGGGTGAGCGGCCAGGCGGAAATTTCGTGCAGCGGCTGTTTGCCCACATACACATAACGCGCTTCTTTGCGCAGCCGCGCGCCGCCGCATTGCGGGCAGGCGCGGTGGCTTTGGTATTGCGCCAATTCTTCGCGCACGGTGGGCGAATCGGTTTCGCGGTAGCGCCGCTCGAGGTTGGGCAAAATGCCTTCAAAAGCGTGCTCGCGGTTGAAGGTGGTGCCGCGTTCGGATAAATAGCGGAATTCAATCACTTCTTTGCCCGAGCCGTGCAACACCACTTTTTGAATTTTTTCAGGTAGCCCTTCAAACGGCGTGTTCACATCGAAGCCGTAATGTTTGCCGAGCGACTGAATCATTTGAAAATAAAACTGGTTGCGTTTGTCCCAGCCTTTGATTGCGCCCGAAGCCAATGACAATTCGGGGTGCATCACCACGCGCTCGGGGTCGAAAAAATTCATGCTGCCCAAGCCGTCGCAAGTGGGGCAGGCGCCAACGGGGTTGTTAAACGAAAACAGGCGCGGCTCCAGCTCTTGCAGGCTGTAAGTGCACACGGGGCAGGAAAAAGTGGCGGAAAACCAATGCTCTTCGCCGCTGTCCATTTCCATCGCCAGCGCGCGGTCGTTGCCGTGGCGCAGCGCGGTTTCAAAGCTTTCGGCCAAGCGTTGCTTGATGTCTTCTTTCACTTTTACGCGGTCGATCACCACGTCGATATTGTGTTTGATGTTCTTTTCAAGTTTGGGCACTTCATCGAGCTGATACACTTCGCCGTCTACGCGCACGCGCGCAAAGCCTTGCGCCTGCAAGTCGGCAAACAAATCGGCAAATTCGCCTTTGCGTTCGCGCACGGCGGGGGCGAGTATCATCACGCGCGTGTCTTGCGGCAGCTTCAACACGGCATCCACCATTTGCGACACGGTTTGGCTGGTGAGCGGCAAATCGTGGTCGGGGCAATAAGGCGTGCCCACGCGGGCATATAAAAGGCGCAGATAATCGTGGATTTCGGTAACCGTGCCCACGGTGGAACGCGGGTTGTGGCTGGTGGATTTCTGCTCGATGGAAATAGCGGGCGAGAGGCCTTCGATTAAGTCGACATCGGGCTTGTCCATCATTTGCAAAAATTGGCGCGCATAGGCAGACAAGCTTTCCACATAGCGGCGCTGGCCTTCGGCATATAAGGTGTCGAACGCGAGCGAAGATTTGCCGCTGCCCGACAAGCCGGTGACCACCACGAGCTTGTGGCGGGGAATATCGAGGTCGATATTTTTCAGATTGTGGGTGCGTGCGCCGCGTATTTTGATGGTGTCCATGGTGTGAGGCCGTCTGAAAGCGAATTGAACATTATAGCATTTTTGCGTGGGCAAATAGGGTTTCAGACGGCCTGCTTGATTCAGCCGCGCCTTTATTTCTGCGCTGCATCAAGCACAATGGCGTGCAAATAAATTATAATCAATTTTTACCTTATTTAACTGGCCGGCCATGAAATTCACCACCCGTTTCCGCCCCAAGCTGTTTGAGCTGGGCGAGGGCTATAGCAAAGAGCGCTTTTTCAAAGATTTGGGCGCGGGGCTCACGGTGGCGGTGGTGGCGCTGCCGCTGGCGATGGCGTTTGCGATTGCTTCGGGGCTGAAGCCGGAAGCGGGCTTGTTTACCGCCATTATCGCGGGCTTTTTGATTTCGCTTTTCAGCGGCTCGCGTGTGCAAATAGGCGGGCCTGCGGGCGCGTTTATCGTGATTGTGTATGGCATTGTGGAGCAATACGGCGTGGGCGGGCTGCTGCTGGCCACGTTTATGTCGGGCGTGATGCTGTGGATGATGGGCTTTTTGCGCATGGGCATATTGATTAAATTTATTCCCGTGGCGGTGATTATCGGCTTTACCAACGGCATTGCGGTGTTAATCGGCTTATCGCAGATTAAAGATTTTCTCGGCTTGCAGATTGAGGGCAAAATGCCGGCGGAATTTTTCGCGCTGCTGCAAACCTTGTGGCAGGCGCTGCCCACGTGGAACGGCCAGGCTTTGGGCGTGGCTTTATTGTCGCTGGCGATTATTGTCGGCTGGCAGTGGCGCATGAAGAAAACGGCGCAGTTGAGCGAAAAAACCGGCCTGCTGCCGCGCATGTCGGGCTCGCTGGCGCTGATACCCGGCTCGATTGTGGCGCTGGTGGCGGCCACGCTGGCGGTGCAGTTTTTCGGGCTGAATGTGGAAACCATCGGCAGCAAGTTTAACGGCATTCCGCAAGGCTTGCCCGAATTCACCGTGCCCACCTACAGCTGGGAAGCGGTGAAAGGTTTGTTTTTACCGGCCTTGACGCTGGCGCTTTTGGGCGCGATTGAGTCGCTTTTGTGCGCGCGCGTGGCCGACAGCATGATACGCGACAAACACGATTCCAATCAGGAATTGCTGGCGCAGGGTTTTGCCAATATGGTGGTGCCTTTCTTCGGCGGCATGCCCGCCACCGGCACCATCGCCCGCACAGTAACCAACATCAAAAACGGCGGCAACAGCCCGGTGGCCGGCATTGTGCACGCGCTCGCTTTGTTGGTGGTGGTGCTGGTGGCGGCGCCTTTGGCGCAATATATTCCACTAGCGGCTTTATCGGCGATTTTGATGTTTGTGGCGTGGAATATGGGCGAATGGCGCGAATTTGTGCGCCTGCGCACTTTCCGCCTGCCTTATCGGGTGATTTTACTGTCGGTGTTTGTGCTCACGGTGGTGGTGGATTTAACCGTGGCGGTGGAGGTAGGCATCTTCTTCGCCTGCTTTATCTTTATTTATCGCATTTCCAGCCTTTCCACCGCCGAGCCTGCACAATTGCCCGATCATTTCGCCACCAACGGCGTGGCGGTGTATAAGCTTACCGGTGCGCTCTTTTTCGGCGCGGTGCAGTTTATCGAAAGCTTGCTCGTGAATGTGCCCGAGCGGGCGCTGGTGCTGGATTTTTCCAGCGTGATTTATATTGATTCATCGGGCGAAGAATCGCTGGAAGAATTGCTTGAGCTTTATCAGGAAAAAGGCATTCCGATTTTGGTTTACGGCCTGCGCCAGCAGCCGCGCGATTTGCTGCTGCGCACTCGCTGGCTGCCGCGTTTGGGCGGGCAGCATGTGTTTGGCGATATGGAAAGCCTGCGCCGCTATCTGGAAAAACTCGATAAGCGCGGTATTGAAAAAAATGCCGGCGCGGGGTAGGGTTGGCCTTGCTTCACTCAATACCACTCAACAAGAAAGGTGCTTGGCATGAATATCGTTCACCCAGTGTTCACCCTCAACAGCGGCCAAGGCATGCCGGCCGTGGGCATGGGCACTTACAAGCTCAACGGCCGCGAGGGCGTGGCTTCGATGCTCGAGGGCATCACCAACGGCTACCGCCTGCTCGATTCGGCGTTTAATTATGAAAACGAAGGCAGCGTGGGCGCGGCGGTGCGCGAGTGCGGGCTGCCGCGCGGCGAATTGTTTGTTACCTCGAAGCTGCCCGGCCGCCATCAGCGCTATGCCGAAGCGGTGAGCACCATCGAAGAATCGCTCTACCGCACCGGCCTTGATTATCTCGATTTATACCTGATTCACTGGCCTAATCCGCGCCAAAATCTTTATGTGGAAGCTTGGCAGGCGATGATAGAGGCGCAGCAAAAAGGCTTGCTGCGCTCGATTGGCGTGTGCAATTTTCTGCCCGAACACATCGAGCGGCTGATGGCCGAAACCGGCGTGTGTCCGGCGGTGAACCAAATCGAGCTGCATCCTTTTTTTCCGCAAGATGAAGCACTGGCTTTCCACCGCCGCCACGGCATCGCCACGCAGGCGTGGAGCCCGCTGGGACGCAAAAGCGATTTGCTGCAAAACCCGCTGATTGCCGACATCGGCGCGCGCTTGGGCAAATCGGTGGCGCAAGTGGTGTTGCGCTGGCAGCTGCAACACGGCGCGCTGCCGATACCGAAATCATCCAACAGCGAGCGCCAGCGACAGAATCTGGCGGTGTTTGATTTTGAATTGAGCGCCGACGATATGGCCGCCATCGCCACGCTGGCCAAGCCCGACGGCCGTTTGGCCGGGCAGGATCCGGCGGTGTATGAAGAGTTTTAACGATAAAGGCTCAAGGCCGTCTGAAATCAAGCTGCACAGTCAGCAAGCTTTTCAGACGGCCTTTTTTCAGACGGCCTCAAGCCTTTGCAAAACGCCCTTTTCATCGCTTGCGCGGGTGCGGCAGATATAGTGAAATGCAGGAAAAAAGGACACAAAACTGCATACTGCCACAGCATATTGATTCGGCAATTAAATATTGAACATTTTCAGATGCCGGCAAACAAGCCTTTGGCTTGTTGCCCTCTCCCTAGCCCTCTCCCACGGGAGAGGGAACAGGTTTCTGCTGCGGGTAAGAGGATGTGAATATTCAATAATTAGTTGCCGTATCTATAGGTTGGATTGATAAACCCAAGGTTTCAGACGGCTTGTGGATTTGTTGGGTTTGCAACCGCCGTATTAATTTTAAGGGACACAGCGTGTTAAACATAACGGCAGTTGACGATGGCCGCCGGCCGGGCTTTTATGAAGCGCTGCGGCATTTGCTGTTGATGGGTGCGATTTTCTACAGCACCTACGGCTTAGCCAACCGGCTCGCCGCCGTGCGCGCGCCGGTGGCGGAAATCGCGTTTGCCTGGGAGCGGCAGATTCCGTTTTGGGCGTGGACGATTGTGCCTTATTGGACGCTGAATCTTTTCTATGCGCTGGGCTTTTTTCTGTGCCGCACCCGCTCTGAATTGCGCCGCTATACGGCGCAATTGCTGCTGGCGCAAGCCATTGCGGTGGTGTGTTTTATGGTGTGGCCGCTGCAATTCAGTTGGCCGAAGCCGGAAGCGGCGGGGCTGTCGGGCTGGCTGTTTGCTTCGTTGGCGGCGTTTGACCAGCCTTATAATCAAGCGCCCTCGCTGCATATTATGCTCACGCTGATTGTGGGGCGCTTTTATTGGCCGCGACTGCCGAAGCGCTGGCGCGGGTTGTGGCTGGCGTGGCTGCTGCTGATTGCGCTTTCGGTGCTCACCACTTACCAACATCATTTTATCGATATGCCCACCGGCCTGTGGGCGGGCTTGTTGGTGTGGTGGCTGTTTCCGCAGGCGGGCGGCATGCCTTTGCGGCGCAGCTTGCAGCCGCAGCGGGCGCATAAGCGCTGGCTGGTTTTTTATGCGGGTTTGGTGTTGCTGTTTGCCGGGCTTGCCTGCATGGGCGGAGCGGCTTTGTGGTGGCTGTGGCCGGCCTCGGCCTGCCTTTTGTTGGCTGCCGCTTATGCGGGCTTAGGCGTGCAGGCTTTGCAAAAGCAGGCCGATGGGCGGCACAGCGCGGCGGTGGCTGTGTGGCTGCTGCCTTATTTCATCGTGGTGCGGCTGAATATGGCTTATTGGCTGCGTGGTGTGCCCAAAAGCGTGGCGGTGGCCGAAAATGTGCATGTGGGCAGCATTTTGGCGGCGGCGGAATGTGAAGCGGTGGTGGATGTGTGTGCAGAATATCCGCTGTTCAGACGGCCTGAGCATTATGCCGCCGTGCCGATGCTGGATATGGTGCCGCCGGAATGCGCCGATTTGATACGCGCCGTGCGCATATTGGAACAAATGCGGCGGGCAGGGCGGCCGGTGTTGGTGTGTTGCGCGCTGGGCTACGGGCGCAGCGCGGCGGTGGTGTTGCTGTGGCTGTGGGCATATGGCGGTTGTGCTGATTTGGATGCGGCGGTGGCGCGCTTGCGGCAGGTGCGGCCGCAGATGGTGTTGCCCGATGCGGTGCGCCAAAGCATTCAGACGGCCAAACGGGAAATGGAGCAGGCATGATGGATTATGAATCCGAACAACAATTGGCCTATACCACGGCGCAATTATTACGCGCTGCGATGTGGGCGGGCGGGCTGAACCTGCTGCTGATGGCGGCGGCGGTTTATCTGGCTGCACCTGCGTGGCTGGCGGCTTTGGCGTTGTTCGCCGGCTCGATAGGCTGCTTTTTGCAACTGCGGCTGGCCTTTGATGCGCGCCTGTTTGCCGGTTTTGCAGAAGGCAGGCAAACGCCGGCGCAGCTGGATGCGGCTTTGTCGGCGCTGGGTTTGCGCAAGGCGGTGGCGCCGCGCAGCATGCAGGCGCGCTGCCGCGGCGCCTTGCGTTTGCTGCGCTTGTGGCTGTGTGCGCTGGCTTTGGCGTTGCTGCTGGTGCTGTGTTTGCTGTTTGCGGCGGCTGTTGCGCCCTTATCGGCATCGCTATCGTTTTGATATTTTGTATGGATAAGAAAACTGCTCGAAGCTTTTCTTTCAGACGGCCTATGTGGTTGCGGGCTGTTGGTGTGCGCCATGTGTATGATTATGCCGTTTGCGGCTAATCACACCTACGGTGACAAAGGCCGTCTGAAACTTTTTCAGACGGCCTTGCGAACAGACTTTAAGATAAAGCGGTGCGATAAAAAAGGAAACGGGCGATGAGCCGGAAAATATTTACCAGCATGTTGGCGCGCATCATTGATGCTGTGTTGTGTGCGGCCACTTCGTTTATCACCGGCGTGCGCCCCAAACAGCCGCAGCAGCTTGATTGCCCGAGCGAGGGCACGGTTTTTTATGCCAACCACAACAGCCACGGTGATTTTGTGCTGGTGTGGATTTCGCTGCCCAAGCGCTGGCGCATTCATGCGCGGCCGGTGGCGGGAGCGGATTATTGGCTGCGCGGGCGCTTGCGCCGCTTTGTGATTGAAGAAGTGTTTCGCGGCTTGCTGGTTGATCGCCAAGGCGGCGATCCGCAGCAGATGATTGCGCAGATGGGCGAGGCTTTGCGGCAGGGCGATTCGCTGATTATTTTCCCCGAGGGCACGCGCAACACCAGCGATGAAGTGCGCTTGCTGCCGTTTAAAAGCGGCCTTTACCACTTGGCTGCGGCAAATCCGGGCACGGCGTTTGTGCCGGTGTGGCTCAACAATATCAACCGCGTGCTGCCCAAAGGCGGCTTGCTGCCGGTGCCGCTGCTGTGTGAAGTGGCGGTGGGGCCGGCGCTTTATTTAAACGAAGGCGAAGAGAAGGCGGCATTTTTGCAGCGCACGCAGGCGGCGCTTTTGGCTTTGGCGCCCAACGCGGCGGAAAAGGGGGAAACATGAGCATTTTTTCAGACGGCCATGCGGCGGTGCAGGCGTTTAACCCGCAGGCGGGCTGGGTGTTTGCGGCGATTTTCGGGGTGTTGCTGCTGGCCAGCGCGATTGCGGCGGCTTTGAAATGGCGCTTGCACGGGCAGGCCAATGCCACGATTGATAATCTGAATGCGCGCATCAATGCCTGGTGGGTGATGACGGCGGTGTTGCTGCTGGCTTTTTGGCTTGGGCGCATCGGCACGATTGTGTTGTTTTTCTTGGTGTCGTTTGCGGCTTTGCGCGAATTTTTGTCGCTGGTGGAAAGCCGGCGTGCCGACCATCGGGTGATGGTGGTGTGTTTTTATGTGTTGCTGCCGCTGCAATATTGGTTTGTGCTCACCGATTGGTATGGCATGTTTTCGATTTTTATTCCGGTTTATGGCTTTTTGCTGCTGCCGATTATCGCAAGCCTGGGCGGCGACACCGACCATTTTTTGGCGCGCACGGCCAAAATCCAGTGGGCGGTGATGATCAGCATTTTCTGTTTGTCGCATGTGCCGGCTTTGATGAACCTGAAAATCGCCGGCTTTGAAGGGCAGAATATTTTGCTGCTGGTGTTTTTGGTGGCGGTGGTGCAGGCCAGCGATGTGTTGCAATATGTGTGGGGCAAGCTTTTGGGCAAACGCAAAATCATGCCCGCGCTCTCGCCCTCGAAAACGGTGGCGGGCACCGTGGGCGGCATAGCCAGCGCCACGCTCTTGGCTGCCGCGCTCTATCCGATTACGCCGTTTTCCCCTTTTCAGGCGGCCTTAATCGGCTTGATTATCTGCATCATGGGCTTTTTGGGCGGGCTTGTGATGTCGGCCATCAAGCGCGACCGCGGCGTGAAAGATTGGGGCAATCTGATTCACGGCCACGGCGGCATGCTCGATCGGGTGGATTCGGTTTGCTTTGCCGCGCCGGTGTTTTTTCATGTGGTGCGCTATTTTTGGAACGGGTAGGGGTGTGCAGGCCGTCTGAAAGGTTTCAGACGGCCTCAATGCTTTGCCTCAGATAAGCAAATGCCGTATGGTTAAACACATCATCACCATTGCTTTCAGACGGCCTCAAGCTTTAATCTCGAGTTTTTTGCAAGGAACAAAATGAGCATTTATGCGTTAAAACCGCGCTTCCAACAATTATTGCGCCCCGCCGTGCGCGCGCTGCACCGGCGCGGCATCAGCGCCAATCAGGTAACGCTGGCGGCTTGTGTAGTGTCGTTGCTGCTGGGCTTGCTGTTGTGCGCTTTGGCGGATTCGCCGCGCTGGTTTTGGCTGCTGCCGCTGTGGTTTTTCCTGCGCATGGCACTCAATGCGGTGGACGGCATGTTGGCGCGCGAATTCGGCCAACAATCGGCGCTGGGCGGCTATTTAAACGAAATCACCGATGTGGCGGCCGATGCCGCGCTTTATCTGCCGTTTGCCTTTATTGCGCCTTTTGGCGGCCTGCAAATCGGCCTGCTGATTTTTCTGGCGGCGATGAGCGAATTTTGCGGCGTGCTCGGGCAGGTGCACGGCAACGGCCGCCGCTACGACGGGCCGATGGGCAAGAGCGACCGCGCGTTTGTGTTTGGCGCGCTGGCTTTATGGTATGCGCTTGCGGGCAGCCTGCCCGGCTGGCTCGATGCGGTGATGTGGCTGCTGATTGCGGCTTTGCTGTGGACATGCTGGCGGCGCGTGGCCAATGGCTTGAAGGCCGTCTGAAAAAAGGAGTGTCAAAATGAAACAGCTGATCATTTTCGCCATCTTGATGCCGGCCGCCGTTGCGGCAGAAATGCCCAAGCTGCCGGCCGCTTTGCAGCAGGCCGTGCCGCCGGGCTGGGCGGCCACGTATTATGCAAGCGGCGATTTGAATGGCGACAAACGCGCCGATGCCGCGCTGATTATCCAGCAGCAAAACCCGGCTTTGCGCCTGAAAAACGAAGGCTTGGGCGCGGATGTGCTCGACACCAATCCGCGCCGCCTGCTGGTGTTGGTGCGTGAAAATAAAGGTTATCGCCTGCTGGCGCAATCGCCCGACAGCCTGCTGCCGCCGCAAGCATCACTGGAAGCGCCTTGTCTGCAAGACCCGCTGGATGAAAAGGCGCAAGATGAAGCGGTGATTGGCATCAAACGCGGCAGGTTATGGCTGAATGTGTCTTATTGGCTCAGTTGTGGCAGTTACGAAACGCAGATAAACCGTTACCAATTCCGCTATCAAAACGGTGTAATGCGGCTGATTGGTGCCGATGGCCTGTCGTTTTCCCGTGCCAGTCATGATGAATCATATTACAGTGCTAACTTTTTGAACGGTAAAGTCAAAATGGTTACCGGCGTTAATCAAAGCCGTGCGGAGCACCACCGCCCACGCGAGAGGTGGACGCAGCTTGCCCACACGCCCGAAACCGATTTGCAGCGCATGCAGGCGCTGCCCAACCTTTGGAAAACTGAAGATGACTGAACAGCAACACACCTTCACCACCCGCGACGGCACCGAGCTGTTTTACCGCTACCGCCCCGCCAAAGACGGCAGCAACGATAAAGCCATTGTGCTGTTTCACCGCGGCCACGAGCATTCGGCGCGCATGATGCACATTGCCGATGAAGCCGGCTTGGATGAATTCGCCTATTTCGCTTGGGATGCGCGCGGCCACGGCGAGAGCCCGGGCGAGCGCGGCGACAGCCCGAGCCTGGCCGCATCGGTGGCGGATATTCAGGATTTTTTCGACCACATTCAGACAGCCTGGGGCATTGCGCCGCAAAACACCGCCGTGATCGCCCAAAGCGTGGGCGCGGTGCTGGTGAGCACCTGGCTGCATGATTACGCGCCGAAAATCCGCTGCGCCGTGCTGGCTTCACCGGCTTTTAAAGTGAAACTTTATGTGCCCTTTGCCCGCAGCGGCCTGAAGCTGATGCAGAAATGGCGCGGCAATTTTTTCGTGCAAAGCTATGTGAAAGCGCATTATCTCAGCCACGACCCCGCGCGCATCGACAGCTACAACACCGACCCGCTGATTGCGCGCGCTATTTCGGTGCGCATTTTGCTGGGGCTTTACGATGCGGGCGAACGTGTGGTGGCCGATGCCGCCGCCATCACCACGCCGATACAGCTATTGATTTCAGGCAGCGATTGGGTGGTGCACCACCGGCCGCAACACGATTTCTACAACCGCTTGGGCAGCCGCATCAAAGAGCGCCATGTGCTCAAAGGCTTTTATCACGACACCTTGGGTGAAGCCGGACGCGAGCAGGCTTTTGCGCATATCCGCCGCTTTATCCGCGCGTGCTTTGCCGGGCCTTATGCCCAAACCGATGTCACCGATGCGCATATCCACAGCGCGAGCCGCCGCGAAGCCGATGAATTGGCCACGCCGCTGTCGCCGTTTACGCCGCGCGGCGCTTATTGGGCGGCGCAGCGCCGCTTTACCCGCTTGGGGCGGCATTGGTCAACCGGCGTGAAGCTCGGCGTGGACACGGGCTTCGATTCGGGCAGCACACTCGATTATGTGTATCAAAACCGGCCGCAAGGCCGCAACGCTTTCGGGCGCGCCATCGACCGCTATTATCTCGATGCCGTCGGCTGGCGCGGTATCCGCCAACGCAAAGCCAATATCGGCCAAGCCATTCAGACGGCCACGCAGCATTTGCGCGAAAAAGGCAAACCCGTGCACGTGCTCGATATCGCATCAGGGCATGGGCGCTATGTGCTCGATGCGCTCGCCGCCGAAGCCCTGCCCGAGAGCGTGCGCCTGCGCGACTACAGCCCGATTAATGTAGCCGCCGGGCAAGCCTTGATTGCCGAGCGCGGCTTGCAAAGCACCGTATCGTTTGAAGAAGCAAATGCCTACGATCGCGCCAATTATCAAAACCTCAACCCGCGTCCCACCTTGGGCATTGTGTCGGGTTTGCACGAATTATTTCCCGATAACGATTTGATTTTGCAGTCGCTCTATGGCTTCGGCGATGCGATTGAGCCCGGCGGCTATTTGATCTACACCGGCCAGCCGTGGCACCCGCAGCTCGAAATGATCGCCCGCTGCCTCTCCAGCCACCGCGAAGGGCAGGATTGGGTGATGCGCCGCCGCAGCCAGCAGGAAATGGATCAATTAGTGGAAAAAGCCGGCTTTGAAAAAGTGCGCCAATGGATAGATGGTGATGGCATTTTCACCGTGAGCTTGGCGGTGAAAAAATAAAGTTTGCGGGATAATGTGGGCGTTGACGCATGTGCAGCCAAACGGCTTGATGGCTTGCCAGATTGCTTTAGGCCGTCTGAAACTTTTTCATTCAGACGGCCTTTCAGTATGGCTTTGCTGCCCGCACAACAAGAAGCCGTAGGTCGGATTCTCGAATCCTACGCTTGTTCGCAGAACAAGATTTGCGGGGCTGAGATAAATGTCGGATACAAGTATCCGACCTACGACTTGTTCGCAGAACAAGATATTTTTGGTCTTGGCGGCAAATATCGGATACAAGTATCCGATTTGCGCACTTTTTCAGACGGCCTGACATGACATCACTGCCCGCGCAAAAACAAGGCGTCTAATTCTTTGAGGGTGAGCTTCACCCAAGTTGGGCGGCCGTGGTTGCATTGGTTGCTGCGCGGGGTGCGCTCCATGTCGCGCAGAAGCGCGTTCATTTCGGGCAGGGTGAGTTTGCGGCCGGCGCGCACGGAGCCGTGGCAGGCCATGGTGCTTAAAATGGCGTTTTCACGCGCTTCCAGGCTCTGGGCGCTGCCGTGTTGGGCAATTTCGTGCAACATGCTGCGTGCCAGCGCGGCCACGTCGCTTTTGCCGAGCATTTGCGGCACGGCGCGCACGGCGAGGGTGTTGCCGCCGAGGCTGGAAAGATCAAGCCCGTATTCGCGCAAGGTGTCGCCATAATCGGCCAGTGCGGCGGCTTCTTCGTGGCTGGCGGCAAAGGTGACGGGTATCAGCAATTGCTGGCTGGCGATTTGGCGGCTTTCTTGGCGCTGGGCTTTCATTTTTTCGTAATTCACGCGCTCGGCGGCGGCGTGCATGTCGATTAACAGCAGGCTCTCTTCGGTTTGTGCGAGAATATAGATGCCCAATAATTGGGCGATGGCAAAGCCCAGCGGCGGGGCGTTGTGTGTTTCTGCAAGGCCGTCTGAAAGGTTTTCAGACGGCCTGTCGGCATGGCCGAAGCGGGCTTGCTCGAGCTGGCTTAATTCAGCATCGTTATCCGGGTTTTGCGGCTCGTGCCGGTAAAGTTCGGCGTAGGTGTTGAGCGCGGCTTGGCTTTCACGCAGGGAAAGGCTGCGCTGCTGCGGGCGTGCGGCGGGGGAATAGGCGGCGGGGGCGGATTTGCCGCTGCTGAGTCCGCCGAAGTTGTTGGGTTGCGGTGTGTGCATGTTGAGGCCGTCTGAAAGGCTTTCAGACGGCCTCTGCACGCCCAGCATTTCGTGCAGCACTTGGCCGGCATTGCCCACGCTCTCGGTTTGGTCGGCACGGGTGTGGGCAAGCGCTTTGTTGAGGGTGTGAAACACCAATTGGTGCACGGCCTGGCTGTCGCGAAAGCGGATTTCGGTTTTGGTGGGGTGCACATTGGCGTCGACATTTTCGGGCGGCAAATCGAGAAACAACACAAAAGCGGGCGTGAGCGCTTGGTGCAGCACATCGCGGTAGGCTTGTTTCACCGCATGCATCATCACTTTGTCGCGCACGAAACGGCGGTTGACAAAGCAATATTGCTGGCTGCTTTTGCCCTTGGCAAACGTGGGTTTGGCAATCACGCCGCTTAGGCGCATAAGGCCTTCGCCGCTGTCGATTTCAAGCGAGGCTGCTTGAAAATTTTCGCCCACCACCGCGGCCACGCGCTCGTGCAGGCTTTGGGCGGGGTAGTGAAACACGGCTTTGTCGTCGCGTTTGAGTGAAAAAGCGATGTGCGGGTGGGCCAGCGCCAAGCGCTCGAGCATGGTGGCACAATGGGCGTATTCGGTGTTTTCAGACTTAAGAAATTTACGCCGCGCCGGCGTGTTGAAAAACAATTCGCCCACTTCCACGGTGGTGCCCACCGGATGTGCCGCCGCACCGCCGGGGTGCAGCTTGCCGTCGGCCGCGCTGATGTGCCGGGCGTGGCTGCTTTCGGCGCGGCGGCTGGTGAGGGTGAGGCGGGAAACCGAGGCGATGCTGGCCAAACCTTCGCCGCGAAAGCCCATGCTGGCCACATGCTCCAAATCGGTGAGGCTGGCGATTTTGCTGGTGGCGTGGCGGGAAAGCGCCAATTCGATATCGTCGGCATGAATGCCCGCGCCGTTGTCGGTGACGCGGATCAGCTTGATGCCGCCGCCGGAAAGCTCCACGTTGATTTCATCTGCCCCTGCATCAATGCTGTTTTCCACGATTTCTTTCAAGGCATTGGCGGGGCGCTCCACCACTTCGCCGGCGGCAATTTGGTTGACAAGATGGTCGGGCAGGGCGGCGATGCGGTTCATAAGGCGGCTCGGTGAGTAGGGGAAAGGGTTCAGACGGCCTGTATTATAGCTGATTGGGGTGCGAATGAAATGTTTGGTAATATCAATAACGTTTGACGTTATTAACGGGTTTCGTTATTATTTGGCGATGATTACCGAATTCTACTGCAAAGACACCAAAGCCCTGTTTCAAGGCAGGCGGGTGAAACGGTTTGCCAATATTGAAGCGGTAGCGATGCGCAAACTGCAACAATTGAATGCCGCTGCGGATTTGAGTTTTTTGAAAATACCGCCCGGCAATCGTTTGGAAGCGTCGAAAGACAACCGGCAGGGTCAGCACAGCATCCGTATCAATGACCAATGGCGGATTTGCTTTATCTGGGCAAACGGCGGCCATGCCTGCCGTGTTGAAATTGTGGATTATCATTAAAGAATCAGGAAAGGCAAATTAATGATGAATATGCGAGAAATACCTTTGGCCCATCCCGGCGAAATTCTGCTGGAGGATTGGCTCAAGCCGATGAATATCAGCCAATATGCTTTGGCCAAAGCCATCGATGTGCCGCCGCGCCGTATCAACGAAATTGTGAAAGGCAAGCGCGCAATCACGGCCGACACGGCTTTGCGGCTGGCTGCTTTTTTCAACACCGATGCGCAAAGCTGGCTGAACCTGCAAAGTCATTACGATGCAGAAAACACACGGGTGGCGATTGCCGAGCAATTGAACCATATCCATCCTTATCATATGGCGTAAACAAGGCCGTCTGAAACCATTAATATTTTAAAAGGGGAATCATATGGGCATTTTAGTGGCTTTATTGCTGTTGGCCGTGCTGGTGTTGTGGCCGGCGTGGCTTTACAACAAACTGGTGGCCGCCAAAAACCTTTATCTCAATGCGTTTGCGCAAATTCAGGTGCAGCTGAAGCGGCGGCACGATTTGGTGCCCAATCTGGTGGAAGCGGTGCGCGCTTATTTGGGGCACGAGCGCGGCACGCTTGAGGCGGTGACGCAGGCGCGCGCCGGTGCCGATCAGGCTTTGCGCGCGGCGGCGGCCAATCCGGGCATCTCTTCGCTCGAAGCGCTCGCCCACAGCGAAACCGTGCTCAACAGCGCTTTGCGCGGCCTGAATGTGGCGATTGAAGCCTATCCCGAATTGAAAGCCGACCAAAGCGTGATGCAGCTGAGCGAAGAATTGGGCAGCACCGAAAACCGCGTGGCTTTTGCGCGCCAGGCTTATAACGATGCGGCGATGGATTACAACACTTTGCGTCAATCGTTTCCGGCCAATCTGTTAGCCGATTTTTTCGGCCACAAGAAAAACGCCGCCTTGCTGCAATTTGACGATGCTGCCGACATTCAAGCGGCGCCGCGTGTGCGTTTGTAAGCAAGCGGGGCGGCGTTGATGCGGTTTTTTAAAGGGCAGGCGCAGGCACGGCGCTACACTTTGTGGCTGGTGTGGCTTTATGTGGCGGCCTTGTCGCTCACGGTGGCGGCGCTCACTTGGGTGCTAGGGCTGTTTTTGCGCGAGGGTGCCGGCGTGCTGCAATACGGGCTGATTGCCGCGGCGTGGTCGGCGCTGATGCTGGGCGCGAGTGCATGGCGTTTGCGCGAATTGTCGGGCGGCGGCGAGGTGGTGGCCGAAGCACTGGAAGGCGCGCGGCTTTATGCGCCGGCCTCTGCGGCCGAGCGGCGGCTGATGAATGTGGTGGAAGAAATGGCGCTGGCGGCGATGATGCCGGTGCCGAAAGTGTATCTTCTGCCCGATGGCAGCATCAATGCTTTTGCCGCCGGCACCACGCCGGCCAATGCCGTGATCGGCGTTACCCGTGGCGCGTTGCAACAGCTCGACCGCGCCCAATTGCAAGCGGTGGTGGCGCATGAATTCAGCCACATTGCCAATGGCGATATGCGCCTGAATATGCGCCTCACCGGCTGGCTGTTCGGCTTGCAGCTGATTACCGTGTGCGCCCGCTGGCTGATGTTTGGCACGGATTTGCTCGATTATCGGCAAAAAGGCCGTCTGAAACCGCGCCGCGACACATCGGCCAACGAGGCTGAAGCGGCGGTGGCCGGCTGTATGGTGTCGCTGCCGCTCACGTTTTTGGGCGGGCTGCTGATGCTGATCGGCGGCCTTGGCAACGTGCTGGCGGGCTGGATACAGGCGGCGATTTGCCGCCAGCGCGAATTTTTGGCCGATGCTTCGGCGGTGCAGTTTACCCGCCAAACTGAAGGCATGGTGGGCGCGTTGCACAAAATCGCCGTGCTGCCGCGCCAGCGCCTGCATTCGTGGCATGCTGCCGAATATGCGCATTTTATGTTCGGCAGCATTCACGAGCCGGATATTTTCGACAAGCTCGCCGCCACCCATCCGGCCACCATCGAGCGCATCCGCCGTTTAAGCCCGTTTCGGGCGCGCCAGTTGGCCGATGAAATCGGCCATGTCGCTGCCGGCGGCATGCAATATGAAGGCTGGCTCGGTTTTGCGCAGGTGCGCCGCGAAGCTTCGTGGGCGGATGCCGAAGCAGAAGCGCTGGAAAACGAACACGAAGCGCGTGCCGCCGCCATGCGCCGTCGCATCGAAGCTTTCCGCCCCGGCGCGGCCGCACGCAGCGCAGCCTGGCAGCGCACCGCGCCGCGCGCTTGGCGTTCGGCCGCCGGCGACGGCGAGCGGCTGCCGCTTTTGGCCGGGCTGATGCTGGCCGGCGAAGCGGGCGTGCCCGAAGCGCTTGGTCAGCAATGGCTGCTGCGCAATCCGCTGCGGCAAGACACGCTGGCGCGCTTGGTGCAACACATGCCGGCGCCGGCCGATTATATCGACACATTGGATGAAATGCTGCCGCAAGCCGCTGCCGATGAGATGCTGGCCGAGCTGTGGCAAGATGCCGACGCGGCTTTTACCGCCAATGAGCAACCCACGTTGATGCAGGCTTGCGTATGGTTGCTGTTGCGGGTTTATGCAGGCGCTAAAAATGCAGAGGGGCAGGGCGGCGGTGTGCAAGGCGATGCAACGGAAATCGCGGCGTTTACTGCCGAGGTATTGGCTGCGCCGCTGCAAACGGCCTCGGTGCGGCTGTCGCAGCAGCGTTGGCAAAATATTCAAACGGCATTGAACGATGCGGCTGCGTTGCCCGAGCCTGAGCGCCGTTGCATTTTGGCCGATTGCATTCAGATTGCCGAAGCCTCGCCCGATTTATTGCGTGCGCAAACATGGCTTTATACGCTGCGGGTGGCGTGGGATTTGCCCTCAGAGGCCGTCTGAAAGCCAAGCAGCTTGATTTCGGTGTGTTGTGGCGGTGATTCCTTTATATAAATACAGGCTCAGCATGGCTTGCACTTATAAACAGCGGTTCTTTGTGTTTGCCGCGCGCATATCGTACAATATTTGTTTTATTGGGTAAGATTGTTCACAAAAAGGTGTGTTTATGTTGAAAAAATTCGTTTTGGGCGGCGTGGCCGCTTTGGTGTTAGCCGCGTGCGGCAACGAGGGCGGCAGCGCCGCGCAATCTGCCGCGTCTGCGCCGGCAACAGCGGCCGAGGGCAGCCTGTTGGCGCGCATCGACAATAAAGGCACCGTTACAGTGGGCACCGAAGGCACATATGCCCCCTTCACCTATCACGATGAGAGCGGCAAGCTCACAGGCTACGATGTGGAAGTCACCCGCGCGGTGGCCGATAAATTGGGCGTGAAGGTGGATTTCAAAGAAACCCAATGGGATGCCATGCTGGCAGGCTTGAAAGCCGGCCGTTTCGATATGGTGGCCAACCAAGTGAGCCTGACCACGCCCGAGCGCCAAGCCACGTTCGACAAATCGGCCGACTATAGCTATTCGGGCCCGATGGCGCTCACACGCCAAGATGATCAGCGCATCAAAACGCTGGCCGATGTGAAAGGCTTGTCTTCCGCGCAATCCTTGAGCAGCAATTATGGTGAAATGGCCGAAAAAGCCGGTGCCAAAATCGTGCCCGTCGACGGCATGGCGCAAGCGCTGGCGTTGGTGCAGCAAGGCCGCGCCGATTTTACTTTCAACGATTCGCTCGCGCTGCTCGATTATCTGAAGAAAAACCCCAACTCCGGCCTGCAAGTGGCCTGGACTGCGCCTGCCGATGAAAAAATCGGTGCCGGTTTTATTGTAAACAAAGGCAACGATGAAGCGCTGGCGAAAATCAGCGGGGCGGTGGAAGAATTGCGTGCCGATGGCACTTTGAAAAAGCTGGGCGAACAATTTTTTGGTGCAGATGTCAGTGTTAAATGAGTTATTGAGCACCCTGCCGTTTATGACCGAGGCCCGCGCGGCCTTGGTGATAAACGCTTTTTGGCCGATGGTGAAAGCGGGTTTTTTATATTCGATTCCGCTGGCCATCGTTTCTTTTTTCCTCGGCCTGATTATTGCCGTGGGCGTGGCATTGCTGCGCGTGGTGCCGGCCGGCGGCTGGCTGCACAAGCTTGCGCTGCTGCTGGTGAAATTTTATGTGTCGGCCATACGCGGCACGCCGATGCTGGTGCAGCTGATGATTGTGTTTTACGGCCTGCCCGCCATCGGCATTCGGCTGGACCCGCTGCCCACCGCCATTGTGGGCTTTTCGCTCAACATCGGCGCTTATGCCTCGGAAACCATACGCGCGGCGATTTTGTCGGTGCCCAAAGGGCAGTGGGAAGCCGGTTTTTCCATCGGTATGACTTATATGCAGACTTTTCGCCGCATCATCATGCCGCAGGCTTTCCGCGTGTCGGTGCCGCCCTTGAGCAACACCTTTATCAGCCTGTTTAAAGACACCTCGCTCGCTTCTGTGGTGACCATCACCGAGCTTTTCCGCGTGGCGCAGCAAATCGCCAACGCCAGCTATGATTTCTTGCCGGTGTATATCGAGGCCGGGCTTGTGTATTGGGTGTTTTGCTTTTTCCTCTTTATCGCCCAAGCGCGTATCGAAAAACGCCTCGACCGCTATGTGGCGAAATAAGGAGCCTGCACGATGATTAAAATCCGCAATATCCACAAAGCATTTGATGGCAACCCAATTTTGCGCGGCATCGATTTGGATGTAGATAAAGGCAATGTGGTGGTGATTCTCGGCCCCTCCGGCTCCGGCAAAACCACTTTTCTGCGCTGCCTCAACGCGCTGGAAATGCCCGAGCAAGGCATGATTGAATTTAGCGGTGCCGCGCCGCTGAAAATCAACTTTGCCGAGCATCCGTCGAAAAAAGACATTTTGGCGCTGCGCCGCAAAACCGGCATGGTGTTTCAGCAATATAATCTCTTCCCACACAAAACCGCGCTGGAAAACGTGATGGAAGGGCCGGTGGCGGTGCAGGGCAAAAGCGTGGCCGAGGCGCGCGAGCAAGCGCTTTTGCTGCTGCAAAAAGTGGGCTTGGGCGACAAAACCGATCTTTATCCTTATCAGCTCTCCGGCGGCCAGCAGCAGCGCGTGGGCATTGCGCGGGCATTGGCCATTGCGCCCGAATTGTTGCTGTTTGACGAGCCCACTTCCGCGCTCGACCCCGAGCTTGTGCAAGATGTGCTCGACACCATGAAAAATCTGGCGCAAGAGGGTTGGACCATGGTGGTGGTGAGCCACGAAATCAAATTCGCGCTCGATGTGGCCACCAAAGTGGTGGTGATGGATGGTGGCGTGATTGTGGAGCAGGGCGCGCCCGAAGAATTGTTCCGCAATCCGCAACACGAACGCACCCGCCGCTTCTTGCAGCAGATTCGCGCCGAAGCTTGAATGGGTTTGAATGAAAGGCCGTCTGAAAAAGTCAAATGCTTTCAGACGGCCTTTGCGTATGGGCAAACATGTTATGATAACGCGCATTGTTTAAACGGAATATCGCAATGAATACTTGGAGCGAAGCGCTGGGCGAGGAAAAACAGCAGCCTTATTTTCGGCAGATTTTGGACACCGTCAAAGCAGAGCGCGAGAGCGGGCAAGTCATTTATCCGCCGGCACACGATGTGTTTAATGCTTTCAAAGCCACCGAATTCAATCAGGTGAAAGTGGTGGTGTTGGGGCAAGACCCATATCACAACGAAGGACAGGCACACGGTTTGTCTTTTTCGGTGCGCCCCGATGTGCAGATTCCGCCCTCGCTGCAAAACATTTATAAAGAATTGGCCGAAGATATCGCCGGCTTTCAAATTCCGAACCACGGCTATTTGCAGCATTGGGCCGAGCAAGGCGTGTTGCTGCTCAACGCCGTGCTCACCGTGCGCGCGCATCAGGCACACTCACACGCCCGGCTCGGCTGGGAAACCTTTACCGATAAGGTAATCCGCCAATTGGCCGATGAGCGCGAGCATTTGGTGTTTATCTTGTGGGGCAGCCACGCGCAGAAAAAAGGCGCGTTTATCGATCGCACGCGCCATTTAGTGATTGCTTCGCCGCATCCATCGCCGCTTTCGGCCTATCGCGGCTTTTTCGGCAGCAAACCTTTTTCCCGCACCAACGCCTATTTGCAGGCACACGGGCACACGCCGATTGATTGGCAGGTTTGAGTTTTCAATTTTAATACCAATTCAAAAAAGTAAGCTAACAAGGCGGCGAGCCGCAGACAGTACAGATAGTACGGCAAGGCGAGACAACGAAGTTAGATTATTTTTTTGGATTGGTATAAGGCAGCAAAAATATGGATTATCTGCACCAATTCGGCCTGGCCTTTATGGCTTTTTTCGCCATTATGAACCCTGTGTCCAGCCTGCCCGTGTATATCAGCCTCACCGCTGGTGATGATGAAGCCACGGCCAAAGCAGTGGCGCGCAAAGGCTTGCTGATTGCGTTCGGCATTATTGTGGTGTTTGCTTTGGGCGGGCGCTATATCTTTGAAATGTTCGGCATGACGCTGCCGGCTTTGCGGCTGGCCGGCGGCGCGTTGGTGTTTTTGATTGGCTTTCATATGCTGCAAGGGCAGCATTCGGCGGTGCATCATCCGCCTGCCGGCGAAGCGGCTGCCTGCGGCGATAAACTGGGCGTGGCCGTGTCGCCGCTGGCCACGCCGCTGCTGGCCGGCCCCGGCACCATTGCCACCGCCATGAATTTGTCGGCGCACGAAGCGCCTGTCAACACATTAATCACCATCGCCGCCTTTGCGCTGCTGTGTTTGATTACCTATGTGCTGTTTGTATACGGCAAAACATTGGTGCGCCTGCTGGGGCAAAGCGCCATGAATGTGATGACGCGCATGATGGGGCTGATTTTGGCGGTAATCGGTGCGCAAATGCTGATTGCCGGCGTGCAAGGCGCGTTTCCCGGCTTGAAATAGCCCGCATGTTTTGCAGGTAATGAGGCCGTCTGAAAGCGCAGCGCGGTGTTTCAGATGGCCTCATTGCTGTATAATCCCGCGGTTTGACCTTGAGGACGATACCATGTGGTTTAAGCAAATCAGTTTTTATCCGCTCAACACCGCCAAGCTGCCCGAGTTGGACACGCTGGCCGACAAGCTCGCTGCTGCCGAATTTGCGCCCTGCATGGGTTTGGACTGGTTTAGTGAGGGTTTTGCCGCGCCGGTGGCGTTTTCACCCGAATTGGTGTTTCCCGCCGATTACACGTGGCGCGTGGCCTTGAAAAAAGAAGAAAAAGTGCTGCCCGCCGGCGTGATACGCGATATTCTCGACGAGCGTGTGGTGGAAATTCAAAATGCCGAAGCGCGCAATGTCGGGCGCAAAGAAAAGCAAGAATTAAAAGAGCAGATTACCGATGATTTGCTGCCGCGCGCCTTTACCCGCAGCAGCCGCAGCCAAGCGATTTTCGACACCAAACACGGCTATTTGCTGGTGAACAATGCTGCCGCGGCCAAGGCGGAAAACCTGCTCACCAAGCTGCGCGAAGCCTTGGGCGGATTGGAAGCCAGCCTGCCCAATACCAAACAATCGCCCGGCAGCCTGATGACCGACTGGCTTTTGCGCGGCGCGGCCGAGGGCGGCTTCGAGCTTGATAGCGATTGCGAGCTCAAAGGCGTGGGCGATGTGGTGCCCACGGTGAAAGTGTCGAAGCAGGATCTCACCGCCGATGAAGTGGTGCAGCATGTGAAAAACGGCAAAACCGTTACCCAGCTCGGCCTGACTTGGCGCGAGCAAATCAGCTTCATCCTCACCCAAGATTTCACACTGAAGCGCATTCAATATCTGGATGTGTTGCAAGAAGAAGCCGAAGGGCACGGTGATGATGCGGCCAGCCTGATGTTTGCTTCGCAAATTCTGATGACCGAAGCCTTGGGCACCATGTTGGACGAATTGGTGTCATACTTGGGCGGCTGGCAGGAATAGGCTGTAATAGGCCGTCTGAAAACCTGTTTGCGCTTTTTTTTACCGCCTGTTTCGGCACGGACGTGGCATCATAAAAAATCGTGAGCAGGTTTTGAAGCCGCGCCATAGCAATGGTGCCGGCGGCGCAGAACGATTGCGCTGCATGCCGCTTTTTCTTAGAATAAGCTTTTTGATTCCAACCATTCCCGCCCGTGCGGGAGCAGCCGCAGGGAAACCGAAATGAGCATTAAATCCGACAAATGGATACGCCGCATGAGCGAAGAGCACGGCATGATCGAGCCCTTCGAGCCCACGCAGATTAAAGAAGCCAACGGGCAGAAAATCATTTCCTACGGCACATCAAGCTACGGCTACGATATTCGTTGTGCCAATGAATTCAAGATTTTCACCAATATCAACAGCACCATTGTCGACCCGAAAAATTTCGACCCGAAAAATTTCGTTACCGTGGAAGACGATTGCTGCATTATCCCGCCCAATTCGTTTGCACTGGCGCGCACGGTGGAATATTTCCGCATTCCGCGCAACGTGCTCACCGTGTGTTTGGGCAAATCCACTTATGCGCGCTGCGGCATTATTGTGAACGTGACGCCGTTTGAGCCGGAGTGGGAAGGCTATGTGACGCTGGAATTTTCCAACACCACGCCGCTGCCGGCCAAAATTTACGCGGGCGAAGGCGTGGCGCAGGTGCTGTTTTTTGAAAGCGACGAAGTGTGTGAAACTTCCTATAAAGACCGCAAAGGCAAATATATGGGCCAAACCGGCGTGACCTTGCCGAAAACCTGAGCAAGATTTACAGGCATGGAAAAGGCCGTCTGAAACGTTTCAGACGGCCTGATTTTTTATTCGCTTAAGAGTGCACTTTTCCGGAAAGATGCGCATCTTTTTGAATCGGCAGATGCTTGCCTTTTTCAGGATATTGCACCTCAAGCAGATTTTCACGGCTGAATGCGTGCTTGATTTGTGCGGCAACATCGGGGTTGACCTGCAGATAGTAAATTCCGCCAACAACGGCCGCAGCGAGTATGAAAACGCTGATACGCATAGTTGTTTCCTTTTTATTTTTAAATACAAAAGTGAGCACTACAGCCCCAGCATACAAAAATGCCGTCTGAAATGTGGGGAAAACATTCAGACGGCATTTAAAACGGCTAAACGGTATGCTTGTTAAACAACGTTATAGTTGAGCGGTAGTGTATTGTGTTTGAACGGTATTATGGTTTGCGCCGCTTGAATTCGGCAAGCTGCTTGATGGCATGCAAAGCGGCGGAAAGCCCGCCCACCACCAAAATCAGCAGCAGCGGCCACATCACAATCTGCGGCACAAACCACAACAAAAGCGCCAGCAGCAACACGCCGATGCCGATGGAAAGATAAGCCCAGGCTTCCGACTCATCCACCACGCGCGTGCCCGAAATGCCGGTGTCGAAAGCGTGGCTCAGCTGCATGGCCTGGCGCATCACGCTTTTGGCCTGGCCTTTGTGCAGGCGGGCAAAGCCGCGAAACATGCGCTCGCGCTCTTCTTTGAGCTCGGCATGAGCCTGCTCGTTTAGAATCACTTCGGTGGCGTGGTTTAAATCGTTGATAAAAGCGCGCTCCAGCTGGTAAACCGTGGCGGGGTCTTCAATGGAAATATCCAGCTCGCGGTTGGCATACCAGCTGGAAAAATTGAGATTGGTGCTGCCCACACGCGCCCATTGGCCGTCTACCAGCGCGGTTTTGGCGTGTATCATGGTGCCGTCCCACTCAAACACACGCACGCCCGCATCGAGCAGGCTGCGGTATTGCGTGCGCGACACCGTGCCTATCCATTTGATGTCGGAAGTGCGCGGCACCAAAATGCGCACGTCCACACCGGCTTTGGCCGCATTGATGAGCGCCTGCACATACATGCGCGTGGGCATGAAATAAGCATCGGTGATCCACAGGTTTTGCGTGGCCAGGCCGATGATGTTGAGATCGAGCCGCATGGTGTTGATGTTGGCCGGCGTGGTGGCGAGCACGCGGGCGCGCGTGCTGCCCGCGGGCATGGCGTCTTCATTTTCATAGCGCTTGAGCGGCGGCATGGTGCCGCCTTGCGATATCAGGGTGTCTTCAAACGCGGCCAACACATCTTGCACAATCGGCCCTTGCAGCGCCAAGCCGGTGTCGCGCCAGGCTTCGATGCCTTTGGCCGGCTTGCCATTCCAAGCGGCGGAAATGCACAAGCCGCTCACAAAAGCGGTGTGCTCGTCGATAATCAGCGATTTGCGGTGGTTGCGCGAAAAAAGGCCGATGCCGGCGGTCCAGGCGGGCGGGTTGTAAGGGCGCACTTCTGCGCCTGCTTCAATCAGCGGCTTGAAAAAACCGCGCACATGCGCATTGAGGCTGCCCAACCAGTCATACACCAGCGCCACTTTCACGCCTTTGGCCAGCTTGTCGAGCAAAATGGCGCGGATGCGGCGGCCGAACTCATCGGGCGCGAAGATATACATTTCGATGCACACCGATTCTTGCGCCGCGCGCAAAGCCGCTTCCCAAGCGGGAAAATTTTCGGTGCTGTCGAGCAGCACTTCGATGCGGTTGCCGTAGCGCGAATGCGAGCCGGCGGCGCGGCTCATCACTTGCTCGATTAAGGCATTGCGGGTTTTCGGTGCGGCGAAGGGGAGGAGGGTGTCGGTAGTCATGCGCCCGATTATAAAGGCGAAAGCGCGCGGCGGCACGCTGTTTGCCGCGGCTTTGGGGGCGGCTTGTGTGTAAAATATCGTTACAGGCCGTCTGAAAGCGGTGTTATACTCAAGGCTTTGAGTGCCTGCCGTTTTGTGCGGCAGGCCGTCTGAAACCCATCAAAAATAACTTTACTGCGTTGCCGCTTTGCTTGTTATCTGTATTGTTTGCGGCCCGCTCTTGTAAGCTTGCTTTTTTGAACGGGTATGAAACACGGGCAGAGCCATGAGCAGAATCCAAACCACTTTCGAGCAACTAAACGGCAGCAAAGCCTTAGTGAGCTACATTACCGCAGGCGACCCTGATTTGCGCACCACGCTCTCGCTGATGCACAGCTTGGCGGCAAACGGAGCCGACATCCTTGAATTGGGCATTCCGTTTTCCGACCCGATGGCCGATGGCCCCACCATACAGCGCGCCGCCGAGCGTGCGCTCGCGCAGGGCGTGTCGCTCAAAGATGTGCTCGCGCTGGTGGCTGAGTTCCGCCAAAGCAATGCCGCCACGCCGGTGGTGTTGATGGGTTATCTCAATCCGGTGCACAAAATGGGCTATACCGCTTTTGCCCAAGCGGCCGCCGCAGCGGGTGTGGACGGCGTGCTCACCGTGGATTCGCCGGTGGAAACCATTGCGCCCCTGCATGAAGCGCTCAAGCAGCAAGGAATAGACTGCATTTTCTTAGTGGCGCCCACCACCACCGAAGCGCGCATCCAAACCATTGCTTCGCTGGCCAGCGGTTTTGTGTATTATGTGTCGCTCAAAGGCGTAACCGGCTCGGCGCAGTTGGATACCGAAGCCGTTTCGCGTAAAATAGAGCTTTTGCGCAAACACATTGATATTCCGATCGGCGTGGGTTTTGGTATCAGCGATGCCGAAAGTGCGCGCAAAATCGCCGCTGTGGCCGATGCGGTGATTGTGGGCAGCCGCATTGTGAACGAAATCGAGCGCAACCCCGGCAACGAAGCCGCCGCCGCCGGCGCGCTGGCCAAAACATTGAAAAACGCCATCAGCTGAAAAATCAGGGCGCTTTTTCACCCTTTCCAAAGGCCGTCTGAAAGATAGAGGCCGGCCGTTTGAACACATTTAAGGAGCCATCCGTGAGCTGGTTAGATAAAATTTTACCCCCGAAAATCAAGCGCGACGACAGCACTTCTTCTGTGGTGCCCGAAGGCTTGTGGAGCAAATGCCCGTCGTGTTCGGCCACTTTGTATGCCACCGATTTGCAGCAAAACAGCTATGTGTGCCCCAAATGCGGCCACCACAATGCCCTGAGCGCGCGCGAGCGCCTCAATCTGCTGCTCGATGAGCAAGGCCGCGAAGAAATCGGCGCCCAAATCAAACCGGTAGACATTCTTAAATTCAAAGACAGCAAAAAATACCCCGAGCGCCTCACCGCTGCGCGCAAGCTCACCGGCGAAGACGATGCCATGGTGGTGATGAAAGGCAGCATGAACGGCTTGCCGGTGGTGGTGGCGGCTTTTGAATTCCGCTTTATCGGCGGCTCGATGGGCTCGGTGGTGGGCGAGCGTTTTGTTGAAGGCGTGCGCCGTGCCGCTGCCGACGGCTGCTCGTTTATCTGCGTGTCGGCTTCCGGCGGTGCGCGCATGCAGGAAGGCCTGAATTCTTTGATGCAGATGACCAAAACCAGCGCTTCGCTGCATTTGCTTAGCGAAAAAAGCCTGCCGTTTATTTCCGTGCTCACCGACCCGACCATGGGCGGCGTGTCGGCCAGCTTTGCCTTTTTGGGCGATGTGGTGCTGGCCGAGCCTAATGCGCTGATTGGCTTTGCCGGCCCGCGCGTGATTGAGCAAACCGTGCGCGAAACCCTGCCCGAAGGCTTTCAACGCGCCGAATTTTTGCTGGAAAAAGGCGCCATCGATCAAATTGTCGACCGCCGTGAAATGAAGCAGCGCATTTGCAGCCTGATTACTTTGCTGCGCCGCCAAGATGCCGTAAACCATGATGCGGCTTGATAGGCTGCTTTATTGAATCAATCAAGCGAAAAGCCGTCTGAACGTTTCAGACGGCTTTTGCTATAATCGGCTTTTCTTTTCAGGCCATGCAGGCTTTTATGTCCAAACGCATACGCACCCACTACGATAATCTGAAAGTGGCGCCGGATGCCCCGATAGAGGCTATCCGCGCGGCGTATCGTTTGCTCTGCAAAAAATACCATCCCGACCAAAACCGCCATAATCCCGATGCCCACCGCATCATGAGCCTGGTCAACCGCTCTTATCAAGTGCTTTCCGATCCCGAGCGCCGCCGCGCCCACGATGAATGGATTGCCGCACAACAAAGCGGGCACGAGCCCCAAACCATCGCCAGCCCCATGCCGGCGCACCATCAAAAAGCCGCTGAGCCGCTGCCCGTGGCCAAACTTTTGCTGTGGCTCACGCTGCTGGCTGCCCTGATTGGCGCGCTGGCTTGGTTTGCCGCCCATCAGCGCAAAAGCGACCCATTGGCACCTGCGCACCCGCAAACGCACCAACAAAGCGCAATCATAACGCAAACACAGATTTCCCCATAAATCGCATGGTTATGTTTCAGACGGCCTTACAGTATAATCAAGGCCGTCTGAACCATTTGAAATCACGAGCACAGCATGGCCGCGCCACCCGAAGCCAAATACACCGAAGAAACCCTATTGTGGGTGAAGCACCACACACACAAGCTGATCACCTTTGCCATCACCCGCCCCGAAGCCTACCGCTTTGCCGCCGGCCAATTTTCACGGCTGGGCTTTCATGATGGACAAGGTTTTATTTGGCGCGCCTATTCCGTGGTGTCTGCCGAATATGCCGACACGCTCGAATACTTCGCCGTGCTGATCGAAGCGGGGCCTATGAGCGCCAAATTTGCCGAAATGAAGGCCGGTGACACAATGCTGCTCGATAAAAACGCCACCGGCTTTCTGCTGCCCGAGCGCTTTGCCGACGGGCGCGATTTAATCATGCTCTGCACCGGCTCCGGCATCGCCCCGTTTTTATCCATTTTGCAGCAGCCCGACATCTGGCAGCGCTTCGAGCGGCTGGCGCTGGCGCATTCCGTGTCGCATGCCGACGAGCTGATTTTCAACCAAACCATCGCCGACTTGAAACACCACCCGCTGATTGAAGAATATTTCCATAAGCTCAGCTTTGTGCCCGTTACCACCCGCAGCCCCGGCGGCCAACTGCACGGCGCGCGCCTGCCTGAATTGCTGGCAAACGGCGATTTAGCGCGCGCCTTCAACATCGATTTCACCCCTGAAAACAGCCGCTTTATGATTTGCGGCAACCCCGAAATGGTGAAGGACACCTTCAAAACCCTGCTCGATATGGGCTTTGCCATGCACCGCAACAAAGTGCCCGGGCAGATTATGATGGAAAACGGGTTTTAAGAAATTTGACAATCTATAGCAATCTATGCATATCTACAAAATATGATTTAATACAGTATGTTATAAAAATATATAGGTTGATATTGTCTACAATAATCTACACGAATCTACCCCAAGCGACCGTAAAAAGTGGGTAAAAAAGTGGGTAAAATTTTTTGGGTGTTTGAATGGCTGGCAAAGACAAGCTGACGCAGCGGCAAATTGAAACCGCAAAGCCAAAAAATAAGCCTTATCGTTTGGCGGATGGCGCGGGGTTGTTTTTGCTGGTGTCTGTGCATGGCGGCAAATCATGGCAAAAGCGCTATAAATCCAACGATGGCATAGAGCGGATATATTCTATCGGCACTTTTCCGCAAGTTTCCCTGAAAGAAGCACGGGCGGCTAATTTTGAGCTGGCAAGGCAGCTTAGGGGTGGTATTGACCCGATGGCGGAGAAGCAGGCCATTAAGCGCATGGAGCGGCTGGAGAGGGAAAACGGCAAGAGCCTGACCGAAGTAGGGCAGACGTGGCTTGCAAGCCGTGCAGGCGCGGTGGCGCAAAACACGCTGAACGGTGACCGCATGAGCTTGGCGCATATTGAAATCTTCTTTGCGGCGAATGCCAATATCAACGATGTGGACGCGCAGGCGTTGGCGGAATTTGCCGAGTGGCTGAATCACAAGAATATCCCCGCCCGCGCCAAGCGCACCATGCAGATTGTGGGGCAGATTTGGGATTTTGCCGTGAACAAGGGCTTAATCAGCCAAGAGCGGCGCAATCCTGTAGACACCGCAAAGCTGCTGCTGGCCAAACACACCAGCAACCCCGAGCCGCATTTACCAGCGGCGGAGTTGACGGCCTTTTTCCACGCCCTGCAAACCAGCGCGGATATTCACCCGATAACCCGCTATCTGCTGTTATTCAATGCGCTGCTGGCACCGCGTAAAAGCGCATTGAGCAAGAGCCGTTGGGAGAATATTGATTTTGAACGGCGCATTTGGTTTATGCCCGATGAAGATATGAAGATGGGCAATGATTTTCTGATACCGCTGGCCGATTGGCCGCTGGCGCTGCTGCAAGAGCTGCATACCATCACAGGCCATCAAGCCTATCTGTTTCCGCCCTTGCGCCGTGGTGTGGGCGGCAATGCCTATATCAGCCAAAAGGTGGGCAACGTGGCGATTAAGCGGCTGGGCTTTGATGGCAGCCATGCGGGTAAATCCAACGCGTCTATGCACGGCTTCAGGCACACCATGACCAATATTTGCGCCATCAACGGCAAAGACGTTCTAACCACAGACTTGGCGCTTGGGCATATCCAGCGTTCGGCGTTGAAAAAGCAGGGCATGGATTCTTTAGCCCACTACCTGACGGCGGCAGAGTTCCGCTTTGAAGAGCGGCGCGAACTGGCCGCATGGTATAGCGGCTTTCTGAAACAGCGGTATGACGAGGCGGCGGCGATTGTGGCGGCTGAAAACGGTAGAAAATAGTGTTATTGTCTTGTGTAAAGACACAAACTTGTCTATTAATAAATTGATTTTATTGAAAAAAATTTTATTAAAAATCAAAAGTACCGTAAAAAGTACCGTAAATTTGTCAAAGTCACACGCTTTTTCGGTTTTTCGGCGGCTTTGTAGGCCGTCTGAAAACGGGAATACACCAGCAAGGGAGTGAAGACGATGTTTATATTTCGGCTGATGGTTTGGCTTGCGCATGGCTTTTTTCTTGTTATCGGGTTGTTTATGCTGTTTTTGGCTTGGCAAGCATGGGGCTGGAAGTTTGTAGCGGTTATGGTGCTGGTGTTGGCTGTGGGCGCGGTGCTTGAATACAAATGGCCGTCTGAAAAGCGCAAAGGCGGTTAAAGGCCGTCTGAAATCGCTGCCAGTTGGTTGCTGTGGAATTGTATAGGTTGACATGGTGCACTAATTTGGTTAAATTATGCCAAACTGTTTTACTTGCGTTTGCAGCAAGCCTAGCCGCCCGATGGCGGTTTTTTTTTGCGCCTTTAAATCGCTTTGGTAGGCTTATGTTTGTGGATTATTGTATTTTTATTGAATTTTAGAGAGTTTGCCGCCGCCTGATTCGGGCGGCTTTTTTGTATCTGAATGGGTGCTTATATGGCTGAAACTTATATAAAAATGGTTGAGTTGGTGAGGATTATCGGGCATGCGCACGGTATGATTTTGCGCATGATGAATAAAAACGACAAGGCGGCGTATGACCCTACTTTTCCCGCGCCTGTTCCTATCGGAAATAAATCAGAGGCATGGCGCAAAAGCGATATTGACCGCTGGATGTTTGAAAGGGAAATGGCCGCCATTGAAGCCGCGCATTATGCGGAATCACAAGCCGCTATAGTGGAAAAACAGAAACAGCAAGCCGAAGCCGTGGCTGCTTGTAGGGCAAGGCAGAAAGCCAAGATGTTGAGCGGCGAAGCACGGCGGCAAGAGCATGAGGAAGAGTGGGAACTGGAAGCGGTAGAATTGCAGGCGTTTAGTGCGCGGAATCAGGCCGCAAAATACAGGCTGCTTGATTTGGTTTACTGGAATGATGAAATCGAATATTTAGCGCGTTATCGGCGTTTGGAAGTAAAGAAATATGGCAAGGCGCGGCGTTATCATTATTCGTTTCGTTTCTTGATGCTTCCAGCGGTATATTACGCCATGAACAGCATATACTGTAATGCTGGCGGCGGCGGTTATGATGTAATAATTGAAATTGACAAGCTGAAAGCGCAAAACAAAGCCGCCTTTGACCGTCTGAATGACGATTATTGTAAAATTTCTATTTTGTAATCCATAGTTTTTTGAATGAGCCTATACGGGTTTTCCGTATGGGCTTTTTTTGTATCTACCGCCTTTGGGCGGTTTTTTTATGGGAGTTTCCGCTATGGAAAATACCGAAAGCCAAGCAGTAAAAATGCTGAAAATCGGGCAGGTGGTTGAACGCACGGCCTTATCGAAAGCAGCCATTTACGCCAAATTAAACCCGAAAGACCCGCGCCATGATGCGAGCTTTCCAAGAAGCATCAGGCTAACAGGGGCGGCGGTTGCATGGGTTGAATCGGAGATTGACGCATGGTTACGCGCCCGAATCGCTGCGAGCCGTGCAAAACACACCAGCAAGGAGAAAACAGCATGAATATTGAAAAAGATGAATTAGTGGACATTCTGCAAGAACAATTCGATTTGATTGAACCGCTGATAGGCAAAATGAAAGACATTTCAAAGGCGGTATTTCTTTCTGATGATGTAAGTGAAGAAAGCTACGAAATTGATAGCGTGATTGATGATTTAACTGAAGTTTTTGAATCCCTTGATGCTTTGATTTGTGACTTGGAATGAATCAAAAATCGAAACCGCCAAGCTTTGCGGCTTGGCGGTGAATCCCGCCTTGTTTGGCGGCTATAGGGGCATAAAAAAGGAAATCCGATGTTACCACAATTTCAAAATCTTATTTGCTTTGCCGCGTTTTCAGACGGCCTTGTCTTGTGCCATTGCCGTGTATGGCTTGACGCTTCGCTAAAACACCCGCAAAATAAGCTCGTTGCATTCAATCGTGCAACAGGGTTTAGCAGCCCTTTACAGTTCGGCAGACAAGCCGCCAAAGCCTATCAACGGGCAAGCGGTATTTTTACGTCTGCAATCCCTTGTTATACCTTTTCCAATGGGAAACAGGGGCGGGAGGCCTTGCGCCTGCTGGTTCGAACTGCCAGTCTGCTAACCCGCCTTTTGTTTCCCGCCCACACGTTTAGCAGCGTGGCGGCGGGCTTAATAACCCAGTTCGAAAAGGTACTAACCATCATGACTAAAATCCGCAAGGGCTATTCACGCCCGTTAATCAGCCGCAAAATACGCTCATTCGCCACATTGGCAGACGCTGGCCGCTTTATCGACCGCTTAACCGAAGCCAACCGCAACGATTACGCATTCAACATCATTCAGCAAGATGGCCGTTGGCTGGTGTGCAGCGTGATTGCAGGGGGTGCGCAATGAACAAGCCCACACAATCACCAAACCGCGTAAATAAGCGCTATCAAGGCGGAATCCCTGCCCTGCTGGCCAATATCGAGCTGCTTCACGCTGATGCTGTCGGCGATTTGAGCGCCGAAGAATTGGGCGCTTTATCCGAGCAGGCAGAGGGGGCATTGCTCAATATCGCTGCTGTGATGGACACAATCAGCCGCTTGGCTGAAGCCAATGCCCACGCCGAAGCCGCCTACCAAGTGGCGCTTTCAGACGTAAGCGCCTGTGTGAATGCTGTAAATGCCGAATTGGGGGCTGCTGTGGCCGAATTGTCGGCTATTCGTTCAATCCTTGATGTGGAATATGCCTATCAGGCGGGCTACAGCAAGGGCTATGACACGGCCACGGCGGAAAGCAGCGAGCGGAGGCCGAAGCCATGAAGATTCAAACCCCGTTATATATCACCCCGCATCACAGTCACACCGAAGCGACCGCTGCATTTGGCGCATTGAAAGCCCTGCATGGTGCTTACCCTGCGTTGCGTTTCGGCATGGTGTATCACCCGCCGCGCTGGCTGGTGTTCCGTGTGCATGAGCAAGGCCAGCAAGCCGCGCCGTTGCCCGTGCCTGATTTGCTTTCAGACGGCCTCGCTGACTTGACGGAGGGCGCGGCATGAACCGAATCTTAGAAATCCGCCCCTTTCAGCCCGTGGCCAGCCTTGAAGAAGTGGCCGCCATGGTTGAGGGCTTGGCGATTAATCCGAGCTATGGCCGCGTGTGCGTGGTGCAGCAATCAGATGGTAAGTGGTATATCGCCCTGATTCTGCAAAATGAGTTAAAGGCGCAAAAGAAGCGTTTTAAGCGCGTTTCCAGCGCTTAGGCTATCTACCCCATCACCCAACCCACAAAACCCCATTAAAACGCAATGTAAGCAGCCTAAAGGGCATTTCTGCCCTTAGACGGGCTTGTTGCAGCCTTTGGAAAGGCAGAATCATGAATTCAAACACTCAAACCCGCGAAAACAAGCCGCGCTATCGGCTCGATGACGTTAAAGCCGCCGCCCGTGGCCGCTGGCCTGAAATCCTGCAAGCGCTGAATGTGCCTGCTGCTTTGACCAACACCCAAAAACACCAGCCATGCCCCGCTTGCGGAGGCCGTGACCGTTTTCGCTTCACCAACCACAAGCAGGGCGGCGGCTTTATCTGCAACCATTGCACACCCGATGGCGGCAGCGGCTTAGATTTGCTGATGCTGATGTATGGCTACAGCTTTGCCGAAGCCGTGAAAGCCGTGGCCGTGGTGGTGGGCTTGGATGGCGGCCAAATCGCCCCCGCCGTGGCAAGAGCCGCCCCAAAAGCCGACAACACCGCCGAAGACAAAGCGCGGCGTGACCGCTTGGCGGCTTTGTGGGCGGAATGTGTGGCATGGGATGAAGCGCCCGATATTGCCGATTACCTTTGGGTGCGCGGTGTGCCGTTGCCCGAAAAAATGCCTGTAAACGGCGCGGCTTTGCGCTTTCACAAGCGCATGAGCTATTGGCATAACGGGCGCGTGATTGCCCATCTGCCCACCATGGTGGGCTTGTTTCAAGACGTAACGGGCAAGGCTTGCGGCCTGCACATCACTTACTTTCAGACGGCCTATAACGATTTGCCCGCCAAGGCCGTATTGTTTGACCCGAAAACCCGCGAGCGCCTGCCCGCCAAGAAAATGCGGAGCGCGGCCAGCGGCAGCCTAACGGGCGCGGCCATGCGCTTGTTTGAGCCTGCAAACGGCATTTTGGGGGTATGCGAGGGCATAGAAACCGCTTTTGCAGCGCGGTATGTATCGGGTGTGCCGATGTGGGCGTGTGGTTCTGCACACGGCATTCAATCGCTGGTGTTGCCCGATGGAATCCGCGAGCTGGTGATTATTGCCGACAACGACACAAACGGCACGGGCTTGCAGGCGGCAAGGCTGTTGCAGCGGCGCTATCAGCGCGAATTGGAAAGCATCAAGATTTGGCAACCTGACCACACGGGCGCGGATGCGCTGGATGTGTTGGCGGCGCAAATTCAGAAAGGGGCGGCAGCATGAGCAAGGATAAAGACGATTTGGGGAAAGATAACGACACCAAGCAAGACCACAACACCGAAAACTCGCTAGCAAAGGGCGAAAACAAAGCGCCTAAGCGCGGTTTGCGTGTGGTTAAGGGCAACACCAGCCCACGCGGCAAAAACGCCGTAAAAAGCGATTTTGAGGCCTTGCAGAATATTCAGACGGCAGACGACACGCCGATTCTGCCGTTTTACGAATTGCGCAAGCCGAATAACGGCGGCTTGGCTGGTGTGTTTTTTGTCGGAGTAGGTACAACACGAGAGGGCGATTTTTACCACTTGCCGCCGCTGCATATTGCCGATTATGTGAATTTGGTAGGGCGCGGAATCGGTGAAGACGACAAAGAATACAGGGTAATCGAGTATTACCGCGCTGGCGAAAAGCAGCCCAAACAAGCCGCCTTGCCGCTGGAAATCGTGGGCATGCCTGCTTGCTGGGCATTTTTGCGCGGTTTGGGCATAGGCGTGAAATCGGGCGGTAAGGCCATGGGCGCATTAGCCGATTATCTGCAATGGGAGGGCGATAAAACCGAATGGCAGATAGCCAACCGTGGCGGCTGGCTTGATGACGATTGCGCGGCCTATGTGTTGCCCAGCGGGGAAATTATCGGCCACACGGGCGGCAAGGTGATTTACAACGGCGACACCAGCAAAAAGCCCGCCTATGGCGTTTCAGGCAGCCTTGAAACGTGGCAAGCGCATTTGGCCGCCTATGCAGCGGGCAACAGCCGCCTGCTGCTGGCATTGGGCGCGGCCTTTGCCGCCCCGCTGCTTGCGCCGATGAAGATAGAAAACGGCGGTTTTCACCTGTTTCACGCATCAAGCGGCGGCAAAACCACCACCGCCATGCTGGCGCTTTCGGTGTATGGCCGCCCCGATAAGCTTAAAAACACTTGGAAAGCAACCGCCTTGGCGATTGACAATATGGCGGCGGCCACTTCAGACGGCTTTATTTTGCTGGATGAAATCAGCCAAGCGCGGGGGCAAGACGTGAGCAGCGTGGCCTATTCGCTGTTTAACGGCGTGGGCAAGCTGCAAGGTGCAAAGCAGGGCGGCAACCGCGAACGGCTGGAATGGCGCGTTTTACTGCTTTCAACGGGTGAATTTCCTGTATCCCAATATATGAAGCAAGCAGGCTTTGAGTGGAACGCGGGGCAGAATGTGCGCCTGCCGTCTATTCCTGCCGATGCGGGGAAAGGATTCCGCGTGTTCGATACCCTGCACGGCCATTCAGACGGCGCGGCGTTTGCAGAAATGCTGGAAGAAACCGCCAAACACCATTACGGCCATGCAGGCCGCGCATGGGTGGGCAAGCTGGCCGAAGCCATGAAGCAGGATAAAGCCGCCTTAATCGGCAAGGTAAACAGCTATTGCGATGCGTTCCGCGCCCGCCTGCCTGCCGATTTAGACGGGCAGCCTGCCCGTGTGGCCAAACGCTTTGCTTTAGCCGCCGCCGCGCTGGAGCTGGCCGCCGAATGGGGCATTACAGGCTTGGCGGCTGGTGTGGGTGCGGCTGGTGTGGAAGCCTGCTTTAACGCGTGGTATGAGCGTGAGGGCAAGGGCAATCAGGAGGAGCGCGTTATTTTGCAGAGGGCGGCGGATTACCTGCAAGCGAAGGGTAATTCTGAAATGTTTGTCGAGCTGGAAAGTATCGGCAAGGGCGGTTATGCCCAAACGAGCCGCTACCATGCGGGCTATGTGAAGTATGACGCGGCGCGTGATTTGCAAGTGTTCTACATCAACAGCCAAGCATTTGAAACCGATATTTGCGGCGGCTTTGATAAAGATTTCGTGTGTGAAGTGCTGCATGCGGCGGGATGGCTGAAACGAAGCGTCACGCGGTGGACAAAACAGCTTAAGCGTGCAGGGATAAGCACGGGCTGGTATTACGTTTTAGACGGCCATTTGCCGCCAGCGGAGCGGATGAAAGCAGATGCAGAAGAAGACTAGCAGGCGTTGCGCCCACATACGCGAGGGTGAAAAACGTGGTTACTTTGGTTACTCGAATATAACTTATTATTTTATATCATATTTTTAACTAAAAGGCTTGGTTACTTTGCTGGTTACCGCTTGGTTACCGTGGTTACCGTGGTTACCCGTAATGAATAGAGAAATTTAACAATCTTTATTTATAATATAAAACAATGATTTATTATGATAACCAATTATTTATCTTTATAAATCATGTGGTTAAGTGTTTCATGGTGACGCAAAAGCACTTAAAAACAGGTAAAACAAGCTGTTTGTTTATTTAAATCAATAGTTTAATGCGGTAACCGCTATTTTATTGTTTTTAATCAATATGTTAATGTAAAAGTAACCAAGCGGTAACCACGAAATTTTACGTTTTTTCCTTTTAAATCAACGAAGTAACCAAAGTAACCAGCTTTTTGAGGGTGCGCTATATATATTTGCGCGGAAAAGGTGTTTTAAATGATAGACGGTATCATTAGCGGCGTGTTGGTGTTGCCGCCGAAGCGGCTGTTTACCCGCCGCGCCAGCCCCTACGTTATCGGCAAGATTGATGTGATGGCCGTGCGGCAAGACGGGCAACCCGTGCATGGCAATGTAATCGCGTTTGATGCGGGTGTTTGCACCGCCCTGCTGGCCATGAGCAAGGGCGATACGGTATCACTAGGCGGCATCATCACGCCGAAGCTGGCAGATGATTACGGGCAAGCGGTGGTAGAGCTGAATATCACCGCGCTGGCCGTGTTGAGCGGCTACCATATCGGGCAGGCAAACGGCAAAGGCCGCTTGCTGGCTATGTTGGCACGGGTATAAGCGGCGGCAGAGGTAAGGCCGTCTGAAAGCTTAGGTACTTCCAGCCGTTCGAGCCATGCGGGCAATTCGCACCGCATTTATTGGGAAGCGTGGCGGTGCTTATGCTTCCTTACTGGCTGCAAGGGGGGGCGGTTTGAGAGTTCAGACGGCCTTTTCTTCTAGACCGCCGCCCCTCTCACGCATACTTTTTAGCTGTTTTTTCATTGATTTTGTTAAAGGTTTTTTGTTGAAGAATGGTTTAAGGGCTGGAAACCCGCAAGGGGCGGGGCATGAAAAGTTTCCGCCCCCTGTTTTCCTAGACCCCCCACACTCGCATACAGAGAAAATTTTCTTGTGGGGGATTGTTAATTAACTTTTAACAAGCCTGTTAAGCCCTTAATTATTGGCACTTTATGGCGCGGCATAGCAAACCTTTCAGACGGCCAAAAAACGCGGCGGAAACTTGCCCCGCTGGCTGGCTGCTGGCGTTGGTTTCGATGCTTGCCAAATGTAAACACACACGATACAATGTTGTAAACAATAGAGATACAGCCATGATAATTTCATTTCAGCACAAAGGGCTTGAGCGGTTTTACAAAACAGGCAGCAAAGCAGGGATACAGGCCGCCCATGCTGTCAAACTTGCCCGTATCCTTGCGCGGCTGAACAGCGCAAAAGCCCCTAGTGATATGAATATTGCAGGCTGGCACTTGCACCCGCTGGCAGGAGATTTAAAAAACCATTGGAGCGTGAAAGTAAATGGAAATTGGCGCGTAACATTCAAACTTGAAAACGGCCATGCCGAAATTGTGGATTATCAAGATTACCATTAGGAGCAAACATCATGCGTATGCACAACCCCCCGCACCCCGCCGAAGTGATTCGTGAAGATATTTTGCCAGAACTTGGCTTGAGCGTAACCGAGGCCGCGAAGCAATTAGGCATTTCCCGCGTGACCCTTTCCCGCCTGCTTAACGGCAAATCGGGCATTAGTGCCGATATGGCCTTGCGCCTGCATGCTTGGTTAGGCAGCAACAGCCCCAGCCCTGAAAGTTGGCTACACCAGCAAGCCGATTATGACTTGTGGCAAGCCGCACAAAAAGGCAAACCCGATGTAATCCCCGCTTATGTGCATTGATATTGCATATTTCAAGCAAGCGTAAAAAGTGGGTAAACAAGTGGGTAAAATATTTTCATAAAAACTAAATTCCTTTTAGTATCAATATATTGAGCAGTCAAGATATATTATGATGAAAAACGGGTTTTAATCTTTCAGACGGCCTTTTCTTTTTGCAGGCTGTCTGAAAATCTATTGAAATCAAACGATAAAACCAAAGAGAACAATATGTCAGTCAACCATTATGAAAATTTCCCCGTCGGCTCGCTGGTGTTGCCGCGCCGTTTGCGCAAGCCGGTGCATGCGGTTTATGCGTTTGCGCGCACGGCGGACGATATTGCCGATGAAGGTGAGGTGGCAGATGCCGTGCGTTTGTGCCGGCTGGAGGAGCTGCAAAAAGAGCTGGATACGATTTCGCGCGGCGAAACGCCGAAAAGTGCGTTGATGCAGCGTTTGCAGCGCGAGGCTGTGCGCCCGTTTGCCATGCCTTTGCAGCCGTTTTACGATTTGCTCGAAGCGTTTAAACAAGATGTGGTGAAAAAACGCTATCAGGATTTCGGCGAATTGGTGGATTATTGCCGCAAAAGCGCCAACCCGGTGGGGCGGATGATGCTGCATCTTTACGGTGAAACCGACAGTCGCAGCATTGCCCAGAGCGACGGCATCTGCACCGCTTTGCAGCTGATTAATTTTTGGCAGGATGTGGCGGCAGATTGGCAAAAAGGGCGCGTGTATCTGCCGCTGGAAGATTTGCAGAAATTCGGCGTTACCGAAGCGCAGATCGGCGAGGGGCGGGTGGATTTTGCTTTCCAGCGCTTGATGGCGTATGAATGCGACAAAGCGCACAAAATGCTCAAGGCCGGCTCGCCTTTGGGCAAAACGCTCAAAGGCCGCACCGGCCTGGAATTGCGCATGATTATTCTCGGCGGCCAGCGTATTGTGCACAAACTTGAAGAAAACAAATACGATGTGTTCCGCGCGCGGCCGAAGCTGGGCGCGAAAGATTGGTGGCAGATTGTGCGGCGTGCGGTGTTGAAGAAATAAGTTTTTGGCACATCAACAAAAGGCCGTCTGAAAATATTTTCAGACGGCCTTTTGTTGCCGGTGGTCGCAAAAGCGATAAAAAAGCGTTGTGCAAAAGACTCGGTTTTAATGCTGATAATAAACGGCAGGCATCAGCGGGCGCGCCCGCCCGGCGCTTTCCAACGCATGGACAGTGCCATGCCGGCGATGACCACCGCGGTGCCGATCATATCATTGCGGGTAACGGCGGTATGAAAAAACGCGGCAGAGAGCAAAATGCCGAACACCGGATTCATCAGGTGAAACACCGAAGCCGAATCGGAGCCGATGCGGCGCACCAGCCAAAACCACATCCACATGGCCACAATCGAAATGGCGATAACTTGATACAGCCACGACAACACAAATGGTGTATTCGTCATTGCGGCATACAGGCTTTGGTATTCGGCGAACGGCAACAACAGCAGGCCGCCGACCAGATTTTGAATGCCGATTAAGGGCAGCGGATGCAATGCTTGGGCATGGCGCTGGTAAAACAGGGTGCCGGCCGAGAGCGCGGCTACGCCCAGCAGCACCCAAACCACACCTAGGCCGAAAGCGGCGTTGCCCAATTTGTCTGACAACGCGATATACACGCCCGAAAAGCCGATGGCGATGGCCAGCAGCAGCTTGGCATGCAGACGCGTGCCCAGCAGCACCGACAGCAGCAAAGTGATAAACGGCGTGGTGGCCACCAATAAAATCACCAGTTGCGGCGACACGGTTTGCAGGCCGGTGTAGGAAAAGCCGAGGTAAAGCGCATAGTTGAGCAGCCCCAGCAAGCTGCCGACAAGCCACAAGCGGCGATTGCGCAAGCCGGCAAAAGGCTGCCGCCGGTTTAGCCAAGCCCACACCGCCAGCAGCAGCAAGCCGGCCGACACAAAGCGGAAAAACAAAAAATTCAGCGGCAACACATAATCAATGGAAACCTTGCCCGCCACAAAAGCCGACGACCACACCAAGCTGAACAGGCAGCCAAACAGAAACACGGGCATGATGCGCTCCCAATAAAAAGACAGCCTCAATATAAACATTTTTCAGACGGCCTTATTTCGTTGCGTAACGAAATGAATTCAGGCACAGTGGCTTCATCATACTGATTGTCAGCATGCCATGTCCTATTCACACAGGCCGTCTGAAAGCGGCCGAGAATATCCATTCTAAAAAGTAATCTGGCTGCGTTGCCACCTTGCAAGCTTGCTTTTTTGAATCGGTATAAAGCCGAGGAAACCGCCATGTCGCTCGCTCATTATTTCACCCACATCGCCCACTTAATCGGCCACCCCAGCCGTGCCTTGATGCTCGATGCCTTGCTGGGCGCAGAAGCCTTGCCGGCCACGGCCTTGGCTGAGAGCGCCGGCATCAGCGCGCAAACGGCCAGCCGGCATTTGCAGCTGTTGGCCGATGCGGGGCTGCTGCGCGTGCAGCAGCAGGGGAAATTCCGCTATTTCCGCATTGCCGATAATCAGGTTTACCATTTGTTGCAGCAATTGGCCGAAATCCGCCTCGGCAGCAAGCCGCAGAGCGTGATGGCGGGCGAGCCGGCTTTACACACCTTGCGCCGCTGCTACGACCATATGGCCGGGCGGCAGGGCGTGGCGCTGACACAGGCTTTGTTGGCGCAGCAAAAATTGTTGGCCGATGCGGCCAACGGGCGCTTTGTGATTACCGATGCCGGGCGGCTGTGGCTGGAAACGCTGGATATTGCGGCATCGCAGCCGCACACGGCTTGGTGCATGGACTGGACCGAGCAAGTGCCGCATATTGCCGGCTGGCTCGGCGCGGCTTTGTTTGATGCGTTTGCCGCACGGTCTTATGTGCACGCTTCAGCCACCGCCCCGCGCGTGTTGCGGCTCACGGAAAAAGGGCGCGCTTTTTTGGCGCGCGAATTCGGGCTGGCGGCTTAAGAATCATCATTAAGACTATTGATTCGGCAATTAAATATTGAAATGTTTATGCAGCATACTTCACCTTCGGA
>ERZ650307.76-NODE-76-length-42800-cov-6.038367_pt1 | contig 42800 bp, 41 predicted proteins | sample MGYA00376243_ERZ650307 | MGnify/ENA primary metagenome ERZ650307 (study PRJEB26733, sample SAMN07839242) | wastewater metagenome | biome: urban; feature: artificial channel; material: waste water | place: USA: North Carolina | collected 2016-03-31 ... | reverse complement strand
ATAGTTTACATTCAATTGTCGAATTGGGGATGGGGACTCCTGTACTTATTCTGTTTATTCTATCCATAACTAAGTTGCTATTCTTAGAAGTTTGCTTATGGACTGGTTGGACTGGAGGGGACATTTTTCCTGTAACCTTTGCTGCCTTCCTGCAAGGATTTGCTGTGGCACAACTTTTTCCACAGGTGGACAGCTTATTTATCGTGTTGGTAGTGAGCTTATCTATGGCAATTGCCCTTCTTGAGAAGGAGTGGCTAGCAGGTATATTTATTAGTTTATTCTTTCCATTTCAGCTTTTGCCAATCTCTTTATTGATGATTGGCTTGAGTATATTTGGAAGAAAGTTTATCTCTAATCAGAAACAAGAAAAAACTGGTTCCTAAGAGCCAGTTTTTTGCTTATCCTGTTCGATTGCTAAAGAATAATGCTTGCTGACCTCAGTATAGTAGCTGACGACCAATCCAGACAGGCTCCCCAAAAAGAGAATGCCGTAAATAGCTAAGATAATGCTGATAATCCGTCCAAAAGCAGTCGTCACCAGCATATCTCCATAGCCAACAGTCGTCGCCGTCACAAAGCTGTACCATAAACTATCACCGTAGCTGGTAAAATCAGGCTCCAACCAGAGTAGCAAACCAGCTGCTAGAAAGATAAAACTGAAAAAGGAAGTGAGAAAGGTAGCAAAACCTGTCACTCTTAGGATATGCCAAAGAATTCTTAGGCGATGGATTTGGTTTTTATTCTGCATTTTCTTGTTTTCTTTCTGCGATATAGTCTAATTTATTCTGCCGGCTGCGTTTTTTAAACAAGGCTTCGGCAGACATGGCTTCCTGCTTACTAGCAAAAGCTTCTTGATAGAGTAGGCTGACAGGCAAGCGTCCGCGGGTGTATTTGGCCCCTTTCCCACGATTATGGGTAGCAAGCCGCTTCTCCACATCAGTCGTGTAACCAGTATAAAGACTCCCGTCGGCACATTCCAAGACATAAAAGTAAGCCTTATTTTCCATAATAAATCTCACGAATAGCCGGAGTATAGTCTCCGTTTTCCTCATGGACAACCAGAGGTGGCAGGATGTGCAGACCGTCCACCGAGCCGTCCTTGATAGCCTCAATCAGCAACATATTAGCCTCCTTGCTGGCCTTGGGATAGACAAACTGGATGCGTTTGGGAGCCAGTTTGTAGATACGTAGCTTATCTAAAATATCCAAAAATCGATCTGGTCTATGGACCATGGCCAAGCGACCATTGGATTTGAGTACTTGTTGTGCTACCTGGCAAATATTGTCAAGGTTGGTCGCAATCTCGTGTCTGGCTAAAAGGTAATGCTCGCTTTCATTGAGGTTAGAAGATTCATCTACTTTAAAGTAAGGAGGATTGCAGAGCATTAAATCAACTTTTGATCGTAAATCATATTGAGGTAAGTTTGCCAAATCGTCGTTAATCACTGATACCTGTTCCTCTAAACCATTGAGTTCGATGGATCGCCGGTTCATGTCCGCTAAGCGTTCCTGTAATTCAACCTGGATAATCTGAGCCTTGGTACGTGTGGAGGCAAACAGGCCCACTGCCCCATTTCCACTACAAAGGTCGACAATCAATCCTTTTTTAGCTGGCATTTTCGGAAAACGCGATAGGAGGACGCTATCAACTGAATAACTAAAAACTTCCCGATTTTGAATAATTTGGACATCTGTTGAGAAGAGCTGGTCAATCCGCTCCCCTTCTTGTAATTCTATTTTATGCATATGATAATTATAGCACATTGTATGAAGAGAACTTCAGATTTTTTTCGGAGATAAAATATGGTATAATGGTAAGGACTGAAAAGGAGATGACTATGTTTTACGCCTATTTACGTACCTTACTATCTTTTTTACTTTGGGCAATTAATGGAAATATCCATTATCATGATAAAGAAAAAATATTGCCACAAGAGGAGAATTATATTTTAATCGCTCCACATAAGACCTTCTGGGATCCTGTTTTTTTAGGATTTGCTGCTGCGCCAAAACAGTTTATTTTTATGGCTAAAAAAGAACTTTTCAAGGATCGCGGTTTTGGCTGGTGGATTCGCAAATGTGGAGCCTTCCCAATTGATCGTGAAAATCCTGGGATGGCAGCTATTAAATACCCTGTCAACATGTTGAAAAAAAGCAATCGTTCTTTGGTCATGTTTCCTTCTGGAAGTCGTCATTCTTCAGAACTAAAAGGTGGTGTAGCGGTCATTGCCAAGTCAGCCAAGGTTAAACTCATGCCTGCAACCTATGTGGGACCGATGAGCATCAATGGGCTCTTGGCTGGTGAGCGAATCGATGTGGCTTTTGGAAATCCTATCGATGTTTCAGACATCAAGCGCTTGGATGATGCAGGGACGGCTGAAGTAACTCATCGAATCGAAACTGAATTTAAACGTTTGAATGATTACGCAGCATCCTTCCAAACTAAGAAAAAACCAAATATATTAACTTATATTTACCGTCTCCCTATCCTTATCCTAGTAGCAATTATTTTAGGATTAACCTATGTTTTTAGTTACATAGCAAGCTTCTTTTGGAATCCATCGGTAGAATTAAAAAAATGAATTGAAAAACTCGTTTCTGCGGGTTTTTCTTTTTTATTTTCGAATAAAAGGATGGAGGTAAATTTATGGAAGAAATGTTAAACATAGTAAAGAAACATAAGTGGTTTTGTGTAATTGCAAGTATGATGACAGTAGTGGTTGTGAGTGTTCTATTGCTCAACCAGCCCCCTCAGCCTGCAGATCAAACGGGTTTGGCAGCATTTTCACAGGAGAACCAAGCAAGTAGTGTTCCAGAAGAGGTTGAAGAATCCAGTACAGAAAGCAAAACAAGAGATACTGAACAAGAAATCCAACTGGTTGTGGTAGATGTTAAAGGAGAAGTAGAGAGACCTGGACTTTACACACTTAAGTTCGAGAGTCGCGTCAATGATGCGATTGTTGCGGCTGGTGGTTTCACAGCAGAAGCAAATCAAAAATCAGTCAATTTAGCTCAAAAATTGGCAGATGAAGAGATTATTTACGTCGCACACAAGGATGAGGATATATCAGTAATAACAGCACCAAATTCAAATGTTGTAGCTACTCAAACTCAAGAGGAGAGCCAATCTTCTTTGGTCAATTTAAATACTGCCACCGAGGCAGATTTACAAACCATTTCAGGTATAGGTGCAAAGAGAGCGGCGGATATCATTGCTTACCGTGAAGCCAATGGTGGTTTCAAATCGGTTGACGATCTGAATAATGTTTCAGGAATTGGTGATAAAACGATGGAAAGTATCCGACCATATGTCACGGTTGATTAGACTCCCCTGTCAGCCCATTCACTTTGCAGTTTTGGCGGTGTTAGCCTACTTTGCAGTTCACTCTTTTTCCCTTTTGACAGTGAGCCTGCTGAGTCTGTTACTAGCAGTCTTTGGGCTTCGGCAAGGAAAGGTGGTCTTCATCAAAACGCTACCGCTTCTAGCCTTATGTGGTCTCTTCTTCGGATGTCAGAAGATACAATGGGAGCGGACAAATCAATGGGCTCCAGAGCAAGTGACAACTGTGCAGGTTATTCCTGATACCATTGATGTCAACGGAGACAGTCTTTCTTTTCGTGGTCGGGCTGAAGGACAAGTTTTTCAGGTTTTCTATAAACTTGCAAGTCAGGAAGAACAAACCTACTTTCAGGAGCTTACGGACTTGGTGCAGTTAGAGGTAGATGCAGAAGTTTGCCAACCAGCAGGTCAACGTAATTTCAATGGTTTTGATTATCAGGCTTATCTCAAAACCCAGGGCATCTATCGGACAGTAAAAATAAGTACCATTAACAATATTCTCCCTGTTCATTCTTGGAATATCTTTGACTGGTTGTCAACCTGGCGGAGGCAGGCTCTCGTTTATATCAAATCTCATTTTCCTGCTCCAATGAGCCACTACATGACTGGATTACTATTGGGAGAGTTAGATAGTGACTTTGACCAAATGAGTGACCTCTATTCTAGTTTAGGGATCATTCATCTCTTTGCCCTGTCTGGGATGCAGGTTGGTTTCTTCATTGATAAATTTCGCTGGCTTTTATTGCGTTTGGGTTTAACCAAGGAAACTGTCGATAAGCTTCAAATTCCATTTTCTCTTATTTATGCAGGATTAACAGGATTTTCAGTATCAGTCGTGCGGTCCTTAGTCCAGAAAATTCTTGGTAATCTCGGGCTACGAAAATTGGATAATTTTGCAGCAACTGTCTTTGTTTGTCTCTTGCTTATGCCGCGTTTTCTTCTGACAGCAGGAGGTGTGCTGACATTTACCTATGCTTTGTTATTGACAGTCTTTGATTTTGAAGAGCTAGGGCAGCTAAAGAAGATAGCAGTGGAGAGTCTGAGTATTTCTCTTGGAATTTTACCGGTCTTGATGTCCTATTTTTTTGCCTTTCAGCCTTTATCTATCCTTTTAACGTTTGTTTTTTCCTTTGTTTTTGATGTGTTGTTGTTACCTGGGCTATCTGTCATTCTTTTACTATCGCCCTTCATTAAAATTACATGGGTCAACGGATTCTTTATCCTTATGGAAAAGATTATTGTATGGGTGGCAGAATTGGGGATTCGCCCTTGGATTTTAGGAAAACCTACGGGCCTTGTCTTTTTGCTCTTACTGTTCTGCCTTTTCTTGCTTTATGATTTTCACAGAGAGAAGAAATGGCTCCTAGGACTGAGCCTGATGCTTGCTCTGCTATTTTTCATAACCAAACACCCGCTGGAAAACGAGGTGACGGTGGTAGACGTAGGGCAGGGGGATAGTATCTTTTTGCGGGACATGCGGGGGCGGACGGTTCTGATTGATGTGGGTGGTCGGGTTGACTTTGCTGCAAAGGAAGCTTGGCGGGAGCGGTCTAGGGAAGCAAATGCGGAGCGAACTCTGATTCCTTATTTGCATAGTCGGGGCGTGAATAGGATTGATAGCTTAGTCTTGACCCATACCGATGCAGATCATGTGGGTGATGTGCTAGAAGTGGCTAAGCAGATTCAAATAGGTAAGATTTACGTTTCTCCAGGTAGTTTGACTGTACCAGATTTTGTTGCGACTTTGAGGAAAATAAATGTCCCTGTTCATGTTGTAAATCCTGGAGATCGATTGCCCATTTTTGATTCCTATCTAGAAGTTCTATATCCCAATAGAATCGGAGATGGAGGCAATAATGACTCAATTGTACTCTATGGTCGTTTGTTAAAAATGAATTTTCTCTTTACCGGTGACTTGGAGAAAGGGGAATTAGATTTAATCACTTCTTATCTGCAGCTACCAGTCGATGTGCTGAAAGCAGGTCACCATGGTTCCAAGGGCTCTTCATATCCAGAATTTTTAGACCATATTGGAGCAAAAATTGCTCTGATTTCTGCTGGTGAAAATAATCGCTATCAACATCCACATAAGGAAACTCTGGAACGTCTCGACAGTCAAAATATGCAGGTTTACCGAACGGATCTGCAAGGAGCAATCCGTTTCCGAGGTTGGAAACAGTGGAGTATTGAAACGGTAAAAGAGTGACGATCTCTCTGTAGCTGTTTTCTTTTTTGCATGGTATAATGGAGAGAAGAATACGGAGAGATTATGACAGTAATTGAACAGATTGAACAAATAAAAAAAGGGAACTTAGGTTTATTGACCATTTTGTGTGGTGAAGATGTTGGTCAATATCACATTGCGAAAGACTTATTGATGAAGCAACTGGAATTTGATACTTCGGACTTGGGTTTTGCCTATTTTGATATGTCAGAGGCTGACTATCATCAGGTGGATTTGGATTTAGTTTCTCTTCCTTTCTTTTCTGATGAAAAAGTAGTGATTCTTGATTATTTCGCAGATTTAACAACGGATAAGAAGCGCTACTTGACGGATGACGAACTGAAGCAATTTGAGGCTTATTTGGAAAATCCAGTTGAGACCACGCGCTTGATTATTCTAGCACCTGGTAAGTTGGATAGTAAGCGTCGACTTGTCAAACTTCTGAAAAGAGATGGATTGGTTTTAGAAGCAAATCCTCTAAAGGAAATGGAGCTGAAGAATCATTTCCAGAATGAAGTCGGTCGACTTGGGTTGCGGATGGATCCAGATGTTTTTCACTATCTTATTGTAAAATCCAACTTTGATTTTGCAGAAGTTAGTAAAAATTTGGTCTTTCTACAATCCTATAGAGGACAAAATGAAATTTCGCTGGCCGATATAGATGTGGCAATCCCAAAAACTCTTCAAGATAATATCTTTGATTTAACTCAACTTGTCCTTCAAACTAAAATGGATGAAGCAAATCATCTTGTTCGGGATTTACGATTGCAAGGAGAGGACGAAATCAAGTTGATTGCGATTATGTTAACTCAGTTTCGTACCTATCTTCAAGTGCAAATACTACATGAGCAAGGTCGTGGTGAACAGCAGATTGTTACTGCGTTGTCAGATTTATCTGGTCGCAAGATTAATCCCTATCAGGTAAAATATGCCTTGCGTGATTCAAGAAATCTGTCGGTTGGTTTTTTGAAAAAGGTCGTCAAGCTATTAATTGAAACAGATTACCAAATTAAAACAGGACAATTTGATAAAGATTATCTATTTGACATTGCCTTGCTAAGAATCGCAACATCGTAATTTTCAGACAAATAAATTGAAAAGGCTCTCAAAAAGGGTTACAATAGAACTATCAAATTTATAGGAGAACAGAATTATGGCGATTATTTTACCAGATTTACCTTATGCTTATGACGCTTTGGAACCACATATTGATGCGGAAACAATGACTTTGCACCATGATAAGCACCATGCAACTTATGTAGCAAATGCCAATGCAGCACTTGAAAAGCATCCTGAAATTGGCGAAGATTTAGAGGCTCTCCTTTCAGATGTTGAACAAATTCCAGCAGATATTCGTCAGGCCTTGATCAACAATGGTGGCGGACATCTTAACCACGCTCTCTTTTGGGAATTACTTTCTCCAGAGAAAACTGAAATTTCTGAAGAGTTGGCTGCAGAAATCGATGCGACATTCGGCTCTTTTGATGCCTTTAAGGAAGCATTTACTACAGCTGCAACAACACGCTTTGGTTCAGGTTGGGCTTTCTTGGTAGTTAATAAAGAAGGAAAATTAGAAATTCTTTCAACCGCTAACCAAGATACACCAATCATGCAAGGATTGAAGCCGATCTTGGCTCTCGATGTTTGGGAACATGCATACTACCTAAACTACCGCAACGTTCGACCAAATTACATCAAAGCCTTCTTTGAAGTGATAAATTGGAACAAGGTTAACGAACTTTATAAAGCTGCAAAATAAACTATTTACTCTTCCATTGGGGAGAGTTTTTTATGTAAATAGACTGTAGCCCTACCTTAGCCACGGTAGAAAATTCATCAAAATGCTTTACATAGGTTGTTAGTTAGGGTATAATATAGTCTGTGTGTAATGGACACACGAAAATACAGTTTATCCGCTGGGTTTAAAAGCACCTAAGATTGACAAAGATAGGAGAATAAAATGAATCCATTAATCCAAAGTTTGACTGAAGGTCAACTTCGTACTGACATTCCTTCATTCCGTCCTGGTGACACTGTACGTGTTCACGCTAAGGTTGTCGAAGGTAATCGCGAACGTATCCAGATTTTCGAGGGTGTTGTTATCTCTCGTAAAGGCCAAGGCATCTCAGAAATGTACACTGTACGTAAAATTTCTGGTGGTGTTGGTGTTGAGCGTACTTTCCCAATCCACACTCCACGTGTTGATAAGATTGAAGTCGTTCGTTACGGTAAAGTTCGTCGTGCTAAATTGTACTACCTACGTGCATTGCAAGGTAAAGCAGCACGTATCAAAGAAATCCGTCGTTAAGATAGTCCTTTGGACTGACGTAGTCGGAATGAGAAGAGGCAGCGTTAGCTGTCTTTTTTCGTTCTAGACATTTATTCAGCAACAGTCTATGATGATATCGAAAAGAAGGGCAGTTTGGAAGTATACTGAGAGGAGATATCTGGTAAAATATGAGACAGACGTGTCGCAATCTTTCTACTCATCATTAATTGTGATAAACTAAATATAATATCATATGGTTGGCAGTTTTCTAATACTGCCAATACTTATTTCATCATTTAGAAAGTCAGAAATGAAAATAATAAAACAACTTTGGTGGTTTTTTAGGCTAGAGAAAAAACGGTATGTAATGGGGATTGTTTCCTTGTGCTTGGTAAGTGCATTGAACTTGCTTCCGCCCTATATCATGGGAGAAATTATTGATCAGATTGCAGGGAACCGTTTATCAGGCAATCAACTTCTGATTGGGGTAGCTGGTTTGGTTCTCTCTGCAATCGGTATGTATGTATTGCGTTATATTTGGAGAATGAATATTCTAGCGACTTCCTTTCGGCTTGGCAAAATTATGCGTGCTAGGCTATTTGAACATTTTATGAAAATGTCTCCACCTTTTTTTCAAAATTACCGAACAGGTGATTTGATGGCGCACGCTACTAACGATATCAATGCTTTGACACGATTAGCAGGTGGAGGAGTGATGTCATTTGTCGACGCGACGGTAACGGCCCTCTTGACCTTGGTGACCATGTGTTTCATGATTTCTTGGAAAATGACCCTAGTTGCCATTCTGCCCTTGCCTTTTATGGCCATGACAACTAGCTTTTTGGGCAGAAGGACACATGAGAATTTTAAGGCGTCTCAGGCGGCTTTCTCAGAATTAAATAACAAGGTTCAAGAATCGGTATCAGGTATCAAAGTGACCAAGTCATTTGGTTATCAGGAACAGGAAACTCTTGCATTCCAAGAGGTCAATCAAGCAGCCTATTTACAAAATATTAAGACCATGCGGTATGATGCCATGTTTGATCCAGCCGTTTTATTCTTTGTTGGTCTTTCTTACGTACTGACCTTGTTCGTTGGTGCTCAATTTATTCGACAAGGTCAGGTGACAGTTGGGCAACTCGTAACCTTTATGACCTATTTGGATTTACTGGTTTGGCCATTAATGGCGATAGGATTCTTATTTAATATTACACAACGTGGCGCTGTTTCTTATGAGCGTATCCAACGATTATTAGATATTCGTTCAGATGTTGAAAATCCACAGAATCCTTTACCTGCACCTGAAAATGGAGACATTCGTTATGAAATTGATGCATTTTCATATGAAGAACAACCGACACTTGAAGACATCTATTTCACTATTGAAAAAGGGCAGACGGTTGGTCTAGTAGGTCCTACAGGGTCTGGGAAAACTACTTTATTAAAATTAATCTTGCGTGAATATGATGTGGAAGATGGTCGTATTTTATTGAACAATGAAAATGTAAAAGACTATCGTTTAGCAGATTTGAGGAGTCTGCTGGGCTATGTTCCCCAAGATCAGTTTCTATTTGCAACAAGTATTTCAGAAAATATCCGCTTTGGACATCCCAATTTGGGAGAAGAGGAGATTGAGGAAGCTGCTAAAATTGTTCATGTGTATGATGATATAATGGATATGCCTGAAAAATTTGACACCGTTGTGGGAGAAAAAGGTATTGCCTTATCTGGTGGACAAAAGCAGCGATTGGCTATGGCACGCGCAATGATTTTAAATCCAGAAATCCTATTGTTAGATGATTCCTTATCAGCAGTTGATGCCAAGACGGAACATGCTATTATTGAAAATGTCAAGGAGGGCAGACGAGGTAAAACAACCATTATCACAGCCCATCGTTTATCGGCAGTAGTCCATGCAGATATGATTTTGGTATTAGAGAATGGGCGTATTACTGAACGGGGACGTCACCAAGAATTACTTGAGAAGAAAGGTTGGTACTATAATACATATAGGATGCAGCAATTGGAAATGGAGGAGTATGATGAATAAGAAAGCACCACAAAATGTCTTTTGGCGGCTATTGTCCTATGTCAAACCTTATCTATTTCTAACCATCGCTGCCTTAAGTTTTTTATTGTTAACCACAGTTATTCGTAGTATCATTCCCTTGCTGGCATCTTATTTCATTGATCATTATGTCCATCAAGTAACAGATGGGGTTTTGTTGGTTTTAGGTGGCTATTTTGGTCTGTATATCCTCCAGATGTTGTTTCAGTATATTGGTAATTTTTGGTTTGCTAAGGTTTCTTACAGTATTGTTCGAGATATTCGCCAGGATGCCTTTTCTAAAATGGAATCTTTGGGGATGGCCTATTTTGATCAAACACCGAGTGGTTCGATTGTATCTCGATTGACAAATGATACGGAGAGTATTTCAGAGATGTTTTCTGGGATACTGTCCAGCTTCATTTCCGCTATTTTTGTCGTAGCTGTCACTTTGTATACCATGTTTGCTCTTGAGTGGAAATTAACCAGCCTCATTGTCCTCTTTTTACCAATCATTTTTATATTGGTGAATATGTATCGAAAAAAATCAGCACCCGTTGTGGAAAAAACACGGAGTTTATTGAGTCAAATCAATAGTAAACTTGCTGAGAGTATTGAGGGAATTCGTATTATTCAGGCCTTTAGACAAGAGGAACGTTTATCTGATGAGTTTGAAGCTATTAATCAAGAACATCTAGCCTTTGCCAGTCGGTCAATGGCTTTGGATAGCCTGTTTTTGCGACCTGCTCTTTCGCTGATAAAAATACTAGCCTATGCTTTTCTAATGACCTATTTTGGCTTGGATTGGTCAGATGCACCGGTTTCTGCAGGACTGATTTATGCTTTTATCCAATATGCCAATCGTTTATTTGATCCTCTTTTAGAAGTTACCCAACACTTTTCAACCCTTCAGACTTCTATGGTGTCTGCGGGGCGCGTGTTTACTCTAATGGATCAAACGATTGAGGAGCCAAGGCAAGAGAGTACGGATGTGCGAATCATTAAAGGTGATATTGTCTTTGAAGATGTGTCATTTTCTTATGATGGCAAGCGGAAAATTTTGGATCATGTTTCATTCGAAGTAAAAAAAGGACAAACCATTGCTTTTGTTGGGGCTACAGGATCTGGAAAATCTTCCATAATAAATGTATTTATGCGTTTTTATGAATTTCAATCGGGCCGCATCCTCATTGATGGACAAGATATACGTCAATTCGCACCTCACGAATTGCGTTCTAATATTGGGCTTGTATTGCAGGAACCGTTCTTGTATCATGGAACAATTGCTTCCAACATTCAAATGTATCAAGATATCAGTCAGGATGACATCATTGAAGCTGCTCGTTTTGTTGATGCAGCACCATTTATTGAAAAATTACCTAATGGTTACCAACAGCTTGTTACAGAGAGGGGTTCTTCCTTTTCAACTGGGCAACGGCAGTTACTTGCGTTTGCAAGAACCATGGCTAGCCAGCCCAAGATTTTGATTCTAGACGAAGCGACTGCTAATATTGATTCTGAAACAGAACAGACTGTTCAGCATTCACTTGAAAAAATGAGAAAAGGACGTACAACCATTGCAATTGCGCACAGGTTATCAACGATTCAAGATGCAGATTGCATTTACGTTTTAGATAAAGGCAAAATTATTGAATCAGGTAACCATGAAGAATTACTAGCCCTCAAGGGAACCTATCATCGGATGTATGAGCTTCAGGCTGGCCAATTGGCACGGTAATTAAATTGTTAAACCACCGTAGGAGGTATTATGATGACTCAACCACATATCCCATCAGTCATGTCTGATTTACGACAAGATATTGTTCAAATGCCCGAAGTCATAAAAGAATGTAGTGGCATTCGCATTTATGGTCGTCGCATTCGTTCCATCTTATTTACCACCGATGTTTCAATTATTGCGAATCATAATGCGGATGCCATTCTAGCAGTTTATCCCTTTACTCCAATTCCTGCCATTATTAAGAGTATCATGATGGTTGCTTCTGTACCTGTTCTGGCTGGCGTGGGTGGTGGCTTAACAACTGGTGTGCGTTCGGCTAATATGAGCTTATTGTCTGAATCAGAGGGAGCCTATGCTGTTGTTGTAAATGGCCCAACAACTGTTGAAACAATTGACGAAATCAATAAGGTCATCGATATTCCCATTATTTATACAGTTGTTTCAGATAAATCTGATATCAAATCTCGGATTGAAGCGGGGATTGATATCTTGAATGTTTCATGTGGTGTTGAAACCCCGAAAGTTGTAGAAAAAATTCGGAAAGAGTATCCCGATTTTCCTATCATGGCAACTGGTGGACCAACCGAAGAATGCATTCGTCAAGTTATAGCAGCTGGAGCAAATGCCATCACCTATACCGCCCCAAGTAATGGGGAATTGTTCAAAGGAAAAATGGAAAAATACCGTAAACATGCAGCAGACTAAAACAGTCTCAGTCTTGCATTCTGTCCTTTTCTGAGTTACAATAGAAAGGCAGACTTCCCTTAGTTAAATGGATATAACAAATTCCTCCTAAGAATTAGTTGCAGGTTCGATTCCTGCAGGGGAGATAGAAATACAGAAAAAACCCTTGATTCACAAGGGTTTTTAACTTTCTTGCCCCGAATTCGCCCCACTTTTTTTATGAGCAATCTTTCCAGACATCTCCGATTTGATTAAATTCGGCTCTTTGTCAAATAGTGTTGATGAAGAAATTTAGGAAGAAATTAAGCAACTAATTGTTGCTTAATTCCTTTTTGTTTTGGGCCAAACATTTTGCCAGTTCGTTTATAATGTTTTGATAGGAAGTAGCATTTATCTTTGAGAGTTTCGTTTCAGGGAAATATTTAGTAATTAGTTGTCGAGACATTGGTTGTGGGATATGATGATGAACAAGATGCCAGAGTTGCAGCAGATAAAATCAGTAGGCTTATAGTGGTAATTTTTTCATTGTATACTCCTGCGCTTTCGCTTTGGTCATACTAGGTCTTTCAGGAATGCTAATCATTGGCTATGGCATTTACAAGGGCACAATAAATATTCAAAAAGTGGTTAACCACCTAGAGGTTACCATTGAAGCGAATTCATAATACTATATTTAAAATAAAACTACAAAAAAACGCATAAAATCAAGCTTATTTGGAAGGCGATTTTATGCGTTTTACTTTTCATGGCAATATCAGCTTATTTTGGGAACTTGGTGTTTATGCATATTTGGTGTTTATGCATATAATATGTATTCTCTTCCATTTATCTCACTTGCATTCCATAAATGGTTTGCTTTCGATTGACAAAATACGCTATGATAAGTACGGGTATTGCGTATTGGATGATACTACTTCCGAACACTTCGTATCCAATAAAAATAGGAGCTAGTAAGGTATTGGTGGCTGTTCCAAATACGGCACAATACCCAAGGGCTGCAACAAGTTCAGTTGGTAGACCTAGTAATCCTGCTAAAACAGCCCCAGAACTTGCTCCAATCGCAAAGAGTGGAGTAACTTCGCCCCCTTGAAAACCTGCAGCCAAACAAAGACAGGTGAGTAGGAGTTTTAGTAGCCAATCGTAAGCAAACACCTGTTCCCCAGCTAAACTTGCATCGATCAAATTGGTTCCTAGACCAGTATAACGACCTTGATGGAAGAAAAATAGTAGAACGGTCAGTCCAACTCCCATGATAGCTATTTTAATGTAAGGATTTGGAAGCCATCGAGCTGAGATGCTTTTTGATTGCGTCAAAAACCAGGCGAATAAATTGCCGATGAAACCGAAGCAAAGGGCAATAAATAGCCATTTGAAACTATCTGTAAACTGGAATGAAAAAGATGAAATAGTGTAGGAAAATTTCTCTAATCCCAATAAATGGGAAGTAGTAGAAGCTGTGAAGGCGGCAACTAGACAATAGGGGAGACTAGTCCAAGAATATTGGCCAACGATTAAAACCTCAATGGCAAAGAAACCAGCAGCCAATGGTGTTTGAAATAGCCCTGCAAAACCTGCGGCCATACCAATCTTTGTTATCATGTCTTTGGGCAAGTGTGTGAAACCATGTTTTTTTAACCAGTGTGAGAGACTGGCTCCAAGTTGGACAGCTACCCCCTCGCGACCAACGGAAGCGCCAAAAAGATGACTGAGCCAAGTTGTAGCGATGATGAGCGGAATGAGAACTGGAGAAATTTGTACTATCTCCCCTTGTCCAGCTTTGAATACTAAGCCCATACCTGCTTGGACTTCTCTCCCCCATTTTTGATAAATGAAAATAATCAGCACCCCTACAAGTGGCAGAAAGGGGATTAGATATATAAAATATTCAGATCGTAAGTCTCCAACCCCTAGTAGAATTTTCCCAAAAAGTGTGGTGATAATTCCTGCACCGACTCCAATTAAGCAAGAAAAGAAAAGGAGTTGGATGGTATGTTTCATCTTATTACTCATGATTCGCTAACTTGGAAGATTGATATGCTCTTGATTGGGCTATCATATCACTAAAGGTCGCTTGAATAGCAGAGCGGTAATCATCCTTTTGGACTAATTTTCCAACTCTTTCAAGAACAGCTTTTTCTCGGCTGGTATCCAAAACAGGCTTACCTGTTGCTCGTTTGTAGGCTGCGACTTGATCAACAAGCTCCATACGTTTTTCCAATAGTGCAACAAGTTCCTCATCAAGCTGATTAATTTGTGAACGAATCATGTCTAAATCCATTATTTACTCCTCCAGAGATTGTTTCAGTTGGTTTTTAGTATAGCAAAAAACAAGGCGAAAAACCAGCCTTGTTAAGAATGTTTACCAACTTGCTTTTTTAACCCCAGGGAGTTGACCAAGATGAGCTGATTCACGGAAAGTAATTCGACTCACACCGAATTTTCGCATATAAGCATGCGGACGGCCATCTGTCCGGTCTCTGTATTTCAGTCGATTTGGATTTGAGTCGCGAGGCAATTTTCTGAGTGCTTGGTAGTCACCTTTTTCTTTGAGACTTTTTCGCAAATCTGCATAACGTTCGATTAGTTCCAACTGCCTCTGAAAGCGGGCCATTTTTGATTTTTTAGCCATAAAATTCTCCTTTTCCCAAAAACTTAACCAGTTAATTATATATCAAAAAAATAAAGATTGCAAACAATAGGTGTACAATCTTATTAATAGGCTAAAAAAACAGACCAGACCTATTGATAAGCCAGTCTGTTTGTCAATTAATTCAAAGTATCTAATTTTGCAGCAAGGTCTGTTGCAAATTGCTCAAGATTAACAATATCCTCATCTTCAGCTGCAAGGTCTACCTTGACATTTTCAGCACCCTTAGTTGCACCACGTGAACCCAACATGACATCAAAGTCATCTACTGCACTACAGAAGTCATCATAGAAGGTATCACCAGAACCGCAAACACCGTAGACCTTACCAGTCAAATCTAAGTCAGCTAGGTCAGCATAGAAATCAACAATTTCATCTGGAAGTTCACCATCACCACCATACGAATAGGTATAGCTAGCTACAACAATAAGGTCTGCATCCAAAATATCTTCTGTTTCAATAGTCGTACATTCATGTACCTGTACTTCAACGCCCAACTCTTCTAGCTTACTGGCGACGATGTCAGCAATTTCTTCTGTGTTACCAGTCATACTAGCGTAAACTATTTTTGCTAGTGCCATAATTTCCTCCAAATTACATAGTAATTCCATTATACCACACACCCATCATTTTCAAAAGGGGAAGTTTATGCTAAAATGATGAAAAGGAGTTGCTATGACAATTTACAGTAAAATTATTGAAAAAATTCACGAATATGACACGATTATTATTCATCGACATAAAAGACCAGATCCGGATGCGATTGGTAGTCAAGTTGGCTTACAGAAACTCTTGCAGAAGAATTTTCCTGAAAAAACCATCAAGGTAACCGGTTTTGAGGAACCAAATCTTGCTTGGATGGCAGGAATGGACGTAGTTGCAGACCAAGACTATCAAGGAGCCTTAGTAATCGTGACAGACACTGCCAATACTGCGCGTGTGGATGACGACCGTTATACTCAAGGAGATTTCTTGATTAAAATCGATCATCACCCCAATGAAGAGCCTTATGGTGACCTGCTCTGGGTCAATACGGAAGCCAGCTCATGCAGTGAAATGATTACGGAACTAGCCATCCAAAGCCAACTTGAACTCGATGGAGAGATTGCTCGTCTACTCTATGCAGGAATTGTGGGCGATACAGGCCGCTTTCTCTATCCAGCAACCAGCTCGCGCACCTTTGAGATTGTTGCTCGTCTCCGCCAAGAAGATTTTGACTTTGCAAGGATGTCTCGCCAGATGGATACCATTGATTTCAAGATTGCCAAGTTGACAGGTTACGTCTACGACAACTTGGAAGTGGATGAACATGGTGCGGCACGTGTTATTTTGACACAGGATATTCTCGAAAAATATGGGGTGACCGATGCGGACACTTCCTTTATCGTAGGTGCACCAGGACGGATTGGAATTGTTCAATCTTGGGGGATTTTTGTGGAACAAACTGACGGAAATTACAGAGTCCGTTTGCGCAGTAAGTATCTTCCAATCAACGAGATTGCCAAACGCCACGATGGCGGTGGCCACCCACTAGCAAGTGGTGCTAACTCTTATTCACTCTCCGAAAATGAGCAAATATACCAAGAAATCCAAGAGGTAGTGAGGAATGCAAGCAAGTAGTCGCTCCCTTCGACTTATGGGAACCATCATTGAAACCAGAATATGGCATCCTCAGGCAGAACCGATTTTGGATCAGGTAGAAGAGCTTCTCTATCTCTACAAGGATCGGTTTTCTGCTAATGACTTGACCTCTGAATTAATGGAGGTCAACCTCAATGCTGGTGTTCAGGCGGTTCCTGTTGCCGATGACCTGTATGAATTGATTACATTGGGCAAAGAACATAGTCTGGCTCAGGGATCTTTTTTGAATATTACCATTGGTCCCCTTGTGCAAAGCTGGCGGATTGGTTTTAGCGATGCCAAACTTCCAACTCAAGCAATAATCAGTGAAAAACTCCAACTCATCAATCCAAGGGACATTGAATTAGATGACCAAGAGCACACAGTCTATTTGAGAAAAGAAGGCATGGCGATTGATTTGGGTGCTCTTGCTAAAGGATATGTAGCAGATAAGATTGTCGACTTCTTGAAAAGAATAGGTGTGGAAGCTGGATTGATTAACCTGGGTGGCAATGTCCTGACCTTTGGTCAAGCTCCTCACAATCCAGATGGTTATTGGCGAATTGGTATACAGGATCCTCAGAAACCACGTGGTGAAAATGCCCTCGTCCTAAAAATACGAGAAGAATCGGTTGTCACCTCTGGTATTTACGAAAGAACCCTAACCGTGAATGGAAAGACCTATCATCATATTTTGAGTCCTGAGACTGGCTATCCAATCGAGTCGCAGCTGGCTAGTTTGACCATTGTGTCCAAACGATCCGTTGATGGTGAGATTTGGACAACTCGACTGTTTGGTCAAGAAATGACTCGGATTTATAAGATGGTAGAGAAAACTGATGGTATCGAGGCGGTTTTGATTGGGCTTGATGGCAGGATTCTAGTGACTTCAGGGCTTTCTGAGAAAGTTCTTGCCGGTAAAGAAAGGGTTTCTGATAGCTTGGGCAGTCCTTCAAGAGGGGGATTTGGGGCAAGGGTCACTTCTGATGTAGCTTCGGGTGCATCAGCACTTTAGTTTTTGGGAGTTTTTGAAATAACCTAAAATAGTTAAAAATTGGTTTAAAAGACTTGCCAGAAGGAAAAATTTTTGGTAGAATTAAATGGTTATAATCTATGGCTCGAAAAAGAGACCATGGCAGAAAGGAATTTTTATAATGAAAAAAGATATCCATCCAGAATATCGCACTGTTGTCTTCTTGGACACAACTACTGGCTACAAGTTCCTTAGTGGTTCAACTAAGAAATCAAACGAAACAGTTGAATTCGAAGGTGAAACATACCCATTGATCCGTGTGGAAATTTCATCAGACTCACACCCATTCTATACTGGACGTCAAAAGTTCACTCAAGCAGATGGACGTGTGGATCGTTTCAACAAAAAATACGGTCTCAAATAATCAGCGTTATAAAACTGTTAGAAACGTTGATTCTAAGCCATTCCCGTGCCTTGGGAGTGGTTTTCTTTTTGAAAAAGTAACGGAAAAAGTAACGGAAAAAGTAACGGAAAAAGTAACGGCTGGGCGCTACATTCCCAAAAATTGGGCAAACTTTTCAGCCGTTTTTTCTTTTGTATTTTCGTTTTATGGATGTATTACTGTTTAAAGTAGTGGTTGTTCCGTCAATTGTTTTATAATGCCTTGATGAGATTGAACTAGTTTGTACTTATACGATTTTGGCTATACATTTCAACTTTTGATTTCAATGACCAGTCTTTTTTTGCTATAATGGAAAGAGTTAGTATTTGAGTTGAAAGTATGAGGTCATTCATGAATAACAGAGGAACAATTGATAGTCGAATAGATTATTCACTTATTCTACCCGTCTTTTTTTTACTAGTTGTAGGCATACTCTCATTGTATATTGCAGTTAGTCAGGATTATCCTGATATTGTACTTCAGATGGTTGGGCAACAGGTTGCATGGATAGGAATTGGAGTTATTGCTGCCTTAATCGTTATGTTTTTTTCTACCAAGTTCTTATGGCAAATTACACCGTTTCTCTATGTTTTGGGTTTAGGATTGATGGTTCTTCCATTATTTTTCTACAGTCCGGATTTAGTTGCTTCAACAGGTGCTAAGAACTGGGTTACGATTGGAGATACAACGCTGTTTCAACCTTCTGAATTTGTGAAAATCTCATACATCATCATGTTAGCAAGAGTGATTGTTACATTTCACAAGTACCATGAAGAACAGTCCATAAAGAATGATTTCAAATTAATAGGATATTTGACACTCTTTACGATTCCTGTTTTGACATTATTGGCCTTACAAAGTGATTTGGGTACATCTTTGGTTTTCATTGCTATTTTTTGCGGAATGGTTCTTTTATCAGGAGTATCATGGAAAATATTGGTGCCCATTAGCCTTGTTGCATTCGTTTTGGTGGCTGGCTTTATGTTGATTTTTATTTCACCTGGTGGAACAACTCTATTGCATAATTTGGGAATGGACACGTATCAAATCAACCGGATTTCCGCTTGGTTGGATCCTTTTAAAAATGCTCAAAGTACGACCTATCAACAGGCACAAAGTCTCATTGCGATTGGAAGTGGTGGTTTAAAAGGGATTGGATTTAATCAGACTAATTTATTCATCCCAGTTCGTGAAAGTGACATGATTTTTACTGTTATTGCTGAGAATTTTGGTTTTATAGGTAGTAGTGTGTTGATTGGTCTATATTTATTGTTAATTTATAGAATGTTACGGGTTACCTTGAAATCGAACAACAAATACTATACCTACATATCTACAGGCTATATCATGATGCTTTTGTTCCACGTTTTTGAGAATATTGGTGCAGCAACTGGATTATTGCCTTTGACAGGTATTCCTTTACCTTTTATTTCACAAGGTGGATCATCAATGGTAGCCAACTTAATTGGTATAGGATTGATTTTATCCATGGGTTACCAGTATCATTTGTCGAATGAAAGAGACAATGATCATTCACGTAAATTTAAAAAAATTACGATCAAACGTTTAGAAAGATAGGTTTTATATGGTAAAAGTTGCAGTAATGTTGGCGCCGGGTTTTGAAGAAATCGAGGCTTTGGCACCTGTTGATATTTTTCGTAGGGCTGGATTTGACTGTCATATGATAGGATTGCTGGATCGAACCGTTGAAGGTTCTCATGGAATTCGTGTGGAAGCTGATACAAGGTTTTCGGGACAATTAACTTCCTATGATCTTGTTGTATTGCCGGGGGGGATGCCAGGTGCTACAAACCTTCGTGATCATAGTGAATTGATCGCGGACTTACAGGCTGTTGTTGACACTGGTAAATTTGTTGCTGCTATCTGTGCTGCTCCTATTGTGCTGGACAGAGCAGGCTTATTGGAGAACAGAAACTACACTTGCTATCCAGGTATGGAACAGGATATTCAATCAGGGAATCATATTGAAGAAGTAGTTGTAGTTGATGGCCCAATCGTTACAAGTCGTGGGGCAGGAACCAGTCTGGAATTTGCTTATACGTTGGTAGATATGTTTGGCAATGATGGGCATGAATTAGCTAAGAAGATGGTTTATCGCCGTAATTAAGTAGAACGAGAAAGGTAGAATGAGAGTCATCTACCTTTCTTTTTTACTGTTAAATTAGTAAAAAATATGCTATAATGAAAGTTATTCACTAGAATGTTTTTAATAGCGATAAAGGAAGAAAAATGACAGAAGAAATCAAAGATTTACAAGAAAAAGCTCAAGAGTATGATGCCAGTCAAATCCAAGTTCTAGAAGGTCTTGAAGCTGTTCGTCTGCGTCCAGGGATGTATATTGGTTCCACATCTAAAGAGGGTTTACATCATTTGGTGTGGGAAATTGTCGATAACTCGATTGACGAGGCGTTGGCGGGATTTGCGAATAAAATTGAAGTTTTCATTGAGACAGATAATTCTATTACCGTTATTGATAATGGACGCGGTATTCCTGTTGATATTCAGGAAAGAACGGGTCGCCCAGCTGTTGAGACGGTCTTCACAGTGCTCCATGCCGGAGGTAAATTTGGCGGAGGTGGCTACAAGGTATCTGGTGGTTTGCACGGCGTTGGTTCTTCTGTTGTAAATGCTTTGTCTGCTCAATTGGATGTACGAGTCTATAAAAACGGTCATGTTTATTACCAAGAATACCGAAGAGGTGAAGTTGTTGCAGATTTGAAAGTAATAGGTGAAACAGACCGTTCTGGTACAACTGTTCATTTCACACCAGACCCTGAGATTTTTACTGAAACAACTGAATTTGAATTTACTAAATTAAACAAGCGGATTCAAGAACTTGCATTTCTAAACCGTGGTTTAAATCTTTCAATTACTGACAAACGGGAGGGCTTGGAACAAACCAAGGAATACCATTATGAAGGCGGGATTGCCTCTTATGTTGAATACCTCAATGAAAATAAAGATGTGATTTTTGAGACACCAATTTACACTGAGGGTGAGATGGAGGATATCACTGTTGAGGTTGCTATGCAATATACAACAAGTTATCATGAAAATGTCATCAGTTTCGCCAATAATATCCATACTCATGAAGGCGGTACTCACGAACAAGGTTTCCGTACAGCATTGACTCGTGTCATCAATGATTACGCTAAAAAGAACAAAATCCTAAAGGAAAATGAAGACAATCTAACTGGTGAAGATGTTCGAGAAGGTTTGACAGCAGTCATTTCTGTTAAGCATCCTGTACCGCAATTTGAAGGACAAACAAAGACAAAACTTGGAAATAGCGAAGTTGTAAAGATTACAAACCGCCTCTTTTCTGATGCTTTTGCAGAGTTTCTGTTGGAAAATCCACAGATTGCTCGACGGATTGTTGAGAAAGGGATTCTGGCGAGCAAGGCTCGTATTGCAGCCAAACGTGCGCGTGAAGTAACTCGTAAGAAATCAGGTCTTGAGATTTCCAACCTTCCTGGTAAGTTAGCTGATTGTTCATCGAATGATGCAACAAAGACAGAGTTGTTTATCGTTGAGGGGGATTCAGCCGGTGGATCAGCAAAATCTGGACGAAATCGTGAGTTTCAGGCAATCTTGCCAATTCGTGGTAAAATCTTGAACGTTGAAAAAGCGAGCATGGATAAGATTTTGGCTAATGAAGAAATCCGTAGCTTATTTACTGCTATGGGGACTGGGTTTGGAGCGGATTTTGATGTTACCAAGGCTCGTTACCAAAAATTAGTCATCATGACGGATGCCGATGTCGATGGTGCTCATATTCGTACTCTCCTTTTGACTTTATTCTACCGCTACATGCGTCCGATTGTTGAAGCAGGATATGTCTACATTGCACAACCACCTATCTATGGTGTTAAGGTTGGAAGCGATATTAAAGAGTATATTCAACCAGGTGTCAATCAAGAGCAGGAATTACAAGACGCTTTAGAGAGACATAGTACTGGACGCTCTAAGCCAACTATTCAGCGTTATAAAGGTTTGGGAGAGATGGATGATCATCAATTATGGGAGACAACTATGAATCCAGAAAACCGTTTAATGGCGCGTGTTTCAGTTGATGATGCTGCAGAAGCTGACAAGATATTTGATATGCTGATGGGGGATAAGGTTGAACCTCGTCGAGAGTTTATCGAAGAAAATGCCGTGTATTCAACACTAGATGTGTAAAAATGAAAAAAATAGTGCAATTGCTAGTAAGATATGGTATAATTAAGCGATATTTACTCGTAATCATTATGAAACTAAGGAGATTTACATGCCTACTGGAACAATCATTTTAATCATTTCGATTGTTATTATTTTAATCATTGCCTATGTAGCCTGTCTGATTGTTCGCAAACGTAATGATAACCTTTTGGTTGCATTAGAAGAGCGCAAGGAAGATTTATTTAATCTGCCAGTGAATCAGGAAGTGGAGGCCGTTAAGGCGCTTCATTTGATTGGTCAAAGCCAAGTTACATTCCGTGAGTGGAATCAAAAATGGGTGGATTTATCACTCAACTCATTTGCTGATATTGAAAATCATATTTTTGAAGCTGAAGGTTTTAACAATTCTTTCCGATTCATTAGCGCAAAAAATGCAATTGATAGTATTGAAAGCCAGATTAATTTGGTTGAGGAAGATATTGAAGCTATTCGCCACGGACTTGTTGAGTTAAAAGAACAAGAGGAGAAAAATTCAGGTCGCGTGAAACATGCATTGAATCTCTTCGATAGTTTACAGGAAACAGTTCGAGATAATGCTGATAGTTTTGGTGAAACCTTGCCAGAATTAGAGAAACAGTTGAAGAATATTGAAGTCGAATTCTCTGAGTTTGTCATGTTAAATTCATCTGGGGACCCAATCGAGGCGTCTGAAATTCTTGATAAGACGGAAGAGCATATGATTGCCCTGAATCAAATTATGGATCGTATTCCTAATTTGATTGAAAAGCTTGAAAAATCATTCCCAGATCAATTAGATGATTTGGAGACTGGTTATCGCAAATTAGTAGAACAAAACTATTTGTTTACAGATAATGATGTAGAATCTCAATTCCAGAATATTCGTGTCTCTATTCGTGAAAATACAGCCTTGGTTGTATCTTTTGATTTGGATGCAGCTGAAGTTGAAAATGAAAAGATTCAAGCTAAACTGGAAAACCTTTATCAATTGTTCACTCGTGAAGTCGAAGCACATAAAGCAGTTGTGAAGATTAGTAATACCTTGCCAAAATTCTTGGCACATGTCACAGAAAATACTGCGAAACTTGACGAAGAAGCTTCTCGTTTAAATGCAAGTTATTTATTGGCAGAAAGTAAATTGTCTCGTATTAATCAATTGAAAAAACGTTTGGAGTCCATTGAAATAGTTGTGACTGAAAGTGTTGATGAGATTGAGACTCCACAAGTTGCTTATTCAATTGTACAAGAGCGTCTAGAACATGCTTTATCAACATTGAAAGAAATCGAAGAAGAGCAATTGGTACTTGCAGAGTATCTGAAGTCACAAGAAATTTCAGAAAATGCAGCGCGTAAAAAAGCTACACTTTATATCAATAAGCTTCATACCTTGAAACGCTACATGGAAAAACGCAATATGCCAGGCATTCCTGGTGAGTTCTTAACAAGTTTCTTCAGAACAAGCGATCATGTTGAGGCATTGATTTCTGAATTGGACTATAAACGAATTAACATCGAAGTGGTTAACCGTTTATTAGAAAATGCTACTTACGATATGAATCAACTGGAAGAGTTAGCTTATTTAATTGTACAAAATGCAACTTTGACAGAGCAACTCTTACAATATTCTAACCGTTACCGCTCATTCGATGAGAATGTTCAAAAAGCTTTTAATCGTTCTTTAGCTATTTTTGAAAAAGAGTTTGATTATCAAGCCTCTTTTGAAGAAATTTCATTTGCATTGGAGACAGTTGAGCCTGGTGTAACAGAACGTTTCGTTCGTTCATATGAAAAAACTCGCGAAGCCATTCGCTATTAAACAAAGACGAAAAGACCAGTATATCGCATTAGGAAAAGCGATATACTGGTCATTTTTGTAAGTCCTATCGGTAATTGATGACTTCTTCTTTAGAAATAGAGTATTCTTCTAATAAGGATTCGAGCTGATTAAAGCCTAATCTGAAATGGGCCAGTTTATGACCATCAGATCCAATTGAATAGCGATGGCACCCCAATTGTTGAACCAGAGAAAGTGCATAACGATAAAGGTCTTCGTGATGGTAGAGGTAGATACTCTTTGCATTTAATTCAAATGCAAGATTATTTTCGATCATTTTTTTAAAAATACGAATTAACTGTGGTTCATATATCTGTAAATCCTTGACAGATAAGTCAAAGAGACGAAATCCATAGTCAAAATGGGCAAGAACATCAGCTTCAACGCGCCCGATAGCGTATTCTAGTCGATCTAAGTAGTCACTTATGATGGTATGCATATCCATGTCAGCTACTTCATCGTCTAAGTAGTCATTTACTCCATTATGGTGGACGGAGAGTAGCTTTAGATCAAACTCTTTATCAGCTAGATAAGAAAGAATGTCTGCTTCGCGTGGCTGGAAGTAGCCAATTTCAATTCCTTTTTTGATGCGGTTATTGTATTGTTTGTTTAGCTCAGCTATTTCTTTAGAATAGGCTTCATAGTCGGGTACATCGTCCTGTTTGCTGTAAGGGTTGGATAAGTCAAAATGTTCTGTTGTCACAATTTCGCCATCGTACTGATTCAAATAATCTCTAAAATCTGTTTCTGAGTCATAGGAATGATGAGTGTGCAAATGGTTATCTCGCATGGCAAACCTCCTTTTTTTCTATTGTAACAGAAGCTAGAATCTTGAGCAAGACTTACTTTAAAGGCGAAGGTTAAGATTATCATAAAAAATTCTGATAATTCTTGCAATTTCTTAAAAATTTGGTAAAATAGTACAAAATAGAAAATCGAAGATAGAAACAATCCCAAATCACTTGCAGAGAGTATCTAGTTGCTGAAAGGATACAATGATTTGGGCACACATTCTTGAGTGCAGTTGTGAACGGTTGAAAGACTCAATAGCAATTGACGTCTGCTCACGTTACGAGCTGAAGTCTTAGACTTCCTGAGGGATATGTGGCGACATATATCTGAATGAAGGTGGAACCACGTGCAAACGTCCTGATACAAGGACTTCGCATGTGGTTTTTTGATTTTGGAGGATAAAATGGAACTAAAAGGACTGAGAAAGATTGAACCTTACATAGCTGGAAAACAGCCAAAGGTAGAAAATATGATTAAGCTTAATACAAATGAAAATGCCTATGGTCCAAGTCCGGCTGTTATAGATGCATTGGCGAAATTTGAAGGAAAACACCTCCGGCGATACTCTAGCTTAGATCAGGCTGATTTGCGTCAGGCACTTGCACATCAGCATGGATTGGATCCGGAGCAGTTTGTGATAGGAAATGGTTCAGATGATATTCTTTCCATGGCTTTCCTTGCTTTTTTTCAAACCGAATCGCCTGTGTTATTTCCAGATCTAACCTATGGGTTCTATAAGGTATGGGCTCAACTCTATGGTGTTCCTTATGAGGAGGTTCCTTTGAGAACTGATTTTAGCTGGCATGTAGCTGACTATCAGAGGGAATGTGGAGGTATTATTCTAACCAATCCAAATGCACCGACAGGGCGTTTTCAGACCTTAGATGAGATCGAGGCTGTATTGAAAGCCAATTCACAAGTAGTGGTTATAATTGATGAAGCCTACGTCAATTTTGGTGGACAGTCAGCATTGGGGCTTCTTGATAAATATCCGAATTTATTTATTACTCGTACATTTTCTAAAGATGCTTCTCTAGCAGGATTGCGAGTTGGATACGGTGTAGGTTCTAAGCAACTCATAAGTGTGATGCAAGCCGTTCGCAATTCGATCAATCCCTATAATGTTGATGCGATTTCAGAAACACTTGCACTTGCAGCAGTGGAAGATTGGTCATATTATCAACAGTCTTGCCAAGCCATTATGGAAACACGTGATTGGTTTGCAAATGAATTAGAGGGCTTAAACTTCGATGTCTTACCTTCATCAACAAATTTTCTTTTAGTCAAACCCTCATTGGTTAAGGCGGAGGAGCTGTTTGCCTATTTAGAAAAAGAAAATATTTATATTCGCTATTTTCCTTCCCAGGAACGAATTCAGGATTGGCTTCGTATTTCCATTGGAACGCAGAAGGAAATGGAAACTGTCCTATTAAAAATAAAGGAATATTGTCATGAACAAACGAACATTGCCACAGGGCTTACATGATAAACTGTTTAAACGGGCCAAAGCAACTTATGAAATTGAAAGAACGGTTAGTGACCTCTTAATGGAACGAGGATTTCATCGGATTGAGACACCAACATTGGAACATTTTGAAGTTTTTTCTGATCAGGTAAATAGAGATAATTACCATTTATTTGATAAAGAAGGTCAATTACTTAGCCTGCGCCCAGATATTACCAGTCAAATTGCCAGAGTTATTGCCTCAACACGGGTGCACACACCAATTAAATTTTCATACTCTGGCAAGGTTTTTCAAAGTCAGGAGTTGATGCGGGGGTTGGAAAATGAGCGAACTCAGGCTGGTATCGAAATTATTGGCTTTCCTGCTCAAGTAGCATATCAGTATGCCATTTCTAGTGCGAAGGAAGCTCTTGATAAGCTTGGATTAAAGGGATATAAATTTGAGTTTTCTCATGCGGCAATTTTAAGGACCATCTTCGATCATCTTGAATTGACTGGTGAACTTGCAAATGAACTCTCTCTCCATATTCGGGATAAAAACATCACTAAGTTGAATGAATTTACCAAGCGACACCCTAGTGAATTTGATGGCTTTATTCGTAGGCTTCCTTATTTATTTGGAGAGAGTGAGACGGTCTTGAGACAAGCTCGGGAAGTGGTGACCAATTCTCAATTACTCAAGGCCTTTGATCAATTAGAAGAATTGATTACCTTCATTGAGAAAGACTTAGGTATCGTAACTGTAGATTTAGCGCAACTTTCAACAGTTCCATACTATACTGGTATGATGTTTAAGGTTTTTGATCAACAGGTACCGGATGCCTTCTTATCTGGAGGGCGATATGATAAATTATTTGAGCGATTTGGTGCTCAGAAACTGACGGCAGTTGGGTGGGCTTTAGAGATTGATGCTGTTTATCAGGCAATCCGTAAGAATATTGATTATGAAGGAGGCCAGTAAGATGGTGGAACAAGTAACCATTGCTCTAACCAAAGGGCGGATTGAGAAAGAAACGCTTGCTTTACTTGAAAAAGCTGGATTTGATATGTCCTTTATGATGGAAAAAGGGAGAAACTTGATTTTTGAAAGTCCAGATGGGCAGTTTCGTTTTTTATTGGTCAAGGCTCCTGATGTAACGACCTATGTTCGACATGGGGTGGCAGATTTAGGGATTGTTGGTAAGGATGTGCTGATTGAGCACCCAACTGGTTTTCTTGAAATGTTAGATTTAAATTTTGGACTTTGTAAATTTTCAGTAGCTTCCATTCCTACATACAATCCAAGTGACCATAAGCGCAAGCGTATTGCGACCAAATATCCAACTGTTGCCATGGAATATTTTAATAAAAAAGGTGAAGATGTTGAAATCATTTCTATACAAGGTAGTGTGGAAATTGCTCCAGTATTAGGGTTGGCAGATGCTATTGTGGATATTGTGGAAACTGGAAATACCTTAGTTGCTAATGGTCTCGTAGTTTTCGAAGATATTTGTCGCATTTCGACAAGGTTGATTGTTAATAAGGCAAGTATTAAGAACAAGCCCCAAATTCGTGAGTTTATTGAAAAATTGGAAACGATTGTTGGAAATGAGGAGGTACCCTTTACATGAAACGATTAAGTGGAAAAAGTCAAGAAATTGCACAGCTTCTCTATGAAGAACAGATTGCACTAAATGCAGAAACTGTATCGGTTGAGGAAGTTGTTAAAGACATCGTGGCCGATGTTGCTCAAAATGGTGATGAGGCTCTTATACGTTACAATCAACAGTTTGATGGTATTTATGTGGAACAACTGGCTGTTTCTGATGAGATGATTGATGAAGCCTTTGCGGCTATTGATCCGCAAATCCTTTCTGCCTTACAAAAAGCGAAGGCGAATATTGAATCCTACCATCTGCAACAGGTTGAAAAGGGATTTGAAGATCAACCATCAACTGGTGTTATCCGTGGTCAGTTGATTCGTCCATTGGAGAGGGTTGGAGTCTACGTACCAGGTGGTACTGCTGCCTATCCTTCATCTGTTCTAATGAACGTTGTTCCAGCTAAAATTGCTGGTGTTTCAGAAATTGTAATGATTACTCCTCCACAGGAAACCTATCATCCAGCTATATTGGTTGCAGCAAAACTAGCTGGTGTAGATAAGATTTATCAGGTGGGTGGGGCTCATGGCATTGCTGCTCTTGCATATGGAACGGAGTCTATTCCCAAGGTAGATAAGATAACAGGTCCTGGAAATATTTATGTAGCAACGGCAAAAAAACTAGTTTATGGTTTGGTTGGGATTGATATGATAGCTGGACCATCCGAAATTGGGGTGATCGCAGATGAAACAGCTAACCCTGTTTATGTTGCTGCGGACTTATTATCACAAGCTGAACATGATAAATTGGCACGAGCTATTTTAGTGACTAATTCGGCCAAACTGGCTCAACAAGTAGAACAAGAAATTGAACGGCAGCTTGAATCACTACCGAGAAAGGAAATTGCAGCAGCATCAATTGCTGATAATGGACGAATTATCCTCACAGAAACAGTAGATGAAATGTTTGAGCTGATGAATTTGGTTGCTCCAGAGCATTTGGAAATTGCAATGGAAAATGCCTATGAATATCTACCATTTGTCAAACATGCAGGCTCTATCTTTTTAGGACATTTTACTAGCGAGCCTATTGGAGATTATTTTGCAGGGACCAATCACGTCCTTCCTACATCTGGAACCAGCCGTTTTTATTCAGCATTGGGAGTTCATGATTTTATCAAGCGTATTCAGTATACACAATATAGTAAGGAAGCTGTACAAGCAGCCAGTCAGGCCATTACAACCTTGGCATATTCAGAAGGTTTGGCTGCTCATGCACGTGCAATTGAGGTGAGAAATGAAGAAAGTTAAAGGATTATTGGTCATGGATGTGGATAGCACCTTGATCATGGAAGAAGGAATTGATTTATTAGGCGAGGAAGCAGGGGTAGGCGAACAGGTTGCAAGTATAACCGAGCGTGCCATGCGGGGTGAGTTAGATTTTGAAGAAGCACTTCGGGAACGTGTTGCCCTGTTAAAAGGCTTGCCAGAAACAGTTCTGGATACTATCTTAGGACGTATTCATTTCACACCTGGGGCAGAAGAACTGGTAGCAGAGTTGCACAAGCGAGGTTATAAGGTTGCAGTTGTTTCAGGCGGCTTCCATCAAACGGTGGATATCCTAGCGGAGCGACTCAATCTCGATTATGTTAAAGCTAACCACTTGGAAATTATCAATGGTAAATTAACAGGTCGTGTTCTTGGTGAAATTGTGACTAAGGATGTAAAAAAAGCTCAGTTGAAAGCTTGGGCTTTAGACAATGACTTAGAACTGAAGGATACGGTTGCCATGGGAGATGGAGCCAATGACCTACCTATGATTCAGGAGGCGGGTATTGGAATTGCTTTTTGTGCGAAACCAATTGTTGAACAAGCCGCTCCTTACCGTATCACCGAAAAAAATCTCTATAAGGCAATTGAAATTATTGATGAGGTAACTGCATGAGACAAGCAAGTATTGAACGAAACACTTTTGAAACAAAAATCAAGTTGACGGTAAATCTGGATCAACAAGAACCTGTTGAGATTGCAACAGGTGTAGGTTTTTTTGACCATATGCTGACGCTTTTCGCCCGTCATAGCCGCATTTCACTCCTTGTTACTGTAGATGGAGATACTTGGGTGGATAGTCACCATACTGTTGAGGATGTGGGAATTGTTTTAGGACAAGCTATAAGAGAAGCCTTAGGTAAAAAAGAAGGTATAAACCGCTATGGAACTAGCTTTGTACCCATGGATGAAACGCTTGGAATGGCTAGTCTTGATCTTTCTGGTCGTTCTTACCTGGTTTTTGATGCTCATTTTGACAATCCAAAATTAGGAGATTTTGATACTGAATTAGTGGAAGAATTCTTTCAAGCGTTGGCCTTCAATCTACAAATGAACCTCCACTTAAAAATATTACATGGAAAGAATAGTCATCACAAGTCAGAAAGTTTATTCAAGGCTACTGGTCGTGCTTTACGAGAAGCAATCACGATAAACCCTGAGATTCAAGGGGTTAACTCAACAAAAGGGATCTTGTAAGATGATGATTGTAATTGATTATGATGCTGGCAATACTGCAAATGTATTGCGAGCTTTAAAGAGTATTGGAGTAGAAGCAGTATTGTCTGCAAATCCAGAGAAAATTCGGAAGGCCCATGGACTAATATTGCCTGGAGTAGGAGCCTTTCCTTCTGCAATGGCGGAGTTGGAAAAACGCCAACTCATCCCAGCCATTAAGGAGGCTGTAGCTGGTGGAACACCACTCTTGGGAATTTGTCTCGGGATGCAGTTGCTTCTTGAAGAAGGATTGGAACACCAGCCAACTCAAGGATTAGGACTGATTCCTGGAACGTGTCGGCCAATCCTACCAGAGGCTGGATATCCTGTCCCCCACATGGGATGGAATGTTTTGCAAACGAGACAACAGAATCCACTCACTAGTGATTTAGATGGAGAATCTGTCTATTTTGTCCATAGTTATTTTACAGATATTCCCAATGAATATTTGGATGTAACTGCCTCTTATAGCCAAGAAATTCCAGCTATGATATCCAAAGAAAAAGTGTATGGTGCGCAATTTCACCCTGAAAAATCAGGCGAGATTGGCCTAGGTATTTTGCGGAATTTTGCTCAAGTTTGTCAACTAGAAAGTAGAGGTGGGATATGAAGATTTATCCAGCCATAGATATAAGAGAAGGTCGCGCTGTTCGTCTGTTCAAAGGAGACTTTCGTCAAGAGACAGTTGTTAATCCAGATGTGATTGGACAAGCTAAACTATTCAAAGAAGCTGGTATTGATTTTATCCATGTTGTGGATTTGGATGGAGCTTTGGAAGGGCGGGCTGCCAACCGTGATTTAATTGCTCAGTTAAAACAGGAGACCGATTTGAACATACAGGTTGGTGGGGGAATTCGCACCATTGAGCAGATTGCGGACTATTTGGAAGTTGGTATTGATCGTGTGATCATTGGTTCTATGGCAGTCAAAAATCCTTCTTTTGTGCAAGAGGCACTAGCTCATTTTGGCAGTGATAGAATCGTTGTAGGGATTGATGCAAAATTTGGTCGTGTCGCAACGGAAGGGTGGCTTGAAACCAGTGATGTAGACTTTGTTCAGCTTGCTTTAGAAATGGAAAAAATTGGTGTCCGCTTATTTGTTTATACAGATGTAGATCGCGATGGAACGCTGGCAGGTCCCAACTTTGCTCATTACAAAGAGTTAATTGCAAAACTCACAAGTGCTAAAGTAATTGCTTCTGGTGGTATTCATGCTCTCAGTGATTTGGAACAATTAAAAGCAATTGGTGTTTACGGTACGATCGTAGGCAAGGCTTATTATAGTGGAAGAATTAGCCTCGCTGAACTGGTTGAAGTGGAGGAATAATATGTTAGCGAAACGCATTATACCTTGCCTTGATGTCAAAGACGGCCGAGTGGTTAAAGGCGTTAATTTTGTCAATTTAACTGATGTGGGGGATCCTGTTGATGCTGCCAAAGCCTATTATGAAGCTGGTTGTGATGAACTAGTTTTCCTTGATATTACAGCAACCCATGAAGAACGAGATACGACTGTTGATATGGTACGCCGAGTTGCAGAGCAGGTTTTTATTCCTTTTACAGTTGGTGGAGGTATTCGGTCGGTCGAAGATATGAATAAGATGCTAAAGGCTGGTGCCGACAAGGTTTCTGTAAATTCATCAGCTGTTGCAAATCCACAACTCATTGCGGACTGTGCAGAAAAGTTTGGTAATCAATGTGTGGTGGTGGCAATAGATGCAAAAAAAGTAGAGGATGGTTCCTGGCATGTCTTTGTAGCAGGTGGTAGAAAAGATACAGGTATTGACCTACTTGACTGGGCCAAAAAGGTAGTTTCCCTCGGTGCTGGTGAAATCCTTTTAACCAGCATGGATAAGGATGGCACCAAGTCTGGTTTTGATATCGAAATGCTCAATGCTGTGGCTAATGTAGTGACGGTTCCCATCATTGCTTCAGGTGGTGCGGGCAATAGCCAACATATCTTAGAGGTTTTTGAACAAACTCCTGCTACTGGAGCGTTGGCTGCTTCTATATTTCACTATGGTGAAGTGAGCATTGCTGATACTAAGCAGGCTATGCGACAAAGTGGAATAGAGGTAAGAGTGTGATGGTGCAGTTAAATTTTGAAAAGCAGGGAGGACTGATACCTGTGATTGTTACAGACTACCAAACAGGTCAGGTCCTCATGCTTGCTTACATGAATCAAGATGCCTATGAAAAAACACTAAGTACCAGGCAAATGCACTACTGGAGTCGTTCTCGCCAGGAGCTTTGGCATAAAGGCGCAACGAGTGGACATTTTCAAGAGGTAGTCTCCATAAAAACGGATTGTGATAATGATACTCTCCTTGTATCCGTTCGACAAACAGTTGCTGCCTGCCACACAGGTGCATACAGTTGTTTCTTTAATGATATTTTGTAATGAAAGGAAAAAAGATGCTCAATACCCTATATCAAGAAGCTCTAGATCGTAAAACCAACCCCAAAGAGGGTTCTTATACCAATTACCTTTATACCAAAGGCTTGGATAAAATCTTGAAAAAAGTCGGAGAAGAATCGACAGAAGTTGTACTAGCTGCAAAAAATGCAGATAAAGATGAAATTTCTCAAGAAGTTGCTGATTTGCTCTACCATTTAGCAGTACTTTTAGTGGAAACAGAAGTATCACCTCAGGATGTAGAAGCTGTATTAATTGAACGTCAAGGAAAAATAAGTAAAACAACCGACAGAAAAGAAATCACCAATTACTAGTGAATTTAGGGGAACTAATCGAAAGAAATTAATATCTTTGATTTCCGTTACTTCCAGTTAACCAATATGTTTAAGTTAGGCTAGGGTAGGGTAGTAAATCTTTGACTTACACTCTTCGAAAATCAAAATTTTCCGTTGACAAGAGCCTTGATGAGTGGAGTTGGAAAGACATTGACCAGGTCAAAAAGAGTTCCCCTCACTTCCAAATATGTAGGTTCGGGCTTCTATGGTCACCTTCTAATTTTACGGTGACCAGCTGAAACAGTTTCCCAAACAAGCCTCGCTTTTATTTTTTTAGCTCGGGTTAAAACAGTCACTTCCCTGACTGTTTTAATCCACTCCACTGGACTATTTTGACACAAACTTCGTTTGTTTTTTTTCCTACCGCCAATAATATCCCAGATTGTTAGAGTAATCTGAGATTTTGACACGAACTCTGAGAAGTGGCCCTGGGCTTGAGGCAAGCCTTGGCTTGTTATAGTCGAATGAGAAAGTAACAGAGTAATATCTTCGGCTTCATGTCCCGAAGACAGATTGCAATATTTCCAGACTTCAACTATCTATCAGATAGTTGAAGCTAGGGTACTTTCGATTTTCATAGAGTATTAAAAAGTATTAGAATGTTGATGGAAATAAAAATCAGATGTTCATTGTAATGTGAGCATCTGATTTTTTTAGTTGAAAAAAATTCTCGAGTCTAATATCTAAAGATCAATCTCTGATTGAAATTACTTTTCAAATTCTGCTTTGCTTTTAACATCGCCGTATTCTTCAGCAACTTCTTTACTGAGAATGTCTGCGTAGCTTGCAAGTGGGATGTCTTGACCATATTTTTTACGGAGAGCTGTTGTGACTAACCGATACGCTAAGTTGGCATTGCGAGACAAGATGGGACCATGGAAGTAGCTACCAAAGGTATTTTTGTAGTGCATACCCTCTCCTCCATCTTCCTTGTTGTTCCCATTACCATAGACAACATTACCTAGCGGTTTCTGATTATCAGCCAAGAAAGTTCGGCCTTGGTGGTTTTCAAATCCATAGTAGGTCTCATTAAATTCATCATTGTGAATTTTGATATCCCCAATATAGCGGTTATTAGTCTGGTTGAGTGTATAGTGACCTAAAATGCCTAAACCGTCAATTTTACGTCCACCTGCTTCAATATAATATTTACCAAGTAATTGGAATCCTCCACAGATGGCTAGCATAACACCTCCATTTTCAATGTAGTCAGCTAGATTTTCTTTTTTTGTTGGCAAATCTTTGGCTAGAATAGATTGCTCATAATCTTGACCGCCCCCGAAAAAGGCGATGTCATATAAGTCTTTGTCAAAACGGTCTGTCAGCGAAACAATGTCGACTTGAACTCGCGCCCCCAGCTTTTCAGCAACATATTTGAGCATAAGGACATTGCCATTATCACCATAGGTATTCATCAAGTCGCCGTAAAGGTGAGCGATATGGAGATCGTATTGATAGTCTTTATCAGGGCTTTTTAAACAGGTATAGACCATTATTTCATCTCCTTTCCAACGGCTTGACGCTGAGCGAGTAAGTCACGAAATTCCAACATAGCTGTATAAGTAGCCAATATATAGGCGTGTTGGCTGCTAGATTGCTCTATTAAGCTCATGATGTCCTCCAGTTTAGGTGTTTCAACAATCTGGTTTTCAGGGAAACCAGTCACACGAAGGCGACGGGCAATCTCTGATGAACGAACCCCACCAGCAAACACTTGTGGAACGTCCATTTGGGTTATTTGCTCAAAGTCTGCATCCCAAATCCAGCTGGTATCAATACCGTCAGCGTAGTTGGCGTTAAGTAGGACTGACAAACTAAAGTCATATGGAGCCAATTTCATCATTTCAATGGCTTGAGTTGCACCTACTGGATTTTTGATAAGGACAAGTGTGCAATCCTTATCCCCTAATTTAAAGGATTCTTGGCGACCAAAAACTGCCTTAGATTTATCAAAACCGGCTTTGATTTCTTCAGGTGAAACTCCGAAGAATTTAGCGACACTGACTGCTGCAAGAGCATTATAAATGTTGTAGAGACCACCGATATTGATTTTATAATCTTGGCCATCAATCACGAAAGTGGAAGAAGTGTTGGTAATTTCCTTCAACTCAGTCAACTTGTAGTCCAGCTCAGGTCTGCTAAAGCCACAGTTGGTACAAATATAGCTTCCTAAGTTAGCATATGTATTGAGCTTGTACTGGATAATCTGGTGGCAATGTGGGCAAAGAATGCCTTCAGTATTGTAATGGGCCAGTCGTGGTTCATGTTCTTCCGTTGCAAAACCGTAGTATTTAACTGGATTGATAACAGAAGTTGAATTGAAGAGCGGGCTATCACCATTCGCCAATATAGTTGCTTGAGGAGCTTTGGATGCCCCGTCCAAAATCATCTGATAGGTGGTATAAATTTCACCGTAGCGATCCATTTGATCACGAAAGATATTGGTGAAGACTATTAAGCTAGGTTTAATAAAATCTGTAATACGAGCAAGGCTGGCTTCGTCAATTTCCAAGACAGCTATTTTTTTGCCATTCTTATTTTTCTTAGCTGATAAAAAAGTGGCTGTAATCCCGGTAATCATATTGGCACCACTAGTGTTGGTTGTGATTTCTCCAAATGCTTCTTGGAGAATTCCAACTGTTAATGCGGTTGTCAACGTCTTGCCATTTGTTCCGGTAATGACGACAACTTCATAATCCTTAGCTAAACTGTCTAAAATATGTTTATCGAATTTGAGGGCGATTTTGCCAGGAAGGGTCGTTCCTCGTCCAAGTTTTTTCAAGATAAATTGACTGGATTTCCCTGCTGCAATCCCTAGTAATGTATTTATTTTCATGGAACTATTTTAACATAAAATAAACTGTTTATCTATTATGGAACTATGAGATACTTCACAATGATATGTCACTTTTTTTATCAGTTAAAGAGAGCTCGAACTCATATTTGTGACTATTTTGTGATATAATAGAAACACTACTGTGTTATACTTTAGAAAGTGTGAGGTATACATGTTAAACTTAAACCAATTATTTGATTTAGGCTATTGGTCAAGTTTGATAGCAAGTCCATGGACTGCTCTTCTTCACCTAATAGATATTAGTATTGTTGCTTATTTGATTTATAATTTTAGTAAGGCCATCGCTGGTACTAAGATTATGACCCTCATTCGAGGAGTATTTCTTTTTATTATTGCTCAAATTGTAGCAAGTATTTTTGGCTTACAAACGATAGCTTGGTTGATTAACCAAGTCATCACTTATGGGGTCATTGCAGCAGTTGTTATCTTTGCTCCTGAATTTCGAGCTATGTTGGAAAAGCTCGGGCGAACAACTCAGATTTTTACGACAAATACCGTCAGTGCGGAAGAAAAATTAATAGTTGCCTTTCTTAAGTCGGTTGCTTACATGTCCCCACGGAAAATCGGAGCCTTAGTGGCGGTTGAGCAAGCTCAAACCTTGCAGGAGTATCGATCTACCGGAATTCCGTTAAATGCAGATGTGTCCGGGGAACTTTTAATTAATATTTTTATTCCCAATACTCCTTTGCATGATGGGGCAGTTATCGTTAAGGAGGACAAAATCGCAGTAGCTTGTGCCTATTTGCCTTTGTCTGAAAGTGCAGGGATTTCCAAGGAATTTGGGACACGACACCGCGCTGCGATTGGATTATCGGAAGTGTCAGACGCCTTTGTCTTTATTGTTTCAGAGGAAACGGGCAGTATCTCTATTGCACATAATGGCATTTTCAAACATGATCTGACCTTAGAAGAGTTTGAAGCAGAGTTACGGGCTACTTTTATTCGAGAACCTGATATCAAACAATCTGTATGGAAACGATTGAGGGGAGGCAAGAATGAATAAAAAGTTTAGAACAGTTGGTCATCTCACCCTATCTATTTTTTTAGCCCTCTTACTCTTTTTCTATGCTACGACAACCAATTATAAAAATTCAGAGTCATCTGCGAGTAATAACGAATCAGAAACCTATATTCATACTTTAAGTGGCGTCCCAATTGACATTGAATACGACACGAATAAGTATTTTATATCTGGTTTCTCCTCAACTGTGGCTGTCGAGTTACGAGGATCCAACCGTGTACTTCTACAACGAGAATCTGATGAATCGACTCGCACTTTTCAAGTTATTGCAGATTTAAGAGAGCTTACGGATGGCACGCAAACAGTTACATTACAATTAGCTAATTTACCAGCGGGCGTCAGTGCTACATTGGCACCAGATGCTATTACTGTTAAAATCGGGAAAAAAGTTAGTCAGAGTTTAGCCGTTGAAGGGGTCATCTATAGCAATCAATTGGCAAGTGGATATAGTGTGTCTAAAGTCACTGTGGATGTCAGCTCTGTAAAGGTGACTACTGATGAAGAAACCATGGCAAAAATTGATCATGTGGAAGCAGTTGCAGTTGATATTAGTAATTTAGACTCAAATTATAGTGGTACAGCCAAGCTACAAGCAGTTGATAGTGATGGAAATGCCTTGCCAGTGGTTTTATCTGAAACAGAAGCAAATATTCAAGTCGTTGTTACACAAACAAAATAAGGAATGAATAAAAATGGGTAAATATTTTGGTACGGACGGTGTCCGTGGAGAAGCAAACGTAGAATTGACGCCAGAATTGGCATTTAAACTAGGTCGTTTTGGTGGCTATGTCCTTAGTCAACATGAAACGGATGTACCTCGAGTTTTCGTGGCGCGTGACACACGTATTTCAGGACAAATGCTTGAGTCTGCTTTGGTTGCAGGTCTTTTATCAGTAGGTATTCATGTATATAAACTTGGTGTGCTCGCAACACCTGGTGTTGCCCACTTAGTCAAAGCAGAAAAAGCTAGCGCGGGGGTTATGATTTCTGCAAGCCACAATCCAGCACAGGATAATGGAATTAAGTTCTTTGCTGGTGATGGTTTCAAATTAGATGATGCATTGGAAGCAGAGATAGAAGCCCTTCTTGATGCGGAAGAAGATACATTACCACGTCCGTCTGCTCAAGGTTTGGGTGATGTAGTGGAGTATCCAGAAGGTCTACGCAAGTATCAACAATTTTTAGTATCAACTGGTACTGAATTAGAAGGTATGAAAGTTGTTTTGGATACAGCTAATGGTGCAGCGGCAACTTCTGCTCGCCAAATTTTTGCAGACCTAGGTGCAGATTTGACGGTTATGGCTGAAAATCCAGACGGTTTGAATATCAATGAGGGCGTTGGTTCTACGCATCCTGAAAAATTGCAAGAATTAGTTAAGGAAACCGGTAGTCAAATTGGCCTTGCCTTTGATGGAGATAGCGATCGCCTGATTGCTGTAGACGAAAATGGTGATTTAGTAGATGGCGATCGCATCATGTATATCATTGGTAAATACCTTGCTGATCGTGGTCTATTGGCCAAAAATACAATTGTGACCACAGTTATGTCCAATCTCGGATTCCATAAGGCCTTGGATCGCGAAGGAATTGAAAAAGCTGTGACCGCAGTTGGAGACCGTTATGTGGTCGAGGAAATGCGCAAAGAAGGTTACAATATTGGTGGTGAACAATCTGGTCACGTAATTCTTATGGATTATAACACCACAGGTGATGGCCAACTGACCGCTGTGCAACTGACTAAAATCATGAAAGAAACAGGTAAAACCTTGTCAGAGTTGGCAGCAGAAGTTACGATTTATCCACAAAAATTAGTCAATATTCGTGTTGAAAACAGCATGAAGGATAAATCTATGGAGGTTCCTGCTATCGCAGCTATCATTGAAAAGATGGAGGCAGAGATGGCAGGGAATGGCCGTATCTTAGTTCGTCCAAGTGGGACTGAGCCACTATTGCGTGTTATGGCGGAAGCCCCAACAGATGCTGAGGTTCACTATTATGTAGATACAATCGCAGATGTGGTTCGTGCTGAAATCGGTTTAGATTAAAAGAGTAAACAGAGACTGGAAGCATTTCCAGCCTCTTTTGTGAGGAATTTATGAGTATTTTAGAAGTAAAGAATTTGAGCCATGGCTTTGGTGACCGTGCAATTTTTGAAAATGTCTCCTTCCGTCTCTTGAAAGGGGAACATATCGGACTTGTCGGTGCCAATGGTGAAGGGAAATCGACCTTCATGTCCATCGTGACAGGTCAATTGCAGCCAGATGAAGGTAAGGTTGAATGGTCACGTTATGTAACGGCAGGTTATTTAGACCAGCATGCTAAATTAGAAAAGGGTCAATCGGTCCGTGACGTCTTACGCACAGCCTTTGATGAATTATTCAAAACCGAAGCTCGTATCAATGATATATATATGTCAATGGCTGAAGATGGGGTTGATATTGATGCTCTTATGGAAGAGGTTGGAGAACTCCAAGATCGCTTGGAAAGTCGTGATTTCTATACTTTAGATGCTAAAATTGATGAAGTAGCTCGTGCTCTTGGTGTCATGGAATACGGTATGGACAAGGATGTGACGGAATTGTCTGGAGGTCAACGGACCAAGGTACTCTTGGCTAAGTTGCTCTTAGAGAAGCCAGATATTTTGCTCTTGGATGAACCAACCAACTACTTGGATGCTGAGCATATTGATTGGCTCAAACGATATTTGCAGAACTATGAAAATGCATTTGTTTTAATTTCCCATGATATTCCATTCTTGAATGATGTGATTAATATTGTTTATCATGTTGAAAACCAACTTTTAACTCGCTATACCGGTGACTATTATCAATTCCAAGAAGTCCATGCCATGAAGCGTGCACAATTGGAAGCGGCCTATGAACGTCAACAGAAAGAAATCGCTGATTTGCAGGATTTTGTGAATCGAAATAAGGCTCGAGTTGCTACTCGAAATATGGCCATGTCTCGTCAGAAGAAGTTGGATAAGATGGAGATTATTGAACTTCAATCCGAAAAACCAAAGCCATCCTTCGACTTCAAAATGGCACGCACACCAAGTCGATTTATCTTCCAGACCAATAATTTAGAAATAGGATACGATCGCGTTTTAACACGTAAACCGCTCAATTTAACCTTTGAGCGTAACCAAAAGATTGCCATTGTCGGTGCCAACGGTATTGGTAAATCCACCCTTCTCAAAAGTCTTCTAGGCATTATTCCACCGCTAGGAGGAACTGTTGAGCGTGGGGAGTATTTAGAATTAGGTTATTTTGAACAGGAAGTTGCTGCTGGTAATCGTCAGACGCCACTTGAAGCGGTATGGGATGCCTTTCCTGCACTTAATCAAGCGGAAGTCCGTGCTGCCTTGGCTCGCTGCGGTTTAACCACTAAACATATCGAAAGCCAGATTCAAGTCCTTTCAGGTGGAGAACAGGCTAAGGTTCGTTTCTGTTTGCTTATGAACCGTGAAAACAATGTACTTATCCTTGACGAGCCGACCAACCATTTAGATGTGGATGCCAAAGATGAACTTAAACGAGCTCTCAAAGCCTACAAGGGCTCTATTCTCATGGTCTGCCATGAGCCTGATTTCTATGAGGGCTGGGTTGACGATGTTTGGGATTTTAATGACCTGACTTAAGAAGTAATACTCAATGAAAACCAAAATCCGACTTGCTCCAATTGTCCGGGGAACCTTTGAAGGTTCGAAATAGGCGAACATAGTTCGTTTCGCTCTGATGCAGATAGAACTCTGTTCCTTTTCTATTTCAAGGGAACAGGCTGAAAACCTCCTCAGGAGCGCTTTACAGTCATCAAATTAAGTCAACAACGTCTGATTTTGATTTTCGAAGAGTATAGGCTGCCGAAAGGTAGCTTTTTCTTTGTATGCATACTATAATAGAATGAGCATAGTAAAGGAGGTAAAAACATGAAAAGAATAGAACGAGGTCACACTGGCTAGACCTCTCCAGAGGAAAAAAGAATGACAAAATATGTAGACTTCAATCAAGATAGATGGAATAGGGTATCAAGTAGACAAGGTAATCCCTATACAATTCCTCTTAGTCATGAGGAATTTGAACATGCAAAGGCAAATTCCCTCACCGTCGCTTTGACAGTTGGAGAGACAGTTCCACTTAACTGGTTTGAAAAGGCTAGAGGAAAAAAATTATTGGGACTAGCTTGTGGAGGTGGTCAACAGGGACCGATTTTTGCAGCTCATGGTTATGAAACGACTATAATGGATTTTTCTCTGAAACAGTTGGAAAAAGATAGGTTCGTTGCAGAGCGAGAAAATTTAGATTTACAGACGATTCAGGCAGATATGACACAAGCTTTTCCTTTTGAGGATGAAACTTTTGACATTATTTTTTGCCCTGTTTCAAATGTCTATATTGAAGACCTAACCAATATGTGGCAGGAATCCTATCGGATCTTGAAAAAGGGCGGACTGCTCATGGTGGGCTACATGAATCCTTGGATTTATGTCTTTGATGCTGACGAGGTCTGGGATCAGCCAGACAAGACCTTGATACCGAAGTACAGCCTGCCTTTCAACGCACGAAAATTAGAAGAAGCAGGACAAATTGCGATTGACCCAGAATATGGCTATGAATTTAGCCACACCTTAGAAGAACAGATTGCTGGGCAATTTCGAGCTGGTTTTGCCATGATTGATTTTTACGAATCAAAGGATCATCGCAATCGCCTGTCCCAATTTGGTTCAGATTATCTGGCGAATTTGTCAATAAAATTATAGAGTTAAGCTACCGAAAGGTAGTTTTTTTATAGATGATTGAGTGTTTCACAATAAGATCTCAAATATTTTGACAGATTAATCAAAATATATTATTATATATTTGATAGTAATGTAACTGATAATAAAGGATTGAAAGGAAGATATATCATGAAGTACCAATTTAAACGGATTATGTTGTTGACAATTCTAACTACAATATTCTTATCTGCATGCCAGCCAGCTAAAAACGAAATGGATTCTCTTGAGCAGTATAGGACCGAATATATCGGAGATAATAACAATGTAATTAAGATTGCAAGTTTACAGGATTACCCAACAGGTTACACGTATGATCATATTGAAATACGTTCAGATGAAGAACCATATGAGCTTATCATCTATTTGAAAGTAACTGAAATGCCTGACTCTGACTATTTAGATTTAGAGGAGAATAGTAACTCCATTTTTGACTTGATTGCTAATTTAGGAAAGATAACCTTTGTCAATGAAGAAACCCAAAAAGAAATAGTTTCATATAATAAAGAATGACCTGCCTTATGTAGGTTATTTCTCAATTATGAGTATCGTCTGAATTTTATTAGATAGTTTCAAAATACTTGACATATTGATAGATAGGAGTATAATTAGAATTATTCTAAACAAACTTTAGAATCATTATAAATTGGAGGCAATAAATATGACAATGAAAGATTATGGAAAAGATCCATTTGTAACCAATATTGAAACTGCTACGCTAGAAAATACAAACTATCGAACAGCAATTTGGACTGGTGAATTGCTTCAAGTGACCTTGATGTCCATTCCAGTCGGAGAAGATATTGGTGCGGAAGTGCACAATGAAAACGATCAGTTCCTCCGCATTGAACAAGGTCATGGCCGAGTTATCATGGGAGAATCTGCTGAAAAGATTACCTTGGATAGAGAAGTTGGACCAGAAGATGTTATCTTGATTCCAAACGGTACCTACCATAATGTCATCAATATTGGCCAAGAAGACCTCAAAATCTATTCT
>ERZ650307.75-NODE-75-length-42986-cov-10.011437_pt1 | contig 42986 bp, 34 predicted proteins | sample MGYA00376243_ERZ650307 | MGnify/ENA primary metagenome ERZ650307 (study PRJEB26733, sample SAMN07839242) | wastewater metagenome | biome: urban; feature: artificial channel; material: waste water | place: USA: North Carolina | collected 2016-03-31 ... | reverse complement strand
TAGAATCTGTATTTTGTGATGATGTGGAAGGAGCATTTTTCATTCGTTCCGTTAGCTCTTCCACTTTTTGTTTTGCAAAGGCAACATCTACTTCATCTGTATATCCCTTTGTCAAAACCTCTGAAATTTCGTGTTCTTTTACGATATACACTTTTAAATCTTTTCCATATCCTTGAGGATATAACACGCATTGATAACCAGAACTGATTGCTTCCTCTGGTGGTTGCATAAAGGCACGAGAAATAATGACATAAATCCCGTCATCTTCTTCATTTTTTAGTTTGATTGACGTTCCCAATGGTAAAAGTTCTTTACTCATGTTCTTCCTCCTGTGTTGGTAATACAATTGTCGAAACTTCTTCATCGTTTAGACACATCAATTCATTCACTTGAAGTTTTTTATTGCGAAGTTCTTGTGTCATCTCTACAAAATTTTGTTTTTGCATCTCTCCACCAAATAAAATGTAAGGAAGATTTTCTTTTGTGGCTGTTGTTGTTGGACTATAATTACCACCTACATTAGTTAAGGTATCCAATAAAACAAACTGTATGTTAGCTTTACTTTCTTCCACGATGCTATAAAACTCTTCTGGATTTAGAACAATTTTATTCAAAACTTGAGCAAACCCATTCAAGATGACTATGAATTTCTCCTCTTTCTTGAAAGTTCGTAGCGAGCGAATAGAATCCAATACATTCACAGAGTGTTGAGTTATCATATCTTTTCCGACATAAATACTTGAAGGATAAGTTGATAAATTTCCAATTGCATCAAAGAGAATTATCTCTTCTGAATGTGTAAATTGCTTCTCTAAAAATTGTGTCACAAGAACAGTCTGCTTTTTATTTCCCAAGAAAAATCCTATGGTATTTTTATTAAATAGTTCAACTTTTTCTATTTCAGAAGTTTCCTTGTTTAATCCTAAATACAACGTATTTTCTTGTTTGACAGGAATGAAAGAATTAAAAATTTCTTCCGTCAGCTCCTCGGGCACCATCGGAATCTTCGCAGGTCTCACACCCGTCCAGTTTTCATCAAGACTCGAAATTTCCTTCTCAAGATTTTCCAATATCTCCGTACTGTTGTCTCCCTCAACTGGCAAGTAAAATTGAATCGCTCTTGGCACATCCACCATGACCTGTCCGCGACCGACTTTGGCTTCTTGAAGGACTTTCTCACGTCCCATAATGGTTGTGATTTCACTTTCTTCATTGAGGTATAAAGCCATTTTAGTTGAAATCGCACTCATCATGTTCATGCGAACTGCACCGGTTCGACTGGCTGTAAAGACAAGATACACACCTAGACTAGCACCGTTACGCAACACTTGTAAAAGTAAGTTATCAATCGTTTCCTTGCGTTTGTCATTTTGACTTAAACCGTCATAATTATCCAAGATATTGACAAGGATTGGTAGAGACTCTTTCGTCTTAGACTCATACTGTTCAAGACTCGCAACACCTGCAGTCTTAAATTGTTTTTTACGAGCTGCGAGTGTTTCTGCAATGCTATCTAATAATTTTTGAAGTTTTTCATCTTCCTCAAGTGTCACAATATCAGCCACGTGTGGTAAGTCTTTCAGTGGCAATAGACCATTATTCCCAAAATCCAGTAGGTTCATCTGGACTTGTTCCGGCGTGTTTGCTTTCGCCAAATTCAAAGCCAGCGTTTGAAGAACAGTCGATTTCCCATAGCCACTACTTGCAAAGATAACGGTATTACCCTGTTTGGTAAGATCAAAGTCATAGTTCTCTTGTGTTTGATCACTTGGTATATCCAGTAAGCCTAATGGCACTTTGAGATGACGTTTGCCCTCAGTTTCAACTTTTGGTGTCGCTATATTTTCTCCTAAGTTCGGTAGCCAAGGTTTATCTGGTAGGGCATAATTTGTTTGATCAAAGATTTTATCGATCTCTGAAATGACCTTTTCCAACTGAGTCGGTAAGTCACTTGTATCCTTACCTTGTTTAACCTCTTCGCCCGGATCGTAAACCAATTCATACTGTCCAAGGTCGTTGATTTTATAGATGCGTTCATCGACGATTTCTTCTTGACTAGCTTCTGGATCATAAGATACGCCCGCATAGCCACTTTGGAACAATTCATAAACTTCATTTTCCCCGACCTTGAGATACCCACGTCCTGGATTGGTAATATGTGCCGCATCAGGCGTTTTCAGCAACTCGTTTGAATCTTGTACCCCCGCCATTTTGAGGGCAATTTTTGACCTGGAGTTGGCTTCGATTTGGTCATTGACGACACCACTTGGTTTTTGGGTCGCTAAGATTAAGTGAACACCTAAACTGCGCCCAATACGTGCTACTGATGTTAATTCATCTAAGAATTCAGGGACGTTTGATTTCAATTCTGCGAATTCATCTGAAACCAATACCAAATGTGGCAATGGTTTAGATGGATAATTAACATCTGGTTTAGCTGCCAAACGCTCCTTATAAAGCGACATATAACCATTGATATTATTAACGCCAAACTTGGCAAATTCTCGTTGGCGTTTAGCTAACTCCGCCTTGATACTTGCGAGTGCTCGTGCTGTACCCGCACCATCAAGGTTGGTAATCGCACCCATAAAGTGAGGTAATTTATCTAAGGTATTGGCAATACCGCCACCCTTCCAGTCGATAATTAACATCCCAATATCTTCTGGCGAAAAGTTAATCGCAAGACCGATAAGATAAGTAGTTAAAAATTCAGATTTCCCTGAACCAGTTGTCCCGCCGACCAATGCGTGTGGACCATGCGCACGCTCGTGTAAATCCCAGTAGGCATAGTCTGATTTTCCTCGCCAGCCAATCAGTGACTTAATTGACTTATTTGGTTGCGCAGCTTGCCAACGTTGCGAAATCTCAAGTTCTTCGACCGTCTTCACTTCGTATTGTTCAAGAAGTGACAGGCTATCTGGCACGGCATTTTTCTCTACTTCCAAATGGTTCAAATTTGAGAGCCTACGCACACTATATTCCAAGTTTTCAGGTAACACATAAGGTTTGAACGTTTCATTCACAAACTCACTGTTTTCATTCACGAGTCGCCCTTTTTGTTCATTGGGTAATTCAATCAAGGTCGTTACTGTTTCAGGCAACAACTTTGTATTTTCCTTACACCAAATCACTGTAACGCCTAACTCGCTCATATCCTCAGCTAAAAGTTCATTGATGCCATGTCCTGCAAGGTAAGTATCATCTTGAATCGTAAAAATATAATGTGGCGAGAATTGAGGTTTCTCTTTTCCTGCCTCATTCACTGCTTGTTTACGTTTCATCAAGAGTTGATAGAAAGCATTCAGCACGACATCACGTAGTTTTTCATTATAGACAAGCCCACGCATATTCACTTCACTCAATTTAAAATGAGGGAGTAAACGCCATGGTTTCCATGTTTCCTTATAGGCTTCTTTTGACACCAAACTGATGAAATTCACATCTTGATAAGAATGGAAAAACGCCGTCTGAAATAACAAGGCTTGAACCGTGTCCTTCAAAACTTCATCTGTACCAACGAATCCAATCGTCGCATCCGTTAATGTTATCGGTGTCGCAACATCCCGTTGTATCGTGTACCGCTCTTGAAGATTTCGCAAATGCGCTGCATCTTCACTTAAATCTTTAGCATCTGCCCCAATCTCAACTTTAAGTTTCGATGGTTGATCACTTAAGCCAATTGAAACCTCTAAGAAATCTTTGTTATGACGTTGACGCTCATAAATCCTCGCATCATAATTAGCCACCATTTCCGTAAGCTCTAATGGTGTAGGCTGCTGGTACCCCAAAATCTTCTTTTCTGCTTCATAAGCTGTCCCCAGCTGACTCACTTCGTTTAATAAATAAACTTGATAATCAGATGCCTGTTCTTTTTCTTCGTTTTTCTTTTCTTTTTTATCTGTGACATACTGAGAAACAGTGACCCCTGCAGTCATCAGACTCATGCCACCCATACCTAGCATCATCGCTGGGTTACGACCGCTCAAGACAGTTGTAACCCCTGTCATGGCGACCATTCCCAAAGGTGGTAATAACATTTTCATCAGACCATTTTTATCTTTAGAATTGTCCTTTGTTAGGGCATCAAGTTTAAAAGTTTGTTCCGATACTTTTAAATTTAACCGAGGACTTCTACGATAGTCTGGAAAATCTTTTGGATACAAATCACTTCTTGGGACTTTTAATAACTTGTCTCGGTTAAAAATAACAGCATCAGAAAAACTCGTCACTTTCCATTGATCTTGACGTTTTTCTAGATAAAATGATGGTGTCAAAACAGTCATACCATCTTCTATTGCGATAATGGTTGTTTTTTCAACCAAGCGATCATTAAGATAAACTGTTTCGCCTTGTGGTTTGACCGTCATATTTTGCTCATTAAGAACGAGAAGGGAATCGTCTGCTACTTGAACTCCACTGTTTTCTGACTTACCAAAAATAAAATCTTTCGTTTCATTGCGAATAAAGTAACTGGTTTCAGCATTTTCTCGTGATACAATGAAAAATAACTGTCCCGCTACAACTTGCTTGCCTATGCCAGTTTTTGAACCATTTATAAAAACGCTATCATAGACAATACTAAATTTGTACTTTTCTGTATTGAAAAAAGGTTGGGAAGTCGTCAAAGTTATTTTGTCTAATTTTTCATTGAGCAAAAAAATGACAAATACTACTTCATCTGGATTTAACCGTTCATCTAATGAGAAATGATGTTGCTTTTGTTCCTCATTTGTTTCAAATAGTGTCATATCATCAATTTCCTAACTTTTTCGTTAAATCCTCAATCTGCTTCCTATATTCTTGCAGGCGTTTTTGTTTCTTGTCCCCTGCCATAGTCGTATTGAGTTTTGTGGCTTGATACAGATCCGTGTAGGCAAGGAGTGTTAATTGATCATCTCCTAAGTTTTGTGCTAAATTCAAGGCTTCATCAAAGTTTCCTCTACCCATATTGACCCAGTAATTAAGGGTATTATTGTCTGTTTTGATAGACAAAGTATTTAAAATCGTTTGTTTTTGTGCGCTAGTTAAATCAGCCAAATTCACTGATGAAACAGCAAGGATATATTTTGCGGATTTCGGTAAATCTGCAGGTTTGTATTTTTCTAAATCCGTTTGTGTTTTAGCGTAATTATTCGTGATGAAACTCGTTTGAGCTGTCACGATTGCATCAGATTTATCACTACTTGTTTTATAGCGATAGCAAAAAAATGTCATGATAATTGCAAAGACTAGCGCAATCACGCCGAGTACACGATAAACTGTAAAGCCACTTTTTGAAACAAGTCGTTTTGATTGATTAATTTTCGCTTTTTCTACTGTTAATTCTGTATTCAAAAAGGAAAAAAGTTCTTCTAAATTCTCAGCAGCAAGTATTTGTCTTGAAAATGAATCTTTTAAACTTGGTAAGCCTTCTAAGCATTTTTCATACGTTACTTTTGACTGAAAGATAGACAAAATCAGGGCTTTAACCTCTTTTAAAAATAAAGCTACATCTTCTACTTGTGGTGTAACTAATCCTTTTAAGCCAAAATGAATAATTTTTAGCTTTTCACCCTCAAAATAGAGGTTTTCAGGATGTATAAATGGTATCTGATAATCTCCCGTGATGTCTCGAAGTGGTCTTAACAAATTTGCTAACTCTAATTTTTCTAATTGTGTTTTGGCTTGATTAGATGCTTGAGAAAACGATAAAAGTCCCTCTTGTAGGGTATAGCGTAATTGCACACCTCGATCAGTTTGTTTAGCAAGAACGTACTGGTTGATTTCTTCTAATTCTGATACTTTAACTTGTGTTTTTTCTAAGTTGACAAAAATACTTTGTTTTTGTTTCTCAAACTCAAGCGTATCTGCGCCATTAAATAATCTCATTGCGATTCTCCATCTTTTCCTACAACAATTTCAATTCTTTCGCCATTTCCAATACCAAAATCGCTTAACCAATCTGAATCTTGTAAACGGACTGTTTTACCTTGGATTTTTAAGAGGATATTTTCTGGCAAGGCATTTCCATGTTCCGAAAATAGCGAACGTAATAACGAACGCAAGCGACCAAAGGTTACTTTCTTCGGAATAACGATGTCTATCTCTTCGTTTTGCATGATTAAAGTAATTTCAAACACGTTTTTTTCTCCGTTTTCTCTTTGCATATCTATTACCAATTAGAATACCTAGCAACATCAAAAATACGCTACCAATACCACCTAGGATGTAAAAATTCATGCCATTCTTTTGGTTACTATCTTCCGCCCCTGTTATAACCTGAGGTTGATAATCCTGAAATAAATTTTTTGTCGCAGGTTTCATATTGAGACTCTGCGTGCTCTTTTCTTCAAACTGTATCGTTTGTTTTTGTTTCGCTAATTGTTCTTGGTTTTCTTTAAGTTTTTGATTCTGTTCTTCCAGCTCACCAGAAAATAACTGACCTCGGATAGGGAATTCACCACTGCCACCGATACCAGCTCCATTATTCATCAATACATCTGTGTTTAACTTAAGCTTACCATCTGCACTTCCTTTTACAGCCGGAAAAGAAAACGCAAAAACACCAACCACTAGCGTACAAATACACAAAAAGCGCCTTGATAGGCGCCCATGTTTAAAAACCAAAGCTCTGTGCATCTTGTGCATCACGCTCAGCGACCGTATCTGCATATTTGTTTAGCTGTTGATTGATGCTTTCTAATAAATCTTCGAACTTCTTAACGTTTTGATAAAGTTCATTGTACTGCTCAAGGTAAGCTTGAAAGGCTTGACCTTTCCATTCTTCCGAAATCGTTGAATTCATTTGGTTGACTTGTTGGATTGCTTGTTCAATTTGTTCTTTTGAACGAATGTAAACTTGTGCTTGTTGTTTAAGTTCTTCTGGTGTTACGCTAATTTGTCCCATGTTATTTTCTCCATTTCCATTAGCTATTTAGAATTAGCAGTTGTGTAACTACACAACTGCTTTCTTTATAAAGAAAGCAAAAATTTTATTTACACTTCCATTGAGTTCATTGTATCAAAAACTATATTCATTTACAAGAATTTATGTCGCAAATTATAAAAAAATGCCTGAAATATACTATTTTTAGATAAATAAATGATAATTCTGGTGTGATGTTGTTAATAATACAGCATAAATAGCACCCCTCCAATAATATAAGTTGCTGGAAATTATGCTAAAATATCCTCAAAAAAACTTCATGAAATACGTTTTTAAACGTTAATTTCATGAAGTTAGTTTTCTGTTTATATCTTATTTTTGATTTTTTCAACTTGTACAAAAGTATTTGAGTTACTCTAATCTCTCGCCTATAAAACAAACTTTTCATCAATAAAAAAATCCACCAATTCGGTAGATTTATTTTTCATTCAACATTTCTACTGACCAATCACTGACAAGAATATCAAATTTTATATACTCGTACAAAATCAATACGGACTAAAAGGCGACTAAATCAACTAACCTCTATAAAACTTTATCAATAAAACTGAGGTAGACATTTACTTAGAAAATGATGAAGCATATCTTTCCTACTCTTTTGTGTTGCTTAGTATTTCACTTTAAAGAATGAAGGATTTTTTCAAGCAAAAAAAATCGTCTGGGAAAATTCACACACGATTTTTTATAGACCCAACATATTTGGCTGGGTTTTTGGCTGGGAACTATCTCAAATTCCCGCATTTTTATCCAAGTACTCACAATCGAAATGCTTTAAAATCAGGGTTCCGCTCTCTTTTTGTATGAGTGGGGTTATTCCCACTCAACAGTAGCTGGTGGCTTAGCCGTAATATCATAGACGACGCGGTTAACACCTTTAACTTCATTGGTGATACGACGTGAAACCTCAGCGAGGACTTGCCAGTCGATTTCAGCGAAGTCAGCGGTCATCCCATCAATAGATGTAATGGCACGAATGGCGATAACTGTATCATAGCTACGGAAGTCACCAGTTACACCAACTGAGCTAACACCTGTATCAACTGTAAAGTATTGCCAGATTTTCTCGTTAAGACCTGCTTTTGCGATTTCTTCACGGAGGATCAAGTCTGAGTCCCGGACTTTTTCAAGGCGTGGTTCTGTAATTTCACCCATGATACGGATGGCAAGACCTGGACCTGGGAAAGGCTGACGCCAAACAAGATCATGTGGCATACCAAGAACTTCACCAAGTTCGCGGACTTCATCTTTAAACAGTTTATTCAATGGCTCGATCAGCTCAAACTGCATGTCTTCAGGAAGTCCACCAACATTATGGTGACTCTTGATCGTTTGTGCAGTATCTGTACCAGATTCGATAACATCAGTGTATAGTGTGCCTTGGGCAAGGAAGTCGACACCGTCAAGTTTTGAGGCTTCATCGTCAAAGACTTCGATAAATTCATTGCCGATGATTTTACGTTTTTTCTCAGGTTCAGCAACGCCAGCTAATTTGCTCATGAAGCGTTCTTTGCTGTCTACTTTGATGATGTTAAGGCCGAATTTGCCGCCCAAGTCGTTCATGACTTGTTCTGCTTCGCCTTTACGGAGTAAGCCATGGTCAACGAAGATAGATGTCAATTGATCACCAATAGCACGTTGCAAGAGCACGCCTACGACTGATGAATCGACACCGCCAGAAAGACCAAGCAAGACTTTTTTATCGCCGACTTTTTCGCGAATTTCTTTGATTTGTTGGTCTACGAAACCAGCCATTGACCAGTCGCCAGATGCTTGCGCGATGTTCTTCACGAAGTTTTCAATGATGTCGTGACCATATTCGCTGAGGGTTGTTTCAGCATGGAATTGCACGCCATAAAGGCCTTTTTCATCATTTGCAATGGCTGCAATTGGTGTTTTATCAGTATGGGCTGCAACTTTAAAACCTTCTGGTAGGACAGTGACGTTATCAGAATGGCTCATCAAAACAGTTTGCTCAGCGGGTGTGCCTGCAAGCAATTTAGATGTGGCATCAAGGTTAATTTTGGTTGGACCAAACTCTCCATTACCTGGGTTAGCTTCTACTTTTCCCCCTAGTTTTTGAGTCATGAGCTGCATGCCATAACAAATGCCCAAAACGGGAACGCCAAGCTCAAATACACCTGGATCAATATCAAAAGCGTCATCTTCATAGACTGAGTTAGGACCGCCTGAAATGATAATGGCTTTAGGATTGTAGGCTTTGATCTCGTCGAGGGTCATTTTATGGCTTTTCAGCTCAGAAAAGACGCCAAATTCACGAATCCGACGGGTAATCAATTGGTTGTACTGGCTACCGTAGTCGAGGACGATGATTTTCTGCATCTCTTGCTTATCTGTGGTTGTCAAAGTAGAACTCCTTCTCTTATGTTGCAAAATTAGATTACATCTATTTTACCAAAAAAAATGCCCTTTTGCATTTTTATTTTTGGTGGTAGACCTTAGTCTTCTCTTAATTTGTCTAGTGTGGTTTGGAAAAGTTTTGGTGGTTCTAGCTCAAACTCTAACCATTGGTGTGTCCTTGGGTGTTCAAATCCTAGCATTTGCGCATGTAGGAACTGACCATTGTTAGGTTTCAAGGCATTTTTCGGTCCGTATAAAGGATCACCTGCCACAGGATGGCCGATATAGGCCATGTGCACACGGATTTGATGGGTGCGGCCTGTCTCTAGGGTCAAACTGACCAAGGTAAAATCACCAAAACGCTCTAGCACTTCAAAATGAGTCAAGGCAGGCTTGCCACCGGCGATAACAGCTTGCTTTTTGCGATCCTTGGCATTGCGGCCTATCGGCGCTTCAATGACGCCACGGTCATTAAGTAAGTTACCATGGATAATGGCAAGATAACGACGTTTCGACGTGTGATCTTTAAGCTGAGCGGCTAGGAATTCATGCGCTTGGTCATTTTTAGCGACCATTAACAGACCGCTGGTATCCTTATCGATACGGTGTACAATGCCAGGTCTGATCACGCCATTGATGCTTGACAGGTTGGTCATGTGATACATTAGGGCGTTAACGAGTGTGCCCGTTTGATGACCTGCTGAGGGATGGACGACCATGCCTTGTGGTTTATTAATCACGGCGACATCATCATCTTCATAAACGATGTCTAGTGGGATGTTCTCTGCTTCGTAGGACAATACTTCTGGCTCAGGGATGTCAAATGACACGATGTCATTTTCTAACACTTTGTACTTGGCTTTTTTGACTTGACCATTGACTAATACCGCATCTGCTTTAATCAGGTCATTTGCCTGAGTTCGTGAGACCTCTGAGTTATCTGAGATGGCCTTGTCAAGTCGCAATCCTGCGGACTGGGCTTTAATTTTTATTTTCAATTTATCTTAACCTTCATCTTTTTCTATCAAAATACCAATAAAAAGCACTACGAATCCTATCGACAGCAAAATATCTGCTACGTTAAAAATAGGAAAGTTGATAAAGTCGAGCTGAAACATATCAACGACGTAGCCTTGGCGCACTCGGTCAATAAAGTTGCCTAAGGCACCTGAAATGATCAAGGTTAGGCCAATGGCATACCAATTTTTTGACAGATTTTTGAGCCAAAACCAGATAGCGACTGCCAAGACGATCACAGTCGTCAAGACAAAGAACCATTGCTGACCTTCTAAGATCGACCAGGCTGCACCGTTATTACGCAGATGTGTCAGTGACAAGATGCCATTGATGACAGACTTTTGCTCTGATAATCTAAGATTTTTGACGATGGCCATCTTGACGATTTGGTCAAGGACAATGCCCAATATAATCACGATCGGTAAACTTATTTTTTTTAACTTCATTGTTTCATTATACCAAAAAAAGCAAGCCTCTGCTTGCTAAATTTGCCAATTAAGGGGTTAGACTATTTCAACTGTGCAGATTTAACGCCACCCTCAATCGCCTCATCAAAGATAAAGGAACCGTTTGATGTCCGGTCGAGCAGATTTAAGTCTGGTAAATTGATTTCAAATAATTTATCAGTTTGTGATAGGACTTGTAGCATTTGTAATTCTTGGTCAGTTTCAGAGAATAAATCGCCTCCGTAGACGTTTTTCACTGTACCTGAGGCAAATACTTTATGTGGTGCTTTTTTGAGCTCACGAAGTATCTGTAAGCCACGACCTGCACGGCTTTTAGCTGGAATTTCATTGAAATTCACACGTTTCAGAGACCCACGCTGCGTCAAAATATAGAATGAATCGGTATCAGCAAAATAACTTGCAACAACAAAATCATCGTCTTTTAAATTAATAGATTTAACACCTGCTGCTTTTGCACCTACAACTGGCACATCCTGAGATGGAAATCTCAAGGCATAGCCATTATAAGTCACTAACATCACATCAGCATTTCGATCAAAGTCTACCGAAACAACCCGATCATCAGCCTGTTTGAATTTGGCATACTGGGCTGATTTTGAGCGATAAGTTCGCCATGGTTTGAAATCAGCGAGCGCTACTTTTTTAATCAAGCCAAATTTGGTCGACACCATCAGCTCACGAGACTCTAGATCAAAATCATCTAAGATTTGGACGAATAGAATTTCTTCCTCTTGAGAAAAGTTATTGACCAAGGAAGAGCTGTGCGTACCAATATCTTTCCACTTAATATCATCCAACTCATGAATTGGTCGATAGATGACATTACCAAAGGTCGTGAACATCAGCAGATGCTGCGTGGTTACCGCAGGTTGATGGAAAATCAGGCGATCATCCCCACGTTTGCCGATTTCTTCCAGTTTAGAGGCTGAAAAACTACGTGGCGTTGTGCGTTTGACATAGCCGGAACGTGTCACGCTGACAATCGTTTCTTCTTTAACGATGAGTGAGGCAGCTTCAACTTCAACTGCGACCACTTCATCCACCAAAATACTTTTACGAGGTTGCCCGAATTTCTTTTTGACTTCGCGCAATTCACGCTTCATCACATTAAACATCGTTTTTTCATCATTGATGATGGCGGACAATGTTGTGATGCGCGCTTTGAGCTCCGCTTCTTCACTTTGCAAAGTGACCACATCCGTATTTGTCAAACGATACAGTTGTAAAGTCACGATGGCTTCGGCTTGGGGCTCAGTAAAATCATAAGAAGCCATCAAGTTTTCTCTGGCATCCGCTTTATTATCACTGGCACGGATGAGGGCAATGACTTCATCCAAAATGCTCAGAACACGAATCAGACCTTCGACGATGTGCAGACGTTTTTCTGCCTTATTACGATCATAGATAGAACGTGAGCGGATGATGTCGCGTTTGTGGCTGATATAGCTTGATAAGATCGGGACTATCCCAACTTGACGCGGTGTGGCATTGTCAATCGCAACCATATTGAAGTTATAATTGACCTGTAGATCGGTATATTTGAGCAGATAATTTAAAATCAGCTCAGCATCCGCATCTTTTCTCAGCTCAATCGCAATCCGTAAGCCATCTCGGTCAGATTCATCACGGACTTCCGCAATACCTGCTACTTTAGCATTGACCCGGACATCATCGATTTTTTTGACCAATGTTGCTTTGTTCAGCTCATAAGGAATTTCAGTGACGACGATTTCTTTTTTACCGCCCTTGAGTTCTTCAATCTTGGTTTTAGACCGGACAACAACCTTGCCTTTACCAGTTTCATAAGCTTTTTTGATTTCAGACTTGCCTTGGATTGTAGCACCTGTTGGGAAGTCTGGGCCAGGTAGGAAGTCCATCAACTTATCAACGGTCGCAGTCGGATGGTCGATCATATAGACTGTGGCATCAATGACTTCACTTAAATTATGCGTCGGTATATCCGTCGCGTACCCAGCTGAAATCCCTGTTGAACCATTGACCAAGAGATTTGGAAAACTGGCTGGTAAAACGGTCGGCTCTTTTTCGGTATCATCAAAGTTCCAAGCGAAGGGCACGGTATCTTTGTCAATATCTTGTAAGAGGTAGGCCGAAATTTCAGATAGGCGCGCCTCGGTATAACGCATGGCTGCGGGTGGATCACCATCCATTGAGCCGTTATTTCCGTGCATTTCGACGAGGACTTGGCCCATTTTCCAGTCCTGCGAGAGGCGAACCATGGCATCATAAATCGAACTATCGCCGTGGGGGTGATAGTTACCCATGATATTTCCGACTGATTTGGCAGATTTCCGATAGCCCTTATCAAAGATGTTACCGTCTTTATTCATCGAATAGAGAATCCGGCGCTGAACAGGTTTCAAGCCATCCCGAATATCCGGTAAGGCGCGCTCCTGTATGATATATTTAGAATAGCGACCAAATCGGTCGCCCATAATCTCTTCTAGAGAGAGTTTTTGTACATTGCTCATAGTTTTTTCTTTTTCTTTTTATATGATTTCAGAGAAATTTTCGATGTCTTCTTTGGTTCCAACGACATAAAGAACATCGCCCAAGCCGATTTTCGTATTGTGTTTACCAATCGTTGCCGTGCCATCTGCTTTCTTTACAAATGCGACATTGACGTGATACTCTTGGGTCAGGTTAGCTTGAAAGAGGTTGAGACCATCGAATCTGATATTTCTGACGGCAATCTTGGCAAATGAGTAGTCATCTGATAGATCCAGATATTCAGAGATATCTGGATGTACTAGATTATCAGCAACCCGATCTCCAGCATCTTTTTCAGGCTGAATAATCTTATCCGCGCCAATTTTCGACAAGACCTTGATTTGTACATCTGTTGTTGCTTTGGCCACCACGTTTTTAGCACCAGCCTCAATCACGATCATGGTCGTCAAAATACTGGCTTGTACGTTTCTGCCAATGGCAACTACCACACCGTTAAACTTATCAATTTCAACATTCTTTAACACACGCTCATCCGTCGCATCCGCGATCATGACGTGTGTGGCAATATCTTTGTAGTCATCAATTTTTTTGGCATCAGTATCTATGGCCACAACTTCGTGACCATTTTTGACTAAACTTTTCACGACGCTAGAGCCAAATCGACCCAAGCCAATCACACAAAAACTTTTCATCTCATATTCTTTCTTTAAAGTGCCGGTAAGTTAAGTCAAACCTTAGCCAACAACTATTTCTTCTTCAGGATAACGAATCAATTCTTCATCTATCTTAGCATGACTACCAAGGGCATAAATGACAGTCATAATCCCTATTCGACCAATAAACATCAAAACCATAATTAAAATTTTACCAATGGCAGTCAAATCGGGTGTCAAACCTAAAGACAAACCAACTGTTGCAAGCGCTGAAATGACTTCAAAAAAGACATATTCAATCCCATTATTCAGTGGTAAATTTTCTGTTATCAGTAAAACAAAAGAGAAGCTAAAGATAATGGCCAAATAGATAAAGATAATCTCATAGACACGGCGAATAATCCGACGTGGAATTTGTCTTTCGTGATAAATCGTTTTGAAACGATTGCTAAAAATATAGCGAATATTCATCACTAGAACACCAAACGTTGTCGTTTTCACCCCACCCGCAGTCGAAGCTGACGTCCCACCAATAAACATCAATACCATGGTCAAAACTAGGCTGGCATAACTCGTCGCATTATAATTACTAAAGGTAAAGCCCCCTGAACGCGGTGTGATACTCAGGAAAAAGTTTTGTGCAAAAAAAGTCATCGGATGACCATTGTACTCTTGGATATTGAGCAGACTATATAAAATCGTGCCCGTAACAACCAAGATTGCCGTCATGGTCAAGGCTAACCTAGAGTGTAGCGTGATTTTCTTGATACGGTGTAAATTAATCAAGTCAAACCAAACGATAAAACCAAAGGATCCTGATAAAATCAAAAGGCTCATGATCATCAGGACATAGGGATTATCCTTAAACTGAAACAATGACGTTTCAAATAAGTCAAAGCCAGCATTAGAATGCGCTGAAACAGCATGAAAAACACTAAACCAAATCCCTTTTGCCCAACCAAATTTAGGGACAAAATCAAGACTCAGTAAGACTGCACCGATGAGTTGCGTCACTAAAGACAGTTTGACAATGGACTTGACCAACTTATCACCGTTGTTAAAACTCGTGAAATTGTAGGCATCTCGTATCAGCATTTTTGATTTGAATGAGGGATGTTGTCCTGTCATATTTAACAAGAGCACCAAGAAACTCATAAACCCCAGACCGCCCACTTCTACCATGATCAAGATAATCACTTGACCAAAAGTATTCCAGTGGTCTGCTGTATTCACAACAGCTAAGCCCGTCACACAAGTTGCTGAAACAGCCATAAAAAGACTGTCCAAGTAAGAAGTCGCTTGACCATTTTGGTCAGACATTGGTAAGGCTAGAAAAATCGAGCCAATCAGAATCACAAATAAAAATCCGAAGATAATCATCTGTGGCGGTTTCATTTGTTTTATAAATTGAGGCATGTGCATTCCTATTGCATCACTTCACTTTTTTCTTCAAGGGTAAATTCAACGTTATTTTCGATCCATTTCCGACGTGGCTCAACCTTATCACCCATGAGAACCGACACACGCTTTTCAGCCTGTGCGACATCATCCAAGGTCACTTGAATTAAGGTTCTCGATTCAGGATTCATGGTCGTTTCCCAAAGCTGATCAGCATTCATCTCACCAAGTCCTTTGTAACGCTGTAAAATTGCGCCCTTACCAAAATTCTTGCGCACATCGTTCAACTCACCATCAGTCCAGGCATACTCGATCTTTTCAGACTTGCCTTTACCCTGACTCATCTTATAAAGTGGTGGCAGGGCAATGTAGACATGACCATTTTCAACTAAAGGTTTCATGTAGCGATAAAAGAATGTCAGTAACAAGGTTTGAATATGCGCACCATCGGTATCGGCATCGGTCATGATGATGACTTTATCGTAGTTAATATCCGAAATATCAAAATCTGCGCCTACGCCTGCACCAATCGTGTAAATCATGGTATTGATTTCTTCATTTTTGAGAATGTCAGCCATCTTGGCTTTCTCAGTATTGATGACCTTCCCTCGAAGTGGTAAGATGGCCTGGAACTTACGATCACGACCTTGCTTAGCAGAACCACCGGCTGAGTCTCCTTCGACCAGATAAAGTTCGTTTTTAGCAGGATTTTTTCCCTGAGCAGGTGTTAGTTTACCTGATAAGAGACCTTTATCTTTCTTACCTTTTTTACCAGTTCTTGCATCATCACGCGCCTTTCGAGCTGCCTCACGCGCATCACGCGCTTTAATGGCTTTTCGAATCAAGTTTTGTGATAGTTCCGCATTCTCCATCAGGAAGAAAGCTAATTTATCACTGACGATGTTATCAACGATTGGACGCGCTTTTGGACTTCCCAATTTATCCTTGGTTTGACCTTCGAACTGCAGATGTTCTTCGGGAACAAGGACAGATAGAATGGCAGTCAGACCTTCACGGTAGTCAGAGCCTTCTAAGTTCTTATCTTTCTCTTTAAGCAGGCCTGTTTTTCTGGCATACTCATTCATGGATTTGGTAATGGCTTGTTTAAGTCCCGCTTCGTGCGTCCCACCGTCTTTTGTTTTAACGTTATTGACGAAACTGAGAATGTTGTCAGAGTAGCCGTCATTGTACTGAATCGCTACTTCAACTTGGAAATTCTCCGCTTCTCCTGCAAAATACATGACAGGCGTTAAAGTATCCTTATCTTCATTAAGGTAAGCGACAAAATCCTGCACACCATTTTCATAGTGGAAGCTTGCTGTTTCAGGTTGACCATCAATTTCATTGCGTTCATCTGTCAAAGTCATTGTCACATTTGGCAAGAGAAAGGCTGACTCATTAAGGCGGTCAAAAATGGTGCTATATTTAAAGTCCGTTGTCGAGAATATCGTCGGATCTGGCATAAAGTGGACTTTCGTCCCCGTTTTAGATTTAGGTGCTTTACCGATTTTTTCAAGCGTTGTGGCAGGTTTGCCACCATTTTCAAAACGTTGGCGGTAGACAACACCATCACGCGTGATTTCAACTTCAAGATAACTTGAGAGGGCATTCACGACGGATGATCCGACACCATGAAGACCACCTGAGGTCTTATAGCCACCTTGACCAAACTTACCACCCGCGTGAAGTACTGTGAAGATAACTTCAACTGTTGGAATACCTGTTGCGTGAGTACCAACTGGCATCCCACGACCGCTATCAGAAACAGTTAGTGAACCATCTTTATGAATTGTCACATTGATTTGGTCACCGAAGCCAGAAAGGGCTTCATCGACAGCGTTGTCGACAATCTCCCAGACCAAATGGTGGAGACCAATCCCATCCGTTGACCCGATATACATCCCAGGACGTTTACGGACCGCATCTAGGCCCTCCAAAACCTGAATGGCATCATCATTGTAATTATTAATATCTATTGTCAATTTACTTTTCCTTTGGACATACAGTCTAGATTTTTTGATAGCAAAACAGTGCGTAACCCTCTAGGGAACCTCACTGTGATGATATAAAAAATGCTCTATACTATAGAATACCTTATTTTCTCGATTTTGGCAAAAATCTTTCTAAACAAAGTATACATGAGGATTGATTATGTAAAAAAACACCTCTGATGAGATGTTTTTTCGGCACTTGAGACTTGAATATTCTTTGAGCCTGTATCATCAAAAGAGATTTTTGCGTCTCTTTTCATAAAATATTTGCTAAAAAAGATTTCTGAGTTTCTTTTTGTCTATTTTCTAAAGAAAAAACTCAGAAATTTCTTTTTATCCAAAATTAAAATGCTATCGACTGACAGCATTTTAAATATGGACTGATTTAAAACTACTTAATTTTTTCTTCTTCATAGTCGCCATTGCTACACACGACTTGTTTACCACCGCCACGGACTTTCTTCTCAACCAAGAATTGACCACATTTTGGACAATCTCGACCGATGGGTTTATCCCATGAAGTGAATTCACAGTCTGGATAGCGGGCACAACCATAAAAAATCCGATTACGTTTAGACTTACGTTCAATAACTTGGCCTTCATGACAAGTCGGGCAGACGACGCCAATTTCCTTGACAATTGCCATGGTATTACGACAATCTGGGAAATTACTGCAGGCGTAAAACTTGCCGTATTTCCCAAGTTTAATCACCATAGGATGACCACAGACATCACAGTCGAAACCGGCAGGCTCATCTTTTATCTGGATCTTTTCGATCTCGGTTTCAGCTTTTTCAAGCTCAACGGCAAAAGGTTTATAGAACTCATCGACGACCTCCACCCATTTACGCATGCCGTGTTCGACATCGTCCAATGACTGCTCCATATCGACTGTAAACTCTGTGTTGACGATATTAGGGAAGAACTCGACAACCATGTTGTTGACGATTTCACCAAGTTCTGTCGGCTCAAAGCGTTTAGCCGAGAGCTTGACATAGTAACGTCGCTGAATCGTTTCAAGCGTTGGCGCATAGGTTGATGGACGACCGACACCGATTTCTTCTAGCGTTTTGATCAGCGTTGCTTCACTGAAACGTGCTGGTGGTTGCGTGAAGTGTTGCTCTGGCTTGATGTTGTCTTTCTTGACAACATCGCCCTCAGCCATTTCCGGCAGCATCTTGTTCTTATCCGCGTCATTATAAACGGCCATATAACCGTCAAATTTGACTTGTGAGCCGTTGGACGTAAACATGACACCATTTTGCGAGAGATTGACCTTAACCGTATCAAAAACAGCAGGCGTCATTTGACTGGCGACGAAGCGATTCCAGATCAGGCGATAGAGTTTGAGCTGATCTTTGTCGAGGTACTTGGCAATGGCCTCAGGCGTGTTGAGGACGTTGGAAGGCCGAATGGCCTCATGGGCATCCTGAGCACCCGCAACATTCTTAACCTTACTGCCGTGTTTACTATATTTTTCGCCAAAGGTATCGACGATATAGCTGGCCGCTGCCGCTTGGGCAACTGGCGAGATACGTGTCGAGTCGGTACGCATATAGGTAATCAACCCTTGATGACCATTTGGCCCTAGCGTGATGCCTTCATATAATTGTTGAGCGACAGACATAGTCTTACGCGCTCTAAAGTTAATTTTATTGGCCGAATCTTGTTGGAGTGAAGACGTTGTATAAGGCAGGGGTGCATTGCGACGACGTTCTTTCTTATCAACTTTATCGACCGTAAATTCGTCTGATGTCAGACGTTCCATGACTTCTAAGACATCCGAATTTTTATGCAACTTCTTCTTCTTGCCATCAAGGCCGTAAAAACTACCCGGAAATTTCTTGGTCCCTTTTTTGAAATTTCCTTCAATTGACCAGTATTCTTCTGGGATAAAAGCATTGATTTCATTTTCACGATCAATGATTAATTTTAGGGCGATGGATTGGACACGACCTGCTGATAAACCTTTTTTAATCTTCTTCCAAAGGATTGGCGAGATAGAATAGCCGACTAAGCGGTCTAAAATCCGGCGGGCTTGTTGGGCATCTACCAAGTCTAAGTCAATTGAACGCGGTTCTTTAAAGGCGTCTTTGACGGCATCTTTAGTAATTTCATTAAAGACGACGCGATTCTTATCATGAACATCAAGCCCTAAAATATGGGCTAAATGCCAAGCAATGGCTTCTCCCTCTCTATCCGGGTCACTTGCGAGATAGACGGCTTTAGCGTTTTTAGCTTCTTTTTTAAGGGAATTAATCAAAGGCCCTTTGCCTCGAATATTGATGTATTGAGGTTCGTAGTCGTGCTCAATATCAACAGACATGGTTGATTTCTTTAAATCACGGATATGCCCAACAGACGCGACTACTTTATAGTTACGCCCGAGATATTTTTCAATTGTCTTTGCCTTAGCTGGTGATTCGACAATGACCAAATTCTTTTTAATTTTTGTTGCTGCTTTTTTCTTAGTTGCTTTCTTGGGTGTTGCTTTTTTAGCTGTCGTTTTTTTAACGGCTGGTTTCTTTGTTGTCGCTGTTACCATGAGGTTAGCCAACTTTCTATCAGATTACTCAACCTATCATAACGGCTTTTTTTCTGATTGTCAAGGCATATATGTTTTTCTTATAGGAGAAACACGTTTTTTTGATGTAAAAAACAAATACGAAAGACTGAATGATAACACCTATATATTATAACTTTAACTTGAAGTATTTTGGTATTATAATGGTGTTACCAGAAAAGGAGCTACTATTATGGCAACAGTTACGATTAAGGTTAAAGATAACGAATAACAATTTTTTCAAGCGATGGCGAAATTTGAGGGACTTTCATTATCTGAGAGTATCAAACGTACGATGGTTGAAAAATATGAAAACGATTATGATTTAAAAGTCGCAGAAACTTCAATTGCTGAATTTCAAAAGTACATTATTTCAGATAAACCAGTCCAATCTTGGGAAGACTTACAACCAGAATTGGGGCTTGATCGTGACGTATGACTTTATCCCTTCGCCTAAATTTAATCGACAATTTCGTATACTTGATAAGTTTACCCAAAAATGCATTCAAAACTATATTAACAATGTCATCTTAAAAGCAGATAATCCGCACAACCACGGCAAGCAACTTGTTGGAGACTTAGCAGTACTTTGGCGTTATCGAATTGGCGACTATCGATTGATAGTCATGATACAGGATAACGAACTGATGGTCCCTGCCTTGCAAATCAATCATAGACGAGATATCTATCGATAAAAAAGTCACTCTATTCCTATAATAAAAACTTCCACTTTCTAAATGGAAGTTTTTTTATAGCGTTAGGCTCAACTATTTTCTGCTAAGAAATCTGCTGCCGCACCAATTAAGTTGGCATCATTTTGAAATTCACACACGGCAATTTTGGGCATCATTGTTGCTATCCCTACTTTGTCATAAATAACTTGCAAGGCTGCTTGTAGTTTTGGAATCAGGAAGTCTGCCTGAGAAATACCGCCTCCTAAGAGAATGATTTCTGGGTCTAATGCGTACTGTAAATTAAAGATAGCACGCGCCAGACTGTCGAATAAAACAGCAACTGCCGCTGTAGCATCAACATCTCCCCCTTCAGCCAGAGCAAAAATCTCCTGACCATTATAGGTTGTATTATGTGCTGTATTATAGTCTTGCGCCATGCGAACAGGGCTTGCATCGACCGATAAAGTGTTATCACCCATGAGCATGAAACCAAATTCTCCACCCATGAGATGCGCGCCGTGTCGAATTTTTTTATCTAGAACGACCGCACCGCCGATGCCTGTTCCAATGACGAAAAATAGCAAGTCTTGATAGTCTTTTCCTGCACCATATGACACTTCAGCCAATGCTGCACAATTGGCGTCATTCTCGACTGAAACTGGCAGGCCAAAAAGTTCTTCGAAGGCAGTTTTGATTGGAAAATTATGGATGTAAGGTAGCGCTGATGCACCATAAATCACGCCATCTGCCTTGCTTACGGCACCTGGACAGCTAATGGCGATCCCTGTGAGCTCGACTTGTTTTGCGACTTCATTTTTAATCTCTGCAAAGACTTGATAAAAGCTTTCTAAAGTTTGGGGTGTGGCTTTCGAGCCTTTGTTCGCGAGTTGACCCTTGTCAAAACTTGCATATTTGATGCTTGTGCCACCAACATCGATTGTTAATAATACCATTTGTGTTATTTCTCCATTTCTGATTCATGTAATTCAAGTCTTGAGGTGTCTGCTAGGTCTTTAAAGAAGTAGGCTGATTTTTTCAAGGTTTTAATTTGTCGTCGAATATCGACTGAGATTAAGCCATAACGATTACGGTAAGAGTTGCGCCAACTAAAACAGTCAATCGGTGTCCAAAGATGATAGCCGAAACAGTTACTACCTTCTGCAATGGCCTTGTGGACATAATAAAGGTGTTCTTTGATAAACTGAATCCGATAATCATCCTTAATCTGATTGGTTTCTGAATCATAATAGCGTTCTTCACGGCTCACGCCCATGCCATTCTCAGAGACAAACCAGGCGATGTTGCCGTAATTCTCCTGGATATTTTTGGCAATGTCATAAAGCGCTCTGGGATAGATTTCCCAACCTTTATCCACATTCATTCGAACACCACGTTTGTCATAGGCTTCAAAATATTTATTGGGTAACCAGTCTACAGCAAGCGAATCAGACGAATATTTTGGTGCTTGTGCACGATTAGGATGGTAAAAATTAACCCCTAGATAATCAATGGTATTTTGACGAATAATGTCTAGTTCTTCTGGTGTTGCATCCCAAAGTACACCATCTCGGGTCAGAATTTCAACAAGTTCAGCTGGAAATATTCCCTTGACGGAGGCATCCATGAATAGCCGATTTTGCCACAAATCTGCAAAATGTGCTGCTGCTTGATCAACCTTAGAATCACTGGCAGGATAGTTAGGTGTCAAATTAAGGATGATACCTATTTTACCGTCAGGGTTTCGATTCAATCGTCTAAAGGCAGCAATAACTTTTGATGAGGCCAATTGCAAATTGTAAGCCACTTGCACTGCTTTTCTACCATCAATCAGATTCGGATAGTGAAATTGATAAAGATAACCCCCTTCAACAACTACCATCGGCTCATTATGTGTGAACCAATCCGTCACCCGATCACTGAAAAGCTCAAAACACTTTTCAGCAAACTTAACAAATAAGTCAACAACATGTTTCGATTCCCAACTGCCATACTGGTGTACTAAATCAACTGGCACATCAAAATGGTGGAGATTGATAACTGGTCGAATACCTTGTGCTATAAATTCATCAATGACATTGTTGTAGAATTGGACACCTTCTTGATTCAAGGTAACCGCTTCCAAATCATCGATCAAACGTGTCCACTGAATAGACGTTCTCACGGAATTCAAGCCAGTAGCCTTCATCAAAGCGATATCATTTTTAAAGTCATTATAAAAATTTGATGCCGTATCAGGACCAATACCATGCCAATATTTCTCAGGAGAAATTTCAAATTCATAATCAAAGATATTGGCATGAGGTTTCTTAAACCGACCTTCAGTTTGTGGACCAGATGTGGCAGCTCCCCACCAAAAATCCTTAGGGAAATTTAAAGTCGTCATACATCGTCTACTTTCTATATAGTTTTAGATAATTTTCAGACACATTTACTAAACGACATGTTACATTATATAATTGTCCTTAAATTGAAAACGCTATCTTTTCTATAATTTTAGTCTAAAGGAATCTGTTATATTTGTCAAGAAAATATGTACAGATTTGCAGTAACAAAGTAAAGGCTATAAGAAAAAGCCATCTCTCAAGAGATAGCTGAATTTATTTCAAGATGATAGCTGCAATCATAGGACTAACAATGACATAAACAATTCCAGTCACACCTATAGATAAGCCTGCCATGGCACCTTCTATTTGACCTAGCTGCATGGCTGCACCAGTCCCAATGGCGTGACCCGTGCCACCAAGTGCCACACCTTTCGCCACCCGATCCTTAATCCCAAATAAATCAAGCAGCACTGTTCCGATCACAGAGGTTAAAATACCAGTCGCTACGACAACGACCAAGGTAATCGTCGTCATGCCTCCCATTTTGCTGGTAATCCCGATGGCCATGGCGGTTGTCACGGATTTAGGAAAGAGACTTATGGCAAGAAAGAAATTCATGCCAAAGGCTTTGGCGAGGAGTGCTGTTAAAGTTGTGTTCACGATAGCACCTATCACAACACCTGCGATGATACTGCGCGCATGAAACCTCATGAGTTTAAAGGCTTGAAATAACGGTATTCCCAAGGCCACTGTTGAGGGTATAATCAAGGTATTCAGATAAGACCCACCGACATAGTAATCACGATAAGAAATGTTTGTTGCTTTCAAAAAGACAATTACCATAATCACGGCTAACAGTAAAGGCGTTGTCGCAGGGTTTGTCCATTTTCTATGAATTTGTGCCGCAATAAAATAGGCCAAAATAGATAAAGTCAGGCCAAATAATGGATTTGCTACAACTTCTTTCATTTTCGGTAATCTCCCTCAAAACGATGTTTGACAAACTGTGTCACAAAGCCTATAACAGCAATATTAACGACAATCGCAAGAACAGTGATGACGATAATCTGCCACCAATACTTGGCAATGGCATCCCAGTGACTCATGATCCCAACACCAGCTGGCAAGAATAAAATCGTCATATTTTCGATCAGAAATTGACCAGCATCATAAATCTGACGGAGTCTAATGATCCGAAATTTAAGGGCGAGAAATAATAAAACCATCCCAATAATCGAACCAGGAATTGGTAAGTTTAAACCCGTAGATAAAACTTCTCCAATAATGGAGAACAAGAGTATGTACATGAACTGAAAATAAATTTTCATTGCATAAGTGCGACCTTTCTGATATATATGCTTATTATAGCGCTTTTTTCTGAAAATTACAGGAAAAAATCTTATTTTCTGGTAAATAAAAACTGACTTGTGCCAGTTTTTTTTAGATATTGATTGACTAAAATTTGATATTCAACAAGTCCATCATTTCATGGTAAGCTGTCTCTATCCTTTGTTGCTTCTCTAAAGGGATCTTGTCAAAATATTTGCCACCTTTGATGTAGTCTTCTGCCAAGTATACTTGATAATCATAGGCTGGATAACCCAGAAATGTCCGATTAATTGGCTCCCTTGAAACCCAAGTCGGATGTGCCTTAACACCGGTTAGGCTTGTTTTACCATCTTTTTTAGCAACCTGAACCTCCATGATTACACCACGCTCAGTCCAGTAATTTTCGAGTGTTTCATAGCGTTGGTTTGATAAGAGATTACCCATGGAATAGATGATGAATTTTTTCTCGCCATCTTTTTCAATGGTTTCTGTTGGTTCTGCCACGTGAGGGTGACCACCAAAAACAATATCTGCTCCAAAATCAACCATTTGACGATAGATTCTTTCTTGCTCAGGCGTAGGCTCTAAGCTGTATTCCTCACCAGACTGAGGCATGACAATTGTTAAGTCTGCAATTTTTTCAGCTGCCTTAATTTTCTTTTCAACCTTAGCCATATCCAAATCATTCAGATACTTGTCATAATCCGACTGACTAATACTCGCTTCTATGCCATTAAACCCATAACTAAAACCTAAAATAGCAATTTTAATGCCATTAACAGTCTTAACTAGTATTTTATCATCTGGTACATTAACTCCGAAGGTATCAAGACCTGCTTTTTGAAAAGCATTCGCGGTGTATTTGAGACCACTTATCCCAGTGTCCAAAATATGATTGTGGGCCAAATCTAAAGCATCATAACCTGCGTCTTTAATAGATGCGACGACATCTTCAGGTGCATTAAAAATCGGATATCCTGCCAATTCACGATCTGGATTGATTGTGCCTTCAAAATCTCCCAAAGCCAGATCAGCAGAAGAAATTAATGGTTTGATTTGTTCATAGTCATTCGAAAAATCGTATTTCTCACCATCAAAAGCACTCCCATAAACAATATCATGATAGAGCATATCACCACTGGCCATAATTGTTGCTTTTTGTGTTTCCTTTGATGTTTGTGCCTTAGATTCAGACTGACTCGTTTTCTTTGTTTTAGCTTGACTTGCTTTAGGTTTCACATCTGTTTTTTCCGATGACTTTGAAAAATGTTCACCAATAAATAGAACCACAATTAATCCAGCTAAAACCAGCAAGATTATCACTAAACTTTTCGGTATTGTCGAAAATTTACTCCGCTTACTCCGTCTACTCTGCAACTTTTCCTCCTTTACAACTTCCCTTCAATTAATTATTAACTGCCTCAAACAAAATACTATAAAAACTCAGACTTAATTATTTTAACAAGTATTAAGACTTTATCTCATTATAACATATACAATATGTTAAAAAAGCAAGAAACTTAAAATAAAAAAATACAGGCATTATGTCCTGTATTTTGAGGAAAAAATTGTTTATAGATTTTCTATAACAGCTTTGGTAAATTCAGCTGTCGTCAACTGACCACCTAAATCCCGAGTTGTATGTCCACTTGCAATAGCTTTTGCAAGTGCCAATTTCACCAGTGTTGCGGCTTCTCCCCAACCCATAAACTCAAGCATCATCACACTTGACAAGATCAAACTTGATGGATTGGCAAGACCTAAGCCTGCGATATCTGGTGCCGTACCATGTGTCGCTTCAAAAATCGCATGCCCCGTGATAAAATTGATATTCGCCCCTGGTGAAATCCCAATCCCACCTACCTGGGCAGCTAGGGCATCCGAAATATAATCACCATTCAAATTAAGCGTCGAGACTACTTGATAGTCTGATGGATTCAGCAAGATTTGCTGTAAGAAGTTATCTGCAATCGCATCATCCACATAGATTTTACCTTCAGCCAAAGCCTGATCTTTAGCAGCTTTAGCAGCCGTGATGCCGTCTTGTGCCTTAATTTGATTGAACTCATTTACTGTGAAAGTCGGATACTCACTTGCAACCTCGTAACCCCATTTCTTAAAGCCACCCTCGGTAAATTTCATGATATTGCCTTTATGAACCAGCGTCAACCGCGTATTACCATTCGCCACAGCATGATCGAAAGCAGCTCGAACCAAACGTTTGGTCCCATCTGGCGATACAGGCTTGATGCCAATGGCGGAAGTCTTATCAAACCGAATTTTATTAATGCCAAAGTCAGACTTTAAAATCTCGATTAATCGAAGGGCGTCTGCACTTTCACTTTCGAACTCAATTCCAGCGTAGATATCCTCTGTGTTCTCACGAAAAATCGTCATGTTAACATTTTCAGGATGTTTAACAGGTGATGCGACACCTGGAAAGTAAGCCACTGGCCGCACATTGGCAAAGAGGTCAAAATTTTGACGCAAGGTCACATTCAAACTACGGAAACCGCCACCAATCGGTGTCATTAATGGGCCTTTGATAGCAATCAGGTTCTCTGTCAAGCTTGTCAATGTCGCTTCCGGTAAATAATCCCCAGTTGCTTCAAAAGCCTGTTCACCAGCCTGTAACTCTTGCCAAACTATTTCTTTCTCGCCAGCATAACTTTTAGCAACTGCTGTATCAACTATCTCAATCATGGCAGGAGAAATATCAATCCCCACACCATCGCCATTAATATAAGGAATTTCAGGGTTATTAGGAACGTTTAACTTCCCATCAATCATTTCAATCTTTGCCATCTAACACCTTTTTCTTAATCACCATTTGCAGAATACCACCATTTTCATAGTACTCTAAATCAGCTTGTGAATCAAAACGTAGTTTAGCTTGGAACGTTTTATCATCAGCGTGAACTGTAATCAACTGACCAATTTCTGGTTTTTCAGGGAAATCAAAACTGAAGCTTTCAAATCCTGTCAAGCCAAGACTGTCTGCTGTTTCACCTGTCAAAAATTGCAGTGGAATCAAGCCCATCATAGCAAGATTACTACGGTGAATCCGCTCAAAACTTTCAGCAATGACGACTTTAACACCTAGAAGATTTGTCCCTTTAGCTGCCCAGTCACGTGATGAGCCCATGCCATAGTCTTTACCTGCTAAAACGACAAGCGAGGTACCGTCAGCCTTGTATTTCATGGCAGCATCATAAATCGGTAACACGGCTTCACCGTATTTGGTTACGCCACCTTCAATACCTGGTGTCAATTGATTTTTAATGCGAATATTCGCAAATGTCCCACGCGTCATGACTTTATCATTCCCACGGCGACTACCGTAGGAGTTAAAATCACGTGGCTCAACACCTGCCGCAGATAGAAATTCACCTGCTGGTGATTTCATGGCAATGTTACCGGCTGGGCTGATGTGATCTGTTGTGACAGAATCGCCAAATTTTGCCAAGACACGTAAGTTCTTAAGTGGTGCATGGCTAGTAGTCGCAGCTAAACTTAAGTCTTCAAAATAGGGTGGATTAGCAACATAGGTTGAGTTTTCATCCCAGTTATAAGTTTCAGATTTTGATGACTTGATGTCATTCCATGCTTCATTTGCATCAAAGACATGGGCGTAGTAAGTTTCGTAAAGTTCACGTGTGACATATTTGTCCACTTCCGCTTTTACGGTTTCATAGTCAGGCATAATATCTTTGAGGTAAGTCGCCTGTCCTTCTTGATCCACGCCAAGTGGTTCCCTTGTTAAATCTTTTTTAACATTGCCCGCAATAGCGTAAGCGACAACGAGCGGTGGGCTTGCGAGGTAGTTAGCCTTGACAAGTGGATGGATGCGACCTTCAAAATTTCGGTTGCCCGAAAGGACAGATGTCACGAGGACATCTTGGTCGATAATCGCTTCAGAAACATCATCATCAAGTGGCCCTGAATTTCCGATACAGGTCGTACAGCCATAGCCAACTACGTCAAATCCGAGACTTGCGAGTGGTGCCATCAAGCCTGCATCTTCTAAGTAGGCGGTCACGACTTTTGAGCCGGGTGCGAGGGATGTTTTAACTGTTTTGGGAACTGTCAATCCTTTGGCCACGGCGTTTTTCGCCAAAAGACCGGCCATCATCATGACATATGGATTACTAGTATTTGTACAAGACGTGATAGCCGCAATCGCGATGTCGCCTTCTTTCACCAGACCGTCAGCTTTAGGTTCACCTGTTGCAAGGTCTTTTGAAAAGGCCTTAAATTCAGAAGCCATCTGACCTAGGGCAATCAAATCTTGGGGACGTTTAGGCCCTGATAAATACGTTTCGACTGTTGCCAAGTCAACTTCGATGACTTGATTATAAGCTGCTTCTTTTGTAGCATCATAAAACAAGTGATTGGTTTTAGCATAAGCTTCAACTAAGGAAACAAGTTTTTCATCTCGGTTGGTATTGGTTAAATAATTAAGTGTTTCATCATCAATCGGGAAGAAGCCACAAGTTGCGCCATATTCTGGTGCCATGTTGGCGACTGTAGCCCGATCTGCAAGCGTCAAACTCGCGAGACCTGGCCCGAAGTACTCGACAAATTTCCCCACAACATTTTGGTCACGCAAAATTTTCGTCATGGTCAAGGCTAAGTCAGTGGCTGTCGCAAGCGGGTTAAGCTTACCAACAAAACGCACACCAATGACTTCTGGCATTGGGAAATAAGACGCTTCACCTAAGATAGCGGCCTCAGCTTCAATCCCGCCAACACCCCAACCAAGCACACCTAACCCGTTGATCATGGTTGTGTGACTATCTGTACCGAATACAGTGTCAGGGAGTAAAACACCCTCTTTCACACTCACAACATCTGAGAGATATTCGATATTGACTTGGTGGATGATCCCTGTTGCAGGTGGGACAACACGGAAATTTTCAAAAGACTCAGTCGCCCATTTGAGAAACTCATAGCGTTCGCCATTGCGTTCAAATTCACGCTTGGCATTGAATTGCAAGGCTTGCTCAGAACCTGAATAGTCAACTTGTACTGAATGATCGATGACTAAGTCAACTGAAACTTCTGGATTAATCAGCTCTGGTTGACCGCCTAATTTTTTGACTGAATCACGCATAGCAGCAAGGTCAACAACTGCTGGTACACCAGTAAAGTCTTGCAGGATAACACGGCTAGGTTTAAAAGGAATTTCACCGGAATCAAGTGTCTTGCCATCATAGTTCTGTAACTTTTCAAGATGTTCTGATGTGAATTTGACACCATCAAAATTGCGGAGTATCCCTTCTGTTAGGATGCGCAATGAATAAGGTAGCGTCTCTATGTTTGCGATAGCAGATTGAATATCAAAATAGGTGTAATCAGTCCCATTAACCGTAAGCGTTTTCTTATAATTTTTCGATGTCATGCGTTCCTATCCTTTAGTTTTGTATATTTTTTAGTCGTCAACACACTTTCATAGGCCGGCCGAATAATTTTATTCATGTTAAGCATTTCTTCCATGCGGTGGGCACTCCAACCAACAATTCGCGCAATCGCAAATAAAGGCGTGTAAAGCTCCTCTGGAAGACCCAACATTTTGTAGACAAAGCCACTGTAGAAGTCAACATTGGCCGATACACCTTTATAGATGTTCCGCTCTTGGGCAATGACTTGCGGTGCGAGACGCTCAATTTTTTTATAAAAGTCATACTCGTTATGCAAGCCTTTTTCATCAGCCAATTCTTTAACGTAAGACTTGAGCACTTCAGCGCGAGGATCAGAAACCGAGTAAATGGCATGCCCCATCCCGTAAATCAAGCCTTGTTTGTCAAAGGCTTCCTTATTCAAAATTTTTCGCAAATACTCAGAGATTTCCGCTTCATCACAAGGATTATCAAGATTAGCCCAAATATCATCTAACATTTTAGACACCTGAATATTGGCACCACCATGCTTGGCCCCTTTTAAACTTGATAAAGAAGCGACAACTGAGGCGTAAGTATCCGTTCCAGAACTGGTCACAACGTGAGTCGTGAAGGTCGAGTTGTTCCCGCCACCATGTTCCATATGCAGAATCAACGCCAAGTCCAAAACCTTTGCTTCAATGTCTGTAAATTGTTTATCTGGTCTTAATAGACGCAAGATATTTTGCGCCGTCGTCAGGTTTTCATCTGGATAATGGATGTAAAGACTCTCACCATTTTCATAGTGATTATAAGCCTGATAGGCATAAATCGCCAGCAATGGAAAATTTGCGATCAAACAAAGCGATTGATCCAATACATTTTCTAGCGTCATCTCACTTGCCTTGCGATCAAAAGTTGCCAAACTCAAAATACTCCGGCTGATCGAATTCATGATATCACTAGAAGTCGCCTCCAGAATAATATCTCGCACAAAGTCTTCTGGTAACTGGCGTTTATCTGAAAGCACTTTGGTAAATGTTGTCAGTTCTTCTAACGTCGGTAGCTCACCAAAAAGGAGCAGGTAGGTAATCTCCTCAAACCCAAATCGATTTTCCGCTTTAAGATGCTTTGATATATCTTTGATATTAATCGCACGATACTCTAAGATACCTTGCATGGGCTCACCATCTTCATCAAAGGAATGGATGGCTGAAATATTGGTTAATCCCGCTAAAACACCCTTACCACTGACATCACGAAGCCCTTTTTTGACATCATATTCTTGATAAAATTCAAGTGGAATGATGGAATTTTTTTTAATCTTTTCTATATATTTATTCATGAAATGCGTCAACCTTTCGAATGAATCTTCTGAAAATTTTGATATTGCCTTATTATAATTTATTTTAAAGATATTTACAAGTTTTTATACCCATTTTATTTTCACTTTTATTTTAATAGTTCGTTTTTATATTCACAATTAAAAGGTAAGACTCATTCAAGTATTAAAGAAACTTCATCAGTGGGTCTGACGAAGTTGACTGGCAAGTTCTTTAATTTTTCTGAGGCGATGATTGACACCTGATTTACCTAAAGGTGTCGCTAATTTTTGTCCTAACTCAACGATTGTTGCATCTGGATTAGCCATTCTAGCAACTGCAAGTTCGCGTAAATTATCTGGCAATTTATCCTGACTTTGCAAAAATTTGATATCTTCAATTGCTGATTGGGCAGCATTGACGGTTTTACCAATATTAGCAGCTTCAAAATTGGTCTGACGATTAGCTGTGTTGCGCATCTCGCGTACAATCTTTGCATCTTCATACTTAAACCGTGCGGCATTTGCACCAATGAGACTGAGAAAATCTATAATCATCTCAGAATTTGATAGATAGGTGACCACTCTTGTTTTACGAGCAATCATCTTACTTCTGATGCCAAAGGTTTCAAGTAAATACTGCAAATCTGACGCATGTTCCTCATAATAAGAGGCAATTTCCAAATGGTATTTACCATTCTCAGGGTTTGTCACACTGCCACTGCTTAAAAAAGCCCCTCGCAAGTAGCCGATGGCTTTTTTTTCATCAAATTTGACGCTATCAGGGACGCCATGATCTAGCAAGAGACTATCTGCTAGTTCAAAGTGATCCAAAACCTCTGATACGTTATCTTTGATCTTCAAGGTGTAAACACGATTTTTAGACAAAGTGGTTTTTTGATGGGTTTTAATTTCAGATTTGATGGCGTATGCTTCTGATAGGGTAGCATAGATGAAACGTGCTGTTGTAGCGTTTTCAGTTGTCACAGAGAGTGTCAAACCATTTGAAATACCAAGCACGCCATTCATCCGAATGAGTGCAATGATAACCCCATCTGTCACTTTTAACTGGGTCAATTCCTTCTTAACATCTGCTGAAAAACTCATTGACTGCGACGCTCACTGATTCTCATGATTTCTTCTGTAACTGCATCTCCATTATGAAAAGCACCGCCATCTACTAACTTCAAGAAATTAGCGGAAATCACGCGCACGTCTTCTGCCTGTAGCCCATTGAAATCATGTGTTACTTGTACTAGGTACTCATCGAATTTATTTGAATTCATGTAAGCATCTGGCACTGCCTCAACATTAACTAAAACAGTATCAACAAATGGAACACCAACATGCTCGTGCAAGACTCTCACATGATCAGCATCTGTGAAGTTTTCTGTTTCCCCTCGTTGGGTCATAATATTACAAACATAGACGACTTGAGCTAAAGTTCTGACTAGCGCTTCACGTATTTCTGGAATGACGACATTAGGTAAAATAGATGTAAAAAGACTACCTGGCCCCATGACAATCATATCCGCGGTCATTATCGCATTAACGACATGGCGAGATGCTGTTGGTTGCTCATCATTAAAGGTATTGGTCACATAGACATGATCAATTGTCCCAGGGTAATCCGCAATCCGACTTTCACCAATGATTTCTGTTTTATCTTTAAAAACAGCATGTAAAGTCAGAGCTGATTCGCTAGAAGGCAAGATACGACCCTGGACATGGAAAAATTTGGATAATATTTTAAGGGCATTATAAGTCGAGCCTTGCATTTCAGAAACGCCAGCAATGACAAGATTGCCAATGGGATGGCCACTGAGCGGCCCATCCTCAGCACGAAAACGATATTGAAAAATCTGCCCATAGACCCGTGGCATATCACTCATGGCAACAAGTACATTGCGCAAATCACCTGGCGGTGCAATATCAAGCGTACCTCTCAGTTTACCTGAACTCCCACCGTCATCCGCAACTGTGACAATCGCCGTCAATTCAACATCTTCTTTTCTCAGCGAATCCAAAATGACTGGAATACCGGTCCCACCGCCAATGACAACTATTTTTTTCTTTCTCATGAGCGGTTCACCGTTTCCTTTCTTCTGTCTTTGTCACGATGACTGAGGTTAACCAACCAGCCATTAGCAGTCAATTCTTCCGAAATCCTTTTAGCAAAGGCGACACTCCGGTGTTGACCACCTGTACAACCAACGGCAATCATGAGAACCGATTTTCCTTCTTTTTCATAACCAGGAATAATCGGATTGAGCATGGTCATCAAGTTTTGATAGAAATCCTCTGATTCTGGCGCATCCATGACATAGTGATAAACGGCATCATCAAGTCCTGTTTGGTTACGCAGTTCTGGTACATAATGCGGATTAGGCAAGAATCTGACGTCAAACACTAAATCAGCATCCAATGGTAGACCATATTTAAAGCCAAAACTCATGACCTCAATTCTAAAGGCAGCTTTGGTATTTTCTGTCGCAAATTGTTGGATAATGAGTGAGCGCAGATTTCTAGGCGTTAACTCTGTCGTATCAATCACATTTTGTGAAAATGATTTTAAGGGGGATAACAGCTCACGTTCTCGCATGATGCCATCCAAAACACGACCATCTTCTGCAAGAGGATGACTGCGACGCGTTTCTTTATAGCGCGCAACCAGTTCTTCGTCAGAACTATCCAAAAAGAGCAATCTAAAGTCAACTTGTGGATTATCTGAAAGGTCATTGACGATATCAGATAAGGCGTCAAAAAAGCTACGGCTCCGCATGTCCACTACCATTGCGACTTTATCAATATCACTACTTTCTGAGGTTGTCAATAAACTAATAAATTTTTCAATCAAATTAGCAGGCATATTATCAATCGTAAAGTAGCCCATGTCTTCAAAAGATTGGATGGCAACCGTTTTACCGGCTCCGCTCATCCCAGTGATAATCACTAAATTAATTTTTTGCATTTGAAAAACTCCTTTTCGTTTTGAGCAATAAAACAGACCAAAATGCTAAGTAAACCACGCCAAAAATCATGAAACACAGCATAAAATAGCGTTCTGGTAAGATATTAATAACTGGATCCGTTGCTGGATCAAACAGCCAAGTGGCATCTCGAAAAAATATTTGATGAAAAGTAATAAAGATTGACTCAAACCCACCAAATAACGCAATAACAGCGATAAAAACTGGCACTATCAGACAGATTTTTATGCCTTGATAGAATTGGATGTAGCACTTTTTTTTGATAAAGACAAACGTAGGTAGGAGTAAGACAATTGTAAGGAAAAATGCTAATAGAAAGAGCTGTTTGACATCAGCAAAGTGTTTAAGTCCAGCCTGTGAGCTAGAAAAATCAGGCATATTTAACTTTTTAACTGCAGGATTCAGCAAGTAGCCCATCAAACGATTAAAATTATAGCTAATCGTTTTTGAACCGAGATAAGTCAACTCCGGTAGTTTAAACACGTCAATCAGACGGTAAAATAAAGGCATCGCAGCAAGAATTGTCAGGGTCGCACTAGCTGCAATTGACCAAATAATCGTGAGTAAAAAGTGACCTTTAGCTTTCATAACTTACCACTCAAATTTCCCAGTCATCCAATGATGCAACGACATGCGTCGGGGCAATTGGTAGATTTGGCACTTCTTCTGCTTTGGTAAAACCAGTCGTAACGAGCAAGGTATCAATATCATTATCAATACCGGCGCGAATATCCGTCAGGTAATTATCCCCCACCATCAAAAGATCACGTCTGGCAATCCCGATTCGTTCAACGGCTTTGTTCATAATAATTGCGTTTGGTTTGCCGATAAAAATCGGTTTGACCCGAGTGGCAACTTCCAGTAATTTATTAATACTACCCGCACCCGGTAACAGACCACGCTCTGTCGGAATGTTCAAGTCAGGGTTGGTCCCGATAAACATAGCACCCTTGGCAATGGCAAGAGTTGCCAGGGTCAATTTCTCATAAGTTAAATCATTATCTAAGCCTACAACAACATAGGCTGGATTTTCAGTATCTCTTTGGTAGCTACCGTAAATCGCAGATTTGAGACCCGACTCACCAATGACATATGCAGTCTCGCCTTTTGCCATATCATCCATATACTCTAGTGTTGCTAAAGTTGCTGTATAGATGGTCTCTTCAGATGTCGTGATGCCAAATTTTTCTTGCAATCTCTCTTGGACTTGCGCCGGTGTTTTGGTCGTATTATTGGTCACAAATAAATGTGGGATATTTTTTTCCTGTAGCCGTTTGACAAATCGCGTTCCCGCTTCAATACGATCTTCCCCCAGATAGATCGTACCATCCAAATCAATTAAATAGCCTTTGTACTGTGTCATTTTATTTCTCTTTCCAAGTCATTTCAGCCTGTGCATGCTTACCTTCCGATACAATTTCGTGAAACGACTGCACCCCTACCAAGTCCACACGTGATGTCACAGTGGTGCCGTAAAGCACTTCCTTGCTATACTTCAACTGAATTTTCGACGGCACGTGGGTGCTCAAAAAATCATAACCTAAAACATCCGTCATCCAGTCAAAATACTTACTATTATTCACATGACCGTTTTGATCAATGTCGTTGAACCTCACATGATAACTCTTTTCAAGCGGCGTATCTGACAGGGCCGTGTATTTGTGGCCACGGATAATCTTTGAGATTTTATCAGACTGATAAGGGGCGACAATATCATCCTCAACATGGGCGACTTTTCGGCTACTAATATCAATCAATACAAAAGTCGAATTAACCGTTAATAAAGCGTCACCATTTTCAGCAAAGAAGACAAAATCTCGATAGCAGAAAAATTTATTGTATGACTTGGCAAAGGTTTCAATCGTAATCACTTCGCTAAACCTTGGCAGACGGTTAATGGTCACATCATATTCGACCACAACCCAAGCATAGTTATAGGTCTCTTTTAACCAATCATCGCTAATCCCAAGGCTATGGGATTGTTCCCCCGATAGTTGCAAGGCGATATTGAAAATACTAGGCAGTTTCATATTGCCGTTGGCATCAGTTTCATAATATGGGACAGTATATTTTTTCGTGTAAGTTAGCATACTCTTATTTTACCAAAAAAACGCCGAAATTGGCGTTTTAGTTATTTGATAGGTTCTCCATGATTAAAGAGTTTATTATAGTCTTCAATATTTGAGACGCGATTAAAATCTAGATCGCCTGCGAAGCCATTGAGACGGCCACGACTAGTATACTGATGCAAGTCATACTTAATCGTTGTATCAGGTGATGTATCCCAATAACCAGTATCGCCTCCATAGTGCGCTAACCAAATGCTATTATAGGGTGTCACGTCTAATTGATTAGCCGTAATAAACCAATCCTGTGTGTAAATACCGATATTTTTGGCGCCAAGTTTAATCAATTCATCTCGGAAAGCTTCAATACCTTGATTAAAATCACTTTTCATCGTCACTTCTTCAACATCTAGCCACCAATAAGTCGGTTTATATTTTTCTGCACGTTCATAAAATTCATTGGCTTCTTCACGCATTTCTTTTTCAGATTTACCATTGACATAGGCATAGACAGCAACTGGCACATTACGTTTTTGAAACTCTTGAATGTGTGTATCCATGGCTTTGTCTTTGCCATTTTGAAAAGCCGCATTATTTTTTTTCTTCATGCTAATGCCATGTTGCACACGGACAATAACGCCATTAACCTGTTGCGACAAAGTATCATAATCCATCTCTGACGGTAACTGCCAGCCAGAAATATCGATAATCGGTTTGTTGAGATCAACACCATTATTAAGCGTGACCTTAGTCACCGTACTGTCTTCAGCACTATCATCTTTTGCAATATTTAACTCAACAAAAAAGGCAGCAAGGGCAAGTGACAAAATGAGAGCCATCAAAATCCCTGGCGGCTTCAAATGTTTTCGCATCATATTCATTATTACATTATATCAAAAATCTCTAGTCATCGTCTAGTAAAAACGTCTCAAATACGTCATTACCAAGCATGAGTCCCTGTCGTGTCATGAAAATATGGTTACCTGATTTCTCCAGAAGTTGCTTTTCTATCAACTCTGTAACTGTTTGCCCATAGATCGCTTCAAAGTCTTGGTTGAATTTCTCAGAAAACTGCTTGATATTGACCCCTGATTTCTTCCGTAGCCCCAAAAAAAGTTCTTCTTCCATCTGTTCCTTGAGTGTGAGTTTTTCTTTGACGACTTGCTTATCCGCATGTTCCAAGTAATGGTGAATCGGCACATGATTCTTGTACCGCACACCGTCGACGTAGCCGCTCGCCCCAGCGCCGAAACCATAATACTCGGCGTTGTTCCAGTACATAAGATTATGCGCACTCTCGTAGCCGGCTTTACCGAAATTCGAGATTTCATAATGCTCGAAGCCTGCATCTTGCAAGCTATCGATGATGTAGTTATACATCTCAAAATCCGTATCTTCACTCGGCAAATCAAGCCGCCCACGACGCATCTTATTCATGAAAATGGTGTGGTTTTCAAGAATCAGAGAATACAGGGCAACGTGAGGCAGATCAAGGCTCAGGATATTAGCGACGTCTTGCTTCACATCAGCCATGGTCTGACCAGGTAGGGCGTAAATCAGATCGATTGTGATATTATCAAAGCCTGCTGCTTTAAGCTTCGCAACATTGTCAAAGACATCTTGGGCGTTATGACTGCGACCGATTTTCTTGAGTAGTTTATCATTGAAAGTCTGTACCCCAAGGGAAACTCGGTTGACATGGTTTTTCTTTAGGACCGCAATCTTCTCATCTGACAAATCGCCTGGATTAGCTTCTACTGTAAATTCTTGTAGCTCTGTCAGATCAAGATTTTGTGTCAAACCAGATAAGAGTCTGTCTAGCTGCTCAGAAGAAAGCGCTGTCGGTGTCCCACCCCCAATATAGAGGGTTTTGAGTGCTGTAATATTTTCAGCAGCAACTTCCGCTAAAAGTGCCGTAATATAATCATCTACGGGTTGATTTTTGATATAAACCTTAGCAAAGTCACAATAGTAACAAATTTGTGTACAAAATGGAATATGGACATAGGCTGAGGTTGGCTTGTGTTGCGCTGTTTTCATTAATTTTCTTTCATTTCTTCTTGGTTTAGAACAAGTCTATTGGTTCATTATGCTGTTTTTGGCCCGCTCTGTCAAGTTTAATCATCTTGTAGCTATCTCACTAAAATTTGAGCAATAAAAAACTCAAGTCCTCAGACTTGAGACTTGGTTCGTCGTGCTATTTAACGCCTAAAAATGTTCAGTTGTCAATACTCACGTGAAATTTTTTCATCGCTATCCATCTGTGCAATCAGACCCTCAACACCATCAAATTTAATCATACCACGAATCCGTTTTAGGAAGTAAACCGTAGCGGTTTCTCCGTAGATTTCATCCCGAAAATCAAAAATATTGACTTCAAGTGTCTGATGTTGACCACCAAAGGTATCATTGTAGCCAATAGATGCCATGCCACGGTAGCGTGTCCCCAAGACTTCAATATCAACAACATAAACGCCAATAGCTGGCAAATATTGATAATTTTTAGATTCAATATTGGCAGTTGGATAGCCGATGGTGCGGCCTCTGGCTTCACCATGGACGACAAGACCCGTCACTTCATAGTCATAGCCTAAAAGGTGATTAGCAAGACTCACATCGCCATCTAAAATCGCTTGACGCACTCGGGTTGATGAGATTTTTTCACCCGCATCTGATACTTGAGCGATTTGGTAAGATTCATAGTCAGAAAGTTGCGTAAGATCACCATGATCTGACCCAAACTGGTAGTCAAATCCGACAACAATCGCTGCAATATTTAATTTTTTGACATATTTTTGAACAAAATCATGGCTGGTTAACTTGGCAAAATGGCTAGTAAAATCAGTCAGATAGAGGAAATCAACCCCATTTTCTTCAAAAAGCGCCAAACGTTTATTGGGTGATGTCAGATGCTTGAGCAAATCTTCATTAAATTTTTTAAAAACGAGAATTGGACTTTCTGGAAATGTCAGCACTGAAATGCTAGCATTTTTTTCGACCGCTAATTCACGCGCCTTGTCAAACAAAGCCTGATGCCCACGATGTAAGCCGTCAAAATAACCTAAAACTAGGATAGTTGGTGCTGCATCAAGATTTTGTTCACTAAATTGATTGACTTTCATTTAATTACCTTCTTAGGTTTATAAAGTTGACCATCTCGTTGTTCTAGAATCGCAATGAGTTGCCCATTTTGCATGCCTGCAACAGTTCGATGTTCAGCTATAATCGTGACGAAACGGCCAAAGCCGATTTCTGAAACTTGCTCAGGTGTCAGCTCGACTTTTTCTAAATCAGAGACACCGTATTCGATAGGCAAGAACGCCTCGTCTAAACGATCCTCAGCTTTGAGTTGCTCTATTTCTGATAACTTAAAGGCCTTGTCGATGGTCAAGCCAGCTGATGCCGTCCGCTGCAGGTAAGACATATGACTGGCATAGCCAAGTTTAGCCCCCAAATCAACAGCCAGTGTTCTGACATAGGTACCCTTGCTACAAACAACACGGAAGTCAAAGTTAACAAGACCATTTGCCGCATCGAAAGTGGGCTCAGACGTTCTAGCAAACTCGGAAATCGTTACCTGCCGCTGCGGTCGCTCGATCGTCTCACCAGCGCGTGCATACTCATAGAGCTTGCGACCATTGACCTTGACCGCCGAATACATGGGTGGAATTTGCGTGATTTTGCCGACAAAGTCGGCCATGGCAGCATCAATCTCTGTGGTCGTTGGCACGTTTACAACGGGAGTAGAGGCGACCACTGTACCACTTGCGTCTTCTGTTTCAGTCGAAAAGCCTAGGGTCACTTGACCCTCATAGATCTTGCCAGCTTCCGTCATGTACTCAATCACGCGCGTCGCCTTGCCTACCGCAATCGGCAAGACGCCAGTCACGTCAGGATCTAAAGTCCCGCCATGACCTATTTTTTTCGTCTGCAAGATTTTGCGCAGTTTGAAAACGACATCGTGACTGGTCATGCCGGCTTCTTTATAGATATTTAAAATTCCGTTTACTGTCATTTTGAGTCCTTGTTTAAATTAGCAAATTTCTCAGCCATGGTTGGATTTTTCTTGGTTAATTTCTTAACTGATACATCTTCTAGTTTGTTATTAGCCAAGCGTAGTTGATTTTCACTCGTTAAGAGTGCTTTTTTAACTTCTTCCATCCGTTTGATGGATTTATCAATCTCATCAATGGCCTTGGCGAAATTTTTGCTGGCTGAGTTATAATTCTTTTCAAAACCAGTTTTGAAGACATCTAAGTCCGCTTCAAAAGTCGTGATATCAATATTTTGCTCACGAATCAAGGCGATTTCTTGCTTGTAAGCCAATGAATTCATGGCAGCATTACGCAACAAACCGATCAATTGAATAAAGAAATTGGGACGTACCACATACATTTTAGCATATTCATGCGAAACATCCACGATGCCAGTGTTGAAATAATCATTATCGGCTTCTAGCATGGTCACTAGGACTGCGTACTCGCAGTTTTTTTCGTTGCGATCTTTGTCTAGTTCCTTATAAAAATCACGGTTTTTATGCTTGGTCGCCGTTTCATCGCCTTCATTTTTCATTTCAAACATGATGGAGATGATTTCATTGCCATAATCATCCAGTTCACGGTAGATGAAGTCGCCCTTGCTGCCTGTTCTGGCATCATTATCTTTTTCAAAATAAGCCTTTGGAAACATGGTGGCGCGCACTTTATTGAACTCATTTTCGGCAAAGTTCTCGAGACTTTCGCCAATGGCTTTAGTGGATTGCTGAGCCTTGAAGTTTTTGTAGAAATCCACTTCATCGTTTTTGGCCTTGAGTAAAATCTCGTACTCATTTTTAATGGCATTGGCTTTCAGTTCTTGCTCTTTTTCGGTTAACAAGAGTTCGTTTTTGACCGCATCCCGTTCTTTAGCAAGTTCCGCTAGGGCTTTTTCGTTTTCAGATACCGTTTTTTGTAGGGCGAGTTGTTTTTCGGACTCTAGCTGTTGTAACTGCGCTTTGAGTTCTGACAACTCAGTTTGGAGGGCAGATTTAGTTTGTTCTTCAATCAATTTTACTTCAGCAGACTTGGCATCTGATATACTCTTCTTCTCAAGCTCTGATTTTTCAAGCTGATTTTTAAGCTCAGAGACTTTAGCCTCAGCCTGAACTGCTAGTAATTCCTTTTCTTTTTCAAGCTGCGCATGAATTTCTTGCTCAAATTCCTGTGTACGAACTTGCGCCAAGATATCTGCAAAACCTGATGCATCAACCGTGAAAACTTCCCCACAATGTGGGCATTTGATTTGATTCATTTAAACTCCTTAACAGTCTACTTAATGCGTCAAGCGCCACTTGATAATATCACGTATCAAGTCTATATCAAAAGATTGATGATGGCCGAATTGAATGGTGCCTTTGCTCGTTTTATAAGGTGCCAAGCGCTCACCAAAAGCTATCATTACAGCATCATCAAACCCATTGCCTAGAATGCCACCTGGATAAAACCCAATGTGTTTTTTATAGGCTGCAAAACCACATAAATAATGATGATCTTGATAAAAGCAAGGCATTTTATAAGAAATCCGTTCGGTAACATCTGGTGCAACCTCATAAATAGTCTCATAAATTTGCTTTAGTCTGGCTGTAACCTCTGGTGACTGATTCACCATATACTCAAATACTTCTGGCGTCATGATATCTATCTCTCAATCTTTCTAGTCCCACCAATGCTGTTTGCTAGCTGGTCATTCACCGCATGATCTGCAAAATAAACGGTTAACCGATATTCATAACGGGTATACCAACTCACTAGAACCGCTTGTACCCGATACTATTTTGAATCAATCACTGTTGCACATCCTATCCTTTTAGATTGGCAATTCTCTCATAATTAGAGACTTTCTCAGTTTTTTTCAACCTTCTCAATCGGTGCCATTTGGGCCAGAAGGCGTTTTAAGCCAACTTCTGGGAAGGCGATTTTCAATTCCATGTTTGAACCGGTACCGGATACATCTAAGACCGTACCATCACCCCATTTTTTATGGTGAGCGGTGTCGCCGATGCTCCAGTCGCCAACTGTTTTATCAGTCGCGCCTTGTCTTGCTGAAACTGAGCCAACTGATGACACAGCGGATTTACGGCCTTTAATGGCATCGGCTAAGCTGACACCTGAGCCAAATTGACTTCTTGACGATGTGCTGGAAGATTTATAAGTGGCATTAAAGCTCGTATTAGCTTTTCTGGCTTGACCTGTATAAGTCAGCAAGTCATCGTCAATTTCACGCAAGAAACGCGATGGTTGATTATAGCTTGAGCGACCAAAGAGCATGCGTGAGCTGGCATTCGTGACATACAAGACTTCTTCCGCTCGTGTGATGCCGACATATGCTAGCCTGCGTTCTTCTTCTAACTCATCTTCATCTTCGGCTTGCCGACTTAGCGGAAAGACGCCTTCCTCCATGCCGACGAGGAATACGACCGGAAACTCTAGGCCTTTAGCGGCGTGTAGGGTCATGAGGGTCACTTGGGACGTTTCATCGTAGCTGTCGGTATCCGCGACTAGACTGAGATCGTTGAGGAAACGGCTGAGTTTGTCCAGGCCTGTTTCGCCTTCGACTGCGTTTTCAGATTCCTTATCGTCAAAGCTTTTGGTAACCGTCAGAAACTCTTCGATATTTTCCAGACGGTTTTGGGCTTCCAGACTGGTAGTCTGAACTTCCAGCGCTTTTTTATAGGTCGTTTTATCTAGGACTTTTTCGACTAATTCAGTGATGGTAAACTGGTCCACATCATCTGCTAGATTGAGCAGGGTATGGGCCAGATTAAAGAGTTCAGATGCCGCCTTGCCCTTGAGCGAGCTGAGCGTGACATCTCGTGACGCTTCTAGCAAAGAAACATTTTGTTGCGCCGCAAAATCACGGAGCGTTTCTAGCGCTTTAGGACCGACGCCGCGTTTAGGTTCATTGACGATCCGCTCAAACGAGATGTTATCACGAACATTGGCAATGACATTGAGGTAAGCAACAACGTCCCGAATCTCTTTACGAGAGTAGAATTTAGTGCCGCCGACCATGGTGTAAGGAATGT
>ERZ650307.74-NODE-74-length-43030-cov-15.685724_pt1 | contig 43030 bp, 33 predicted proteins | sample MGYA00376243_ERZ650307 | MGnify/ENA primary metagenome ERZ650307 (study PRJEB26733, sample SAMN07839242) | wastewater metagenome | biome: urban; feature: artificial channel; material: waste water | place: USA: North Carolina | collected 2016-03-31 ... | reverse complement strand
ACGAGATAAACATCGGTGACTGGAGTTCAGACGTGTGCTCTTCCGATCTAACGTCCTGAACTGCTCCACTACCATGGAGATGGGCGTAGATATCGGCGGCATTTCCGCCGTGGTGATGAACAACCTGCCGCCACATCCGGCCAACTATCTGCAGCGCGCTGGCCGAGCCGGACGGCGCAACGAGGCACGGGCCATCGCTTATACGCTATGCAAGGCTGATCCGCATAACCAGCGTGCCTTCGCCAAGCCAAAATGGCCATTCGTGACTGCCATTCCGGCACCGAACATCACCCTCAGCTCTGTACGGATCGTACAAAGACACGTCAACTCGCTGTTGCTGGCGCTATTCCTGCGCATACACAGCAGCAATGATGGTGACCGCACCAAGCTGACCTTGCACTGGTTCTTCGCTCCAAACAACTCACCTGCTCAGCAGTTCATAACCTGGCTTACGGCCAGCCCGAATGAATTTGACCGTGCTGTGAAGCAGCTGGTGCGCGGCACCTGCCTGGAAAGTCGCTCGCTCAACTCGATCACCGGCGAAACCCGACTGGCATTGCGCGACCTCGAAGAGAGCTGGCTGGGCGAGTATCGCAACATCAACCATAAGCTACAGGCTGCCAACGACGGGCCGTACAAGAAGGCCCTGGCGCTGGAGAAGCAGCGCCATGAAAACGAGTACCTGCTTCGCTATTTGGCGTCGTCTGCATTCCTGCCGGGCTATGGCTTCCCGACCGACGTGGTGAGCCTCAAGACCTACAACGTCGAGGACTTCCTGCATCAGCAGCGGAAAAGCGATGCCAGTCGCGAGGACAGCATCTTCGACAATAAGGAAATGCCCTCGCGCAGCCTGAATATCGCCATTCGCGAATATGCCCCCGGCGCTCAGGTGGTAATCGATGGCCGCGTCTACCGTTCTGCCGGTGTCAGCCTACAGTGGCATGCCGACGGGCAGGTCAACGAAGCACAGAAATTCGACATCGCCTGGCGCTGCCCTGAATGCGGGAACACGGGGGTGATCGAACACGCCTATGCAAATAACGAGGGACTGTGCTGCGCGCATTGTACGACCCCGATTCCACCCAGCGAGCGCCGCATGGTGCTGCGTCCGGGTGGCTTCTTGACCGACTTCTACGAAGAAACCACCAACGACGTCACTTCGCAGAAGTTCATCCGCGTCGAGCGACCGCGCATCCAGCTGAATGGCGAAAGCATCGCCCTACCCGACCAGCGTTGCGGCTTTGTGCGCTTCGGCCATGACGGCAGCGTCTTCCATCACTCGTCCGGCGAACATGAAAAGGGTTATGCCATTTGCCTGACCTGTGGACGCGCGGAATCCATGCTCGCCTCGGGCGAAGTGCCCAAGGATCTGCTGCCCGATCAAGCTCACCGCCCGGTTGGTGGACTGGCAGAAAGTCGCAAAGAGCGTGACTGCTCGGGCGAAGCGGTCAAGGCCGATTTGCACCTGGGCTACCAGATCCGTACCGATGTACTGGAGGTTTTCCTTAGGAATCCGCAGACAGGAGAATGGCTCTCCGATACCCCTGAAGGTCGTCTGATTGCGACAACACTCGCTGTTGCACTGCGCGACGTGATCGCCGACCGGCTCGGTATCGCCAGTAGCGAAATGGGCTTTGGCTATCGCCTCGACCGGGACCTAGATACGCGGCAAGGCCGCTCAGTTATCCAACTGTTCGATGAAGCCAGTGGTGGAGCCGGCTTTGTGCTAACCGGCCTGAACAAAATTGCGTTGCTGCTGGGCAAGACTTTGGAACGTCTGCACTGTCCGGTCAATTGCGAGAATGTCTGCTCGCACTGCCTGGCCAGTCAAGACAGTCGAGTCGAGCGTGAAGAACTGGATCGCAAGCTGGCGCTACAGTGGCTGAGTAAATCCCAGTTGGTGGAGCATTTGGTAGCTCTGTCAGGTTGAAACGCGCGCGCATGTGCGCAAATTTACGCCTTTGTATTGATCCAGTTTTTTCGAACACACCGATGGAGCCAGCCGCTCAAACCTGCATTCGTGCTGGCTTGAGTCGGCATAGTCTTTTACACTCTGCTAGGCTCATACGACACCATACTGCTGGTATCCACCCTCACCCCACCACCCCCACCTCTTTCTTCTCACCCACCCCCTTCTCCACCTTACTCCCTCCCCCCGTCGCCATCACCGCCGCGACCGCCATCAGCCCGCCGCCCAGCCAGCGCAGCGGGCCCATCGCCTCACCCAGCCACAGCCAGGCGAATAGCGCGCCGAACACCGGTTCGCTGCCCATCAGCAGGGCGACGCGGCTGGGGTCGCTGCGGCGCAGGGCGTAGTTCTGGATGGCAAAGGCGCAGACGGTGCACAGCACGGCCAGGTAGCTGATGGCCAGCCAGAAGCCGGGGTCGCGCGGCAGGGGCGGCAGGCCGCCTTGGCTGGCGCTCAGGGCGAGGGCGCCCAGGCCGACGGTCCAGCATTGCATGGCGGTCAGCGCCTGGGCGGTGGCGGGTTGGCGGTCGGCCAGTTGTTTCAGCCAGCACACGCCAAAGGCGCGCAGCACGGCGGCCAGCAGCATCAGCGCGTCGCCGCCTGAAAAATGCATGGCGCTGTCGCCAGTGAGCAGCAGCGCGCCCAGCCAGGACAGGCCCACCAGCGCCCAGATGCGCGCGGCCGGGCGTTGGCCGTACAGCAGCCATTCGGCCAGCGGGGTGAGCACCAGGCACAGGCTGATCAAAAACGCCGCGTTGCTGGCGCTGGTGTATTGCAGCGCCCAGGTTTCGCACAGCAGGATGGCCAGCAGAATGCCGCCCATCGGCAGGCCGGCGCGCCAGGCTTGCCAGCGGATGGCGCGCAGCGCCGGCAGCAGGCACAGCCCGGCCAGGATAAAGCGCACGGCCAGTACGCCGAACACCGGGTAGTGCTCCAGCGCCAGTTTGGCCACGCCATAGCTGGTGCCCCACACCAGCGCCACCGCCAGCAGCAGCCATTCGGCGCTGGCTAACATTCGTTGTCCCATCGTGTTCTCCTTGCTGCGGCTTACTTCACCCGGTTGGCCTGGCCGCCCGACGGTCCGTCTGGCTGGCCATGCGGGGCGGTGTTCGCCGTGCTGATAAAAAAGTGAACCCACTCACCCGCCTGAGCAGGGGCGCAGCGCGAGTGGCGAAAAATTCTTGATGGGCAGACGATACATTGATGCGAAAACGGCGATAATCCCGTTTTTTAGAACAGTAGCTGTGCGCCATGGACACAAATAAACTGCTGGGGGTGTTGCCCGATTTGCTGGTGTTGGTGAAGGTGGTGGAAAGCGGCAGTTTTTCGGCGGCGGGGCGGGCGTTGGGTTGCACGCCATCGGCGGTCAGCCGGCAGATGGCGCGGCTGGAGCAGGCGCTGGGCAGCCGGCTGCTGGAGCGCACCACGCGCAGCCTGCGGCTGACCGAGGCCGGTCAACTGGCGTTTCAGCACAGCCAGGCCATGCTGGAATCGGCCCAGGCGGTGCTGGATAGCGCGGGCGCGCATCAGGCCGAGCCCAGCGGCCGGGTGCGGCTGGCCATGCCCAAGGCGTTTGGCCGGCGGGTGATTCACCCGCTGATGCCGGCGTTTTTGGCGCGCTACCCCAAGGTGGACGTGCAGCTGCTGCTGGACGACCACGCCCGCGACCCGATCAGCGATGAGGTGGATTTGGTGGTGCTGGCCACCGACCGACCGCCGCCGGGGCTGGTGGCGCGGCCCTTAATGCCGGTGGCGCAGTGGCTGTGCGCCTCGCCCGAGTATCTGGCCCGATGCGGCGAGCCGGCCCAGCCGCAGGCGCTGCAAGACCATGATTGCCTGTTTCTGGGAGAAACACCGGACGATTGCGTGTGGGAATTCGCCCGTGACGGCCAGCGCCAGCGGGTGCGGGTGTCCGGGCGCTATATCGTCAACCACAGCGACATCCGCCGCGATGCGGTGCTGCGCGGGCTGGGCATTGCCAGCCTGCCGCAGTTTGTCGCCGCCGATGACGTGCGCGCCGGCCGGCTGCGCCGGGTGCTGGCCGATTGGGAGTGCATCCCCCATGCCTATTGGGGCCATGCGTATCTGCTGTACCCGGCGCACCGGCAATTGCCGCGCAAGGTGCGGGTGATGATTGATTACCTGCTGGAGACGGTGCGCGATCCGGCGGCGGGGGTGGCGTGATGAAAGCCTAGCGTTTTGGCGGTACAAAGCTCAGACAAATGCCTTCCAGCAGATAGCGGTAATGGCGAAACTCGCTTTCGGCGGCGGTGCAGCGGATGTGCCAGGTTTGCCCCGGCAGCGCTTGCACGCCTTCCAGCCGGCGTTCGATGCGCCATTCGCCGTCGGCGCCATACATGCCGATGCGGTATTCGGTCCAGTGGATGGGCTGGCGGGCGCTGGCCGGGCGGCGGGCCAGCACGGCGGCATCGTCGTCACTGCCGATGTCGGCCAGATGGCGGGCCAGGGCGGCGGGTTTGAGCACCGGGCCGGGCCACACGTCCACCCGCACCTGGCCACGGTCGCGGTCGGTGCGTCGGGGCGGGCGCAGGCGCACGGTGTTGTCGGCCGGCGCGCCGGGCGGGCGGGCGCGCGCGGTCCAGCCCGGCGGCAGCTCCAGGCTGAAGCGCAGGGTGGGGTCCTGGTAGCGGGCGGCGGCAGGCGCGGCCCACCCCAGCAGGCCAAGCCCCAGCAGCGCGGCATACGCCAGGCGCCGATTCATATGGCAGCAGAAAAATCATTCATGATGCAGTGCATTATACGAAGTTCGCGCCGCAGGCATAGCACGCCGCGCGCGCCGCGCTGGAAAAACGGTACAATGCCGCCATCTTGTGTTGACCCGACTGAACCTGTCCGATGCCCATGAATGCGATTACCCCGGTGCTGTTGTTGATTCTTGACGGTTTTGGCCACCGCGAGGAAGGCGAAGACAACGCCATCCTGCACGCCAACACCCCCAACTGGGACGCGCTGCGCGCCCGCTACCCCTACAGTGTGCTGGACGCCTCCGAGCACGCCGTGGGCCTGCCCGGCGGGCAGTTTGGCAATTCGGAAGTCGGCCACCTGAACATTGGCGCCGGCCGCGTGGTGCAGCAGGACATCAGCCGCATCGACACCGACATCGAACAAGGCTGCTTTGCCAATAATGCGGTGATTGCCGACGCGCTGAACCGCGCCAAGGCCAGCCGCCTGCATGTGTTTGGCCTGCTGTCCGACGGCGGCGTGCACAGCCACGAAAACCATATTCACGCCCTGCTGCGCGCCGCCCAGGCGGCGGGCGTGGGCGAGGTGTGCCTGCACGCCTTCCTGGATGGCCGCGACACCCCGCCGCGCAGCGCGCAAACCTATTTGCAGCGGCTGGACAGCGTGCTGGCCGAGTGCCCGAACGCCCGGCTGGTCAGCGTGTGCGGCCGCTTCTGGGCGATGGACCGCGACAAGCGCTGGGAGCGCGTGCAAACCGCCTACCAGCTGGTGGTGGACGGCGAAGGGGAATTCCACGCCGACACCGGCCTGGCCGCGCTGGCGGCGGCTTACGCCCGCGACGAAAACGACGAATTCGTCAAACCCACCGCCATTGGCGCGCCGTGCCGCATCGACGATGGCGATGTGGTGTTGTTCATGAACTTCCGCGCCGACCGCGCCCGCGAGCTGAGCAGCGCGCTGACCGACCCGGCGTTTGACGGCTTTGCCGCCCGCCAGCCCAAGCTGGCGCTGTTTGCCTCGGTGACCAGCTATGGCGAGGCGTATTCCCACCCGGTGGCCTACCCGCCGCAAACCCTGAAAAACGGCCTGGGCGAATACCTGGCCGGGCTGGGGCTCAAGCAGCTGCGCATTGCCGAAACCGAGAAATACCCGCACGTCACTTATTTCTTCAACGGCGGCGAAGAACAGGTGTATCCGGGCGAAGACCGCATTCTGGTGCAGTCGCCCAAGGTGGCCACCTATGATTTGCAGCCGGAAATGAGCGCGCCGGAAGTGGCCGACAAGATTGTTCAGGCCATCGCCAGCGGCCAGTATCAGGCGATTATCTGCAACTTCGCCAATGGCGACATGGTGGGCCACACCGGCAACTTCCCGGCGGCAGTCAAGGCCATCGAGGCGCTGGACGCCTGCGTCGGCCGCTGCGTCGAGGCCATGCGCGCCGCAGGCGGCGAGGTGTTGATCACCGCCGACCACGGCAACGCCGAGCAGATGTTTGACCACGGCCACGACCAGCCGCACACCCAGCACACGCTGAACCTGGTGCCGCTGCTGTATGTGGGCCGCGCCGCCCAGCTGCAATCCGGCGGCGCGCTGCGCGACATCGCCCCCACCCTGCTGGCGATGATGGGCCTGCCGCAGCCGGCCGAGATGACCGGCCGCTCGCTGATTCAATTCCAGTGACCCTGCGCCCGTGAAGCCGTCCACCTCCCTGCTGTTGATCCTGCTGCCGGCGCTGGCCATGGCCGCGCCGCCGGCTGGCGACGCCACCCAGGCGCCAAAACAGGATCTGAAAGACGTTCGCCAGCAGATCAACGCGCTGGAAAAAGAAGTCAAGGCCAAAGAGGCCAACCGCGCCGAAGCCACCGACGCCCTGCGCGCTTCGGAAGTGGCCATCAGCGAGGCCAACCGCGCGCTGGCTTCGCTGAACGAGCAACAAAGCCATTCCGAACAGCAGTTGGCCAAGGTGCGCGCCAATATCCAGCAGGCCCAGCGTGATGTGGCCGTGTCGCGCAAGCGGCTGGGGCGCATTCTGAACGCCCAGTACCGTCATGGCCAGAACGACGCCTTGACCGTGCTGCTGAACCAGCAAGACCCCAATCAAACCCAGCGCGATCTGGCGTACTATCGCAAGATTGCCCAGGCGCAGCAGCAAGTCGGCCAGCAGCTGAAAACCCAGCTGGCCGAGCTGGAGAGATTGTCCGGCCAGCTGGAAACCGAAAAAGCCAAGCTGGATGACATCGCCGCCTCGCGCGTCGAGCACAAGCAAAAGCTGGTCAAGGAAAAAGAAAACCGCCAGCAGGTGGTCAGCCAGCTGTCCAATCAGATTCAGCAGCAGCGCCAGCAGTTGGGCAAGCTGCAAGCCGACGAGCAGCGCATCAATGCGCTGATCGACAAGATCAACCGCGAACTGGAAGCCCAACGCCGCGAAGCCGCGCGCAAGGCCGAAGAGGCGCGCAAGCTGGCGCAGGCCAAGCATGAACAGGCCGTGCGCGAAGCCAAGGCCAAGGCGGAACGTGAAGCCAAGGCGCAGCGCGAAGCCGCCGAGCGCGAGGCCAAGGCCCGCCACGCCCGCGATCTGGCCGCCGCGCAAGCTGCCGCCAAGGCCGGCAAGCCGGCGCCGCCGCCCGAACCCGCGCCGCCGCCTCCACCACCGCCCAAGGCGGAACCTAAAGCCGAACCGCCAGCCAAAGCGGTGGATGACGTTGCCGATGATTCCAGCTCTGGCCGCGCTTTTGCCAGCCTGCAAGGCAAGCTCCGGCTGCCGGTGCGCGGCGAAATCACCGGCCGCTTTGGCGCTGCGCGCGCCGAGGGCATGACCTGGAAAGGCGTGTTTATCCGCGCAGGTGGCGGTCAGCCGGTGCGCGCCGTGGCCGATGGCCGCGTGGTGTACGCCGACTGGCTGCGCGGTTTTGGCAATATGCTGATTGTGGATCACGGCGGCGGCTATATGACCGTATACGGCAGTGGCGAGGCGCTGATGAAATCCACCGGCGATAAAGTACGCGCCGGCGACACCGTGGCCACCACCGGCGCTTCCGGCGGCGGCAGCGAAACCGGGCTATATTTCGAAATCCGCCACCTGGGCCGTCCGCTCAACCCCTTGAGCTGGGCACAATCGTAATCCATCGGCGCAGCCCGCCCCCATGCTGAATCGGGCTGCGCAGTTTGAAGAACACACCGGCAGCGCCGGGGAGAACTATGCACACTCTGCAAAAAATGGCCTTGGTCAGCGCTGGCGCCGTGGCTGGCGCCATTCTCAGCCTGAGCATCAATGCCATGGCCGAAAAAGAACCGGCCAACGCCACCACCCTGCCGCTGACCGAGCTGCGCACCTTCACCGAGGTGTTTGGCCGCATCAAGCAGGATTATGTCGAGCCGGTGGAAGACAAAAAACTGATCACCGAGGCAATCAACGGCATGTTGTCCGGGCTGGATCCGCACTCGTCCTACCTCGACCCGGAAGCCTTCAAAGAACTGCGCGAAGGCACCCAGGGCGAGTTTGGCGGGCTGGGCATTGAAATCGGCTCGGAAGACGGCCTGGTGAAAGTCATCGCCCCCATCGAAGACACCCCGGCGTTTCGCGCCGGCATCAAGTCGGGTGACTTGATCGTCAAGATCGACGAGGTATCGGTGCGCGGCCTGAGCATCAACGAAGCGGTCAAGCGCATGCGCGGCAAGCCGGGCACCAAGGTCACGCTGACCCTGGCGCGCAAGGGCGAAAGCAAGCCCTTGGTGGTGCCGCTGACCCGCGCGGTGATCAAGACCAAGAGCGTGAAGTTCAAGATGCTGGAAGCCGACTACGGCTATATCCGCATCACCCAGTTCCAGGAGCACACCACAGAGAATCTGGCGCAGGCGCTGGAAGCGCTGTACAAAGAAAACGCCAAGCCGCTCAAGGGCCTGGTGCTGGACCTGCGCGATGATCCGGGCGGCCTGCTCAATAGCGCCGTGGGCGTGTCTGCCGCCTTCCTGCCCAAGGATGCGCTGGTGGTGTACACCGACGGGCGCGCGCCGGACGCCAAGATGCGCTTGACCGCCACCCCGGCCAACTATATGCGCGAGCAAAGCAAGCAGGATTACTTCCAGCGCACCCCGGCTGAAGTCAAAACCCTGCCGCTGGTGGTGCTGGTCAACAGCGGCACCGCTTCGGCCTCGGAAATCGTCGCCGGCGCGCTGCAAGACCACAAGCGCGCGGTGGTGGTGGGGGTGAAAACCTTTGGCAAGGGCTCGGTGCAGTCGGTGTTGCCGCTGGGCAACCAGGGTGGCATCAAGCTGACCACGGCCCGCTATTACACCCCGAATGGCCGCTCGATCCAGGCCACCGGCATCACCCCGGATGTGGTGGTGGAAGAAGCCACGCTGAGCGGCGGTGCGGCAACGCCGTCGCTGCGCATCCGCGAAGCCGACCTTGAACACCATCTGAGCAACCCGAATGGCGACAAGGAAAGCAAGCCGGAAGCCGCACCCAAGGCAGACAAAGCGGAAAAACCCGCCGCCAAGCCGCGTGACGACAAATCCAAGGGAGACAGCAAGGACGAGCCGGCCAATCCGCGCGACCCCAACCCGAAAACCGACAACCAGCTGAATCAAGCGCTGACCGTGCTGAAAGTGCAGCAAATCCTGCCGGGCGGCGCCAGCCCGGTGAAGGATGCCAAGCCGGCGGCCAGCAAGTAAGCCACCCCCTGGCGGTTTGTGCCAGCACACGCGCCAGCAATCAGCCGCCGTTCGACATGGCCACATCACCACGCGGATGTGGCCATGTCATACACGCCGCCCCGGAGCCAGCCTCCCGGGCGGCGTGTTGTCTGTCCGGTAGGCAGTGCGCTTCAGCGCACAAAGACATGGTAATTTTCCGGAAATGCTCTACACTGCAAATCACTCTGATTTCATCAGGAACAGGAATGGCTGATAGCCAACCTGCCTGGCCATATCCATCAGGGATTCAAGTGGCGCGGGCCGTGTGACCCGGATTCGCCCGCCGCGCCGTATCATCACTTGCTTGAGGCTGATAACACGTATGACCGCCCCCGACTCTGCTTTCTGTGATCAAGGACAACGCGCCCCCGGCGAACAAGCCTGCCAGGATTGCGGCATTATTGATGCCCTCACCGGCCAACCGGCGCGTTGCAGCAACCCCGTATACGAAACAGCGCGTGAAGCAGGTGAACGCGGCAAGGCAGCCCAGATTGCCCAACTACTGGCAGAGGGCGGCCCTCCTTCCCTGTAAGAACACCCAAAAGCCATGCGCCCGCTCCCGTTTATCCGGGGCGGGCGCATGGCTTTTGGCACCGACGATCTCGGCGCCGGCATCCTGCCCAGGCGGGCGACAGCCCCAGACCTTGGGCGCCACTCAAAAAATCTGCCTGTGCGCACGGTCTGTGACAATGTAGTCTGTGTGTTCAGTAACCTTCTGTTCTGGCGGTTTTTGTCCGTCGTGCTCAGGCTTACCCGCCGTCTGACCCCAGCCCCTCACTGTCCCGCCGCAACAACACCAGCAAGGCTCCCGCGCCGCCCTGGGCGTCGTCGGCCTCACAAAACGCCAAGACATGCGGATGGTGACGCAGCCAGGTGCGGATCACCTGCTTGAGCACCGGCAGCCCCTCGCGCGAGCCCAGCCCCTTGCCGTGAATCACCCGCACACAGCACTGGCCATGCTGGCGGGCGCGGTGCAAGAGCACGGCCAGATGCTGCTGCGCGTCAAAGCGGGACAAACCATGCAAATCCAGCTCGGCCACCACCGGCCAATGGCCTTGCCGCAGTTTTTTCAGGGTGTGGCGCTGCATGCCGGCGCGCACAAAGCTGGGGTCGATGGTGGCTGGCTCAAACCAGCCAACCATGCTGTCGGTGATATGCGCATTGGGGCGTGGGTTGGCGTGCGCCTGGGCGGCGCTGTGGCGCGGCCAGTGCGGCGGGGCCGGCAAACGGTGTGGATAGCGGTTGTCGGTTTTCAGCGGCTGCACATCGGCAAACAGCTCGCTGAACACCGGCTCCGGCTCGGGGGCGGGCGGCGGCGGGGCGATATGCGCTGGCGTCGCCTTGGGCAGGGCGCGGCGCAGCGGGCGCAAGGCGTCCTTGAACGCCTGCCCCTTGGCTGCTTTGCCCGCCATCGCCGCCGCCCCGCGCGCCGTGCTTACAGCTGGTCGAGGTAGCGTTCGGCGTCCAGCGCAGCCTGGCAGCCGGACGCGGCGCTGGTGACCGCCTGACGATAGATATGATCCTGCACATCGCCGGCGGCGAACACGCCCGGCAGATTGGTGGCGGTGGCGTTGCCGTCACGGCCGCCACGGGTCACCAGATAGCCATTGTCCATGTCCAGCTGGCCGACAAACAGCTCGGTGTTCGGCTTGTGGCCGATGGCGACAAACACGCCGGCCAGCTCGATGTCGCGGGTGGCGCCGTCGTCGGTGGACTTGATGCGCATGCCGGTCACGCCGCTGGCGTCGCCCAGCACTTCGTCCAGGGTGTGGTTCATCGCCAGGGTGACCTTGCCTTCGGCCACGCGCGCCATCAGCTTGTCGGCCAGGATTTTTTCGCTGCGGAATTTATCGCGGCGATGCACCACGGTGACGTGGCGGGCGATATTGGCCAGATACAGCGCTTCTTCCACGGCGGTGTTGCCGCCGCCAATCACGGCGACGTCTTTATTGCGGTAGAAAAACCCATCGCAGGTGGCGCAGGCGGACACGCCACGGCCCATAAAGGCCTCTTCCGACGGCAGGCCCAGATACTGGGCAGAGGCGCCCGTGGCGATAATCAGCGCGTCGCAGGTGTATTCGCCCGAATCGCCGACCAGACGGATGGGTTTTTCGGTCAGCGCGGCGGTGTGGATATGGTCAAAGATCATTTCCGTGCCAAAGCGCTCGGCGTGCTGCTGAAAACGCTGCATCAGCTCCGGGCCCATCACGCCTTGGGCATCAGCCGGCCAGTTGTCCACTTCGGTGGTGGTCATCAGTTGGCCGCCTTGCGCCAGGCCGGTGATGATCACCGGATTGAGGTTGGCGCGCGCGGCGTAGACGGCGGCAGTGTAACCAGCGGGGCCGGAGCCCAGGATCAAGAGGCGGCTGTGGCGTGAGGTGCTCATGTGTGCGGTCCTGTTGGGTGCAGAGTGGCAAGAGATGCGCCGCGCCGGGCGGATGGCTGGGCGCAAGGCGGGAAGCCGCGCGGCGGGCGGGGCATTCCGGGACAATAGTCTAGTATTTTATTCAAGCAATGGATGGGTTTCAATAAATAGTATTTTTCTATCGAACGATAGTTTGAATTGATGGCCTGCCAGCTTGCTTTGCCCCGCCTTGGGCAGGGGCGCAAAGGACTGCGCAGGAGCCGCGCACGCACCAAACCCAGTCCGCAAACAACACAAGACATACCGCCACGCCAGGGGCGACGACACCAGGTGATTTGTGCGCGGCGCTTACTGTTCGCGCATTTTCAGCGCTTCGACAATATCCACCGCCACAATGCGGCTGACGCCCTGTTCCTGCATGGTCACGCCGATCAGCTGTTCGGCCATTTCCATGGTCAGCCGGTTGTGGCTGATGTACAAAAACTGGGTGCGGTCGGCCATGCGTTTGACCAGCTCGCAAAAGCGCCCGGTGTTGGCGTCGTCCAGCGGGGCGTCCACTTCGTCCAGCAAGCAGAACGGCGCCGGGTTGAGGCGGAACAGCGAAAACACCAGGCTCATCGCAGTCAGGGCTTTTTCGCCGCCAGACAGCAGGTGAATGGTGGAATTCTTTTTGCCGGGTGGCTGGGCGATGATCTGCACGCCGGCGTCCAGCAGGTCTTCGCCGGTCAGCGTCAGCTCGGCGCGGCCGCCGCCAAACAGCAGCGGGAACAGCTCGCGCATCGAGGCGTTGACCTGGTCAAACGTGCTTTGCAGCATGTCGCGGGTTTCGCCGTCCATCTTGGCGATGGCTTCCAGCAGGGTGTCCATGGCGGCGGTCAGGTCGGCGGCTTGCTCGGCCAGGTAGTCGTGGCGTTCGCGCGCGGCGGTCAGTTCGTCCAGCGCCGCCAGGTTGACCGCGCCCAGGCCGGTGATGGCCTGGGTGAGCTTGCCGATTTCGCCCACCAGACCGGAGGCTTTCACCGCGTCGGTGAGGTCGGCCAATAGCGCGGTTTCGTCGGCCTCGGCGTTGCGCAGTTCTTCGTCAAAGCGCTCCACGGTCAGCAGCGCTTCCTGGCTTTTCAGCCGCCAGTCGTTGATGGCGTCGCGCAGCGGGTCCAGCGCGCCGTCCACCTGCTGGCGGGCCTGGGTGAGCTGGCGCAAGAGCTCGGTGGCGTGGTTGGCGGCGTCGCGGGCGGCGATGAGTTTTTCTTCGCATTCATCGCGCACAATCAGCGCGCTTTGCAATAGCTCGTCCAGATCGCTCTGGATCAGGCTGTCTTGCTCGATCACCAGGTTTTCCTGGCGCTCGTTCAGCGTGTCGCGGCGCTCGCTCAGGTCGTCGCGGCGGTGTTCCAGCTCGTTCAGGCGGTTTTGCGCGGTGGACAGGGCAAAGCGCGCCTCCTGGGCGTGGCGCTCCAGCTCGCGGCTGCGGGTGCGCGCCAGGGTGAGGCCGGTTTCTGCGTCCAGCCGGCGCACCTGGGCTTGCTCCAGCGCCAGGCTGAGTTCGTCCAGTTGCAGCTCGGCTTCTTCGGCCAACAGATTGGCGTGCTCGATGCTGGCGTGTTCTTGTTCGGCTTCTTCGTCCAGCCGGGCTTGTTCCTCGTCGATGGCGGCGCGGCGGGCGGCGTGCTGGGCCTGGGTGTGTTCCTGGCGGGCGCAGTGCAGCGCGGCCTGGGCGCGCGCCTGTTCGGCGCTGGCGGCGTGCTGGCGCAGTTGCCGCAGCGCCTGTTGCTGGTCGTGCAATTCGGCGTCCAGCGCGGCGCAGGCCTCGCCCAGGGCGGTGACCTCCGGCGCCAGCGCCTCGTGTTCGGCGGCCAGCCGTTCGCGCTCGGCCTGGCGGCCGATCATGCCGCTGTCGGCGTCCGCCGCCCAATAGGCCACGCTGGCGCCCATGGCGCGGTGGCCGTCGCGGCACACCAGCCACTGGCCCGGCCCCAGCCGCGCCTGCCAGCGGTATAGCTCGTCCAGGCTGTCCACCACATAGCCGCCGCGCAGCCAGTCGGCCAGCGCGCCAGTCAGCTCGGGCGCGCGCAGGCTGAGTTTGCTGGCCAGGGTGGGCAAGGGCAGCGGTTCGGCTTCGGCGGCCGGTTCGTCGGCGTGGCGAGCCAGCAGCGCCAGCCGGCTGGGCGGGGCGTCGCTGGGCCAGTCGTCCACTGCGCGCGCCGACAACAGCGGCGCCAGGGCGGCTTCTACGGCGGTTTCCCAGCCGGGCTGGATGTCCAGTTGCCGCCACAGCGGCGCCTGCCCGGCCAGGCCATGCTCGGCCAGCCAGGCTTCGCCGCGCCCGGCGCGCGCCGCTTGCGCCAGCAGTTTGTCCAGCGCGGTCAGGTCGGCGTGCAGCCGGGTCAGCGCGTCGCGCTGGCGGGTGTGCAGGGCCTGGCGCTCCTGGCGCTGGCGGGTCAGCTGCTCCAGCGCGGCTTCGGCCTGCTGGGTGACTTCGCGCGCTTGCTCGGCTTCGGTTTCGGCTTGCGCCAGCGCTTCACGCGCCAGGCTCAGCGCCTCGCTGTCTTCGCCGCTCAGGCGGCGCGCCTCGTCGTGCAGGCGCTCGCGGCGCTCGGCCTGGCGGCGCAGTGCGGTTTCGGCGTGTTGCGCCTGCTGGCGGGCCAGATCGCGTTGACGGGTCAGCTCGGCCTGGCGGCGGGTCAGGGTGTTCAGCGCTTCGTCCGCCTGGCGGAACAGCGCCTCGGCGGCCGGCACGCCGTCGTCTTCGCCATCGTGGGCCAGGGCGGCTTCTTCGGCGGCCAGCCGGGCTTCTTCGAGTTGGTCTTCCCAGTGTTCGATTTCGTCGTTGAGCTGGCGCTCTTGCTGGCTGAGCCCGGCCAGCTCCTGGCGCACGCCGTCCAGGTCGCGTTGCAGGCGGCTGGCGGTGTCGCGGCGGTGGCGTTGTTGTTCTTCCAGCCGCGCCAGCTGCGCGCTGGCTTCGGCTTGTTCGGCCTGGCGCTGGTGCACGGCGTCGGTGGCGGCAAAATGCGCCTCGCGGGCGGCTTCTAGCCGGGCGTCCAGTTCAGTACCCTGGCTGCTCATGCCCTCCAGCTCGGCTTCCAGCCGCGCCAGCTCGGCGCGCGCCTTGGCTTCGGCCTGTTGCGCGTCGCGGCGGCGGGCCATGGCCAGCAGGTTTTGCTTGTGGGTCAGCGCGTCGCGCAGGCCGTGATATTGCTGGGCGACTTCGGCCTGCTCCAGCAGTTTTTCGGTTTGCCGCTCCAGCTCCTGGCGAATGTCTTCGATGCGGGCGAGGTTGTCGCGGGTGTCGGAGAGGCGCGATTCGGTTTCCCGGCGGCGCTCTTTGTAGCGCGACACGCCGGCGGCTTCTTCCAGGTAGGCGCGCAGTTCTTCCGGGCGCGCCTCGATGATGCGCGAGATCATGCCCTGCTCGATCACCGCATAGCCCTTGGCGCCGACGCCAGTGCCCAGAAACAAATCGGCGATGTCACGCCGGCGCACTTGTTGCTGGTTGATCCAGTAGCTGGATTCACCCTGGCGAGTCAGCACGCGCTTGATGGAGATTTCGGCAAATTGCCCCCACGGCCCGCTGGCGCGGCCTTCGCTATTGTCGAACACCAGTTCGACCGAGGCGCGGCTGACCGGCTTGCGGGTGGACGAGCCGTTAAAAATCACGTCCTGCATGGATTCACCACGCAGTTGCTTGGCCGAGGATTCGCCCAGCACCCAGCGCACGGCGTCGATCACATTGGATTTGCCGCAGCCATTGGGGCCGATGACGGCCACCAGTTGGCCGGGCACGGGGATGGTGGTCGGGTCCACAAAGGATTTGAACCCGGCCAGTTTCAGATGAGTCAGGCGCACGAAAGCTTCACAGTGCCACAGGAAATTCAGGAATGCGTGATTGTAACGAAAACCAGGTCAGCGCGCGCCGCAAGCGCAGCAGCCTATGCCATAATGCTGACATGGATGAATTTTCTTTGACCGATCACTTCCTGATCGCCATGCCCAATATGACCGACCCGAACTTTGCCGGTACGGTGGTTTACCTGTGCGAGCACAACGAGCACGGGGCGATGGGTGTGGTGGTCAACCGCCCTGCCGAAGTCTCGCTGGGCGAACTATTCGACCAGATCGACCTCTCCTTGCCGCCAGGTGAGCTGCCCGGACAGCCGGTGTACCTGGGCGGGCCGGTGCAAACCGACCGTGGCTTTGTGCTGCATCAGCCGCTGGACAACTGGAACTCCACGCTGGCCGTCTCGGACGACACCGGCTTGACCACCTCGCGCGATATTCTGGTGGCGGTCAGCCAGGGCGAGGGGCCTTACCGCATGCTGGTGACGCTGGGTTACGCCGGCTGGGGCGCCGGTCAGCTGGAACAAGAGCTGGCACAGAACGCCTGGCTGACGGTGCCGGCCAATCTGGATTGCGTGTTTGATCTGCCGGCGCAGGATCGCTTCCGCGCTGCCATGCAATTGCTGGGCTTTGACCCGCTGGCACTGTCGGGCGAGGCCGGCCATGCCTGATGTTGCGCTGCCGCAAGGCGCTTTGCTGGGCTTTGACTTTGGCCAGGCGCGTATTGGCGTGGCCTTGGGTAATACCGAAGTGGCGATTGCCCATCCACTGGAAACCATCACTGGTGACAGCAACGACCAGCGCTTTGCCCGCATCGGCGTCTTGATTCAGGAATGGTCGCCCGCCGCGCTGGTGGTGGGCCTGCCCACCCACGCCGACGGCACCCCGCACGAGATGACCCGGCTGGCGCGCAAATTTGCCCAGCGCCTGCATGGGCGCTTTGGCTTGCCGGTGTGGCTGGTGGACGAGCGCCACAGCTCGCAGGTGGCCGAAGTGCAGCTGAACGACGCCGGCCTGCGCGGCCGCCGGCAAAAGCCGGCGCTGGATCAGGTGGCGGCGCAGGTGATTCTGCAAAGTTTTCTGGACATGCCGCAGGCGGCGGGTATCGAACCGCTGTAAGAAATCCGCCTGGCGTTGTGACGCAACCTCGCCGTACGACTTGTACTGTCTGCGCTCGCATTCCTGGCCAGACATTCGACTGCAGACACGGCAAGGTCAGACAAGCAGGCGAGGCAGCTTGTGTGTGTGCGATGCCAAGGCTTCACACCGGCAGACGCCGGGCGTTCCTGTGCTGGGCTGTTTTCAGCAAGGAGCGTGCATGTTGTCCGAACCCCATTCGTTTTTGGCGCAAGCCTTTGCCGGCCCGCGCAGCTATCTGCCGATGGCCAGCCATGCCTACGCCCTGTCGGGCAATCCGCTGACCATGGACGATTTTCATCGCCGTTATCTGCTGCTCAACCAGTATCTGGCCGACCCGCATCCGCTGACCCAGCTCAAGCCCGAGGCCATTGCCCCGGGCCTGGCCACGCTGACCTGTCAGCAGGTGATTGAGCTGCTGCTGCACTGGCCGGGCGCGCCGCAGCGCAATGCCATTCTGGACGCGGTGTGTGTCGAGTTTGGTCTGTGTCCGGTGGATAACAGCCCGTTTCGCATCTGGGGGTATTACGCCCCAGGTCAGGGGGCGTTGCCGCTGCATGTGTATATCGGCTGCGACGGCTGGCTGTACGACACCTTGCCCGGTCTGCCCGCACACCGCACCCGCGACAGCCATGGCCGCTGCCCGCCAAGCTGGTTGTTGCGCCACGGCATGCAGCCGCTGGATGAGGCATACGTGTGCAGCACAGCCGTGCATGCCCTGGCCGCTGGCGCCCTGGCCAGCATTCATGCGCCGGAGCAGGCCTGGCGCACGGTGACAGAAGCCAGCGGATAAGCACCACTCACCCCCTCAATCCCGCCTGGCCTTGTTACACGGCAAGGTCGCGAGCAAGGCCCGGTGAGTTTTGTGAGTCATGCCAAGGCCCACGCAGCCAGGCAAAAACCGAGTTCTTTACTCAACTATTCAGCGGCGCTATACTCGTTCGGTCTTGTTTTTATTCTCATGCCCCCATGACCGCTGAACTTACCGCCATGCCCGACGTGCAGGCCTCGGCCGACACCCGCAATATCGCCATCAACAAGGTGGGGATCAAATCCATCCGCCATCCGGTGCAGGTGGCCGACCGCAGCGGCGGTGTGCAGCACAGTGTGGGGATGTTCGACATGTACGTGCATCTGCCCCAGCATTTCAAGGGCACCCATATGTCGCGTTTTGTCGAAATCCTCAACGCGCAGGAGCGTGAGCTGTCGGTGGCCTCGTTCGAGCAGATCGTGCGGCAGATGGTCGAGCGACTGGAAGCGCCGTCCGGCTATCTGGAAATGCGCTTTCCGTACTTCGTCAACAAAACCGCGCCAGTCTCCGGCGTGCAAAGCCTGCTGGATTACGACGTAACCTTTATCGGTGAACTGCGCGATGGCGAATATCGCTTCACCATGAAGGTGTTGATTCCGGTCACCAGCCTGTGCCCATGCTCGAAAAAAATCTCCGAGCGCGGTGCGCACAACCAGCGCTCGCACATCACCATCACCGCGCGCACCGCCCAGCACGTGTGGATCGAAGAGCTGATCGACATCGCCGAACGCCAGGCCTCCTGTGAGCTGTATGGCCTGCTCAAGCGCCCGGATGAGAAATACGTCACCGAGCGCGCCTACGATAACCCCAAGTTTGTCGAAGACCTGGTGCGCGATGTGGCCGCCGCGCTGACCGCCGACACCCGCATCGACGCCTATGTGGTGGAAAGTGAAAACTTTGAATCCATCCACAATCATTCTGCCTATGCGCTGATCGAGTTCGAGCGCCCCCAGGCCTGAGTTTGATTGTCTGCCTGCCCGGCCATGGGCAGACTGCGCTTGCCGCGTGGTCTGCCCATGGCCTTTTTGCTGCTTGTTTGCCCTCGCCTGCCAGACCGACACATCGCGTGCACGGTTCTTGCTGCACGCCGCGCATGACTGTTTTGTCCGTACCTTTCGAGAAACCCATGCTGAAAGTTTTGTTGGTCAACGATACTCCCCGACATCTGGGGCGGCTGCGCGATGCGCTGACCGCCGCCGGCTGTCTGGTGGTGGGTGAAGCTGACAATGCTTTTATTCTGGCGGATCAGGTTGCGCAGCTTGCGCCAGATGTGATCATTGTCGATACCGAATCACCCAGTCGCGATACGCTGGAGCAGGTGTGCGTGCTCAGCCAGTCGGCGCCGCACCCGATCGTGATGTTTACCGATGATGGTGGCAACAGCAGCATTCGGGCGGCGATCCAAGCCGGCGTGACCGCCTATGTGGTGGAAGGCCTGGCCGAGGCGCGCATTCTGCCCATCCTGCAAGTGGCACAGGCGCGCTTTGAAGAAGAACAGCGACTGCGCGCTCAGGTGAGCGCAGCCGAAGCCCGGCTGGCCGAGCGCAAGACCATCGAACGCGCCAAGGGCATCCTGATGAAAAGCCGGGGGTTTTCCGAAGCCGAGGCCTACAATGTGTTGCGCAGCAAGGCCATGCAGACCAACTGCAAGCTGGCTGAGGTGGCCCAGCGCATCATCGACATGGCCGATCTGCTGGGCTGAACGCCCGTTTTTGGTGCGCTGCACACCAGGATGGTGCGCACCAAGCCGGCAAACAGCGCAGATAGACGGCCCAACACTGGCTTTCTGACATATAAAAAACTGGCACGCTATCTGCTTATAGTGTTTTGAGCACCAACGGCGGTGCAACGCGACACGCGATGTCGCACCCGAATTTGCTGTAAAGGTCGGCTTGCCAATGGCGGCGAGTCTGGCCCAAGGACAATGGCGTCCCTCAAGACGTGGCGAAAGCTGCGTGCTTGATGGACGCCTTTTTTATTGCCCAAAATTTTTATTGCATAACCCAGGAGCGCCCCACCATGACTGACCACCTGCAAGCGGCCACCCCCAGCCGCCGTGATTTCCTGAAAACCTGCGCCGCCGGGGTGTCGGCGTCGGCCATTACCACACTGATTCCGGCGGGCGTGAAGAGCGCGGCATATGCCGGCGGTTCGGACGCCCCAGAAAAAGCCGCGGTTAAAATCGGTTTTATTCCGCTGACCGATTGCGCCCCGATTGTGGTGGCTGCCACGCAGAATTTCGGCAAGAAATACGGCCTGACCATCACCCCGAGCAAAGAAGCCTCGTGGGCGGCAGTGCGCGATAAGCTGGTGAATGGCGAATTGGACGCCGCTCATGTGCTGTACGGCTTGATCTATGGTGTGCAAATGGGCATCGGCGGCCAGCAAAAGAACATGGCCACGCTGATGACGCTGAACCAGAATGGCCAGGGCATCACCCTGTCCAACCAGCTGCGTGAAGAAAAGAAAGTGGTGGACGGCGCCAGCCTGAAAAAGCTGATCTCTGCCGAACCGCGCGAATACACCTTTGCCCAGACCTTCCCGACTGGCACCCACGCCATGTGGCTGTACTACTGGCTGGCCAGCATCGGCGTGAACCCGTTCAAGGACGTCAAGACCATCGTGGTGCCGCCGCCGCAAATGGTGGCCAATATGCGCATTGGCAATATGGATGGCTACTGTGTGGGCGAACCGTGGAACGCCCGCGCCGTGGCGGACAAAATTGGCTTTACCGTGGCCACCAGCCAGGACATCTGGGCCGGCCACCCGGAAAAAGTGCTGGGCGCCACCGCTGACTTCGTCAAGCAATACCCGAACACCGCCCGCGCCATGGTGGCGGCGATTCTGGAAGCCAGCCGCTATATCGACGCCAAGGCCAACCGCGCCAGCGTGGCCAAGCTGATTGCCGACAAGGCTTATGTGAACGCGCCGGAAGATGTGATTGTTCAGCGCTTTATGGGCAACTACGACAACGGCATTGGCAAACGCTGGCAAGACCCGAACCTGATGAAGTTCTACGACGAAGGCAAGGTGTCCTTCCCGTACTTGTCCGATGGTATGTGGTTCCTCACCCAGCACAAGCGTTGGGGCCTGCTCAAGAGCGACCCGGATTACCTGGCCATCGCCAAGCAAGTGAACCAGATCGAGCTGTACACCCAGGCCGCCGCCATGGCCAAGGTGCCGGTGCCCAAGGATCCGATGCGTTCGGCCAAGCTGATTGACGGCAAGGTGTGGGACGGCAAGGACCCGAAGGGCTACGCCAACAGCTTTGCCATCAAAGCTTGATAGGAGGGGTGCGCGATGACTCAATCCGCCACTGTGACCGTAGACGCCAAGGCGTCTGCACACTCGGCCGCCGCCCCGGCGGCGGCCAAACCCGCAGCAGCTCCTGCCGCCCGCCCGGCAGCCGAGGCCAGCCCTGGCATTGATTGGCGCGAGCTGATCGGCCAACGCATCATCCCGCCGATTTTGGGTTTTGCCTTGTTTATCGCCGTGTGGGCGGCGGTGGCGCAAGTCACCAAGGGCATTCCTGGCCCGTCCTCGACGTTTGTGGCGGCAGTGAAATTGTTCTCTGATCCGTTCTACATTGCCGGCCCCAACGATGTCGGCATTGGCTGGAAGATTCTCAACTCGCTGTCGCGGGTGGGCCTGGGCTTTGGCCTGGCGGCGCTGGTGGGCATTCCGGCCGGGTTCTTGTTGGGCCGCTTCATGTTCCTGAACCGCATGCTGTCGCCGGTGATTGGCCTGTTGCGTCCGGTCAGCCCGCTGGCCTGGCTGCCGATTGGTCTGCTGGTGTTCAAGGCCGCGCAACCGGCGGCGATCTGGGTGATTTTTATCTCCAGCATCTGGCCGATTATTTTGAACACCGCCGCAGGCGTGTCCACCGTGCCGCAGGATTACCTGAACGTGGCCCGTGTGCTCAAGCTGTCGGAATGGAAAGTGTTCACCACCATTCTGTTCCCCTCGGTGCTGCCGCACCTGATGACCGGCATCCGTCTGTCGATTGGCGTGGCCTGGCTGGTGATTGTGGCGGCAGAAATGCTGACTGGCGGCGTGGGCCTGGGCTTCTGGGTGTGGGATGAATGGAACAACCTGAATGTGGAGCACATCATTGTCGCCATCTTCGTGGTGGGCCTGATTGGCCTGGCGCTGGAGCAAGGCTTGATGATGCTGGCGCGTCGCTTCCAGTACAACTGATTTGCGCAGGGAGAGGGAAAATGGATAACCGATACGTGCACCTGGAACAAGTCGGCATGGCGTTCGACACCAAAAAAGGCCGCTTTGTCGCCCTGCAGAACGTCAATCTGGACATTGCCCAAGGGGAGTTCATCTCGCTGATTGGCCACTCCGGCTGTGGCAAATCCACCGTGCTGAACGTGATTGCCGGCCTGCTGACCCCGACCTCGGGCGTGGCGCTGGCCGCCGGCCGCGAAATCGACGGTCCGGGGCCGGAGCGCGCGGTGGTGTTCCAGAACCATTCGCTGCTGCCGTGGCTGAGCTGCTTTGGCAATGTCTACCTGGCGGTGGAGCGGGTGTTTGGCAAAAAAGAAAACAAAGCCCAGCTCAAGGCGCGCACCCACGCCGCGCTGGAGATGGTGAAAATGACCCACGCCACCGACAAACTGCCCAATGAGATTTCTGGCGGCATGAAGCAGCGCATCGGCATTGCCCGCGCGCTGGCCATGGAGCCGAAAGTCTTGCTGATGGACGAGCCGTTTGGCGCCCTGGACGCGCTGACCCGCGCCCACTTGCAGGATGAGCTGATGCGCATCGTGCAGGCCACCGGCTCGACCGTGGTGATGGTCACCCACGATGTGGACGAAGCCGTGCTGCTGTCGGACCGCATCGTGATGATGACCAATGGCCCGGCCGCCACCGTCGGCGAGATTCTGACCGTGAACCTGGCGCGTCCGCGCGACCGCCTGGCACTGGCCAATGATGCGGAATACCACCACTACCGTTCGGCGGTGCTGGAATTCCTCTATCACAAAGAGCTGCGTCCGGCAGCCTGATTTCCTGAACTAACCCGATGCTATCTGGATGGCGAACCGGCAAAAGCCGGCCCGCAGGGGCAAGCCTTGCCCGCCATCCACAGCCGAGAAGGTGGACAAGATGAACAAACCCAAACTGGTGATGGTCGGCAATGGCATGGCCGGGGTGCGCGCCCTGGAAGAGCTGTTCAAGCTGGCGCCCGATGCTTACCACGTCACCGTGTTCGGCGCCGAGCCGCATCCCAACTACAACCGCATTCTGCTCTCGCCGGTGCTGGCTGGCGAACAGACCCTCGACGAAATCATCCTCAACCCGTTGTCCTGGTATCAAGAACACGGCGTCACCCTGCATCTGAATCGCAAGGTGACCCGCATCGACCGCCAGCGCCGGGTGGTGATCGCCGACGATGGAACCGAGGCGGAATACGACCGTCTGCTGTTGGCCACTGGCTCGAACCCGTTCATCTTGCCGATTCCCGGCAAAGACCTTGATGGCGTCATCGGCTATCGCGACATCCACGACACCAATAGCATGATCGACGCCGCCGCGCGCTATCGTCACGCGGTGGTGATCGGCGGCGGCCTGCTGGGCCTGGAAGCCGCCAACGGCCTGAAGCTGCGCGGCATGGATGTCACCGTGGTGCACCTCAGTGACTGGCTGCTGGAGCGCCAGCTGGACCGCACCGCCGGCAAGCTGCTGCAAACCTCATTGGAAGCCCGTGGCCTGAAATTCCTGCTGCCCAAACACACCGCCGAGCTGCTGGGCGGCGAAGACGGCCGCGTCAAGGCCGTGCGCTTTAAAGACGGCGAAGAAATCCCCGCCGATCTGGTGGTGATGGCTGCCGGCATCCGCCCCAACGCCACGCTGGCCGAAGAATCTGGCCTGTATTGCAACCGTGGCGTGGTGGTCAACGACACCATGCAAACCTACGACCCGCGCATCTACGCCGTGGGCGAATGCGCCAACCACCGTGGCATTGCCTACGGCCTGGTGGCGCCGCTGTACGAACAGGCGCGCGTGGTGGCCAATCACCTGGCCGGTTTTGGCATCGCCAAGTATCAAGGCTCGGTGACTTCCACCAAGCTGAAAGTCACCGGCATTGATCTGTTCTCCGCTGGCGAATTCATGGGCGGTGGCAGCACCGAAGAAATCCTGCTCTCCGACCCGATGGGCGGCGTGTACAAAAAGCTGGTGATTCAGGACAACAAACTGGTGGGCGCCTGCCTGTACGGCGACACTGGCGACGGCGCCTGGTATTTCCAGCTGATCCGCGAAGGCCACGACATCCACGAGATGCGCGACCACTTGATGTTTGGCGAAAACCACCTGGGCGACGCCGGCCACGCCGGGCAAAGCAAGGCGGCCACCATGGCCGACGACGCCGAGGTGTGCGGCTGCAACGGCATCAAGAAGGGAACCATCGTCAAGGCCATTCAAGAGCACGGCCTGACCAGCGTGGACGACATCAAGCGCTGCACCAAGGCCGCCAGCTCCTGCGGCTCCTGCGCCGGGCTGTGCGAGCAAATCCTGATTGCCACCGTCGGCGGCGCCGCCGACCTGACGCCGAAAACCGAAAAACCGATTTGCGGCTGCACCGACCACAACCACGCCAGCGTGCGCAAAGCCATCCGCGATGCCCACCTGACCAGCATTCCCGAGGTGATGAAAGCCCTGGAATGGCGCACCCCCAACGGCTGCGCCACCTGCCGCCCGGCGCTGAATTATTACCTGATCTCCACCTGGCCGAAAGAAGCCAAGGACGATCCGCAAAGCCGCTTCATCAACGAACGCGCCCACGCCAATATTCAAAAAGACGGCACCTATTCGGTGGTGCCGCAGATGAAGGGCGGCGTCACCAATGCCGCCGAGCTGCGCCGCATTGCCGATGTGGCCGACAAGTACGCCATCCCGATGGTGAAAATGACCGGCGGCCAGCGCATTGACTTGCTGGGCGTGAAAAAAGAAGACCTGGTCAATGTCTGGAAAGACCTGGGCATGAACTCCGGCCACGCCTACGGCAAGTCGATCCGCACGGTGAAAACCTGCGTCGGCCAGGAATTCTGCCGCTTTGGCACGCAAAACAGCACGCAGATGGGCATCGAGCTGGAAACCATGCTGGCCAATATGTGGAGCCCGCACAAGGTCAAGCTGGCGGTGTCTGGCTGCCCGCGCAACTGCGCCGAATCCGGCATCAAGGACGTGGGCATCATCGCGGTGGATTCTGGCTGGGAGCTCTATATCGGCGGCAACGGCGGCATCAAGACCGAAGTGGCGGAATTCTTCGTCAAGGTGTCCAGCTCGGAAGAAGTCAAGGAATACACCGGCGCCTTCCTGCAACTGTACCGCGAAGAGGCGTTTTATCTGGAGCGCACCGTGCACTACCTGCACCGCGTGGGCATGGAATACATCCAGAACAAAGTGCTGAAAGACCCGGCCCAGCGTCTGGCGCTGTACGAGCGCCTGCTGTACTCGCTGGAAGGCCTGCCCGACCCGTGGGCGGCGCGCATTGCCGGCGCCCAGGCGCATGAATTCACCCCGCTGGCAGCCCCGGCCGCACAAGCCGAAAAGGAGACCGTGTAATGAGCAGCTGGCAAAAAATCTGCCGCATTGAAGATATTCCCGTGCTGGGCAGCCGGGTGGTCAAACGCGCGGGTGGCGACATCGCCATCTTTCGCAACGACCAGGACGAAATCTTCGCCATCCACGACAAATGCCCGCACAAAGGCGGCCCGCTGTCGCAAGGCATTGTGTTTGGCCGCACCGTCGCCTGTCCGCTGCACAGCTGGCAGATCGACCTGGCCACGGGCGAGGCGCTGGCGCCAGACCACGGCTGCGCCGGCCGCTTTGAGCTGAAAGTAGAACACGGCGAAGTCTATCTCGCCCTGTAAGAGCCGCCCACAAAACCCGCCTGGCGTTGTTGTGTGACCTTGCCGTACTACCCGCACTGTCTGCGGTCACACGCCTAGCCAGGACCGCTTCGCTGGGTTTTGTGAGCGACTCTAAATAAAGCCTGTTTGAGCCGGCGTCTTGCCGGCCTGCTCTGCCGGCAGCGCCGGCCCGCCACGGCGGGCGGCGCGCAGTCAGCAGAGATGGGCGCAGCCTTGGCTGCATCCTGAGGTGGTCTGTGCATGGTCTGTTCCCCCCTCTCCAGACCTCGCCCGCCTGTGCGGTTCCCCTGCCGCATTGCCGCCCGGATGAACCCCTCGGCCAATTGCTGCGCCCTTCTCTGCCGTTTGCCCGGCCCTGTTTGATAAGGATGTCATCATGATGACTGTCAAATCCACCTGTTGCTACTGCGGCACCGGCTGTGGGGTTGAAATCGACGTAGACCACGGCCAGGTGCTGGCCGTGCGCGGCGACCCCGAGCACCCGGCCAATTTTGGCCGGCTGTGCACCAAGGGCCTGACCCTGGCGCACACCCTGCACGCCGATTCGCGGCTGGCCGAGCCGCGTCTGCGCCCTGGCCGGCTTGGCTCCGGCCAGGCGGTCAGCTGGGACGTGGCGCTGGATACGGTCAGCGAGCGGCTGGCGGCCATCATCGCCGAGCACGGCCCGGAATCGGTGGCGTTTTATTTGTCTGGCCAGATGCTCACCGAAGACTATTACGTCTACAACAAGCTGGCGCGCGGCCTGATTGGCACCCCGCATGTGGACACCAACTCGCGGCTGTGCATGTCCAGCGCCGTCACCGGCTACAAGCTGGCGCTGGGCGCCGACGCGCCGCCGTGCAGCTACGAAGACTTTGACCACGCCGATTGCGTGCTGATTGCCGGCTCGAACATGGCCTACGCCCACCCGGTGCTGTTTCGCCGGCTGGAAGCCGCCCGCGCCGCCAACCCCAAGATGAAGTTGATTGTGGTCGATCCGCGCCGCACCGACACCGCCGCCAGCGCCGACCTGCACCTGGCCATCCAGCCGGGCACGGATGTGGCGCTGTTCAACGGCATGCTGCACGCGCTGATCTGGGACGACCGGCTGGACCGCGACTTTATCAACGCGCACACCGAAGGCTTTGCCGAGCTGCGCCACGCCGTGCGCGAATACACCCCAAAAATGGCGGCTGATATTTGCGGCATCAGCGAAGAAGCCCTGCTCACCGCCGCCCGCTGGTTTGGCGAGGCCGGCGCGGCGCTGTCGCTGTGGTGCATGGGCCTGAATCAATCGGCGCATGGCTCTGACAAAAACCTGGCCTTGATCAATCTGCACCTGGCCACCGGCCAGATTGGCCGCCCCGGCGCCGGGCCGTTTTCGCTGACCGGCCAGCCCAACGCCATGGGCGGGCGCGAAGTCGGCGGCCTGGCCACCGCGCTGAGCGGCCACCGCGACCCGGCCAATCCGCAGCACCGCGCCGAAGTGGCCGCCATCTGGGGCGTGGACGCGCTGCCGGCCACGCCGGGCAAAACCGCCATCCCGATGTTTGACGCCATCGCCGCCGGCCAGATCAAGGCGCTGTGGATTGTCTGCACCAACCCGGCGCACTCGATGCCGGACGCCAACAAGGTGCGCGAAGCGCTGGCGGCCTGTGAATTGGTCATCGTGCAGGACGCCTACGCCGACACCGACAGCGTCGCCTACGCCGATGTGCTGCTGCCGGCCGCCGGCTGGGCAGAAAAAGACGGCACGGTGACCAACTCCGAGCGGCGCATCTCGCGCGTGCGCCGCGCCGTGGCCGCGCCAGGCAGCGCCCGCGCCGACTGGGACATCGGCATCGACGCCGCCCGCCGGCTGGCCGCCCGACTGGGGCGCGGCGCGCATTTATTCCCCTACGCCGGCCCGGATGAAGTGTTTGCCGAACATTGCCTGACCACGGTCGGCCGCGACCTGGACATTGGCGGCTTGTCGTATGCCGTGCTGGAAGCCGAAGGCCCGCAGCAATGGCCGCGCCCGGCCGGCGCCAGCCAGGGCGCCGCCCGGCTGTACACCGACCACCACTTTGCCACCGACAACGGCCGCGCCCGCTTTCATGTGGCGCGCCACCACGGCGTGGCCAGCCCGATCAGCGCCCGCTATCCCTTTCATTTGCTGACCGGCCGCCTGCGCGACCAATGGCACGGCATGAGCCGCAGCGGCCGGGTGCCGGCGTTGTTTGCCCACACCCAGGAAGCCGTGCTGAGCATGAACCCCGGCGACATGGCGCGTCGTGGCCTGGCCGATGGCGAGCTGGTGCGGGTGAGCAATAGCCACGGCGATTGGGTGCTGCCGGTGAGCAGCAACGACGCCATGCTGTCGGGCCAATTATTTGTGCCCATGCACTGGTCGTCGGCCTTTGTCGGCAGCGCCGGCAGCAATGCGCTGACCGCCGCCAAGATCGACCGCAAATCGTTTCAGCCCGAGCTCAAGCATGTGGCGGTGCGGGTGGACAAGATTGATCTGGCCTGGCAATGCGCGGCGGTGTCCGCCTGTGGCGACCCGGTGCGCGCGCTGACTGCGCTGCGCCCGCTGCTGGCCGAATGCCGCTTTGCCAGCGCCACCTTGCTGGACGGCGAGCGCCCGGCGGTGCGCGTGCGCTTTGCCCACGAAGCGCTGCCGGCGGCGGATTTTCTGGCCCGGCTGGACGCCGCGCTGGGGCTGGAGGGCGAAGGCCTGGCGCAGGTGTTTGCCGACCCGCGTCGCGGCATCGACAAGCGCGCCATCTGGCAGGACGGCTGCCTGCGCGCGGTGCGGCTGGCCGGCGAATGCTGCGCGCTGGGCTGGCTGGGCGAGCGCATTGTCAGCGGCGGCGAGATGGGCGAGCTGCGCGCCATGGTGTTCGCCCCGCAGGCCAACCCGCCGGGGCTGACCCGCCGCGCGCGCATGGTCTGCCATTGCGCCAAGGTGGACGAAGCGGCGATTTATCAGGCCCTGGCCAGCGGCGCCAGCCCGGACAGCCTGCGCGACACCCTGGGCTGCGGCAGCGGCTGCGGCTCGTGCATGCCGGAAGTGCGGCGGATGGCGGCCTCGGTGACCAAAGCTGCGTAAATTTTGCAAACAGCCTGGCCGGCCCGACGCCGCGCCCTGGGCAGTGTGGAGACGACCATGATGAAAACCCCCGGAAAAATCTGGCTGATTGGCGCCGGCCCTGGCGATGTGGAATTGCTGACGCTGAAGGCCGTGCGCGCGCTGGGTGAGGCGCAGGTGTGGCTGGTGGACGATCTGGTCAACCCGGAAATCGCCCAGTTTGCCCTGCCCGGCACGCGCATCATCGGCGTGGGCAAGCGCGGCGGCTGTCGCTCCACCCCGCAGGGCTTCATCAACCGCTTGATGGCGCGCTATGCCCGGCAGGGCCAGGTGGTGGCGCGCATCAAGGGCGGCGACGCCATGCTGTTTGGCCGTGGCGGCGAAGAAGTGGCCTATTTGCAAGAGCGCGGCCTGAGCGTGGAAGTGGTCAACGGCCTGACCTCCGGCCTGGTGGGCGCCACCCGCGCCGGCATTCCGCTCACCCACCGCGATTACACCCGAGGCGTGACCTTTGTCACCGCCCACGCGCAAGACCATTCCGAGCCGGATTGGGCGGCGCTGGCCGCCACCGGCACGACATTGGTGATTTATATGGGCATGAGCCGCCTGAGCAGCATTCAGGCCGGCCTGCGCGCCGCCGGCCTGCCGGCCGAGATGCCGGCGGCGGTGATCGAGCGCGCCGCCTCGCCCGACGAGCGGGTGCTGGTCACCTCGCTGGGCCTGCTGGCGCGCGAGGCGCAGCTGGGCGGCTACGCCAGCCCGGCGGTGATTGTGGTGGGCGAAGTGGTGGCGCTGGCCACGGTGCGCGAGGCTGAGTTGCGGCGATGCTGGGCGCGCTGCGCCTGATGGCGATGCGGCATTGCAATATGCAAAAACAATTATCTGTGAATGGGTGAATCCGTTTTTGTCTGAATTGCTACAATCTGGTGCATGATTTGCGCCAAATTGTAGCATTCAGGCCGATTTGATTTTTTGTTTATCTGGATTTTTTGAATGACCGGTGTGAAGAATCACCTTGCCAGTAAATCGCCCATGCTGCATTGCATGATTTTTATTTGATCCGATTTGATCTTACGCTTGCTTGAAATAGCCTGTAAGCGCATGTTTTGCCTGTGTTTGTATAAACTGCACACTGGTGTACAATACTTTTCCGCTGAGTCATGTGCACTCAAGCTGGTGAGTAAAAAAATAAGCGCGCCCACGCAACTTCTGCGTTGTTGTTTACGTCCAGCCCAGCTTGCCATGCACCATCATGGATCATTTCGGCCATGGCCTGATTTGCTCCACGAAAACGCCAGCGGATAATATGCGCCAATTCCATAAAAAAATGTCCCAATATCGGTTTATGCCTGGACAGACGCTTTGTATGCTCGTCTGTTTCTGTCCGTCTGGCCCCGATGCCCCTCAGGGAGGCCGCCGAGTCGGCCATGGGCGGGACAGGTCTGCAGCCGTGTGTCTGCAGGTCTCACCAAAAAACCACAGGAGCATGACATCATGGCAATCCCTCAACGCGGCGGATTGGGGCGTTTCAGCCTGAAGACGCTGTTCGTGATCATGATCGGCATGGTCATGACGGCATATCTGGCCTTCGGGCTGTGGACCTGGAAAGTGATGACCCAGGTGGAAGTCAACGGGCCGGAATACCATCGGGTGGTGCTGGGCAAAGATTTGATTGCCGACATCCTGCCGCCGCCGAAATACATCATCGAAACCTATCTGGTGACCTTGCAGCTGGATCGCGCCCAGCCCACCGAGCGCGCGGCGCTGATCGAGCGGCTGAAGGTCCTGAAAAAAGAATACGACGAGCGGCAAACCTACTGGATTGCCACAGAATTCGAGCCAGACCTGAAGCAGGCGATGATCAAGACCACCCACCAGCCAGCCATGCGCTACTACAGCGTGCTGTTCGAGCGCTTCATCCCGGCCCTGCAGGCCGGTGACGACGCCGCGCGCGCCAGCGCGCTGGCCGACATGGACGCCGCCTATCAGCAACATCGCGCGGCGGTGGACGATCTGGTGGCCAAGACCAATGCCTTCAACACCCGGGTGGAAAAAGAAACCGCCGACACCATCGCCGAGGGGCAATGGGGCATGCTGAGCATCTGGCTGCTGGCCTTGCTGGCGGTCAGCGGCTTTACCGTGGCCTTGGCCCGCTATCTGCTGCGCGTACTGGGCGGCGATCCGCGCGTGGCCATGGAAGTCGTCCAGGCCATCGCCAGCAACGATCTGCATCAGCCGGTGAAAGTGCAAATGGGTGACACGCAGTCGCTGCTGGCGGCCATGGCGGCCATGCAAAGCCACCTGAAAAGCGTGATTGGCGAAGTCAACGCCGCCGCGCAAGAGCTCTCGTCCGCCTCGCAGCACCTGACCGACACCTCGCAGCAAGTGTCGCAAAGCTCCAGCGAGCAAAGCGAAGCGGTGATGTCGGTGGCCGCCGCCATGGAAGAAGTCGCCATCGGCATCGCCCACATTTCTGACAACGCCGAAGGTGCGCACCGCCTGGCCAGCGAATCGCACGACCGCTCGGTCAGCGGCATTGAGCTGGCGCAAAGCGCCTCGCTGCAGATGGTTGAGCTGCAAGGCACGGTAGAAGCCTCGTCGAGCAAGATTTCTGCCCTGCAGGCCAATTCCGAGCTGATTCGCAGCGCGGCGGAAACCATCCGCAATATTGCCGACCAGACCAATCTGTTGGCGCTGAACGCCGCCATTGAAGCGGCCCGCGCGGGCGAGGCCGGGCGCGGCTTTGCCGTGGTGGCCGACGAAGTGCGCAAGCTGGCGGAAAACACCGCCCGCGCCACTGGCGAAATTGATCAGGTGATCCAGGCCATTCATGTGGACATGAATCACGCGGTGGAAACCATGGGCGATGGCGTCAACCGGGTGGGCGAAGGCGTCAGCGTCACCCGTGCGCTGGGCGACTCCATGCAGGAGCTGGCCAGCGGCGCCGATGGCGTGGTCAGCACCGTGTCGGAAATCACCATGTCGCTGCGCCAGCAAACCGCCGCGCACGAGCAAGTGGCGGCCAATGTGGAAACCATCGCCCGCATGAGCGAGGCCAATACCGGCGAGGTCAAGCGCATCGCCAGCGCCGCGCAAACCCTGGCACAGCTGGCGCAGCGCCTGCAAGGGGCGATCAGCGTATTCCGGCTGAACTGAGCAAAAACGCGCCTGACGCCGCCAGCGGGCGTGTGCCCCTGGCGGCTTTTTTCTGGCGGCAAATGCCCGGCCCCGGATCATGCCCAGTCGCCAGATTACCTCAGCAACAGACTGATCCATTGTGCGATTCTGGCCCAAGCACACTGACAGGGCACAAAAAAACCCCCACCAGCCAGGCTGATGGGGGTTTTTGGCGCGAGGGGGAGATCAGCCCAGCTTGCTGCCCACCCACCCGGCCACGCTGGCCAGCGCTTCCGGCAGCTTGGCCGGTTCGCTGCCGCCGGCCATGGCCATGTCCGGCTTGCCGCCGCCCTTGCCGCCGACCTGGCCGGCGACAAAGTTGACCAGCTCGCCAGCCTTGACCTTGCCGGTCAGGTCGGCGGTGACGCCAGCGGCCAGCTGCACCTTGCCGTCGGCCCGGCTGGCCAGCACGATGATGGCCGACTTGAGCTTGTCTTTCAGCTTGTCCAGCGTTTCGCGCAGCGCAGCGGCGTCGGCGCCTTCCAGCTCGGCGGCCAACAGCTTGGCGCCGCCGATGTCCTGCGCCTGGGCGGCCAGTTCGTCGCCGGCGCTGGCGGCCAGTTTGGCTTTCAGGCGGGCCAGTTCTTTTTCCAGCGTTTTCACGCCGTCCTGCATGGCGGCGATCTTGCCGGCCACGTCGTCCAGGCTTTGCGCCTTCAGCGTGGCGGACAGCTCGCGCAGCAGGGCGTCTTGCGTCTGGATATGGGCAATGGCGCCTTCGCCGGTCACCGCTTCAATCCGGCGCACGCCAGCGGCCACGCCGCCTTCGCTGACCACTTTGAACAGGCCGATGTCGCCAGTGCGGCCGACGTGGGTGCCGCCGCACAGCTCGATGGACACGTCGCCCATGCTCAGCACGCGCACCACATCGCCGTATTTTTCGCCAAACAGGGCCATGGCGCCGGCTTTCAGCGCGTCGTCCTGGTTCATCAGCTCGGCCTTGACTTCGTGGTTGGCCAGAATCGCCTGGTTGACCAGACGCTCCACCTCGGCCAGTTCGGCCGCGCTCACCGGCTGGCCGTGGGCAAAGTCAAAGCGCGCGCGCTCCGGGTTCACCAGCGAGCCCTTTTGCTGCACATGGCTGCCCAGCACATGGCGCAGCGCGCTGTGCAGCAAGTGGGTGGCCGAGTGGTTGCGCTGGGTGGCGCGACGGGCGTGCAGGTCGATGGTGGCGGTGACGCTGTCGCCCACTTTCAGGCTGCCGCGCGACAGCGCGCCGTGGTGGCCGAACACGCTGGCGGTGATTTTTTGGGTGTCTTTCACGTCAAACAGCGCGTCCAGGCCGCCGGTGGCGACAATTTCGCCCACATCGCCCACCTGGCCGCCGCCTTCGGCGTAAAACGCGGTGTTGTCCAGCACCACCACGCCAGCCTCGCCGGCTTGCAGGCTGTTCACCGGCTGGCCGTCTTTGTACAAGGCCAGCACATGCGCTTGCGTGGTGGCCAGGGTGTAGCCTTCAAAGCGGGTGTCGGCGCCGCTGTATTCCAGCTGGCCGCCCATCTTGAAGCTGGAGGCGGCGCGGCTTTGCGCGCGCTGGGCGTCCATGGCGGCGTCAAAGCCGGCCTGGTCGATGGCGATGTCGCGCTCACGGCAGATGTCGGCGGTGAGGTCGAGCGGGAAGCCATAGGTGTCGTACAGCTGGAAGGCCACCTTGCCGTCCAGGGTTTTTTGCTCGCCGGCCAGCGCGCCTTCCAGGAGCGCCATGCCCTTGTCCAGGGTTTCGGCGAACTTGATTTCTTCCTGCTTGAGCGCGTCTTCGATCTTGGCCTGTTGCTGGCGCAGTTCCGGGTAGGCGTCGCCCATTTCAGCGGCCAGATCAGCCACCAGGGTGTGGAAGAACAAGCCCTTCTGGCCCAGCTTGTAGCCGTGGCGGATGGCGCGGCGGATGATGCGGCGCAGCACATAGCCGCGACCGTCGTTGGACGGCAGCACGCCGTCGGCAATCAGGAAGGAACACGCGCGGATATGGTCGGCGATGACTTTCAGCGACGGCGTTTGCTGGCTGTATTCCACGCCAGTGGCGCGCGCGGCGGCCTTCAGCAGATTGACGAACAGGTCGATTTCGTAATTGGCGTGCACATGTTGCAGCACCGCCGAAATCCGCTCCAGGCCCATGCCGGTGTCCACGCTGGGCTTGGGCAGCGGATGCAGCACACCGTCTTCGGTGCGGTTGAACTGCATGAACACGTTGTTCCAGATTTCAATAAAGCGGTCGCCGTCTTCTTCCGGGCTGCCGGGCGGGCCGCCCCAGATGTGGGCGCCGTGATCGTAAAAGATCTCGGTGCACGGGCCACACGGGCCGGTGTCGCCCATCTGCCAGAAGTTGTCCGAGGCATACGGCGCACCCTTGTTGTCGCCAATGCGCACAATCTTGTCCGCCGGCACGCCGACTTCTTTGTTCCAGATGTCAAACGCCTCGTCATCGCTGGCGTAGACCGTCACCATCAGCTTGTCTTTGGGCAGGCCCAGCCATTGCGGGCTGGTGAGAAACTCCCAGGCGTAGCTGATGGCGTCGCGCTTGAAGTAGTCGCCAAAGCTGAAATTGCCCAGCATCTCAAAGAAGGTATGGTGGCGGGCGGTGTAGCCGACGTTTTCCAGGTCGTTGTGCTTGCCGCCGGCGCGCACGCATTTCTGGCTGGTGGTGGCGCGGGTGTACGGGCGCTTGTCAAAACCCAGGAACACATCCTTGAACTGGTTCATCCCGGCGTTGGTGAACAGCAGCGTCGGGTCTTCCCACGGCACCAGCGAGCTGGAGGCAACAATCTGATGGCCCTTGCTGGCGAAGAAGTCGAGAAACTTCTGGCGGATTTCGGAGGCTTTCATGCGTAATCAGTCTGGATGGCAAGTCAAAAAGGGAAAACGCCGCTCACGGCGGCACATTGAGGGATTTTCCAATGAAAGCGCCTGTCAGCGCAAACACTCATTGGACAGGGGGCGCAAGCGGCCAAGCCGCCCCGCCAAACCAGCGGGGCAACACGCAGTCGTCTGCTGACACCGGAAGAAAAACCCGTTAACATACAGGGTTGATTTGCCAATCAAGCTGTTATCTTTCATTTTGACTGACTGACCACCCCGACCATGACTGACGCCATCCGCATACCCGAACGTTCTGGCGATGCCCTGTTGCTGGGCGGTTCACCAGTGCAACCGCAAGCCGACCTGAACTGGGCCGAGCAGTTTTTTACCCAGCTGGGCCGTGAACTGGGCCAGTTGGAGCAGGATTTCATGCAGCAGTGGAGCACGGCCCAGCAAGCCGGCCTGCCGGGCGGGCAGTTTACCCCCGAGCTGGAAGCCATGTTCAGCCGCATTGCCAACCTGAATACCCTGGGCGGCGACGTGCTGCAACAGCTGCGCCCGAATCTGGCGCTGAGCGAGGCGACAGTCAGCCGCTGGATGAGCGCCCCGGTGGAGATCCCTGCCCTCACCGTGACCGGTGCGGCAGAGCACGATAGCGGCGGCTGGCTGTTCTCCTGCTAAGCGCCGCTCACCAAGCCCCCTGGCGTTGTGGTGTGACCTTGCCGTACGGCCTTGTACTGTCTGCGGTCACACGCTTGGCCAGGGCCGCTTCGCTGGGTTTTGTGAGCGACGCTAAGCCTGCTGGCGCTTCACGCCTGGGCTGGCCTGGCGTTTTATCCGGATGCCGGCTACCTGGCCGGCTTACTCAGGAGCGCGCCATGTCACAAGTCCGTCTTACCCAGGAAACCTGCCTCAAACATTTTGACCGCCTGACCGCGGCCCGTCCGCAAAACTGGTCTGGCTGGCCGGATGAAGCCATTGAAAACCACCGTGAGCGCTTTGGCGCCGGGGTGCTGCCTTCCAATATCAATACGCTGTATATCCTCACCGAACGCGCCTGGGAGCGCGTCCTGGCCGGGGAGTATTTATTCTGCAATCCCATGCCCCAGGTATTGCCCGCCGAGCTGGAGCTGAGCATCGCCGCAGACGACATCGCCCGTGTCATCACCACCCGCAAGGGCGACAGCAGTTACAGCGTGGTGTCCGACAAAACCGGCGCGGCGATCAGCTCGCCCACCTTCACCTGCAAGCTTGATCCGGACCAGCAAAACTACAGCATTGTCCACTTGCAAACGCCCTGAACGTGCGGCTTGCCCCCCGGCTTTTCTCGCCAGTCAAGCCCACTGCATCCAGCCCCAGGCCGCCAGCATGGCGGCCAGTGCGCTGGCAAACATCGGCAGCGTTCGCCACATCAAGGCCCGTCCGCCCAGGCTGGCCACCATGCCAAACTTGAACAGGCTGTTGGTCAGCAAGGCCAGCGCCAGGGTGGCGGCCACTTGGTTGGCGTTCAGGTGGCCGCCGGCAAACTGATTGAACGCCGACAGCGAAATCGGATCGACATCGGTCACCCCGGACACCAGCGCCACGCCATACAAACCGCCCGAGCCAAACTGGTGCATCAGCGCCGCCGCCGCCAGCGTCACCACGGCATACAGGCCGCCAAACACCAGCGCGGTGCGCATTTCCACCGGGTTGTGCGGGGTAAAGCCGTCTTCATCCTGGCCGCCAGCCGAGCCATGCCGCCAGTGCCCCAGCCCGGTGGCCAGCAGCCCACCGGCCAGCGCCGCGCCCAGCACAGGCAACAGCGTGCCCAGCGCCGCCGGGGCCAAGAGCGCGGCCAGAATCGCCAGCCGCACAAAAATCACCAGATTGGCCAGTTGGATCACCGTGGCCGACAAATGCAGCGCCTTGGGGTCGTCGCGCACCTGGCGGGCAAAGCTCATGCTGGTGGCGGTGGACGACACCATGCCGCCCAGCAAACCCAGCACCGGCCCGCCGACTTTCTCGCCCAGCAGGCGCACCGCCACATAGCCGCACAAGCTCACCCCGGAAATCAGCACCACCATCAGCCAGATTTCATAGGGGTTGATCGCCTGGTACGGGCCAAAGGCGCGATTGGGCAAAATCGGCAGGATAATCGCCGACACCGCGCCAAATTGCAGCACGGCCAGAATATCCGGCCGGGTGAGCTTCTGGCTCAGCCCGGACAACTCCGGCTTGAGATACAGCAATAAGGTGGCAATGATGGCCAGCGCCACCGCCAGCTCGGACGGCCCGGCGTACACCAATAAACCCAGCGCATACGCCAGCAGCAACGCCACTTGCGTGGTCGGGTCCGGGCTGTCGTGGCAGGCGCTGGGGTGCCAATACGCGGTCAGCGTCAGTGCGGCAATGCCGGCCAGGCCGGCAATCGGCAGCAAGGGCAGCGCCGCCAGCCCAGCCACATGGCCGCTGAGCGTGCCAAATAAACAGGTCAGCGCAAACGTGCGCACCCCGGCGCGCGGGTCTTGCTTGCGCTCGCGCTCGATACCCAGCAACAGGCCAATGCCCAGACTGGTCAAAAACTGCGGCAGCGCGGCGTAGCCGGTGCCTTGCAACTGAAACACTTCGCCCAGCCAATGCAGCATGTGATGGGTGCTCCGGGGTAAAAATCCATAAGGTGAATCAGAGCGGCTCAGCATACTCAGCGTAGCGGCTCTGGCTAGGCACGCTTCGCTGCGTGTGGCGAGCAACGCTTAAAATACAGAAAAATCAAAGCCTTGAATTCCTGACTTCGCGGGGGCGACGATTTTTTCAGCGCATCCTGATCAGAAATGTCATCAAGGTTGTCAGCGCCCGGCCGCCGCGCGCATGGCGGCGTTCACTGCTTCGGCGCGCTGGCGGTATTCGCGGGCGGCGCGCGCGTCGCCCAGCGCCTGGCTGGCGGCGGCGGCGCCGGCCAGGTCTTGCGCCAGGCCGGCGCTATAGCCTTCGCGCTGGTCGAACTCCAGCGCCGCCAGATAGTGGCTCAGCGCTGCGCGCGGGGCGTTGGCTGGCGTCCATTCGGCCAATAGGCGATGGGCGGCGGCGCGTTCGCTGTCGTCGCGCGCGCCGGCCAGCGCCTGCTCGGCCAGTTGCCGGGCGCTGTCCAGGTCTTGCCGGGCGGCGGCGATGCGCGCGGCGAAGGCATCCAGCGTGGCGGCGCGGGCGCATGGCGCGGCGCAGGCGGCGCGCGCCTGCTTCAGCCAGTCGGCGGCGCGGGCTGCTTGTTGTTCGCGCAGCGCCAGGCTGATGTGCCGCTCGGCCAGCGCGCGTTGTTGCTCGGGCGTCAGCTGCCAGTCGGCCAGCCGCGCCAGCGCGGCGCGCACGCCGGCCAAGTCGTTTTGCCGCAGCGCCAGCGTGGCCAGCTGCAATTCGCAGTCGATCACCCGCTCGCGCGCGTCCAGCCGTTGATAGTGCTGGCGGGCTTGTTCGGTGAGCTGGCGCGCCGAGCTCAGCTCGCCGCGCGCCAGCGCCGCGCGCGCCTGGCGGTTGGCCAGCTCGCCCTGCCGAAAGGCGTCGTGCTGGGCCAGCGGGTGCGATGGCCCGCCAGCGCAGGCGGCCAGCCAGAGCGCCAGCAGCGCGGCGGCGGCCAGATGGGGCCGACGGGGGTTAATCCTGAGCGCCATGGATGTCTCCGGTGTCGGGCGCGATGGGCGCGCTCAGTTGTTTCAGCGGCCAGTGCTGGCGCAGGCCGTCCAGGGTGTCGTTGCTTTGCTGGATCAGCAAGCGGCTGTCGCGAATCAGGCCGGGCAGTTGCGTGGCGCTGGCCTGCATGGCGTCGTTCAGGCTTTGGCTGGCTGCCTGGGTGGCCTGGGTGGTGGCGTTCAGCTGGCGCATCACCGCGGGTAAGTCGCGGTTGATGGCGGTCAGCGTCTGGCGGGCGTCGCGGTCGATCAGCGTGTCGGTGTGGCTGAGCAGGCTGTTGAGCTGGCTGTGCGTGTCGTTCAGCTTGCCGGTGCTTGCCGCCAGATGGCGCAGGCTTTGCTGAAACGGCCCTTGCGGGTGGTTCAGCCCGGCCAGCAGGGTGTGCAGCTCGGCAATCACCGGGTCTACCTGGTCTTTGACTTGCTGGGCGATCACTTCCATATCGGTGCCCGGCATCAGCGCCAGATAGGCGTTTTTGCCCAGCGCTGGCGCGCTGGTGTCGCTGGTTTCAATGCTGATAAAGCTGTTGCCAATCAGCCCTTCTTTGCTCAGCCGGGCCAGCGAGGTCTGGCGGATGAATTTCAGGTAGCGGTTTTCAATGCGCGCCACCACGTCCACATGGGCGTCGTCTTTCAGGGTGATGCTCTGGACGGCGCCGATCTTGAAGGCGCGAAACTTCACCGGCATGCCGGGTTTCAGGTCGCTGCCCGAGGCGGCGTACAGGCGGATGGGCGTGCTGGGCTCAAACCAGCCTTGCAGCCACAGCCGCGCGGCCAGCAGCGCAGCCAGGCCAAGCACGGCCAGCGCAATAAACCACCACAGCCGGCGCGCGCGCGCCGGGCGGGGAAGCGTGGTCATGGTGGGGGTTCCTTCCATTCAGCGCCCGGTTGCGCAGGGCGGGCCGGGCGGGTGAGCCATACCGCCAGCCGGCCCGGCAGGGCCTGGGCCAGCAGCGCCTGGCCGCGCGCGGCCAGGTCGGGGTGGGCGTCAGCAAAAAAATCGCTGTCGATCAGCCAGGCGGCGGCCGGGGTGAGCGCCGCGCGCAGCAGCAGCACCCGGCGACGGTCGTCGGCGCTGAGTTGTTCGGTGGGGGTGGCCAATAGCGTGTGCCAGGCGGCGGCGTCCAGCGCCAGCGCCGGCAGCAGCAGGGCCAGCGCGGCGTCCAGCTCGGCCCAGGGCATGCCGTGGTAGCTGGCGGCCAGGGTGAGGTTGTCGGCCACGCTCAGCGTGCTGAGCAAGCCGCCTTGCGCCGGCAGCGCCAGCGTCACCTGGCCGGCGGCCAGCAGGGCGGCGCTGATGGCCGTTTGATTGGCCGGGCTCCAGGCGCATTGCGTCAGCTGGCCGGCGCGCAGCGCCAGCGCGCCGCCATCCGGCAGGGTGAGGGTCAGCGCGCTCATGCCGGGCTCCACAGCGCCGGCAGCAGGGCAAACAGCGCGTCGGCAGCCACAATCGCCAGCAGGCCAAACAACACCGCGCGCGCCGACGCCTGCGACACCGCTGGCCAGTCGCCTTCGGCCGCCAAGCCGGCCAGACAGCTGCTGGCGGCGGTCAGCGCGCCAAACAGCAGGCTTTTGCTCAGGCACAGCAGCGCCATGGCCGGGGTCAGCGGCTCCAGCATGCTGTAAAACGTGGCCTGGTCTGGCGCGTCCAGCGCGTACAGCACCGCCGCGCCCTGGGCAATCAGCAGCAGATACAAGGTCAGCAACGCGCTGGCCAGCGGGATGGCCAAGAGGCGCGGCAGCAGCACAAAGGCCAGTGGGTCCACTTGCATGGCTGCAAGCGTGCGCCACTCGCCATGCACGCGCAGCGCCGCCACCTCGGCGGCAATCCCCGAGCTGGAGCGGGTAAGCAAAAACAGCGCGGTCAACAGCGGGGCCAGCTCGGACAGCAATAATTGCAGCAAGGTGCGCAGGGTGAAGTCCACATTGGCGCCGTACACATGGTGCATTTGCTGCACCGCCGCCAAGCCCAGCGCGGCGCCCAGGCAGGCAATGCCGGGCAGCGCGCGCAAGCCGCACTGCTGCAACTGGCGTCCTAGCGCCGCCTGCACGGGCGCGCGGCGCAAGGCTGGCAGCCGGCCGAGCGCATGGCATAATTGGACAAGCAGATTGATGACAGATGGCATGAATATTGACAGCGGACGGGTTTCGCTATTCTATGAGGGATGGAAAGCCGCGGGCAACCGCCGCATCTCCCTGCCCCTAACCCAGGAGTCGCCATGAGCCTTACCCTGCCAGCCCAGCTGAGCTTGCCAGCCACCAGCGGGCACACTTTCAGCTTATCCGACAGCGCCAAGCCGCTGGTGCTGTATTTTTACCCCAAGGACAACACCCCCGGCTGCACCACCGAGAGCATGGATTTTCGGGATGCTTACGCCGATTTTGTCGCCGCCGGCTGCCAGGTGTGGGGCCTGTCGCGCGACTCGATCAAGTCGCACGAAAACTTCAAGGCCAAATTATCCCTGCCGTTTGATCTGATCAGCGACCCGGACGAAATCGCCTGCGCAGCGTTCGGGGTGATGAAGCTGAAAAACATGTACGGCAAACAGGTGCGCGGCATCGAGCGCAGCACCTTTGTGCTGGGCGAAGGCGGCAGCGTGCTGCGCGAGTGGCGCGGCGTAAAAGTGCCCAGCCATGTGGCCGAGGTGCTGGCCTTTGTCAACACGCTGTAGCGCGCGCCGCGCATGCTGTGCTGGCCGCCGGGCGCGCGTCGCCTGGCCGCTTTTCGACTGATATTGCGCCAACAGGAAAGCCCACTCTCATGCCAGCCAAGAAAAAAACCGCCCTCTCCCGGATCAAACTGTTTGTGCTGGACACCAATGTGCTGATGCACGACCCTTCCTGCCTGTTCCGCTTTGCCGAACACGATGTGTTCTTGCCGATGATCACCCTGGAAGAACTCGACGGCCACAAAAAAGGCATGTCGGAAGTGGCGCGCAACGCCCGTCAGGCCAGCCGTTTTCTGGATGAACTGGTGCGCGACGCCGACGACATCGACGCCGGCATCAGCCTGAAAGCCGCCAGCCACAAGGCCGCCACCGGCCGGCTGTTGCTGCAAACCCGCGCGCTGGATGGCCAATTGCCGGCCGGCTTGCCGGTGGGCAAGGCGGACAACCAGATTCTGGGCATTGTCATGGCCTTGCACCTGGCCCAGCCCGAGCGCCAGGTGATTTTGGTGTCCAAAGACATCAATATGCGCATCAAGGCCGCCGCGCTGGGCCTGGCGGCAGAAGACTATTTCAATGATCAAGTGCTGGAAGACACCGATCTGCTGTACAGCGGCGCGCGCGAGATCGACCAAGGCTTCTGGGAAAAAAACGGCAAAAACCTCAAATCCTGGCAAGAAGGCGGCAAAAGCTATTACCGCATGAGCGGCCCCGGCTGCGCCAACCTCTTGCTGAACGAAATCCTCTGGCAAGGCGGCGAAGCGCCGTTTGCCGCCCGCGTGCTGGCGCGCGAAGGCAAAACCATCACGCTGGAAACCCTCAGCGACTACAGCCACAGCAAGCACAGCGTATGGGGCGTGACCGCGCGCAACCGCGAGCAAAACTTTGCCCTTAACCTGCTGATGAACCCGGAGATTGATTTTGTCACCCTGCTGGGCCAGGCCGGCACCGGCAAAACCCTGCTCACCCTGGCCGCCGGCCTGGCGCTGACGCTGGAAGAAAAACGCTACAGCGAAATCATCATGACCCGCGTCACCGTGCCGGTGGGCGAGGACATCGGCTTTTTACCCGGCACCGAAGAAGAAAAAATGGCCCCCTGGATGGGCGCGCTGGACGACAACCTGGACGTGCTCAATAAATCCGACGACGACGGCGGCGACTGGGGCCGCGCCGCCACCCGCGACCTGATCCGCAGCCGCATCAAGGTCAAATCACTGAACTTCATGCGCGGCCGCACTTTTTTGAACAAATTCCTCATCATCGACGAAGCTCAGAACCTGACCCCCAAACAAATGAAAACCCTGATCACCCGCGCCGGCCCCGGCACAAAAGTGGTGTGCCTGGGCAATATCGCCCAAATCGACACCCCCTACCTCACCGAAGGCAGCTCCGGCCTCACCTACGTGGTGGACCGCATGAAAAACTGGGCCCACGCCGGCCACATCACCCTGCAACGCGGCGAACGTTCGCGGCTGGCAGACTTTGCCGCCGAGGTGCTGTAATGGTGCCCGGACTGGAATGCCAATCACACGCCGCCCACGGCGCCCCGCTGGATGCCCCGCCGCTGTTGTTTGTGCACGGCGCCTACTGCGCCGCCTGGGTGTGGGAAGAATACTTTTTGCCCTGGTTTGCCCAACGCGGCTGGAACGCCACCGCCATCAGCCTGGAAGGCCATGGCGACAGCCGCGGCCACGCCTGGCTGGCGGCGCTGGGCATTGATGACTTTGCCCGCAATGTCCACGCCGTGGTGAAAACCATGCCGCGCCCGCCCGTGCTGATCGGCCACTCGATGGGCGGTTTTGTGGTGCAGCGCTATCTGGAAATGCATCGCCAGCACCCGCCGGCCGGCGTGGCGCTGATGGCCTCGGTGCCGCCCTTTGGCATCAACGCCTCGGCCTGGCGCATGCTCACCACCGCCCCCGACCTGCTGGCGGCGCTCAACCTGTTTCAGGCCAACGAGCACTACCACCCCGACATCGACCAAGCCCAGCGCCTGCTGTTCTCGGCCGACGTAGACCGCGAACGCCTGCGCGACTGGGTGCGCCGCTTTCAGCCGGAATCCATGCGGGCGATTTTTGACCTGTCGATGATCAGCCTGTTTCCGGTCAGCCACCTGCCCGCCGTCCCCGCCCTGGTGCTGGGCGCCGCCAACGACCAACTGATTGCCCCGCACGAAGTGGTGGCCACCGCCTGCCGCCTGGGCGTCACCGCCGAAATCCTGCCGGACATGGCCCACCTGATGATGCTGGACACCCATTGGGAAGAAGCCGCCAAGCGGCTGGA
>ERZ650307.67-NODE-67-length-45492-cov-9.012721_pt1 | contig 45492 bp, 35 predicted proteins | sample MGYA00376243_ERZ650307 | MGnify/ENA primary metagenome ERZ650307 (study PRJEB26733, sample SAMN07839242) | wastewater metagenome | biome: urban; feature: artificial channel; material: waste water | place: USA: North Carolina | collected 2016-03-31 ... | reverse complement strand
TACGAGATAAACATCGGTGACTGGAGTTCAGACGTGTGCTCTTCCGATCTGCTGGTGATCGGGAAATCGCCCTCTGATTGGTTGCCAGGAGCTTACGCACAATTTCTGAGACTGGCAGGTGATGACCTGACAGCACCAGTGCTGGATGAAGAGCCCATTCATGGTACGGTGGTTGATCAGATTCGGCGGCTAGAAGAAAAGCTTGCTGCGCACAACCTGCGCGGTGTGCGCTTCAGCGACATTGCCACAGAAGACCGTCGAGAAACCTATCCATTGGATGCCTTGCGCCAGCTGGTACGTAATGCCTTTATGCACCGAAGCTACGAGGCAACCAATACGCCAGTGCGGGTTTACTGGTTCAATGATCGGATCGAAATCCATAATCCAGGCGGCCCATTCGGCTGTGTAACACCAGAGAATTTTGGGCAACCGGGCATCACTGACTATCGCAACCCCAATCTGGCCGAGGCACTGCGTGCTCTGGGCTATGTACAACGTTTTGGTGCCGGTATTGCCATTGCACGCAAAGCATTGGGTCAGCGACTACGCTTTGAGGTACAGCCCGGCGTGGTGGCGGCAATCATTCAGGGAGACGAGGCATGACAGCACATATTGCGTTTTTCAACAATAAAGGAGGGGTAGGCAAGACCTCGCTGGTTTATCACTGCGCCTTTATGTTTGCTGAGCAGGGATTGCATGTACTGGCGGTGGATATTGATCCACAATCCAACCTAACCACTATGGCACTGGACGAGTCGCGGCTTGAGGAATTGTGGTCGGATGACAAGCATCCACTCACGTTATATGGTGCGTTAGCCCCCTTATTTGATGGCACGGGTGATGTAAACCCTGCGCATATTGAGCCGCTAAGCAATCGTCTGGGGTTGCTGGTGGGCGATTTGGCACTGTCTCGTATCGAAGATGATCTCTCTACCGAATGGCCACGTTGCCTTGCAGGAGGTGAGCGTGCGTTTCGCGTTACTACTGCATTTTGGCGAGTCATCGACGAAGCAGCAAAGCGACATCAAGCCGATGTGGTGCTCCTAGATGTTGGTCCGAATTTAGGTGCGATCAATCGCTCTGCACTGGTGGCATCTAGTCATGTGGTGATGCCCGTGGCACCAGATTTGTTTTCGCTACAGGGTTTAAAAAACTTGGGGCCGACTTTGCGTACATGGCGCGACACATGGGCAATGGCACGCAGCAAAGCACCTATCCCCCTTGGTGCGATGCCACAAGGTGAGATGTGTCCGGTGGGCTATGTTTTGATGCAACATGCGGAGCGTCTGGGACGTCCAACCAAGGCTTACGCCAAATGGCAAACACGCCTCCCAGTGGCCTACCGCAAAAGCGTTCTGGGAGATCAAAGCAGCTCTTCTCATAATGACGAAGATCAAGTTCATCGTATCAAGCATTACCGCAGCCTGATGCCAATGGCGATGGAGGCTCGCAAGCCAATGTTTAGCCTGACCAATGCGGATGGTGCTATTGGTGCACATCAATCTAATGTGCAGCAATGCCACGATGATTTTTTAGCCTTGATAACAGCGATTGCTGCTCGCACAGGAACAAAGGAGGCTACCTGATGCGACAAATCATTTATTCCGTCTGGCAACGGCGCGGCACCAGTTGGATATGGGATGCTGAAGCATTGGCACAGGTTGGTGTGGCTTCAGAAGTGTGGAGCCTGCGGCAATTCCTAATCTCCGTTGGAAACTGGCCAGAAGACTTGCCCAGCAACAATAGCGCGACCTTGGTTGTGGCGGGTCTCGATGGTTGCCTTGATTTACTCTCCCCCAGCGATGCTGAAAACTGGCTTGGCTCAGTCGTTAAGGAAGCCGTGCTGTCGTTTCAGGATTCCTACAGCGGCGAGGCATCGCTGATATTCTGGCTACCGAGCGGCGAAAAGCGGCTCACGGTCAATTCGGCTACGGATGCCATCAGCTGGTGCTGTGCAGCCCCTTACTCCGACCAGCGGTTGGATTTTGGTCGATTGCTCTGGGGCGAGGCACACGAGTATCCACAGGAAATTTTATTGCGCGATGGAGCTAAGTCGGCTGGGCTTTTCCATCTGCGAATTACGTAGGAGAGACCTGTGCGAACGTTACGTAATGTCAAGATTAAAGGCTTTAAATCAATAGCCGATGCAGAAATTGAACTAAACGAATTGAATGTTGTTATCGGGTCTAACGGCTCGGGTAAATCTAATCTTATCGGGGCTTTCCCCCTGTTAGAGCGCGTTTTATCCAAGAATCTGCAACTTTACATTGCCAGCGAGCCTGATCGTTTTCTGCACCATGGTAGGAAAACCACGCCTGCGTTGTCGCTCGACTTTGCCTTCGACCAAAATTCGTATGGTTTTACACTCAAATCCGCACAGGACTCGCTAATTTTTGAGAGCGAACGAGTGCAGTACAGCGGCTACTGGAGCTATGGCGAACCTATCGCCGTGGGTCATAAAGAGAGCAAGCTGGAAGAGGCTGCTGAGTCGTACCACAACAAGATTCCGCAGTATGTATTTCCGAAGGTGCGGAAACTTGTCGTCTACCATTTTCACGACACGTCCGACTCATCGCCAGCCAAGCAAACCTGCGACGTAGAGGATAACCGCTCGTTCCGTTCCGATGCAGCGAACTTGCCTGCCTATTTGTACCTGCTTCAGCAGAAGCATCCGGTACAGTTCCGGCATATCGAGGAACATATCAGGCTGGTAGCACCCTTCTTCGATAGCTTCGTCTTGGCACCGTCAAACCTGAACGAGAAAAAGATCAAACTGGAATGGCGACAAAAGGGGTCAGATGCTTACTTCGATGCGTATTCGTTGTCAGATGGCACCCTGCGCTTTATTTGTCTCGCAACCTTGCTGCTTCAACCTTCGCCTCCGGTGCTGATTTTGCTAGACGAGCCGGAGCTTGGTTTGCATCCATTTGCCATTCGCATATTATCCGAAATGCTGGAGTCGGCATCCAAGCGCGTGCAGGTCGTGTTAGCAACACAGTCGGTGACCCTGCTCAATAACTTTACCCCCAAGGACGTGATCGTAGCTGAGAACGACGACCTGAAGACCACTTTTCAGCGGTTGGATGAAGAAAAGCTAAAGCATTGGCTGGACGAGTTCAGCATCGGTGAGCTTTGGGAGAAAAACATTCTCGGAGGCAGCCCATGACTCGGCTGATAATTTTGGTAGAAGGGCAGTCCGAGGAGATTTTCGTCAAGCAAACACTCACGCCTTTTTTGGCAGAGCGCGGGGTGCATGTTTTGCCGCCTATCGTACTTTGGACAAAGCGAATTCCGAGCGGTGGCGGATTTCGTGGGGGCGTGTCGAACTGGAGTCAGATTCGTAGAAGCCTACTACCCTTGACCCACGACACGAATGCTTGGATAACGACGTTACTCGATTTCTACGGCCTACCCGATGACTTCCCTGGATACCAAGAGGCCTTGGGGGCGGGTGATCGCCGTCAGCAAGTTATTGCCCTTCAAGAGCGATTCGCTTCAGAAATCGGGCATCCGCGCCTGATTCCATTTTTTGCATTGCACGAATTCGAAGCGTGGCTATTCACTGCGCCGGATGTGGTGGCCGAACACTTCGGTAAGACTGCACTGGCAGCAAAAATACGGAGCGCGGTGGAGTATGCTGGTGATCCAGAACTGATCAACCATGGCGAGGATACGCACCCGAAAGCTCGTTTGCTCAACATGCAAACGGGTTATAAGGAAACTTCGGATGGCCCAACCCTGATGGAGAAAATTGGTGTCTCGGCAATTCGAGATGCCTGCTCTCATTTTGCTTGCTGGTTGGATCGTCTGGAAGCCTTGGGGCACAAGCCACGTCATGACTGACACGTCTGTAATGGTTCTCTCTCTAGGCGAGCGCATCACTCACGCCGAATTTGGTCAGGGTGTCGTTCTCGACGGAGCCCATGAAGGTTATCTTCGCGCATTCTTCGGTGTCGGCGAACGTAGGGTGCCACTGACCTCAATTCGTCGCGAGTTATCGCGTACTGAACGCCTCCTACGCGCCGTCACTACCGGTGCAGATCGTGGTCGTGCTGTATGGCTTGCCTACGAGGCTCATGCACTCCCCGTAATGGAAAGTGCCTCTGCGCTCACGTCAGCCAAGATAGACCTGCTGCCGCATCAGGTGGTGTTGACACACCGCATCGCAACCGCATCCCCCCGCCGTTTCTTAATCGCCGATGAGGTCGGCTTGGGTAAGACCATCGAAACCGCGCTTATCCTGCGTGAGTTGGCAAGTCGCGGTGAGTTGAAACGGGCCTTGATGGTGGTTCCGGCTGGTCTGGTCAATAACTGGCACCGAGAGCTGAACGAGGTTTTTAATCTCGACTTTGAAGTGTTTGGCTCCGAGGGAGACATCACCGACCGCAAGACCAACGCCTTTGCCAAGCATGATCGATTGATTGCCAGCATTGATACACTCAAGCGTCCAGCTCGTATCAAGCGTTTGCTGGATGCGCCCCAATGGGATTTGGTGGTATTCGATGAAGCTCATCACCTGACAGCCTACCGTACCGGTAGCAAAATCAGAAAAACCGAGAACTATAAGCTGTCTGAGGCATTGAAGGATCATTCGCGTGACCTGTTGCTGCTTTCGGCCACCCCACACCAAGGCAACCATTTCCAGTTCTGGATGTTGGTGCAGCTATTGAATCCGACACTATTCAGTAGTCCCGAGCAGATGCTAGAGCACCGCCATCGCCTGAATGCGGTGATGTTCCGGCGCACCAAAGCCGATGCCTGTCAACCAGACGGTACGCCGCTGTTTGCACGTCGTTGGGTGCATACCGAATCGTTTGTAATGAATGACGAAGAGCGGTGCTTCTACGAAAAGCTGCGCGAGTACCTAGAAGACGGCTTCAACCTCGCACGTCGACAAGGTGGCAAAGGTCGTGCTCTTGGCTTCTTGATGGCGATTTTTCAGAAAATTGCGGCATCGAGCTTTGCTGCGGTACGCCGGACGCTCAAGCGGCGACTGTTGATGCTGACCTTGCATGAAGCTTTCCTGCGCGACAAAGAACTCGATATTGAGAACCGTGAGCGGCTGACCGACGAAGCACGCGAGCTAATTCACCAAGAGTTTGGCATTGCCAGCGACAGCATCGGTCGCAGTGAGGTCGAACGCGTGCTAGCCGAACTCAAATACCGACTGGTCAAGAAACTTGACGAAGAGGCGCTTGAAATGGCTTCGGATCCCCATGCCAGCGAGTATTCAGCCAGCCATGCCGAGGAAGCCGCATCTGCCGTAGTTAACTTGCACTTGCCCGAAGAGCGGATGCGCATCAGCGAGCTGCTAGCCGTGTTTCCGCAGCAATGCGAAACAAAAGCCAAAAAATTGCTCGATGGGTTGGCAACGCTATGGCGCCAAAACCCGAATGAAAAAATTGTGGTTTTCGCCACCTACCTCGGCACAGTGGATTTAATCGCTCGCGAAATTGAACAGACTTTTCCAGGTCAAGGTGTTGCGGTGTTACGCGGTGGCGATCATGGTGCCAAGCTTGCTGCCGAGCGCCGTTTCAGGCTAAAGGACGGCTCGCGCGTGCTGGTCTGCACTGCTGCTGGGCGTGAAGGCATCAATCTTCAGTTTGCCCGCATCCTGTTTAATTTCGACCTGCCGTGGAACCCGATGGACATTGAGCAACGCATCGGGCGCATCCATCGATATGGGCAAAACCATACGGCACAGGTCTATAACCTCGTACTGTCCGACACTATCGAGGGGCGTATCTTCTTGCTGCTTGACGAAAAGCTGGCCGAGATTGCGCGAACGGTCGGAAAAGTCGATGAGCAGGGTAATGTTGCCGAAGACCTTCGCGCCCAGATATTGGGGCAGCTATCCGAGCGGCTTAACTATGACCGCCTGTACCAAGAGGCATTATCCGACCCCGAACTAAAACGAACGAAGGTTGAACTTGAGGCAGCACTTTCAAATTCTCGTGAGGCGCGGGAAGTTGTGTTCGACCTGTTTCAAGACCTCGAAGGCTTTAGCCTCGACAACTACAAACCATTTTCCGATGTGTCATCGAGTCTGGATCGGCTGGTGCGATTCATTTCAGCGGCCATGGCAGAGCAGCAACAGCGCATAGTCAAGGTTGATGAGGAAACCTACGATCTGGTGACCGCTGATGATGCGCGCTGCACGCGATTTACCTTAAATCGCGATACCGCCACGAGTCGGGATGACGTTGATTTGCTGGGTCTTGATCACCCATTGGTAGAAGAGGCGTTGGGGCGTTGGCGCGGTGCTCCGCCTGAGTCACTGGGCATCGCAGTTCAGGGTGATATGGATGCAACAGTATTGCTTTCGCTCTGGCTGGTCGAAACCTCTAGCAGCAATCGTGAGGGCCGAATCATCGTGCAGCCGATAGCGGTAAAGGCGGATGGTACGCGGGTGCCTGTGGTCGAGCGGCAATGCGAGCATTATCTGCAAGCACCGACGATTGTCCCAATATTGTCGCCAGCGCAACGAATCGACATCTTTTCGAAAGTCGTAGAGCCGACCCTTCAGCGCGAACTGAAGCACAAGGGTGCCGTGAACGGCGATGGCAGTTACTCCGCTGAGTTGATCGGGTATGTGGAAGTTGTAGGATTGGCCACAATTTGAAGTGGCGAATTCAACCAAAATGGCATCACAGCAAAAACGCCCCGCCTTCTCGTCAGAGGGGCGGGGCGTTTTTGTGCGGTATCGCAAGCGATTAAGGCTTGGCGGTAGCCATCAGCCAATCACGCGCAGCCACCGGCGAGTCAAAATAGCGGGTTTCGACATGGGTCAGCAAACCGGCGATATGCGCGGCCAAGCTAATCCAGCTATCAGGCGCAACAATTGCCAAATGACCGAATTCTTTGGCATGGGCGCGGACAAACCGCAGCTCTTCCAAGGCCATGTCGAGGGTGAAGTCAATCAGCTCGCTGAGGTCGAACAACACATGGGCAACGCCTTCATCGGCGGCACGTTGCAGCACAGCGGCTTCGTAGGCTTTGAAATCATCTAGGGTAAATTCGCCAAACAGGGCAACGTCTAGGCCGTACTTTCGGTTTTGAATCGAAATCATGATGCTTCTCCAGAAGGGGGATGCAAGTGCAAAAAGGGTGGGGGGCGGGTGGTGCCTTCGCCTGACGGGGTTAATTATCAAGCAAACCGCCCCAATAGGCGATGACTAGCGGGGGCGGGGGTTAGCTGATTCTCATGCCCGCTGCAGCACCTTGGTCAGCATCGAGCAAAAACAGCCCCGAATCATCGCTGACCCCACTGGCACACAAAATCATGCCCTGCGACACGCCAAAACGCATTTTGCGCGGGGCGAGGTTGGCGACGACCACCACTTTGCGCCCAATCAGGGCAGCAGGGTCGGCGTAGGCGGCGCGGATGCCGGAGAAAATCGTGCGGGTTTCGCTGCCCAAATCGACGGTGAAATGCAGCAGTTTGTCCGAGCCTTCAATCAATTTGCAGTCCAGCACGGTGGCGATACGCAAATCGAGCTTGGCAAAATCATCAATGGTAATGGGGTCGGCAAACGGGGCGGTGCTCGGGGCGGCGGTGTCGGTCACGGCTTCGATACTTTCTTTGTTGGCTTCAATCAGGGCTTCGATTTGCTTGGGGTCGATGCGGGTCATCAGGTGCTGATAAGGCTGAATGGTGTGATTCAGCAACAGGCTGTCTGCCGCTTGCCATGTCAGCGGGGCAATGCCCAAAAAGCCCTCTACGTCTGCCGCCAGCTTAGGCAGCACCGGCTTCAGATAGGTCATCAGCAGGCGGAAGGCGTTAATCAGCACGGTGCAGACTTCGTGCAGACGGGCTTCTTGCCCTTCTTGCTTGGCGAGTTCCCACGGCTTGTTGGCATCGACATAGGCATTGACACGGTCGGCCAGCACCATGACTTCACGCAGGGCTTTGGCGTATTCCCGCGCTTCGAAAGCCTCGGCAAGGGGGAGGGCGGCGGCTTGCATGTCGGTCAAAACGCTATTTTCGGGCAGGGTTGCGGCCAGCTTGCCGTCAAACCGCTTGGTGATAAAACCGGCGGCGCGGCTGGCAATGTTGATGAACTTGCCAACCAAGTCGCTGTTGACCCGTGCCACAAAATCATCCAGCGACAGGTCAATATCTTCAATCTTGCTAGAGAGCTTGGCCGCGATGTAGTAGCGCATCCATTCGGGGTTCAGCCCGCAATCCAAATAGCTTTGGGCGGTGATAAACGTACCGCGCGACTTGGACATTTTTTGGCCATCGACGGTTAAAAAGCCGTGGGCAAACACACCGGTGGGGGCGCGATACCCAGCAAAGGCAAGGGTGGCCGGCCAAAACAGGGCGTGGAAATACAGAATATCTTTGCCGATAAAGTGGTACAGCTCGGCTTGGCTGTCTTGGCCAAAATAGGCATCAAAGTCTAGCCCTGTGCGGTCGCATAGGTTTTTAAAGGCGGCCATGTAGCCAATCGGCGCGTCCAGCCAAACGTAAAAATACTTGCCTGGAGCATCGGGAATCTCAAAGCCGAAATAAGGCGCATCGCGGGAAATATCCCAATCTTGCAGCCCGCCCTCAATCCACTCGTTCATTTTGTTTAGCGACTCGGTCTGCAAATGGGCTTGGTTGCGGCCATCTTTGAGCACGCTGTGGCCGCGTGTCCAGTCGCGCAAAAAGGCTTCGCATTCGCCCAAGCGGAAAAAATAGTGCTCGGATTCACGCAGCACAGGGGTCGCGCCGGAAACAGCGGAGTAGGGGTTTTTAAGCTCGGTGGGGCTGTAGGTCGCGCCGCACACCTCGCATGAATCACCGTATTGGTCTTTGGCCGCGCACTTGGGGCATTCGCCTTTCACAAAGCGGTCGGGCAAAAACATGTTTTTTTCGGGGTCGTAGAGCTGTTCGATGGTGCGGTTGGCGATTTTGCCGTTGGCTTTCAGCTTGCGGTAGATGTCGTAAGCGTAATGGCGGTTTTCTTCGCTGTTGGTGGTGTAGTAATTGTCGTAGCCGATTAAAAAGCCGGTGAAATCGCGCAGATGTTCGCCGTGCACACGGTCAATCAGGGCTTCGGGGGTGATGCCTTCTTTTTCGGCGCGGAGCATGATGGGGGTGCCGTGGGTGTCATCGGCGCAAACGTAGTGGCAATCGTGCCCCCGCATTTTTTGAAAGCGCACCCAAATATCGGTTTGGATGTGTTCAACCATGTGGCCAAGGTGAATGGCCCCGTTGGCGTAAGGCAAGGCACTGGTCACGAGAATCTGGCGTTTTTGGGCAGTCATTGCGCGTTCAAACCTTGTAAAAAGCAGTAAAGCGGCTATTGTAGCAAGTTACTTCGACCCGCCCAACGGAACACCATGAGCCTGCTAAAAACCCTCTTTGGCGGTAAATCTGCCGCCTTCCGCCCCGAAGACATCATCGCCCACCTTGCCACTTGCCTAGACCCCCACAGTGGACACAGTTTTGTCAGCGACAAAGCGATCAAAAACATCAAAGTGACGGGGGATGCCGTCAGCCTCGACCTCGTGCTGGGCTACCCTGCCCAGTCGCAGCACGCCGCACTCAAAGCCCAAGTCGAAGCCCATTTGCTCACCCTCGAAGGCGTGAGCCGTGCCGAGGTGACAGCGTCTAGCCAGATTACTGCCCATGCCGTGCAGCGCGGCGTGCCTTTGTTGGCGGGGGTTAAAAACATCATTGCCATCGCCTCGGGTAAAGGCGGGGTGGGCAAATCGACCACCACGGTGAATTTGGCTTTGGCTTTGGCCGCCGAAGGGGCACGGGTCGGGATTTTAGATGCGGATATTTATGGCCCGTCTTTGCCGCTGTTAATGGGGGCACAGGGGATGCGACCCGATTCGCCAGAAGGCAAATCGCTGGTGCCGGTGACACGGCTGGGCGTGCAAACCATGTCGATGGGCTATCTGGTCGAGGAGGATCAAGCGATGGTGTGGCGCGGCCCGATGGTCACCCAAGCCTTGATGCAGCTCCTCAACGATACCCGCTGGGACGCGCTGGACTATTTGCTGATTGATATGCCGCCAGGGACGGGCGATGTGCAGCTCACCTTGTCGCAAAAAATTCCTGTGACGGGGGCGGTAATTGTCACCACGCCGCAAGACATCGCCCTGCTCGATGCGAAAAAAGGGTTGAAGATGTTTGAGAAAGTCGGCGTGCCGGTGCTGGGGCTGGTCGAAAACATGAGCACGCATATTTGCTCCCAGTGCGGTCATGCCGAAGCTATTTTTGGCGAGGGCGGCGCGGCAAAAATGGCGGCGCAGTATGGCTTGGAAGTGCTGGGACAACTGCCCCTTGATTTGGCCATTCGCCAAGATGCCGACCACGGCTTGCCGACCGTCGCCGCCACACCAGACGGCGAGGTTGCCGCTATTTACAAGGCCATCGCCCGCCGCGTGGCGGTGCGCGTGGCCGAAAAAGCACGGGATTTTTCGGCTAAGCTGCCCAAAATCGTAATTCAGCAGAACTAGTGTTGCGCATCAGCCCAAGGCTGGGCGGCTATTCCCCTCCGTCGTCGGAGGGGAATAAAAGTCAACCCCAGCGGCGGGGTTTCAGCCCGACCAAGTCGCTGTGTTTAATAAAGAATTTAAACAGGTTCTTAGAAGCTGTTTACGATCTGCGATATTCGGGTGATCCTGCGTTGAAATTCGCAAAAGACTGCGTATAGATTCAGTCCCAACGTCACTTTTTTCCAAATTTCGCCTTGGCAACCCCTGCGCCATTGAGATCGTAAACAGGCTCTAAGCGTTTAGCCCCACGATGTACTGGTGTAATCTATAGCCAGCTTCGAAGGGAAGAATTATGGGACAAGTACTACACGGATGCGCCCGCACAACAGAGGCAGTGCGTCGAGAAATACAAAATAGTAAAGCGAGCCTAATCAAGCTGGCCGCCCAGTACGGAATCAACCCAAAGACCGTCGCGAAATGGCGTCAGCGTGACAGTGTTCAGGATGCCCCGATGGGGTCGGCCGAAGGTTGTCCGGTCAACGGTGTTCACCGAGGAAGAGGCGGCCATTGTTGCTTTTCGCCGGTGCACCTTGTTGCCCTTGGATGACTGTCTTTATTCCCTTCAGGAAAGTATTCCTCGTTTAACGCGGTCTTCGCTCCACCGTTGCTTCCAAAGGCATGGCATCTCGCGGCTGCCCAAGGAAGAAAGCCAGAAGCCAGAAAAAAAGAAGTTTAAGGCTTATTCGATCGGCTACTTTCATGTGGACATTGCCGAAGTGCAGACCGCCGAGGGTTGTCTGTACTTGTTTGTCGCAATCGACCGCACGTCAAAGTTCGCCTATGCCGAGCTCCATCCCAAAGCCACACGCACAGAGACACAAGATTTTTTGATTCGCCTGATTGATGCCGTGCCTTACACCATTCACACCGTACTCACAGACAACGGCATTCAGTTCACAAAACGCAAAGACACAGAAAGCTATCGAGAAATTCCGCTCGACCGTGTGTGCCAAGCCCAAGGTATCGAGCACCGACTGACCCAAGTCTGCCACCCGAGGACCAATGGTCAGGTTGAACGCATGAACAGAACCATCAAAGAAGCGACGGTCTATCGCTATCACTACCTTTCCCACGACGAACTCAAATCCCACTTGCAGACATTCCTCATGGCCTACAACTTTGCACGAAGGTTAAAGGCATTAAAGGGCTTAACCCCCTATGAATTTATCTGCAAAACAAGGGAAAATTCGCCAGATAAATTCAAGACCGACTCAGACCAGTTTATTGTAGGACTGAACAGCTAATCCGTTGCCAGCATCGCTAACGCCCTGTCGCGTTTTGCGATGCCCTTGAGTAGTACAAGCAAGACCACACCAATCCCCATCACCATCGCGGCAAAATACAGTCCCACGGTGTAGCTGCCGCTCGCGCGGGTGGCTAGCCAGCCGGTAATGGCTGGGGCGATCATTTGGGCGATACCATACGAAAGCGTCATCTTGCCCATCATCTTGGCGGGTCGCGTGGGGTAGTAACGTCCTGCCATGGTGAGGACAAGGCTGACCATGCCGACAAATGTCCCGCCGAATAGCAATGCACCTAAAAGTGCTGCGACCAAGCCGCCGCCCATGACAGGGAGCAAAATCCCCACAATCTGCACGATAGCCGCAAGAATCAAGGCATTGAGTGCCCCCGTACGGCGGGCAATAAAATCCCACACAACACAGGCAGGCGCAGCCCCAATACCAATGACCAAAAAAATCAGCGTGCCTTTACCTGCCATATTGGGCAGGCGATCCACAATCGCCACAATAAAGGTGGCACTGACCACATAGCCTGCTCCTGCGCAGCCATAGGCCGCCATAAATATCCGTAAAAATAATGGGCTGGGCGGATGGTCTGTGAGCGCCTGTCCAGTAGTGGTCATGCCACTGCTGTCGGGTGGGGGTAGCCAGCGCAATGCGGGTATTAATAAAACGCAGCCCATCCCTGCTAGGGTTAACCACTGCTGTTGCCAATTAAGGGTGAGGCTCGTCCCTGCGATGGCGGCAGAGCAGGCCACAATTCCAATGCCGACCCCTGTGAAATGAATGCCAAGTTCGCTGCGGTGTCCATGCCTAATCAGCCAATTTAGAATAAGTCCCGTGCCAAGCAGCATGCCTGCGGCACTGCTTAGTCCAGCAAAAAATCGGGATACTGCCCAGAGTGTCAGGTCAGTCGTCATCCCCATTAAAAGGGTACTTGCGACGGCAACAACCATTCCAATGCGGTAGAGTTTGTCTTTAAGTGCTAAATCGCTAATCAGTGAGGCGATTAAGGCTCCAGATAGATAGCCTGCATAGTTGATTGCCGCCAAGCCACCTGCTTCGGCCACCCCTAGCCCTGCTTGCTGCTGCATGAGGGGAAGTAAGGGCGTATAGGCAAAGCGAGCAATACCCAATACCAGCATTAAACTGGCAATGCCTGCACCTAGCACTTTATAGCGTGCTTGTTGTGTGTTCATCTGACGGTTGTTCCTTTTGCGCGTATTGGCGGCTCTGGTTGCGTTTTGTGTGTTTGGGTGTGGTTCGTATGGTGCTTGAGCCATACAAGCACATCTTCGCCAGATAGAATGTAGTGACTTTTACGATTTAAGAGGTAAGGAAATGGTGCGTGCTGCTGCGGTGTTCTTTGGATTGATGGCATTGCCTTTGATAGCACAGGCTGAGGAGGTGGGTTGCATTACAACGGTTTGGAAGCTTGTTGGGGCAAACCACAAGGTATGTGTCTCTGCATTTGATGACCCTAAAATTCCTGGGGTTGCCTGCCATGTTAGTCAAGCCAAGACTGGGGGGCTCTCGGGTACTTTTGGCGTGGCGGAGGATCCCTCGCAGTTTTCGTTAGCGTGTCGGCAAATTGGCCCGATTATTTTACCTGCTACGCTCCCCAAGGCAGAAACTGTTTTTTCTGAAGATACGTCTTTCCTTTTCAAGGAAACAAAAGTTACGAGGCTGTGGGATGCTAAGCGACGTACCTTGGTTTATCTGGCGGTAAGCCGAAAAATAATTGAAGGTGCGCCGGCAAACAGCGTTTCAACTGTGCCAGTTATGCCGTGGGCGGGTCGTTGAGTGGTAATCCCCCCAGAAATTAGCAGCCGTTAAAAGTGGAATTTTCTCCACAGTAGCCCGAGGACGGTTTACATGAAGACATCACGCTTTTCAGATAGCCAGATGATCGCCATTCTCAAGCAAGCAGAAGGGGGTAGCCCAGTCCCAGAACGCTACCGAGAGCACGGCATCAGTTCCGCCACGTTTTACAAATAACGTAGGAAGCTCGGTGGCATGGATGCCTCGTTGATGTCCCGCCTGAAAGAACTCGAAGATGAGAACCGGCGGTTCAAGAAGATGTATGCAGAGGCGCGTCTTTAAACAGGTTCTACAAGATTGATCGCGCCGACTACATCGGCGTGGTTTTTGTAGCCACATGCGATGCAGGCAAACTGGGCTTGGGTACAGCGATGCTCTGCCGACACCTGCCCACCGCGCCATGCCAGCTTGTCGTCCAGTTGGCGGCGAAACTCGCCCCAGCCTTGGTCGAGGATGGCTCGATTCAGGCCGGACTTTTGTTTCACCTGCTTACCGTGGGTTTCGGCGTTGCCTTTGCTGGACTTGGACCTATTCCGTATCTGCAAATCTTCGATACATACAATCGCGTGGTTTTGGCTGATTGCTGCTGAAGCTTGGTGCAGGTAATCCTTGCGGGCATTGCCGATTTTGATGTGAATCTGTGTAACTTTGGCTTTCGCCTTTTTCCATTTTTGGCTGAACTTTACTTTTCGCGCTAGGCGGCGTTGATAGCGTTTCAGCCGTTGCTGATGTTTTTTGAAGCTATTCGCTCCAAGTTTTTGAGCGTCTATTGCAAGGGCTGCGAGTGGGTTTCTTTCAGCCAAAGTGTTTCTGGCTGGGCTTTCCATTCGGTAAAAATGGCGGGATAACACTGCTGCCCCATGTTCATTCTGCCGCGAAAATAAACATGGCACGCACTGTGCTTGTGCCAAAAAAGACAGAAAGCCAAAGTGGGTGTTTCGTTTGTGAACATGCGGGGTTTTTTATTGTTGCAGCGCACACAAAGCAGGGTTTTTGTGATTTAATCTAGCTATAAAACATGCAAAAAAGCTTTGCGGATTGCGGCGAAAAGCGCCCATTCCAGCTTGTTTTAGCGGGCAGGTATCCCCTGCCCACTGCCGTAAGCGACTTAACCACTTTGCTCGCGTTTATGCTGCCAGTGTCACTGGCCAGCCAAGATGTTGGGATTTTTGCCCAGCTAAGCCAAACCGAAAACCTTTGGGGTACAGACAATATGACGACTCGTGAACAACGCATCGCAGCTATCGAAAAAGACTGGGCTGAAAACCCACGCTGGGCGGGCATCAAGCGCGGCTACACCGCAGCTGACGTAGAGCGCCTGCGCGGCTCTTTCCAAGTAGAACACACCTTGGCTCGTCGCGGCGCTGAAAAGCTGTGGGACTTGGTCAATAACCAACCTTACGTCAATTGCTTGGGCGCGTTGACCGGTGGTCAAGCCATGCAACAAGTTAAAGCCGGCATCAAGGCCATCTACCTGTCCGGCTGGCAAGTCGCTGCTGACAACAACGAATACGCCGCCATGTACCCAGACCAATCCCTGTACCCAGTGGATTCCGTGCCTAAGGTCGTCGAACGCATCAACAACACCTTCAATCGTGCTGACGAAATCCAACACTCCAAGGGTATCGAAGCGGGCGACGCAGGGTATGTTGACTACCACGCACCTATCGTTGCTGATGCAGAAGCCGGTTTTGGCGGCGTGCTGAACGCGTATGAACTGATGAAGTCCATGATTCGCGCTGGCGCAGCAGGCGTGCACTGGGAAGATCAACTGGCTTCGGTTAAGAAGTGCGGCCACATGGGTGGCAAAGTGTTGGTGCCAACACAAGAAGCCGTGCAAAAGCTGATCGCTGCCCGTATGGCTGCTGACGTTTACGGCGTGCCTACACTGGTTATTGCCCGTACCGATGCTGAAGCGGCTGACTTGCTGACTTCCGACTACGACGAAAACGACAAGCCATTCCTGACTGGCGAACGCACTGCAGAAGGCTTCTACAAGACCCGTAAAGGTCTGGATCAAGCCATCTCCCGCGCGATTGCTTACGCACACTACGCTGACTTGGTATGGTGTGAAACCGGTACGCCTGACCTCGAATTTGCACGCAAATTCGCTGAAGCCGTACACAAGGTTCACCCAGGTAAAATGCTGGCTTACAACTGCTCGCCTTCGTTCAACTGGAAGAAAAACTTGGACGATGCCACCATCGCCAAATTCCAACGCGAACTCGGCGCGATGGGCTACAAGTACCAGTTCATCACTTTGGCTGGTATCCACTCCATGTGGTACAACATGTTCGACTTGGCACAAGACTACGTCGCACGCGGCATGTCGGCCTATGTTGAAAAGGTGCAAGAGCCAGAATTCGCAGCACGCGACCGTGGCTACTCCTTTGTATCGCACCAGCAAGAAGTGGGCACTGGCTACTTCGACGATGTGACCACCGTGATTCAAGGCGGCAAGTCCTCCGTGACCGCGTTGACCGGCTCCACCGAAGAAGAGCAGTTCCACTAAGTCGAGGGTGGGCGTTTGCCCACTTTTGATGCTGTGCTAAAGGTTTCGACCCCTTTACCCCACTTGTGCAAGCGAGTGGGGTTTTTCGTTTGGGGGCAAGCGCACGAAAGAAAGTAGGCGAGTCGCTTGGCTGCCTAGACGACCCTCACACCCCCGCCAAGCCAAAGGCCACCGTGTCCCGTCATCCAAAAAACACATAGGCCACGCCCGCCGCCGCCGCAAAACCTACGGCATCGGCAAACAGCCCACAGCCCGCCGCGTAGCGGGTGTTTTTGATATTGACCGCGCCAAAATACACCGCCAGCACATAAAACGTCGTTTCACTGCTGCCCTGAATAATTGACACCAGCCGCCCCACAAACGAATCCGCACCTTGGGTTTTGAGCGTGTCTATCATCAAAGCCCGTGCGCCACTGCCGGAAAGGGATTTCATAATGCCGACCGGCAGCCCCTCGACCCAGCGGGCATCCCAGCCCATCGCCACAACACCGCTTTTAACCACGGCAATCGCCCAGCCCATCACGCCAGAAGCCCGCAGCAAGGCAATCGCCACCAACATCGCCACCAAGTACGGAATAATCCCCACCGCGACCTGAAAGCCTTCTTTCGCGCCTTCGACAAAGGCCTCGTAGACATTCACCCGCTGCCACAACGCCCCGATGATCATGGCGGATACCGCAAGCAACAGCAGGAAGTTGCTCCACAACGCCGATTGCGCCTGCATTTCCGCTACGGGGAGCCGCATAAACCACCACGCCACGCCGCCGATTAAGGCCGTCATCCCGCCCAAATAAGCCAGTACCACGGGGTCAAACAGCCGCAGCCGCTGAATGCTGCCGGTTAAGGCCACGCCTGCCAAGGTCGCCACATAGCTGGCCAGCAGCAGGGGGATAAACACGTCGGTGGGGTCCGCCGCCCCCAGCTGGGCACGGTAGGCAAAAATGGTGACGGGGAACAGCGTGACCGAGGCGGTGTTAATCACCAAAAATAAGATTTGGGCATCGGTGGCGATGTCGGGAGTGGGGTTGAGGGTTTGCAGCTCGCGCATGGCTTTGAGCCCCAAGGGCGTGGCGGCATTGTCTAGCCCCAGCATATTGGCGGCGATATTCATCGTCATGCTGCCCAGTGCGGGATGGTCACGCGGCACCGCCGGAAACAAGCGGGCAAACAGCGGTGCCAAGGCGCGGGCTGCCCACGCAATCAAGCCGGCTTTTTCGCCAATTTTCAGGATACCCAGCCACAGGGTCATCACCCCTGTCAGCCCGAGGGCGATTTCAAAGCCGGTTTTGGCGGTGTCGAACATGGCTTTGACCAGCTCGGCAAAAATCCCTGTATTGCCCAATACCACCGCTTGCACAATGGCCGCCAGCACGGCCACGAGAATAAAACCGGCCCACATTACATTTAACAGCATGGCTGCCCTTATTTCTTTTCGCGCTAAAAAAGCATTTTACTATATCAATATGCTTATTTGGTTTATGCCTTCGCCCCGACTTGCAGGTAAAGTGCGTTCCATTCTTGACCCTTCTACTGCGGGCTTACCATGTCGATTGAACCTTTGTCCCACGGGATTACCGATGCACGGCTGACGCACCTTAAACAGCTCGAAGCCGAGTCCATCCACATCATTCGCGAAGTTGCCGCCGAATTTGATAATCCGGTGATGCTGTATTCCATCGGTAAAGACTCTGCCGTGATGCTGCATTTGGCACTCAAGGCGTTTTACCCTGGCAAGCTGCCTTTTCCGCTGCTGCATGTGGACACCACATGGAAGTTCCGCGAGATGATTGTGTTCCGTGACTACATGGTTAACAAACATGGGCTAAAGCTGCTGACCCATACCAATCCGGCAGGGGCGAAGGGCGAGGTGTCGCCATTTTCGCACGGCAGCGCAAAGTACACCGACATCATGAAAACCGATGCCCTCAAGCAGGCGTTAAACCAGCATGGCTTTGATGCGGCTTTTGGCGGGGCGCGGCGGGATGAGGAAAAATCCCGTGCCAAAGAACGGGTGTATTCCTTCCGTGATAGCCACCACCGCTGGGACCCTAAAAACCAACGTCCAGAGCTGTGGAACCTCTACAACAGCCAAGTCAACAAGGGCGAATCCATCCGCGTGTTTCCGCTGTCTAACTGGACCGAGCTGGATATTTGGCAGTACATCTATCTGGAAAATATTGAGATTGTGCCGCTGTATTTTTCTGCGCCGCGCCCTGTGGTCAACCGCGATGGGTTGATGATTATGGTGGACGACGACCGTCTGCCGCTGCACGCAGGCGAAGTGCCCGAGACCCGCTCGGTGCGCTTCCGCACCTTGGGTTGCTATCCGCTGACCGGCGCGGTCGAATCCACCGCCGCCACCCTGCCAGAGATTATCCAAGAGATGCTGCTGACCCGTACCAGCGAACGCCAAGGCCGCGCCATTGACCATGACCAATCTGGCTCAATGGAAAAGAAAAAGCGCGAAGGGTATTTCTGATTCCGCCACGCTAGCCTCCCAGCCCATCAACCGCCGCCCTTCCCACCAAGAAAATAGAGGACGCGGCAGCGGTGAATACGCCACGAATACGAGGGAACACCCCATGTCTCACCAGTCCGATTTGATCGCCAGCGACATCGAAAGCTATTTGCACCAACACGAAAACAAAGACCTGCTGCGCTTTATTACCTGCGGCAATGTGGATGACGGCAAATCGACCCTGATTGGGCGGCTGCTGCACGATTCCAAGCTGATTTTTGAAGACCACCTTGCCGCCATTGCCCGCGACTCGCAAAAGTACAACACCACGGATGGGGAAATCGACCTCGCCTTGCTGGTGGATGGGCTGCAAGCCGAGCGTGAGCAGGGTATTACCATTGACGTGGCCTACCGCTATTTCAGCACCGAGCGGCGCAAATTTATTATTGCCGACTGCCCAGGCCATGCCCAATACACCCGCAACATGGCCACCGGCGCGTCCACCTGCGACCTCGCCGTGATTTTGATTGATGCCCGTCACGGCGTGCAGACCCAAACCCGCCGCCACAGCTTTATTGTGTCGCTGCTGGGGGTGCGCCATGTAATTGTGGCGGTCAATAAAATGGACTTGGTCGATTTTAGCCAGCAGGTATTTGACGAGATTCAGCGCGATTACCTCGCCTTTGCCGAGGGGCTGAATCTGCCGGATATTCGCTTTGTGCCGATGTCGGCTTTGCGCGGCGATAACGTGGTCAACGCCAGCCCGCACACGCCTTGGTATCACGGCGGCACGCTGATGCACTTGCTCGACACCATCCAACTAGAAACCGATGCCCCCTTGGCCGCCTTCCGCTTGCCGGTGCAGTACGTCAACCGCCCCAACCTCAACTTCCGTGGCTTTTGCGGCACGATTGCAGCGGGTTCGATTGCCGCTGGCGACACCGTGCGCGTGCTGCCTTCCGGCAAAACCAGCCAAGTCCGCGCCATTGTCACGGCAGATGGCGACTTGCCCCACGCCCATGCTGGGCAGGCCATTACCCTCACCCTGACCGACGAAATCGACGTGTCACGCGGGGATATGTTGGTCAAAGCCAGCGACCCCGCCCCGTCTGTCGCCCACAGCTTTGCCGCACATGTGGTGTGGATGGACGAAACCCCGCTGGTGGTCGGCAAAACCTACGGCTTTAAGCTGGGCGGCAAAAAAGCCTTTGGCCAAGTGGTGCGGCTGGTGACGCGGATTGATGTCGATACCCTTGTCGCCACCGAGGCCACCACGCTGAAGCTCAACGAAATTGGGGTCGCCCATATCACCCTGACCGCGCCGGTGGTGTTTGATGCCTACACCGCGTGCCGAGGCACCGGCAGCCTGATTGTGATTGACCGCGAAACCAACGCCACCGCAGCAGCAGGCATGATTAGCCAGCCCCTCGCCGCCAGCCCAGAAGCCTCGCTGCCCCCCGCCGGTGAAGCCAGCGAATTGGCACGGCTTCGTGCTTTTGAAGTCGAGCTGAACGCCTTGGTGCGCCGCTACTTCCCGCACTGGGAGGCGAAAGACATCCGGCAGTTTCTGGGCTAGTGCGGTTTACGGGCGGCGATACCCCCCCAGTGCCGCCGTCGGGCGCAAGCCGCCTCCCATGGCGGTACGGGGGCATCGCTGCCAGAGCCCAAACCCAAAGGCAACCACCCCGCCCCGACGGGGCATCCCCGCCACGGGAGGGGAATAACAGCCAAACCCTCCCCGTGGCAGGGTCGGCCTTCAAAAGATAGTGCTTTGCAGCACATGGCGGCGGCGGAATAATCCCCCCCTTTCTGCCCCGCCGAAGGTGCCTCATGCCCTCCCCCAGCCAACGCACCGCCCCGATTCCTGCTCGCAACGGCATCGCCCCGAGCTTTTTACAGCTCCCAACAGGGGATTGGCCTGACCTGCTGCATTTTCTGATAGCCCGTTTCCCCCATATTGCCCCTGAGATTTGGCAGCAACGGCTGGCGGCAGGGCAGGTGTTTGACCATCTGGGTCAGCCCCACAGCCTGCACAGCCCCTATCCCGCCAACCGGCGCATTTGGTATTACCGCGAGGTGGCCATTGAGCCGCCCGTGCCTTTTGAAGCCACGGTGTTGTATCAGGATGAGCGGCTGGTGGTGGCGGACAAGCCGCATTTTTTAGCCAGCATTCCGTGTGGCCGCTACGCCCAAGAAACCCTGCTGACCCGCCTCCGCCGCCAACTCGACCTGCCGCAGCTCACCCCGATTCACCGGCTAGACCGCGAAACAGCGGGCGTGATGGTGTTTTGCGCCGACCCCGCTTGCCGAGGTGGCTATCAAACCTTGTTCCAAACCCGCAGCGTCCACAAAACCTACGAAGCTCTCGCCCCCTTGCACCCTGATTTAAGCCTGCCGCGCACCCACCGCAGCCGCTTGGTCGAGCGTGCCGATAGCTTTGTGATGGAAGAGGTGGCCGGTGAGCCGAATAGCGAAACGCAGATTGCCCTGCTGGCGGCGTATGGCGGGCTAGGGCATTACCGGCTGTCGCCGCTCACAGGGCGCAAGCACCAGCTACGGGTGCATTTAAGCAGCTTGGGCATACCGATAGTCAACGACCCGTGGTACCCCACCGTGCAGGCCGATAAACCGATGGATGACTTTAGCCAGCCGCTCCAGCTCTTGGCGCGGGACATCGCCTTTACTGACCCTTATAGCGGGGTGCAGCGGCGGTTTGAAAGTCGGCGGGTGTTGGGGGGGATAGACGCAGCTTATTAACAGCATTGGTGCGGCAAGCACGCAATCAAAAGCCGGACGGGGAACGTGGGTCAATGAGCACCTGTTCATGCACTAGCGCGCAAAGGGGCTGCCAAGGCGAAATGCGCCTCTTGATGTTTATTTTAACGGGGGCTTACCCGAGCATCGTAGATGCATCAGCCGCTTCTAAGGTTTGTCGCAAGTGTGCTAGGGTGGCGCATTCATTCAATGCTTAGGATGTCCCCATGCAAGACAGCGTGTTGGTTATCAACTGCGGCAGCTCGTCGCTTAAATTCTCCCTGATTCACCCTGCCAGCGGCGAGGCTGTTTTATCTGGCCTCGCCGAAAAATTAGGCCATGCCGATGCCAGCCTGACCCTGCGCGATGCCACAGCGAAAAGCGTGCTGTCGTTGGCGGGCGGCAGCCACGAAGCGGCGATGCGGGTGCTGGTCGAAGTGCTGCAGCAGCGTGACTTGGCACACACCGTCACAGCGGTGGGGCATCGGGTGGTGCATGGTGGCGAGGCTTTTAGCGCGTCTACCCGCCTAGACGACACCGTACTGGCCGCCATCGCGGCCTGCAGCCGCCTTGCCCCGCTGCACAACCCCGCCAATCTGCTGGGGATTCGGGTGGCGAAGGAGTGCTTCCCTACCGTGCCGCATGTGGCGGTGTTCGATACCGCCTTCCACCAAACCATGCCGGAGCACGCCTATCTCTACGCCGTGCCGATGGCCTTGTATCGTGACCACGGCGTGCGCCGCTACGGCTTTCACGGCACCAGCCACCGCTTTGTGGCCGCCGAAGCCGCTCAGCTGCTGGGGCGTGACCTTGGGCAGACCGCGTTGATTACCGCGCATTTGGGTAATGGTGCGTCGGTGGCGGCGGTGCTCAACGGCCACAGTCTGGATACCAGCATGGGCTTGACTCCCTTGGAAGGACTGGTGATGGGGACGCGTTCGGGGGATGTGGATCCCGGACTGCTGCAGTTTATTGCCGACACTGAAAACAAAACCCTCGCCCAAGTGACCGACCTGCTGAACAAGCAAAGTGGGCTGCTAGGGCTGTCTGAACTTTCAAACGATTGCCGCGAATTGCAAACTGCGGCCGATGCTGGTCATACCGGCGCACGGGTAGCCTTGGCGGTGTTCTGCTACCGCTTGGCACGGCATATTGCCGCGCTGACCGTGGCATTGCCGCGTCTGGATGCCTTGGTCTTTACCGGTGGCATTGGCGAAAACGCCGTCAAGATTCGAGCCACCGTATTGGGGCATTTGGCTGTATTAGGTTTTGCGGTGGATGACACCGCCAATGCTAAGTGTGTAGGGGGGCAAGCAGGGGTAATTACGGCCTCGACCAGCCGGACTGCGCTGGTGGTCAATACCAATGAAGAGCTGCTGATTGCGCGGGATACGGCGGCGTTGGTGGGCTAAGAAGCTGTTCAAAGTCTTTTTAAACACAGCGGCTTGGTCGTGACTCCCCGCTGCGGGTGGCCGATGGGGCTTGGCTGTTATTCCCCTCCCGTGGCGGGGGTGCTCCGTGGGGCGGGGTGGTGGCCTTTGGCTTTTAGCTCTGGCGGCCTCGCCCGCCACCACCCCGTCCGGCTTTGCTTTTATTCCCCTCCGGTGGAGGGGAATAAAAGCAAAGCCCCCTCAAAAACCCGCAGCACTGCGGGTTTTTGGCTGTGTGGTTCACGCTAGGCCAAAAAATTTTTCGCTAGACCAAAAGCATCAATCTACAAAATAGTAAAATGTTCTTTGTAATATGTTGCGCAGTGATAGTACGTGTTCCCCCACCTCTCTTAGAATCTGTTTACGATCTGCGAGACTCGGGTGATCCTGCGTTGAAATTCAGAAAAAAATACTCATTGACCGCGTGTCAACTGCGCTTTTTTTCTGAATTTCGCCTTGGCAACCCCTGCGCCATTGAGATCGTAAACAGGTTCTTAGAACGCGTTCTTGGCCGTAGTCTTGCCCATGCCTTCTCTATTCCAGCTTATCGGCATATCATGTTGGGATAGTCAACAGCCTTACTTAAACAGGTGCGCCATGCCAACCTCCCAACGCGTTACGTTGCTGCAAGACCTCACCGTGTATCACGCGCTCGCACAAAAACAGCAGTTCCTAGATGCGCTTGCTGCCACCACTGAGACACTAGAGCTAGACCTCTCTAATGTCAGCGAAATGGATACAGCAGGTTTACAGCTGCTAATTTTGCTTAAGAACGAAGCCCATCGGGCTGGTAAGCAGACCACCATCGTGGCACACAGCCAAGTGGTACGCTCCGTTATCGACTTTTGCAACCTCGCGGCAGTGTTTGGCGATCCTTTTGTGATTCCAGCGCGAGAAGCGTCCTGACAGCCTTTGGGGAGAAAAATAATGGATGAAATTGTTAATGTTTTTATTCAAGAAAGCCGCGAGCAACTGGTCGAAATGGAAGCCGGCTTGCTGCGTTTAGAGCAAGACCCCTCCGATTACGATAACCTCAATGCGATTTTTCGGGCCGCGCACACCATAAAGGGTGGCTCGGGGGTGATTGAGTGCAGCTTTATTGAACGCTTTACCCACGGGGTCGAAAACCTGCTGGACTCGCTGCGTAATGGCGACCTTGCCGTGACCCCCGACCTCGCCACCCTGTTGCTGGCCTGCTGCGACCATATGGGCAGCCTGCTTGGCGTACTGGCCTCCGGTGCAGAAGCCCCTGATGAGGTGATGCAAGCCGATAGCGATGCCCTGACCCACCGCGTCAAAGCGGTGATTGAAGCCAAGCAGCCCGCCGCTGCAACCCCTGCTCCGCTAGACACCCTGCTCGCCCTCGCGTCTGAGCCTGCTGCCTTGGAAATTTACCAAGATGGCGTGGTGCTCAACGATAGCTGGCATATTTCGGTGCGCTTTGGTTTAGACGTACTTCGAGGCGGTATGGATCCGCTGTCGTTTATTCGCTACCTTGCCACGCTGGGCGAAATTATCGGCATTGAAACCCTGTGCGATGGCATGCCAGAAGCCGCTGAGATGGACCCCGAATCCTGCTACATGGGCTTTGAAATTCAGCTTCAAACCCAGCGTTCCAAAGCAGAAATCGAACAAGTTTTCGATTTTGTGCGGGACGAATGCACCCTGCACATCCTCGCCCCGCATAGCAAGCTGACTGAATACGTCGAGCACATCAAAGCCCTGCCCGAAGATTCCATGCGGCTGGGGGAAATTTTGGTGCGTTGTGGCGCATTAACTCAAGCTGAAGTAGAGCAAGGCTTGCGCTGTCAGCGTGCCACCGCCAGCGAGACCGAAGAATATGAAGACGAGAACCATGAAAGTGGTCTACCGCGCTTGGGCGAAATCTTAGTAGATAACAAAGTTATCCATAAAGAAATTATCGAAGCTGCCGTGGTCAAGCAGGCTATTGTCAGCGACAAAAAAGCCAAAGAAGCCAGACTGGTGCGAGTTCATGCTGACAAGCTCGACCAACTAATTGACCTTGTGGGGGAGCTGGTGATTGCCGGTGCCTCGGCTAACCTTCTGGCGCAAAAAAGTAAACAGTCCGACTTGGTCGAAGCCACCTCTATCTTGTCGCGCTTGGTCGAAAACATCCGTGATTCGGCGTTGCAGCTGCGCATGGTGCAAATCGGCGAAACCTTTAATCGTTTTCACCGCGTGGTGCGTGATGTGTCCAAAGAGCTGGACAAAGAAATTGAGCTGACCATCAATGGTGCAGAAACCGAGCTGGACAAATCGGTTGTCGAAAAAATTGGCGACCCCCTGATGCACCTTGTACGGAACGCGCTAGACCACGGCATTGAGTCGGCAGCGGCACGCTTGGCCAACGGCAAGCCCGCCTGCGGACAGGTTTCGCTCAATGCCTATCACGACTCCGGTAGCATCGTGATTGAAATTTCGGACGATGGGGGCGGGTTGAATAAAGAAAAAATCCAAGCCAAAGCAGTCGAACGCGGTATTTTGCAGGCAGGGCAAACCCTGTCCGAAAGTGAAATCGTCAATCTAATTTTTGAGCCTGGCTTTTCGACGGTCGAAAAAGTCTCCAACCTGTCTGGGCGCGGTGTGGGCATGGATGTGGTACGGCGAAATATCCAAGCCCTGCGCGGCGCGGTTGAAGTCGCCTCCACCGAAGGGCAAGGCACGACCTTTACCATTCGCCTGCCGCTGACCTTGGCCATTATTGACGGCTTTTTGGTGGGGGTGGACAAAGCCGCGTATGTGATTCCGCTGGATACCGTGGTGGAGTGCATTGAGCTGAAAGACCTGCCGCTGGGGCGCAGCTTCCTGAACTTGCGTGGCGAGGCGCTGCCGTTTATCCGGCTGCGCGAGCTGTTTGAAACCAAAGGCACACCGCCCCCGCGTGAAAGTATTGTGGTGGTGCAGTTTGCGGGCCGTAAAGCCGGTATTGTGGTGGACCAGCTGATGGGCGAATTCCAAACGGTGATTAAGCCGCTAGGGGCAATTTTCCGAGATTTGCGCGGTATTGGCGGCTCTACTATTTTGGGCAGCGGCGAAGTTGCCCTAATTTTAGACGTGGCCGCCCTTGTCTACACCGTCAGCCAAACTGAAGAACGCCAGCTTCAGTCCAGCCCGTCCTTGTCCTATAAACCCGCCCCTGCCAATGCGTAGCCCCCATTTGGAGCCAACATGACCCTTGCTGCCACTGCTTCTAAACGCGCAGCCTTACCTGCCGCCACCGAGACCACTTCTTCGCAATACCTCACTTTTAGCTTAGGCAAAGAGATGTTTGCAGTGGAGATTTTGAATGTCAAAGAAATCATCGAATACGGTAATTTGACTGAAATCCCGATGATGCCAACCTTTATCCGTGGGGTGATTAACCTGCGGGGCAGCGTTGTCCCTGTGATTGACCTGTCTGCACGGTTTGGCGGCAAAGCCAGCACCATTGGCAAGCGAACCTGCATCGTTATTTTGGAAGTCAGCGACCAAGACTGCAGCAGCCATGATGTGGGGATTGTGGTCGATGCGGTGTCTGAAGTGCTGGATATTCCCACCAATGAGATTGAGCCCGCCCCGTCATTTGGCGCAAAAATCCGTGCCGATTTTATCTTGGGCATGGGTAAAGTCATGGGTAAGTTTGTGATTTTGCTCAATATCGACAAAATTTTGTCAGCCGAAGAAATTGCCATGCTAGGCGGTGTGGCGGAGCTAGACGAAGCCATGATTGAAGCATTGAGCTAAAAGCACACCCTTTCCCCCTTATCGTGTACAGACACGCGGGGGGATTTTTTCCCCTTCTATAAATTTACCTTTTAGAGTTGATTGTTACTATGTTTAAAAACCTTAAAATCGGCGCACGCCTAGGTATTGGCTTTGGGTTGCTTTCTATTTTGCTACTGACAATTTCTTTGATTGCTTATGTTCGCGTGAACCAAATGACCAAGCAAATGGATGAAGTAGTGAATAACTATTACCCTAAAACGGTTTTAGTCGGTGACGTGATAGAGCAAATCAACATAAATGCTCGGGCTATGCGTAACGCCCTATTGGTCAAAACCCCCGCAGAAGTTCAATCTGAAATGGCACGTCTAGTCGATGCACGACGCATTGCGCTAGAGAAATTTGATATTCTCGAAAAAACTATTCAATCAGAAGAGGGTAAGAAAAAATTTAACGCCATCAAAGAAGCACGTAAGCCCTTTGTGGTCGATGTTGATAAATACACTGAACTACAAAAAGCCGGAAAACGGGATGAAGCCATTGACCTTATGCTGTCTAGCCTCCGAAAAACCCAGCAGGGCTATTTAGACGCTGCCATGAATCTAGCCAGCTTTCAAGGGGAGCTGATGCAGCAGGCTGGCACAGAAGCGGAGGAAGCGGGGAAAAGCACCCAGCAGCTGCTTATCTTGTCTGGCATCTTCGCTCTGCTGATTGCCGTCAGTTTTGCGTGGTTTATCACCCGCAGCATTACCCGCCCCATCGCCGAAGCTGCTGCAGCAGCGCAACGTTTAGCCGAAGGCGACCTGACCGTGCGCCTCAATGCTGATAGCAAAGACGAAGTCGGCGTGCTGATGACCGCCATGCAAAATATGGTGAACAAACTGTCGGAGATTATTGGCAACGTGCGTCAAGCGGCAGATAACCTGACCAACGCATCGGCACAGGTGTCAGCGACTGCCCAATTGCTATCGCAAGCCTCGTCCGAGCAAGCGGCCAGCTTGGAAGAAACCACGGCTTCAATGGAAGAAATGACAGCGTCTATCTCGCAAAACACCGAAAACGCCAACCTGACTGACAACATGTCGACTAAAGCCGCCAGCGAAGCCGCCGAAGGCGGGCAAGCTGTAGGGAAAACGGTTGAAGCGATGAAGAGCATTGCCAGCAAAATCGGCATCATTGACGACATCGCCTACCAAACCAACCTACTGGCGCTGAATGCTGCGATTGAAGCTGCACGCGCCGGTGATCATGGCAAAGGCTTTGCCGTGGTAGCCGCCGAAGTCCGTAAGCTGGCTGAGCGCAGCCAAATCGCCGCCCAAGAAATCGGGGGATTGGCAACCAACTCGGTACAGCAAGCCGAGCGAGCAGGAAATTTGCTGTCTGAAATTGTGCCAGCTATCCAACGCACATCGGATTTGGTGCAAGAAATTGCCGCTGCGTCTGCCGAACAGTCTTCTGGCGTGGCACAAATCAACAGCGCGATGATGCCGCTAAACCAAGTCACCCAGCAAAACGCCTCGGCCTCGGAACAGCTGGCCGCCACAGCAGAAGAAATGGGCGCAGAGGCTGAGCAGCTTCAGCAGACGATGACCTTTTTTCAGCTAGACCACGTTTCGCACACCACGGCTTATGCGCCGCATGGCACTAGCCCTACCGCTTCTGCCCCGCGTTCAAATAGCACGCCCCCTGCCAGCCGCCCGCGCCACGCGGCAGTTGCACCCACCGAAGGGGATTTTGAGCAGTTCTAAATTGATCTGTTGGTAATGATGTGTAGGCAAAAGCCCCGTAACGCAGGTCGTTACGGGGCTTTTTTTGGGGCGAATCCACCTTGCCATGACGTAGCGCAAGTGGGCTGTTGGAAGCGATGTAACAAAAATTGCTATGCTTCTCCGCGTGCGTACGGTTGTGCCGCGTGGCGATGCAATGCGTTCTCTTGTACCCCCTTAAACTCAAGATGGAAGGAAGCCTTTATGTCCTTGCTAAACAATCTCACGATTGGTCGCCGATTGGCGGTATTACTCACCCTGATGATTTTGCTGGCGGGGGGGATTACCACCATCGCCGTGTCTTCTTTGGCGCAGTTGGCGGCGGGGAGCAAACACCTGCTGCAAGACAACGCCATCCCCGATTCGCAGCTGGGCGATATTTTGCGCCGCCTCAGCGAAGGGCGGTCGCAGGTGCTGTTGACCTTGCAGCATGACCCCAGCAGCAGCTTTGCCGCCATGCACGACCACCCTCAAACACTACACGCCGATAACATCGCCCGCCTGCATCAAGAAAACGAGGTGCTGTGGCAGCAGTTTATGGCGCACACCATCGACCAAGAAGAGCGTCCGCTGATTGCGGCGTTCGAGGCCGCGCGAACGCAGTTACTCAAAGAAGGCTTTGCCCCCGTCGAGCAGCTACTCAAAGCGGGTGAATACCACAAAGCGAACCAAGCCCTGTTGAAGCAGCTTAACCCCGCTTTTAAAGCCATGGAGCAAGCCCAAGTTCCGCTGGCCGCGCTTTACGAAAAACGCTCGCGCAGCCTGAGTGCCTCTGCGGATGCCAGCTACACCGAATCCCGCGACCTCATGTTGGGGATTGGTGCGCTGTCTGGTCTGCTGGCACTGTTCTTGGGGATGCTGATTGTCCGGTCGATTACCCGCCCCCTGAAACAAGCAGTGATCGTCGCCAATGCCTTGGCTCGGGGGGATTTGTCGGTGGACATTCGGGCAGAAAGTAGTGATGAGGTCGGCGAATTGATGACTGCCCTGCACAAGATGATAGGCACGCTATCCAAGATTATCAACAAAGTGTGCCTTGCTACCGATAACCTGAGCAATGCCGCTGGGCAGCTTTCTGCCACCGCCCAGTCGCTGTCCGAGTCCTCCTCGCAACAGGCCGCCAGCGTCGAGGAAACCTCAGCCTCGATGGAGCAGATGACGGTCTCTATCGCGCAGAACACCGAAAACGCCAAAATTACCGACAGCATGGCGACACAAGCCTCTCGCGAAGCTGCTGAAGGCGGGCAGGCGGTAGGGCAAACCGTCGAAGCGATGAAGAGCATCGCCGGCAAAATCGGCATCATCGACGACATCGCCTACCAAACCAACCTACTGGCGCTGAACGCCGCAATTGAAGCTGCGCGTGCTGGTGACCACGGCAAGGGCTTTGCCGTGGTGGCCGCCGAAGTGCGCAAGCTGGCCGAGCGCAGCCAAATTGCCGCCCAAGAAATCGGTGGGCTGGCGACCAATTCAGTGCAGCAAGCCGAGCGGGCCGGTGCGTTGTTGACCCATATTGTCCCCACCATTCAGCGCACGTCCGATTTGGTACAAAAAATCGCCGCTGCCTCTGCCGAGCAATCGTCTGGTGTGGCGCAAATCAACGGGGCGATGACCCAGCTCAACCAAGCTACCCAGCAAAATGCCTCGGCCTCTGAGCAACTGGCGGCTACGGCAGAAGAAATGGGCGCACAGGCCGAGCAGCTTCAGCAGACTATGGCCTTTTTTCAGCTAAACTAAGGGGGTGAATGGGTTCCTTATTTGGCAATAGCCCCCCCGCCACACCCCAGCCGTGCACCGATCCATGGAGATTCTGAGGCGTTCTAATGCCATAGCCTGTCCCTTTTTTAATATGATTTATTTTTCTTCAAGGATAACGATGTTTAAAAACCTTAAAATCGGCGCACGCCTAGGTATTGGCTTTGGGCTGCTTTCTATTTTGCTACTGACAATTTCTTTGATTGCTTATGTTCGCGTGAGCCAAATCGTGAAAGAAATGGACGATGTGGTAAATAACTACTACCCCAAAACGGTGATAGCGAACAATATTGTCGACCAAGCCAACCTCACCGCCCGCGCCATGCGCAACGCGCTGCTGGTTAAATCCCCCGAAGAAGCACAGAAAGAAATGGATCGGATAGTCGAGTCGCGGAAAATCATCGCCGACAAATTCGACCAGCTCGAGAAATCCATTACCTCCGAGGCCGGCAAAAAGCTTTTGGTAGAAGCTCAAGGCCTCCGAAAAATATTTATTGAAGACCTCAATAAATTTACTGAGCTGCAAAAAGCAGGGCGGCGTGATGAAGCCATCGACCTGATGCTGACCAAAATCCGCAAATCTCAAGGGGACTATCTAGGCGCTGTGGATAAGTTGATTGATTTCCAAGGAAACTTGACGGCCACAGCGGGTCATGAAGCCGAAGAATTGGGAAAAAACACCCAGCAGCTGATTGCCTTGTTTGGCACCGCCGCCCTACTGATTTCTGTCAGCTTTGCTTGGTTTATTTCCCGCAGCATTACCCGTCCGATTGCTGAAGCGACTGCAGCAGCGCAACGTTTAGCCGAAGGCGACCTGACCGTGCGCCTCAATGCTGATAGCAAAGACGAAGTCGGCGTGCTGATGACCGCCATGCAAAATATGGTGAACAAACTGTCGGAGATTATTGGCAACGTGCGTCAAGCGGCAGATAACCTGACCAACGCATCGGCACAGGTGTCAGCGACTGCCCAATTGCTATCGCAAGCCTCGTCCGAGCAAGCGGCCAGCTTGGAAGAAACCACGGCTTCAATGGAAGAAATGACAGCGTCTATCTCGCAAAACACCGAAAACGCCAACCTGACTGACAACATGTCGACTAAAGCCGCCAGCGAAGCCGCCGAAGGCGGGCAAGCTGTAGGGAAAACGGTTGAAGCGATGAAGAGCATTGCCAGCAAAATCGGCATCATTGACGACATCGCCTACCAAACCAACCTACTGGCGCTGAATGCTGCGATTGAAGCTGCACGCGCCGGTGATCATGGCAAAGGCTTTGCCGTGGTAGCCGCCGAAGTCCGTAAGCTGGCTGAGCGCAGCCAAATCGCCGCCCAAGAAATCGGGGGATTGGCAACCAACTCGGTACAGCAAGCCGAGCGAGCAGGAAATTTGCTGTCTGAAATTGTGCCAGCTATCCAACGCACATCGGATTTGGTGCAAGAAATTGCCGCTGCGTCTGCCGAACAGTCTTCTGGCGTGGCACAAATCAACAGCGCGATGATGCCGCTAAACCAAGTCACCCAGCAAAACGCCTCGGCCTCGGAACAGCTGGCCGCCACAGCAGAAGAAATGGGCGCAGAGGCTGAGCAGCTTCAGCAGACGATGACCTTTTTTCAGCTAGACCACGTTTCGCACACCACGGCTTATGCGCCGCATGGCACTAGCCCTACCGCTTCTGCCCCGCGTTCAAATAGCACGCCCCCTGCCAGCCGCCCGCGCCACGCGGCAGTTGCACCCACCGAAGGGGATTTTGAGCAGTTTTAACGAAAGAGCGGCTTAGAACCTGTTCAAAGTCTGCGAGACTCGGGTGAGTCTGCGTTTAAATTCGCAAAAAAAGCGCAGTCGCTGCGGTCTTGGTTTTTATTCCCCTCTACTGGTCCGGACGGGGTGGTGGCTGGTGAGGCCGCCAGAGCTAAAACCAAACCCAAAGGCAACCACCCCACCCCTCCACGGGAGGGGAATAAAAGCCAAGCCCCCGCTGCCACTCGCGGCAAGGTTTCAGCCCGACCAAGTCGTTGCGTTTAAAGTCTGCTAGGTTGTGAACAGGCTCTAAATATTTAGCCCCACAATAAACTGTTCCAGCGCGTCATTACCGTAAGTTTGGAAACCATGAAGATGGTGCGCCGCCTGCCGGTGTTTAGGGTGGAGTAGCGGGGGTTGCCACACCAAACAAATAGCGTGACCTCTGTCACGCCTTACACAAAGGAGTTTTTTATGGCCACTAACGTTTTTATTGATTGCAACGTATGGGATCGTTTTTTCGAAAATGCCTTTGACCTCTGCGCAGAACTGCCCCAACCACAATTCAACTTGTACATTACGAAAGAGGTTGAAGTGGAGATTGGTCATATGCCAGAAGCCAAAATGGCCTATGTTAAGAAATATTTAGAAAATGGCAGCGTTAAGTCCCGTTCATTTTTTGGCTTTTCAGAAGAAACGCCCAACGCGCCCGCTTCGTTGCACTCTGGCTTTGGAGAAGAAGGCAATCTAGGGGTGGGGTGGCGGATGGCAGAGGAATGCGAAATTGATTTCATCAAAAACCAGAAAATTGGATCAAACAAAAGACCTACTGAGTTATTAAAAAACCACACAGATGTATTTTTGGCTGCACAGGCTTTTCGCTCTGTTGTACTGACATACGATGCTAAAAAAACCCTAAAAATCGCAGGTAAAAAAAATACTTTTATGGTCGTGCAGCTAAAAGACTTTGACTACAACAATGGGGTCAGCTTGTCTAAATTCATTATGGATCGACTCGCCACGCTAAAAACCTAGGCGACATCCACTCCAGTCAGCTCACCCACCAAGGGGGCATATGCCCCCATTTACCGATGCGTTCCCACCATGTCCATCAATCACTACGAAAACTTCCCCGTTGGCTCATGGGCGTTGCCGCGCCGCTTGCGGCCTGCCGTCCATGCAATCTACCGCTTTGCCCGCACCGCAGATGACCTTGCCGACGAGGGCGAGGCCACGCCCGCCGAGCGGCTGGCGGCACTGGCGGCGTATCGGCAAGCGCTGGCGCGGATTGAAGCAGGCGACACCCCCGCCGACGACCCTGTGTTTACCCCCCTCGCCGCTGCCATCGCCGCCCACACCCTGCCGATGGCTCCGTTTTACGATTTGCTGTCGGCGTTTGAACAGGATGTCTCCACCACGCGCTATGCCGATTTTGGCGAGGTGGTGGCCTATTGCCGCCGTTCGGCCAATCCCGTGGGGCGGCTGATGTTGGCGTTGCTTGGTGAGCACGATGCCCAAAGCCTCGCCATGAGTGACGGCATTTGCACCGCGTTACAGCTGATCAATTTTTTGCAAGACGTGGAACAAGATTGGGCGCGGGGACGGGTGTATCTGCCGCAGGCTGATTTGGCACGGTTTAAAGTCAGCGAGCAGCAGATTGCCCAGCGCGATACCAGCGGGCTGTGGTCAGCCCTGATGCTGTTTGAAATTGAACGCGCCCGCAAAATGCTGGCCGCCGGTGCGCCACTCGGGATGCGGCTCAAAGGCAGGTTTGGGTTTGAGCTGCGGCTAATTATTATGGGTGGCGACACCATTCTCCGTAAGCTTCATGCCAGTGGCGGCGACATCTTTACCCAACGCCCCGTGCTGACCAAACGCGATTGGCTGCATATGGTGTATCGCGCCCTGCGTCCCAAGGCAGGGAAAGCCAGCCAAGGCGGTACCTGCGGCGGCTAGAACCTGTTTAAACTCTGCGAGACTCGGGTGATTCGGCGTTGAAATACCCCAAAAACATGCGCATTGACCGCGTGTCAACGCCGCTTTTTTGGTTCATTTTGCCTTGGCGAACCCGTGGTTCGCGAGATTGTGAACAGGTTCTTTGGGGTACGCCCCCATCCCGCCAACCGCCAGAAAAATCGCCTCCGTAAGATGGCGGTCTTTAAACTAGCGGAAAATGCGCGATTCAAAGGTGAGGACACAATGCCCTCCCCCGCCCGCTTCACCTCACTTACCCCACCCCAAGGACGACGTTATGAGCTGGTCAATTGCAGATAGCCGCAATATGTATGGCATTCGCCACTGGGGCGCAGGCTATTACGACATTGGCGACAATGGTCACGTCAGCGTCCACCCCCACGGCAAGTACGACGAAACCGCCTTAGATATTTACGCCCTGACCCAAGATTTACGCGCCAAAGGGCTGGCTTTGCCGCTGCTAGTACGCTTTCCCGATATTTTGCAGCACCGCGTGCGGCGGATTATTGGCGGCTTTGACCAAGCCCGGGCCAAGCTCAGCTACGACACACCCTATACCTTGCTTTACCCCATCAAGGTGAACCAGCAAGAGGCCGTGATTAAAGGGATTATCGCCGACCCCAGTTTGCCAATTGGCCTAGAGGCCGGCTCCAAGCCTGAGCTGCTGGCCGTGCTCGCCCTCGCCCCCGCCGGTGGCACCATCGTCTGTAACGGCTACAAAGACCGCGAGTTTGTCCGGCTGGCCTTGATTGGCCAAAAGCTGGGGCACAAGATTTTCCTCGTCATCGAAAAAGAAGCCGAAGTGCAGTATGTGATTGAGGAATCCAAAAAACTCGACATCATGCCGATGGTCGGGGTGCGGGTGCGGCTTTCGACACTGGCTAACAGCAAGTGGTCAGACAGCGGCGGCGAAAAAGGCAAGTTTGGGCTGTCTGCCGCCCAAGTGCTGTCGGTGGTCGAACGCTTTGTGGCAGCGGGGATGAAAGACGCGCTGCGGCTGATGCACTTTCACATGGGGTCGCAGATTGCCAATATCAGCGACTACCGGCTGGTATTCCGCGAAGCCGTCCGCTGGTATGGCGAGTTGGTCGCGCTGGGGCTGCCGATAGACCATCTGGACGTGGGGGGTGGGCTGGCCGTGGATTACGACGGCACCCACTCGCGCAATCCGTGGTCGGTCAACTACACCATTGGCGAATACGCCGAAACGATTGTCGGCATGGTGCGGGACTTCTGCGACGAATACCACGTCCCCTATCCCCACTTGTTGTCCGAATCGGGTCGCGCCTTGTCTGCCCACCATGCGGTGCTGATTACCAACGTCACCGACGTGGAACAGCCGCTGGATGCGATTCCAAATGTCGAAGACCCCAACACGCTAGCCGACCCGCTTAAAAAGCTCTACGACTTGGCCTGCACCGGCGATATCGAACTGGCGGCGGAAACCTATTACAGCGCGGGGCAGTATGTGGCCACCGTCACCGAGCTTTACACCGATGGGCGGCTATCCTTGGCCGAAAAAGCCTTTGCCGAGCAGTGTTACGCCGCGCTGTGCCGTCGGCTGCACCGTGCCTTGATGACCACCCACCGCTCGCACCGCCAAGTGTATGACGAGCTGCACGACAAACTGGCCGACAAGTATTTCTGCAATTTCTCGGTGTTCCAGTCCTTGCCGGATACATGGGGCATTGGGCAATTGCTGCCTATCGCCCCCCTGCACCGCCTAGACGAAATGCCCACCCGCCGCGCGGTGCTGCAAGATTTGACCTGCGATTCGGATGGCAAGGTGGCGCAATATGTCGATAGCCAAAGCATCGAATCGTCGATGCCGGTGCACGACCTCAAGCCCGGTTGCGAGTACCTGATTGGCGTGTTTTTGGTGGGGGCGTATCAAGAAATTTTGGGTGATATGCACAACCTGTTTGGCGATACCGACTCGGTCAACGTCCATGTGGAAGAAGACGGCACGGTACGGATTGAGGGCGTGGAAGAGCACGACACCATCGAAGATATGATGCGCTACGTTCACCTGCAACCCGATGATTTGATTAGCCATTACCTAGACAAGATTGTTCGCGCCGACCTCAGTGGGGACGAGCGCGGCACGTTCTTGGCCGAACTAAAAGCAGGGTTAAAGCAGTCGTCCTATCTGACGGTTTAGCCCACTCCCTTTTTTTGATTGCGTCTTCGCCTATTTTTTAGAACGCGTTCAAAGTCTCGCGAACCAAGGGGCTCCCGCGTTTCGCAGACTTTGCACCAGTTTTTAGAGCCTTCTACCATGCCCCACCTGACCCTCCCCGACTCTACCACCTCGCTGTATTACGAATTTCACGGCGAGGGCGAACAGACCCTTGTGCTACTCAACGGCATCACCATGACCACGGCAGCGTGGGCGTGGCATGTGCCGCACTACACCCCGCATTTTCGGGTGCTGTGTTTGGATTTTCGCGGCCAAGGCCAAAGCAGCAAGCCCGACGAGCCTGCCTATCCCTTAACCGAGCAAGCCGATGACCTTGCCGCCGCTCTGACGCTGCTGGGGGTGGCGCGTGCCCATGTCCTCGGGCTGTCTTATGGCGGGATGGTGGCGCAGCATTTTGCCCACCGTCACCCCACACGGGTGGCGCGGCTGGTGTTGGCCAGCACTTTGGCGTATTCCGATGCTGCCAATGCGGCGATGGCCGCCAGTTGGGCGGCGGCCCAAGCGGCAGGAGGCGCGGATTTGCGCTTTACCGAAAGCCTGCCGTGGGTGTTTGGCAGTGCTTTTTTGGCGGCACAACAGCCTTTGTTGGCTGCTTTGCGCGGCATTGCCGCCCAGCATCCGTGGTCGGCAGTCGAGCGGCTCACGGCGGGTGTGTTGTCCCACGATGCCCGCCCGTGGCTGGCGCAGCTCACCCAGCCCACACTGGTACTGGTCGGCAACGAAGACCGTCTGACCCCCCGCTACCAAGCCGATTGCCTCGTTGATATGCTGCCGGATGCCCAGCTGGTGGTACTGCCCCATGTGGGACACGCCAGCCATCTGGAGGCTTTGCCTGCTTTTGTGGCCGAGACGGCGGCGTTTTTTAGGGGGTGATGCAGCGGGTAAAGCTACGTCGTACCCCACCTTGCCGCACAACAGAACCCAAGTCCCGCCGTGTCTGAAGCTGCACGGTAGGGCTTGGGTTTTGTTTTTTTGTCGGGTACCAGACGCTTTACCCTGCCCCGTTTGGGGTTTTTGCGGTCGTCCGCCCCACAAACCCCACCCCGCACTATTGAAAAGCCCTCAGCTGCCCCGATATGGCTGGCACTCGAATGCCGTTATCGGAGCTTTAGTATGACCCCTACCCCAGAAACCACCCCTGTTGCTGAAACCCTTTCCTTTGGCGAACAGTCCGCAGAAGCCTTTGCTGCGACTATCGAATCCACCACCGATACCCGCGTGGCAGAGCTAGAAGCCCAAATCGCCGAGTTAAAAGACCAGTTTTTGCGTGCCCGCGCCGAGCAAGAAAACCAACGCCGCCGCGCCACCGAAGAGGTGCAAAGTGCTCACAAATTCGCCGTGCAAAAACTAGCTACCGAGCTGCTGCCGGTGCGCGACAGCCTAGAAATGGCCTTAGCCGACACCAGCGGGCAATTCGACACCCTGAAAAACGGGGTGGAGCTGACGCTCAAACAACTGGTTGCCGCATTTGAAAAAGTCCAACTCGCGGAAATCAACCCAATGGGCGAAAAACTCGACCCGCACAAACACCAAGCCATCAGCGTGGTGGAGGCTGAAGCCGAAGCCAATACCGTCGTGGCCGTGATGCAAAAAGGCTACGCATTGGCTGACCGCGTACTGCGTCCGGCCATGGTGATGGTGGCCAAAGGCTAATTGCTGCACTGCATTTTTTTGCCCCCTAGGGCTTGAAAAACCACAGAGCGGCGTAATTTATTGATTCAAGCAAGGCTGGTCGATTTAATTTAACCGATTGAATCACAAGAATTAAATACCCTGCCTTTCATTGCATCTCTCTATTTTTATATTTCACTATTTTTGAAGGAAACAATTCATGGGCAAGATTATCGGTATTGACTTGGGCACCACCAATTCCTGCGTAGCTGTGATGGAAAATGGCCAGCCTAAGGTGATTGAAAACGCCGAAGGCGCACGCACCACCCCCTCTATTATTGCGTATCAAGAAGATGGCGAAATTCTGGTTGGCGCACCGGCCAAACGCCAAGCCGTCACCAACCCAACCAACACCCTCTACGCGGTTAAGCGTCTGATTGGTCGCCGCTTCGAAGAAAAAGAAGTCCAAAAAGACATCGACCTTATGCCTTTCAAAATCATGAAAGCCTCCAACGGCGATGCGTGGATTTCGGCACGCGACAAACAATTGGCTCCGCCGCAAATCTCTGCAGAAGTACTGCGCAAGATGAAGAAAACCGCCGAAGATTACCTCGGCGAAGAAGTGACCGAAGCCGTGATTACCGTACCGGCTTACTTTAACGACAGCCAACGCCAAGCCACCAAAGATGCAGGGCGTATCGCCGGTCTGGAAGTTAAACGCATCATCAACGAACCGACCGCCGCCGCGCTGGCGTTCGGCATGGACAAAAAAGAAGGCGACCGCAAAATTGCCGTCTATGACTTAGGCGGGGGCACGTTCGATATTTCCATCATCGAAATCGCCGAGCTTGATGGCGAGCACCAGTTTGAAGTGCTGTCCACCAACGGCGACACCTTCTTGGGCGGTGAAGACTTTGACCAACGTCTGATTGACTTCCTGATTGAAGAATTTAAGCGCGAGTCGGGCGTTAACCTGAAAAGCGATGTGCTGGCACTGCAACGCCTGAAAGACGCTGCCGAAAAAGCCAAGATTGAGCTGTCTTCCGCCCAACAAACCGAAGTTAACCTGCCTTACATCACCGCCGATGCCTCCGGCCCTAAGCACATGGCGGTCAAAATCACCCGCGCCAAGTTTGAAAGCTTGGTAGAAGAGCTGGTGGCACGTTCCATCGAGCCGTGCAAAATCGCCCTGAAAGATGCCGGTCTGACGATTGACCAAATCGACGACGTGATTTTGGTTGGCGGCCAAACCCGTATGCCTAAGGTGCAAGACAAGGTTAAAGAGTTCTTCGGCAAAGAACCCCGCCGTGACGTGAACCCTGACGAAGCCGTGGCCGTTGGCGCAGCGATTCAGGGCGGCGTGATGAAGGGTGACGTGACCGACGTGCTGCTGTTGGACGTGACCCCACTGTCCCTTGGGATTGAAACCATGGGCGGCGTGATGACTAAGCTCATCCAAAAGAACACCACGATTCCGACCAAGGCCTCGCAAGTGTTCTCTACCGCTGACGACAACCAAAACGCTGTAACCATCCATGTGCTGCAAGGGGAGCGCGAACGAGCAGCAGGTAACAAGTCTTTGGGTCAGTTCAACCTGAGCGACATCCCCCCTGCACCGCGTGGGATGCCGCAAATCGAAGTGACTTTTGACATCGACGCTAACGGGATTCTGCACGTTTCCGCCAAAGACAAAGCTACCAGTAAAGAAAACAAAATCACCATCCAAGCCAGCTCCGGTCTATCGGAAGAAGAAATCAAGCGCATGGTGCAAGATGCAGAAGCCAATGCCGAAGACGACAAGAAATTGGTTGAACTGGTGCAAGCCCGCAACCACGCCGATGGTCTGATTCACTCGGTTAAAAAGTCGATGACCGAATACGGCGACAAGCTGGATGCCGCAGAAAAAACCAAAATCGAAGAGGCCATCAAGGCCGCCGAAGATGCGGTTAAGGGCGACGACAAAGCCGACATCGAAGCCAAGACCGAAGCACTGGCCACCACCAGCCAAAAGCTTGGCGAAATGATGTACGCCCAAGCTCAAGCCGAAGGTCAGGCTGCCGGTGCGGGTGCAGGGGCTGCGGGTGCAAACGAAGCAGGTAAAAAAGACGAAGGCAATGTCGTCGATGCTGAGTTTGAAGAAGTCAAAAGCAAAAAATAATCGCGCTTAAACGCCCCACCTCTTCCCTGTCCATGCGGCAAGGGGGCGGTGGGTGCAAAGCAAGGCACAGCATTGTGAGGCTCTCCTTACAAGCTGTGCCTTTTGCACACAAGGGGCGGCATGTCCCTTCGCTGAATACACTGTGGTGAACCAACAATGGCAAAAAAAGAGTTCTACGATTTACTGGGCATAAACCGCGATGCGTCAGACGACGACATCAAAAAAGCCTATCGCAAGATGGCGATGAAATACCACCCAGACCGCAACCCTGATAGCAAAGATGCGGAAGAGAAATTCAAGGAAATTAAAGAAGCCTACGAAGTGCTGTCCGACAGCCAAAAGCGGGCAACCTATGACCAATATGGCCACGCAGGGCTAGAGCAAAACGCCGGTGGCTTTGGCGGCGGTGGCGCAGGGTTTGGGGGATTTGGCGATGCGTTCTCTGACATCTTTGGCGACATCTTTGGTGGCCGTGCAGGGACGGCAGGCGGCAACGGAGGGCGGGGTAACGTCTATCGTGGCTCTGACCTGCGCTACAACATGGAAATCACCCTAGAAGAAGCCGCCCGTGGCTGCGAAAAGCAAATTCGCATCCCTGCCGTGGATTCGTGCGAGGCGTGCGATGGCTCCGGCGCAAAATCGGGTACGTCGCCCAAAACCTGCCCCACCTGCGGCGGCCAAGGGCAAGTACGGATGCAGCAGGGCTTTTTCAGCATCCAACAAACCTGCCCCACTTGCCACGGCAATGGTCGGGTGATTGCCGACCCCTGCGGTGTGTGTAACGGCAGTGGTCGGGTTAAAAAGAGCAAGACGCTAAACGTTAAAGTGCCCGTGGGTGTGGACAACGGCGACCGTATCCGTTTGTCTGGTGAAGGCGAGCCTGGGGTCAACGGCGGGCCGCACGGGGATTTGTATGTGGTCACCCACATCAAAGAACACAGTGTGTTTCAGCGCGATGGGCAAAATCTCCATTGCGAAATGCCGATTAGCTTTGCCACGGCGGCACTGGGCGGCGAAATCGAGATTCCCACGCTGGAAGGGGTGGCCAAGCTTAAAATCCCCGCCGAAACCCAGTCGGGGCAGGTCTTCCGTTTGCGCAGCAAGGGCATTAGACCCCTACGCGGCACGACACAGGGCGATTTGATGTGCCATGTGGTGGTTGAAACCCCGATTAAGCTGACTGAGCGGCAAAAGCAACTGCTGCGGGACTTTGACGAGGAGGGCGCAGGCAACCACGCTACGCACAATCCCCGCGCCAAATCGCTCATGGACAAGCTGAAAGATTTTTTTAACTAATCCGTCAGCTGCTGTCCACATGCCCTCTTTAGATTTTGGGCAACAAAAAACCGCCTCTTTAAAAGTGGGGCGGTTTTTTTATGGGGACAGCCAGCGGCAGGACTTAGCCTAAAAACTGGTTGGGATAGACCTCATCAATCAAGGTGCGGCAATCCACAATGCGCAAGTCGTTGTCTCTGGCAAACGACATTAAAAAGACAAATACCTTGGGGTCGATTTTCTCCAATTTTTTGTCCACCGCCACACAACGCACATTGTCTAGCATCAGGGGGCGGACATAAGAGTGGTAGGACATTTTTTTATCAGCCCCAAAACTCGACAAAATGCCAGAAAGCCTTTCTGCCCAGTCGCTTGGGCGAAATGTCCGCCCGTTTGAGGTGATACCTTGGATGATAATTTCGTATGGATTACAGATCATGGTTCTGTGTACGCAGTGTCTCTTCAGGGGGAGGTGAATCGCAGGAGTACGTTCACTTTTTATTTTTGTGCTGCCTATTCTACGCCAATTTTTCGACCCCTTACACTGTGGCACGCCATCCAATGGTTCCTCTTTATAATAGCGATGAGAGCTACACCCAACTCATCCTGCGCTAATCCTGTTTATCGCTCGGGGCATTAAGGCTAAGAACCTGTTTACGATCTCAATGGCGCAGGGGTTGCCAAGGCGAAATTCGGAAAAAAAGCGCAGTTGACACACGGTCAATGAGCATTTTTTTTTCGAATTTCAACGCAGGATCACCCGAGTCTCGCAGATCATAAACAGGTTCTAAGAGCAAGGGTAAGGGCGGTGCACTTAGTCGCCAAACTAGCCGGTAGGCCCTCGCCTTTGTGAGCCCGCGCGTATTGCGCTAAGTAGGGCGGCACAGCATGGGGTGTGGTAAATAAACCATAGGTATATCTGCTATTTGAGTGCATTGGTGCAACGCACAAACTTAATGCTTGACGCACTGCACAACGATTCATAGAATACTCAACACGTTACCGAACACACAAAAATTCTCTTATTTGTCAAATAGCTACGAGGAAAAATATCATGATCGACAAAACCAAACTGAACGCTACTTCCCTGCAAAACATCGACACCGCTGTCCGTTTTACCCAGATTTCTTTGGCCGGTGCTGAGCGTCTGTTTAATCTGCAATTTCAAATTGGCCGCAGCTTGCTAGAAGAACAAGTGCGCGTGTTGCGTGACTTGGCGGGCACCAACCCACAAGAAGCCGCCACCAAGATGAACAAGCTATCGGTGGCTGCATTGGAACAAGCCGTGAGCAACTCCCGTAGCCTGTATGAAATCGTCGCCGGCACACAAAGCGAATTGTCCAAACTGGCAGAAGAGCAAGCCGGCCAAGTGAACCGCTCCACTGCATCGGCTATCGACATGCTGGCTAAGAACGCCCCCGCAGGTTCCGACGTTGCTGTGAACGCGCTCAAGTCCTCCGCTGCTGCTGCTGCTGCTGCCGTAAGCAGCATGAGCAAGGCTGCTCAACAAGTGGTTGAATTTGCCGAAGCCAGCGTTAAGGCTGCCAGCACCGCAACGACTGATGCTGTCAAAAATGCTGCCATCAAGGCAACCCCAGCGGCCTAAGTCTAGGTCGCTCGGAAGGCTTGATTCGTCACCGATGACAGCCCGCTAGACCGGTTACCCGCCTAGCAAAAAGCCCACCCCCCGCCCTGCGTACTGCCGGCGGGGGGTGGGCTTTTTAGTTTTTGCTCAACGTTGTGCCCATGCTGTGCTTTAGAGGGCGACGTGGCCAGATGGCATACTTTTTGCTGTTACATAGATTATCTAGTCTAGCCAGTAAAGGAAGTCCCCATGTCACTTGCCAGCCTTCGTATGAATCTCAGCCAGCCAGAACGCCGCTGGTTACCGTGGTGGGGGAAAACCGGCAAGCTGGCGATGCGCTTGAGCACCTTTCTAAATCGCCACCGCCTAGGCGGCTTGGAGCAGTCCTTCACCGGTATGGCCGAAACTCGCGTCAATATTTTGATGCAGTGGACGCAAGAGCAATGGCAACACCTCGACGCGCTGGCGGGGCAGGTGGTCGACACCGCCCCACAGGTCAATCAGGAGGCACTGGTCTTGCGTCACCAGCTTGCCGAGGCCTTTTCTGAGCTGTTTGTGATTGATGCGCTCGGCAAGGTGGTCGCCTCCACCGCCCCCCACCGTGTCGGGCAGCAGGACCTCTCCCCCAGCGCTGTTGCCCAAGGGACGCAGCAGCGTTTTTTGCATGGCCCCTACCTTGATAGCGTCACCCAAAGCCTTCCTCCCAGCACCTCTAAATTTCACGATGCCGTGACGCTGATGTTTTACCAGCCCCTGCTACGCAACGGCCACACCGTCGGTGCCGTGTGTGGCCGTGTGCCCAATGACGTAGTGGGCGACCTGATTCAGCGCGAAGCAGGGCACATCTTCCACGAGTCCGGCGACAACTATCTGTTTATGGCCAAGTCGGTATTTAACCCCCGCATGGCACTAGGCACAGCACTATCGCGTTCACGCTTCGAAGACAAGACCTTCTCGCTCGGCGACAACCTTAAAGAGGGCGTGAGGACGGCATTTGGTATCGTCCGTGTGCAAAACCACACCGAGTTTGAACTGGTGTTTAACGACCCCTCTACCGGCCAGCTTCACCCAGGAGTACGCGAAACCATTCGCTGCGGTGAAAACCTCTTTGTGACCTACCCTGGTTATTCTGATTACCGCCATATTCCGGTCATTGGCAAAGGGGTCACCTTCCAGCTCCCAGGCTCACCAGATACATGGGGCATGATGTGTGAAGCCGACCTTGAAGAGGTCTACCGGCACCGTACCATTAGCTACCGCCTAACGCGGCTGTATTTCAGCACCATGCTGATTACGTGGGCAATGGCGACCGGACTCGATGCAACTTTTGACTTGGGCTTGCTCTATCGCAGTGCCATCGCGCTAGGGATGCACACTTTAGGGGCATTTTTCTTTTTGACCTTCGGCACACGCAAGCTGACCAACCGTTTCCGCGAAATGATTCGCATGGTACGCACCATTGCAGAAGGCGGCGGCGATTTGCGCCAACGCTTAGACCGTGGCCATGTCCATACCGACGAACTGACGGTCATGGCACAATGGTTTAACAGCTTTATCGACAACCTTGAAGCCATCGTCAGCCGCGTGATTCATACCGCCAACGAGCTCTCTACCACTAATAAAATCATGCAGCAGGGGCATCAAGCCACCCGTGAAACCACCCACACCGTCCTCGGGATGATGGACGACATGTTCCACTCGCTCTCGCAGCAAATGCAGGAAATTGATGCGGCCAATGTGTCTGCTGCTGAAATGAAGCGGGTCATGCAGCAGATGGTGGAAAGCGCGGGTCAGCAAGTCACCCTTGTGCGGCAGCGGTCACAGGGGATTCGGGATTCCGTCACCGAATCAAGCCACACGCTGACCCAGCTCGAAACCAGCACCGTTGAAATTGGGCGAGTGGTGGGGGTGATTAGCGAGATTGCCGACCAAACCAATTTACTCGCCCTCAACGCCGCGATTGAAGCAGCGCGGGCAGGCGAACAAGGGCGCGGGTTTGCCGTCGTGGCCGATGAGGTGCGCAAGCTAGCCGAACGTACCAGTAAGGCCACTGGCGATATTCGCGGCATGATTGAAAACGTCCAGCACCAAGCCTGTGGTGCTGTGCTTAGTATGGGGGTGGGGATGCGCGACATGGAAGAGGGTTTGAAACTGGCCGAAGAAACCGCCGCCGACAATGGCGGCGTGCATGAGCTGGTCGCCCAGCTCTTTCAGGCGATGGATGGGATTGCCACCACCAGCCGCGTCCACAGCGACAAGATGCAGCAGGTCAGTGATGCCACCCAAAGCACCAGCCGCGTGCTAGCAGAAACCGGTCACAGCACCCAGCAAACCCTGTTTGCCTCTAACCGGCTGCAACAACTGGTGCATCAGTTTAAGGTGGGTTGACCTCCTTCCCTCCCTCTCGGCCAGCTAGGCAAACCCTCACCCGTTAAATTGGAAAGGAAAGGGGTTCCTACGGCGGTTAGCCCACGCTTCGGCGGGTTCTTGCTTCACCGAGCGGCCTAAACTGCGCCGACTCTTCACAAGCTAAGAAGCGGTATCCCCGCTCTAAAACATTGATAGCACTGACCACATCGGCGTGGTTTTGATAGCCATCGCCAACGCAGGCAAACTGGGCTTGAGTACCGCAGATTTTCTGCCAACACGCCGGACAGGTTCGGCTGGTGTTGTGCGGTGGTGCAGCAATCAAATACCCGCCACGCCAGCTTGTAGTCCAGTTAGCGGCGACACTCACCCCAACCTTGGCCGCGCATCACGCGACTCAGGCCAGATTTTTGTTTCACCTGCTTGCCGTAGGTTTTGGCATTGCCTTTGCTGGACTTGGACATATTCGGAACCTGCGAATCTTCAATACACACCATCGTATGGTTTTGGCTAATGGTGGCTGAGAACCTGTTTACGATCTGGGAGACTCGGGTGATCCTGCGTTGAAATTCGTAAAAAACATGCGTGTGGATTCAAATCCAACGGCGTTTTTTTCCGAATTTCGCCTTG
>ERZ650307.65-NODE-65-length-47127-cov-8.878888_pt1 | contig 47127 bp, 44 predicted proteins | sample MGYA00376243_ERZ650307 | MGnify/ENA primary metagenome ERZ650307 (study PRJEB26733, sample SAMN07839242) | wastewater metagenome | biome: urban; feature: artificial channel; material: waste water | place: USA: North Carolina | collected 2016-03-31 ... | reverse complement strand
CTGCATATGGCTTGCTACATGCGCCTGTATAAGTTTTTCTTTCATTCCACTATATAATGCTTTCAGACGGCCTGTGTCGTTAAATATAGTGGAATGCAGAATAAAGTGATACAAGGCAACAAGCCGCAGACCATACAACAGTACGGCAAGGCGCAGCAACGCCGTAGCGCTTTTTTATGCATTTCACTATATCAATGCACCCAGCGCGAATGCAGCTTACGCGTGGCGGCATCGAGCAGCCAGCCGAGCGCGCCGATGAGCACGATGGCGGCCATTAATTCGGAATAGGCAAGCCGGTCGCGTGTGTCGAGAATAAAATAGCCCAGCCCTTCGTTTACACCCAGCATTTCGCAGGGCACGAGCACAATCCACACCACGCCGATGGCTAAGCGCAGGCCGGTGAGGATGTGGCCAAACACGGCCGGCAACATGATTTTAAACAGCATTTCGCGGCGGGTGGCGGCGAGCGAATGGCCGAGTTGCAGCCATTGGCGGTCGATGGCTTTTACGCCGGTGGCGGTGTTGAGCAGAATCGGCCACACGGCGGCAAAGGCGAGCAAAAAATAAATCGGCGCATCGCCTATGCCCAAAAGCATCACCACCACGGGCATCCACGAGAGCGGCGAAATCATACGCAAAAATTGAAACGACGTGCCGGTGAGCTTTTCGGCCAGCGCCGATTGGCCGATCAGCAGCCCCAGCGGCACGCCGAAAGCCAGTGCCCACAGCAAGCCCACCGCCACGCGCTTAAGGCTGGCGATAATGTGGCCGGTGAGCTGGTTGTGAATCAGCAAATCCCACAGGCTCTGGAAAGTGGGCACGGGCGCGAGCATATTGGCCAGCGGCATGCGCTCTGCCAAAAGCTGGGCGCCGATTTGCCAGACAATCAGCAAAATCACCAAACCTGCGGCGCTGAGGGCGGGGGTTTTCAGGGAAGATGGCATGGGGGTTCCTTGATGTGTGCTGTTTTTTATAAAGGCCGTCTGATACCAATCCAAAAAAATAACCTAACTTCGTTGTCTCGCCTTGCCGTACTATCTGTACTGCCTGCGGCTCGCCGCCTTGTTAGCTTACTTTTTTGAATGGGTATAAAAGGGTTGGAAGAAGCTCCAGGCGGTTTGTTTTGTTTTTTGGGGTTCGAGGTAGGCAAACCGCAGGTTTGCTTAGCCACAACCGCCATCTCGTCACATCTCTACGCTACACCGCAATCATTTCTTCGCGCGTCCAGCCGCTTAAGCCGAATAATTGCTGGAATTGCCCCGCTTCAACCGCCTGCTTCACAAAACGCGCATCCACCAAATCTTGCGCCACATGCTGCGGGCTTAATTCATCAAGAAAACGGTTCACGCCGGCGATATGGGTTTCTTTGAGCATTTCCACCAGCTTTTCGGTGTAGGAAGGATAGGGATAGGGCTGAAAATCGATGCGGCGCTGGTGCCATTCGGGGTGGCGGATAATGCCGCTTTCGGTGTAGCGCGCCCAGGCTTCGGGCGCGGGGGCGAGCACGTTTTGCAGCACTTTGTCTTCATGCGGGGTGTATTTGTGCGGCCCTTGTTTGGAGAGCATCAACGCAGTGTCGGCGCGGTGGCCGGCCGCCCAGGCTTGGCCTTCCACCAGCGCGGAAACCACGTTTTGCACCCATTCGGGGCGGCGGGCAATATCGTGCTCCTGCATTAGGGTAACGCAGCAGGCGTGGTCGCGCCACACGTCGCCGGAAAAGCGCAGCACCTTGCCCACGCCTTTGGCTTCGGCCACGGCGTTGAACGGCTCGGCCACGATAAAGCCGGCAATGGCGCGGTTGGCGAGCGCGGCCACCATGTCGGAAGGCGCCATCACGCTCAATTTCACTTCGCCCGCTTGCGGGTTTTTCTCCACCACTTTCAGGCCGTGTTCGCGCAAAATCTTTTGCAGCACCACGTTGTGTATCGAATACCAAAACGGTATCGCCACGGTTTGGCCGCCCAAACCGGCGATGTTGTCGATGTCGAGTGCAACCGTGAGCGCGGAGCCGGCCATGTGGTTCCACATCACCACTTTAATCGGCGAGGCGCTGCCGTAGCGCGCCCAAATGCTCATCGGCGACAATAAGTGAATCAGGTTCACCTGACCGCTGAGAAAAGCTTCCACCAGCGAAGCCCAACTGCGAAACAACACCGGCTTGACCACATTATTCACGCCGTGTTTGGCAAACAGGCCTTGTGCGTGCGCCACCAGCAAAGGCGTGGCATCGGTGATCGGCAGGTAGCCGATTTTCAGCGGCGCATCGGGATTTTGCGCGGCGCGCTGCCCGCAGGCTTGCAGCAATGGCAGGCTGCCGGCGGCGGTAAACAGGGCGGCGAGCTTGAGAAATTCGCGGCGGCTTGGCATATTTTGAATCCTTGCGTGTGTTGGTTTTGTTTTTACAGGCCGTCTGAAACTGGAAATATTTCCTGCTCAATCAATTGCTTGAACCAGGTTGCTTTTGTGGGCAAAACCCACGCTGCGGCTTTTTGATTGATACAGGCCGTCTGAAAGGATCGTCATCGGTTTGAGTTTGTGGCTTTCAGACGGCCTAAATCACAAATTCCACCGTTTCCACCTGCCGTTTATGGCCGTGGGCATCGCGCAGCGCCTGCAGAATTTCCACGCGCTCGCTGTTCATTTCCAGCAGCGCATCGTGGCGCGGATAAGGCAGGGCAAGCTGCCATTCTCCGATTTGGCGGCCAGGCTTGTTGCCGATTAGGATGGCGCGGTCGGCCAGAATCAGCGCTTCGTCGATATCGTGTGTCACCATCACCGCGCTGGCGTTGTGGCGGCTGATCAGCGTGCGCAGCAAATCCTGCATTTCGGTGCGCGTTACTGCATCGAGTGCGGAAAAAGGCTCGTCGAGCAGCCACACTTCGGGGTTGCGCGCCAGCACGCGCGCCAGCGACACGCGCTGCGCCATACCGCCTGAAAGCTCGGCGGGAAACATCTCGGCCGCGTGCGAGAGCCCCACTTCTTCAATGGCTTCTTCCACCCGCGCCCGGCGCGCGGCGCGCCCCAATTCGGGTTGGCTTTTGAAATCAAGGCCGAAAGAAACATTGTCGCGCACATTGAGCCACGGCAGCAGCACCGCTTGTTGAAACACAAACCCTAAGCGCGGGTGCGGGCGGGTGAGTGTTTTGCCGAATAATTGCACCTCGCCCTTCAAAGGCTTGGCCAGCCCGGCCAACACGCGCAAAAGCGAAGATTTGCCCACGCCGCTGGGGCCCATCAGGCCGATTAGCTCGCCCTCGGCCACATCGAGCGAAAAATCCTGCAAGATAGTGGTGAGGCTGCCTTGGTGGGTGTAGCCCAGGGTGATGTGGCGGGCGGAGAGCAGCGGCATGATGGTTGTCCTGATGAAATGGGTGCAGTTTGGCACTGTAATCAATCTGTGCTCAAAAGAGAAAGAATTTAAATCGCTATGCTAATAATTTTCGGCTATATCGCGCTTGGCGCCGGATGGGCAAGGCTGCGCCCGTGTGTGTTGATTGTCGATAAATTGGATGATGGCCGTATTCATGCCTACATACGTTTATCATTTATATTTATATTCAAGGCCGTCTGAAAGATAAATGTTTCAGACGGCCTGGATGTTTACCTTCAAAACAAAAAACAAACCTTGGCCGTCTGATACCAATTCAAAAAAGTAAGCTAACAAGGCGGCGAGCCGAAGACAGTACACCTATAGATGCGGCAATTAATTATTGAATATTCACATCCTCTTACCCGCAGCAGAAACCTGTTCCCTCTCCCGTGGGAGAGGGCTAGGGAGAGGGCAACAAGCCAAAGGCTTGTTTGCCGGTATCTGAAAATGTTCAATATTTATTTGCCGAATCAATAGTACGGCTAGGCGAGCCAACGAAGTTAGGTTATTTTTTTGGATTGGTATGAATGCCCGTTTGCGCTGCCGTATGGCGCATATGCCGATTCGGCTATAGAATAAAGGCCGAGCCAATCCAACAGAAAGCCCTGCCATGAGCCTGAGCAAAAAGCTGCCCCACCCGCGCCTACCGGAAGATGTGCGCCGCGAAGTGCACGCGCGCGAGTCGTATCATGTGTTGAAAATCATTTCCGAATTTGTGGAAGCGGGCGAAGAGCTGCGCGCCATTCAGCCGGCGGTGAGCATTTACGGCAGCGCCCGCACGCCGGTAGACCACCCCGATTATCTTTTTACCGAGCGGCTTTCGCGCAAATTGTCGGACGCGGGCTTTTCGGTGATTTCCGGCGGCGGCCCCGGCATTATGGAGGCGGCCAATAAGGGCGCGTTTGCCGGCGCCAGCCCGGCGGTGGGGCTGAATATTGTGTTGCCGCACGAGCAGGGCGCCAACCCTTATCAGGATTTGTCGATTAAATTCCAGCATTTTTTCCCGCGCAAAGTGATGTTTGTGAAGCACGCGGTGGCCTATGTGGTGATGCCCGGCGGCTTCGGCACGCTGGATGAATTGTTTGAAAGCCTCACCCTCGTGCAAACAGGCAAAACGCCGAGCCGGCCGATTATCTTGGTGGGACGCAGCTTTTGGCAGGGCATGATCGATTGGATCGGCGATCAGCTTTTGGAAAGAGGCATGATTTCGCCGTCGGATTTGGATTTAATGCAGATTGTGGATGATGAAGATGAAATTGTGGCGCAGATTTTCGCCCATTTCGAATGCCGCACCGATGATTTGTGCATGAACGGCGATAATCCTTGGGCGCTGGGTTTGTAAGGCCGTCTGAAAAGCGAGATATTGTCACAAAAGGCAAATGCCGTCTGAAACATTTTCAGACGGCATTTGCCTTTTTTCAAACCATCAATAAGATTTATACGGCAGAAATTTGCCCGACATCACGATATTCACGCGGTCGCCCGCCTCGTTGGGCTCGCGTTGGATGTCCATCGAAAAATCAATCGCGCTCATAATGCCGTCGCCGAATTCTTCATGAATCAGCGCTTTCATGGTGGTGCCATACACGCTGATCACTTCGTATAAGCGGTAAATCAGCGGGTCGGTGGGCACGGCGGTGGGCAGGCAGCCTTTATAGGGCACTTGTTGCAGCCATTTTTCGGCATCTTCGCCCAAATCGAAAATATCGGCAATGATTTCGGCCTGCTCGGCATCCAAGGCCATCTGCCCCAAGCAGGCGGCGGTTACCCATTCTTTGCTCAAGCCCACTTGGGCGGCCACTTCTTCCCATTTCAAGCCTTTGGCCACTTTGGCGGCGATAATCATTTCGGTCACTTGGTTGCGGTCGGTAATCATGATGAAGCTCCTTTTGATGATGCACTAGGGGAATAACGGCACACGCCGTGATAAAGTGGATCGATTGGAGTTGGCAAAGCTGCGCGGCGGCGCCGAAATGGTTTATATCGTTGATATTCTTTCTTCAAATCTTTGTTTTAAGATTGAAATTTCATGAAACATCTTTACGGCTGAAAATCATCCACTTTGGCCTGATAGCTTTTGAGCAAGGCCGCCGATTCGGCAAAACGTTGTTGCTCATGCTCATCCAGCGGCACTTCAAACACCCGCACCGCACCTTTGCGGTTGATCACTGCCGGCACACCGATATACACGCCCTCTTGCCCCAATTCGCCCTCCAACAGCGTAGACACGGTCAACACCACGTTTTGGTTGTGCAAAATGGCGTTGGAAATGCGGCTCAAGCCCATGCCGATGCCGTAGCTGGTGGCGCCTTTGGCTTCGATAATGGCATAAGCGGCATCACGCACATGGCTGTGGATATCGTTCATCAGCTGCTCACCGTTTTCATGCGCGGCCAAAAGCTTTTTCAGCGGCATACCGGCAATGCTGGCCGCGCTCCAGGCGGCAATCACGCTGTCGCCGTGTTCGCCTATCATATAGGCATCTACGCTCACCGGCGCCACACGGAAAGCCTCGCCCACATAATTACACAAGCGCGCCGTGTCGAGAATCGTGCCCGAGCCGATCACACGCGATTTGGGCAGGCCGGAAAATTTCCAAGTGGCATAAGCGAGCACGTCCACCGGGTTGGTGGCCACCAGAAAAATGCCGTCAAAGCCCGAGCCCATCACCGCACCGACAATGCTGTGGAATACCTTCAAATTATTATCAATCAAATCCAGCCGCGTTTCGCCCGGCCGCTGCGGCACACCGGCGCAAATGCACACAATATCGGCATCGGCGCAATCGGCATAATCGCCCAGCTTGATTTGGGTGGGCGTTTGCGCATACAAAATGCCGTCTTGCAAATCGCGCACTTCGCCAAGCGCTTTTTTGCGGTTGAGGTCAATCAACACCATCTCATCGCAATGGCCTTGATTAAACATGGAAAATGCATAGCTGATGCCCACCGCGCCGGTGCCGATAATCACCACTTTATTGCCGACTTTTTTGGTCATAATGCCGCTCCTATTGTGTTTGCAATCAAAATAAACCGCTGATTGGACAATTATATAGCAATTTTTCCATAACACACGGCAACACTGCGTTTCAGACGGCCTGTGTTAAAACCCTATCGCCGGCGCCCTTTATCTGCACGATTGAAAGCCCGGCAAAACGCTTGCATATTGATGCCATGTTTTAAAGCCGCTAGGCCAACGCAAACCAAAATGGCGAACCGGCAAGATTTATTGAAAACTGAAACAACATTGTGCAAACACAGCCGATGGTTGAATATCCTCAATTATTCAAACTTATCCACTTTTCACCCCACCGCAAAATTTAAATTGCGTTAAGGCCGTCTGAAAAGCCGGCCTGCGCGGCGCGGCTTCAGCGCCAATCTGTTAAAATCGGCACCACACATCACAAAAGGCAAATACCATGAATATTCCCGCTATCCGTGCCGCACTTGATGCGGTAGAAATTCCCCACAGCAGCCGCACCATCGGCAGCGAGCAAGCCGTTGAATCGCTCGAAGCACGCCCCGACGGCCTGCACATCAGCCTGCGCTTCGGCTTTCCCACCGCCTTTATCGGCCAAGAGCTGGCCGAACGCGTTCAGACGGCCTTGCACGATTTGAGCGGCCCGCAGCCGCTACATCTGGGTATCGCCACCCACATTGGCACACACAAAGTGCAGCCTGGCGTGGCCACCATCAAAGGCGTGAAAAACATCATCGCCGTGGCCTCGGGCAAAGGCGGCGTGGGCAAATCCACCACCACCGCCAATCTGGCCATGGCCATGGCGCGCATGGGCGCACGCGTGGGCGTGCTCGATGCCGACCTTTACGGCCCCAGCCAGCCCACCATGCTGGGCGTGGCCGACGGCAAGCCGCAACAGGCCGACGGCAAGCTCGTGCCCGTGGTGGCCGAAGGCGGCATTCAGGTGATGTCGATCGGCTTTTTGGTTGATCCCGACCAAGCCGTGGTGTGGCGCGGCCCCATGCTCTCGCAGGCTTTGCAGCAACTGCTGTTTCAAAGCGAATGGGCCGATGTGGATTATCTCTTTATCGATTTGCCGCCCGGCACTGGCGACATCCAGCTCACGCTGTCGCAAAAAATTCCCGTCACCGGCTCCGTGGTGGTCACCACCCCGCAAGACATCGCGCTGATTGATGCCAAAAAAGCGGTGGATATGTTTCAAAAAGTGAATATCCCGATTTTCGGCGTGCTCGAAAATATGTCGGTGCACATTTGCAGCCATTGCGGCCACAGCGAAGCCATCTTCGGCCATGATGGCGGCAAACACCTTGCTGACAAGCTGGGCGTGCCGCTATTGGGGCAGCTGCCCTTAAGCCTGCCCGTGCGCGAAGCCATGGATGCGGGCACGGTCAAGCAGATGCAGGAAGCCCAACCGGCCATCGCCGAAATCTACACCCACGCCGCGTGGGCGCTGGCGCTGGCCGTGGCCGATAAAGGCAAAGATTTCAGCAGCCGCTTTCCGAAAATCGTGGTGGAATAAAAGCAACGGGCTGAAGCATAAAAAAAGGCCGTCTGAACAATAGGTTCAGACGGCCTTTTTACAAACGCTTATTTGGCGGCTTCCTTGGCTTTTTCAGCAGCTTCTTTGGCAGCGGCTACGGCATCTTCGGCCACATTTTTAGTGGCATCGGCCGCTTTCTCACCGGCTGCTTTAGTGGCATCAACCGCTTTTTCGCCGGCTTCTTTAGTGGCGTCAACTGCTTTCTCGCCGGCTTCTTTAGTGGCATCAGCCGCTTTTGCACCGGCTTCTTTCGCGGCAACAGCAGCAGCATCCACAGCCGAAGCCGCATCCGCTTTCGCATCTTTCACATCAGAAGCCACGGCTTGGGCAGCTTCTTTGGTTTCTTGCTTGGTTTCTTGCGAGCATGCAGCCAACGCAGCCACCATAAAGGCGGCAGTCAGAATTTTTTTCATTGTCGTTCGTCCTTAATTTGATCAAGATTCAGGGTTTGTTTTCATCGCATGTAATGCAGACAAATCCCAAACGCCGCCACTGATGGCAGCAGCGGTAGGAAAATCATAGCATAGCTGCTTTGGCTCGGTTATTTTTTCATCAAAACGGTTGTATTTTGATAAGCAAATTGCCCATTTGAATAAAAATGGCTTGACGCATTTAGCACTTATTCGCTATAATTTTGAGCTTATTGGGTCGTTAGCTCAGCTGGTAGAGCAGCGGACTTTTAATCCGTTGGTCGAAGGTTCGAATCCTTCACGACCCACCAAATAAAAAAACCTGCCTGTGCAAATAGGCAGGTTTTTTGTTTTCTGTAGCACCTAAAAAATAAAATAATCAGGCGGCTCGCCACAAACAGCACAGGAAGCCAACACAAGGCAGTGAGCTTGCTTTTTAGATTGAACATAAAACGGAATTTGGCATAAGAAAGGCCGTCTGAAACTTTCAGACGGCCTTTCTTATGCCCCGTGCAATGTAGCATAAAGCAGCAACAAAGCAGCAATCAATTTACTATTTGAATGAGTACAATCGTACTTTGACAATTACTTAGATTATGCCAAGCCCTCCGAGGCCTGATCTTCCTCTTCCAGCACATCGATGGTGCGCATATGCTGCCAGGCTGCTAGTACCGCCGCATAATGCATCAACGGCACCCGCACCTGCAAACGGCAATCGAGCTGCAAATCTTGCTGCACAATTTCAGCCTGATGTTGCTTGGCAATGCGAATGGCATCGTTTAAATAGGGATATTCACAGCGCAACCATAGGCTTTTTTCAATGTTTTTTTCCACCACATCGGCTTGCTGCAAAGCCAGAGCAGTAGCGGTTTTATAAGCATGAATCAAGCCCGGTACACCCAAAAGTGTGCCGCCGAAATAGCGCACCACTACCACCAATACATCGGTGAGCGCCGCCGAATCAATCTGCCCTAAAATCGGCCGCCCGGCACTGCCGGCTGGCTCGCCATCATCATTGGCGCGAAATTGCAGGCCATCGGTGCCCACGCGATAAGCATAACACCAATGGCGGGCTTTATGATGGCTTTGGCGCAAAGGCTCAAGCAAGGCTTTTACCTCATCGGCGCGGCGTATCGGATAGGCAAAAGCAATAAAGCGGCTGCCTTTGTCTTTGAATTCAGCACTGGATGCGCCCGCTACGGTGCGGTAAGTGTCCACGCTCATGCACAGGCTTTTCGGATAATATCCAACAAAGTATCCACATGCGCCGGCTGTGTGTCAAAGCTGCACATCAGCCGCACGGTGCCGCTCTGATCCCAATCATAAAAAGCGAATTGCGCACGCGCTTTATCGGCTACACCCTCGGGCAGGCGGGCAAACACCGCATTGGATTGCACCGGATGCAGCAGTTGCACACCCTCAATCTGCTGCAAACCTTCCGCCAGCTTCACCGCCATTCGGTTGCTGTGGCGGGCATTTTCCAACCATAAATCATGTTCCAATAAGGCAATAAATTGGGCGGAAATAAACCGCATTTTGGAAGCCAATTGCAAATTGATTTTGCGCAAATGTGCCATGCCGGCCACCGCATCCGGCGATAAAGCCACCAAACATTCGCCAAACAGCAAACCGTTTTTGGTGCCACCAAACGAAAGCAAATCCACACCGGCATCGCTGCTGATGCTGCGCAAATCGGTATCCAAATAAGCAGCCGCATTGGCGATGCGGGCACCATCCATGTGCAGCTTCATGCCCAAGCTGTGGGCATAATCGGCAATGGCGCGAATTTCTTCGGCGGTGTAGCATGTGCCGCATTCGGTGGTTTGGCTGATGCTCACCACCAACGGCTGGGCGCGATGCTCGCTGCCAAAGCCCCAAGCTTGCCGAGCAATCAATTCCGGCGTGAGCTTGCCGTCGGGCGCATCGACCAGCCACAATTTCAAACCGCCGGTTATTTGTGGTGCACCGTTTTCATCGGTGTTGAGATGGGCGCTGTTGGCGCAAATCACGGCACCCCAACGCGGCATCATTGCTTGCAAACCCAGCACATTCGCACCGGTGCCGTTAAACACCGGCCAACATTGCGCCTGCTCCCCAAAATGGCTGCGCATGAGCTGTTGCAGTTTTTCGGTATAGATATCATAGCCATAAGCCGCCACATGGCCGCCATTGGCAGCGGCGACGGCAGCCAATATCTGCGGATGCGCACCGGCATAATTATCAGAAGCAAAAGAGAGCACATCGGGGGAATGCAAAGAATTCATGATTATTCCTGTGGTTCAGACGGCCTAATCATAAAAACAGGCAGGTTTTGGCCGTCTGAATAAAAACAGCAAAAACCTTATGCCGCAAAGCATAAAGTTTTTGCCGATGATGAAAACACAAAAGCAAGCTACTTACAGCAGATTATAGGTTTCACGTGAAACATTATGCTTTCAGCGCTGCGGTGAGTTGTGGCACCACTTCAAACAAATCGCCCACCAAACCATAGTCGGCAATATTGAAAATCGGTGCATCGGGATCTTTATTGATGGCCACAATCACTTTGCTGTCTTGCATGCCGGCAGTGTGCTGAATTGCGCCGGAAATGCCCACGGCAATATAAAGCTGCGGTGCCACCACTTTGCCGGTTTGGCCGACCTGCGTGTCGTTGGCGGCATATTCGGCATCAACTGCCGCACGCGAAGCGCCAATGGCAGCACCCAGGCTATCGGCCAGCGGCTCCATAATATTTTTAAATTGCTCGGCGCTGCCCAAAGCACGGCCGCCGGATACCACCACTTTGGCTTGTGTCAGCTCGGGGCGGTCGGATTGAATCAGCTCGCGGCTGATAAAGCGGCTCAAATTTTGTGCTGGCGTGGCAGTCACTTCCACTATCTCGGCATTGCCGCCTTCGGCCGCTGCGGCTTCAAAAGCCGTGGCGCGGAAAGTGAGCACCAATTTATCTTGCTTGCTGCGCAAAGTTTTAAATGCATTGCCGGCATAAATCGGGCGCACAAAGGTTTTTTCATCCACCACTTCGGTGAGATCAGACACTTGTTGCACATCCAACAAAGCCGCCACGCGCGGCAATAGGTTTTTGCCGAAAGCCGTAGCCGTAGCGCCGATGCTTGAATAATCGGCAGCCAGCTGCACCACCAAGGGCGCCAGCTCTTCGGCCAAGCCCGCGGCATAATGCGGCGCTTCTGCCAACAATACTTTGCTCACGCCGCTGATTTTTCGGGCAGCTTCTGCCACTGCACCGGCGGCTTCACCGGCCACCAAAACATGAACATCACCCAATTTGGCTGCCGCGCTAACGGCATGCAGGGTGGCGGGGTTTAATTGCTGATTGTCGTGCTCGGCAATAATCAATACGCTCATTTTGCTCTCCGTCAGATTACTTTGGCTTCGTTTTTCAATTTAGCCACCAATTCGGCCACATCGGCCACTTTCACGCCGGCTTGGCGCGCTTTGGGCTCGGCATATTTCACCACCTCGATGCGCAATGCGGTGTCCACGCCCAAATCGGCCGGCGTGAGCTTCTCCAGCGGCTTTTTCTTGGCCGCCATGATATTGGGCAGCTTCACAAAACGCGGCTCATTCAAGCGCAAATCGGTGCTGATCACCGCCGGCAGCTTCAAAGCCACTTCTTCGATGCCGCCATCAATTTCACGCTGCACCACCACTTCATCACCGGCCAGCACCACTTTGCTGGCAAACGTGGCTTGCGGTGCGTTCAGCAAAGCGGCCAGCATTTGCGCCGTTTGATTGGCATCGTCATCAATGGCCTGTTTGCCCAGCAACAGCAATTGCGGCTGCTCTTTTTCAGCCACGGCTTTAAGCAGCTTGGCCACGGTTAAAGGCTCGAGCACGGCATCGGTTTCCACATGCACGGCGCGGTCTGCGCCCATGGCCAGTGCGGTGCGCAAAGTGTCTTCACATTTTTTCTCACCCAGCGACACCGCCACGATTTCGCTGATTTTGCCGGCTTCTTTCAAACGCACGGCTTCTTCAACCGCAATTTCGTCAAACGGGTTCATCGACATTTTGACATTACCGATATCAACATCCGAGCCATCGGCTTTTACACGGACTTTAACGTTATAGTCCACCACGCGCTTTACCGCGACCAACGCTTTCATGGGTTCTCCTTTAACCGGCATGCCGGAAATAATATGAAGCAGAAATTTTCATCAGTCACCACCAGTTGTTTGATGATGCCTGATGAAAACCGCCGCTTGGTTTCAACGCTTCAGACGGCCTGTATTATACCCGAGCCGGCCGCTATCTTCTTCATGCCTTTACTGTTTTTTAGACTTTTCGTTCTAATCGAATGCTGTTGCAAGCGCTTTAGCCGCTATGCTGTTTTGTAAAGCTTGATAAACTTCATCCACACTCGGAATGCAGCCGGCATTACCGAGATTTTTAGCCCACGCCGATTCCTGCACGCCGGTTTTCAAAGGGTCGGTATCGGTGTAGATACCCACCACAGGTTTATCGAGCGCATTGGCCAAATGCAGTAGGCCGGTGTCCACCCCGGCAATGCCCTCAGCCTTATCCAGCAGCCAAGCTGCTTGCAGCAGGCTTAATTTAGCGCACACCCGCGCAAACGGCAAACGGGCCGCAATCGTTTCAGCGCGCGCTTTTTCAGCCGCATTGCCCCACGGCAAATACACCGGCAGGCCGCTGTGATCATGCAGTTTTTGCAGCAAGGCCAACCAATTTTCAACAGGCCACAATTTGCTGTCGCGGCTGGTGGCATGCAGCGCCACATAATAATGCGCCGGCAAATCCGGCAAGCGCGCGCTTTCCGGCACCACCAAGCCGAAATGTTGCTCATCGGGTAAGGCATAGCCGAATGCTTGCGCAAATAACATGCGGTTGCGCCACACGGCATTCTTGTCTTTGGGCACGGCATAGTTATGGTGATAAGCCAGCGCTGCCCAGCGCTCGCGCGCGCTGCTGCCATCAAGGCCTTTCACCGGCGCATGGGCTATTTTGGCAAACAGTGCACTTTTCACCAAGCCTTGGCTGTCGAGCACATCATCAAAATGCTGTTGTTGCAAATCCTGTTTCAGACGGCCTATTTGCCGCCAAGTGGCCGGGCTGAGCAAATCTTTACGCCATTGCCGCCAACGCATTTCATGCACTTGGCGCACAAACGGATGCAATCTGGCGATGTCGGCAAATCCGGCTTCGCACAGCCAGTGCAAATCCACATCCGGACGCATGCGCGATAAATCGTCCACAGCCGGCAAGGTGTGGATTAAATCGCCCATGCTCGATAAGCGCACCAACAGCGTTTTCATCGGCTATATCGCTTTCTTACCATGATGTTTCACGTGAAACATATTTAAGAAGACCCTGAATAACTTATTGATTTTTAATATATTCAGAAATTTTTTCTGCATTTTCAAGCACAATCGCGCCGTGTGCCATCATTTCGTTCCATGCCGCTTCAGTGGTGTCCGGCGCGATGCCGCGGCAAGCCGCCGCGTTTACAATCACTTGCCAAGCGCCGCCTTTAAGCAATTGCAACACCGTGGTTTTCACACAATAATCCGTGGCCAAGCCGCCCACAATCACGGTTTGCACCTGCTTGCTGTGCAGCCATTCCAAAAGGCCGGTGGAAAGCTTTTCATCAATATCGTGAAAGCAGGCACCATAAGGGTGAAATTCGGGATCCACCCCTTTCCACACGCAATAATCGTAGCCCGTTGCTGCGGGCAGCCCATCGAGCAACTCAAAACCCGGTGTGCCGACAATCGCATGTGGCACCCAAGTGAGATCGGCATTGGGCAGGCCGGTGGGCTGCAACATATCCACAGCTTTATCCACAATCCATTTGGCCGACGGGCTGTGCGCATCTTTACTCATCACACGCAAATCGGCCAGCGCCGCTTGCGCATTGAGCTCGGCAACAATCGTATCACCCTCGGCCACCGGCAATTCTTGCGGGCATAAAGGCGAAAAAGTTTTCTGCGCATCCACATCTATCGACACAATCATGCCGCTTCTCCAAGCATACGAATCCGCTATTATATAGCGAAAAAGCCTTGTTATTCTAGCGTTGCTGCCTTGCATTCAACGCAAAATAAAACGATGTTTTATGCTGCTTTATCAGGCCGTCTGAAGCTTTTCTTTCAGACGGCCTCTCTCTTCGTTAACGTAATAAATATAGTTTGTGTGCAAGCCATAAAATTTGCTGATACGCTTGCCAATCGGCTTACACCGCCCGATTCATTTGTTAAAATAAGCCGCTTCACGCTTATTTTTCAGACGGCCTCTCTATGCAGCACACCCTCACCAGTATTGCCACGGTTCATTCACCCTACCAACAAAAATTCGGCGTGGCGCGGCAGCCCGGGTTGGTGCCGGCTGCCGAAGTGTGCATCGAATTGGCCGCAGAATTCAACGCCGACAGCGTGCGCGGCCTTGAAAGCTTTGATTATGTGTGGATACATTTTATTTTTCACGGTGTGCTCGATGAGGGTTGGTCGCCGCTGGTGCGCCCGCCGCGTTTAGGCGGCAAGCAGAAAATGGGCGTGTTTGCCACCCGCAGCCCGCACCGCCCCAATCATTTGGGCTTGTCGCTGCTCAAACTCGAGCGCATCGAATGCGGCAAAACCGTCAAACTTTATTGCAGCGGCGCCGATTTGCTCGACGGCACGCCGGTGGTGGACATCAAACCCTACATCCCGTTTGTGGAAGCCCGGCCAGAAGCCGCGGCCGGCTTTGCCCTCAGCGCGCCCGATTTGTTGCAAGTGGCCTGGCTGCCCGGCACCGATACCGGCTTATCCGCAAACACGCGCAAGCTGATTGCGCAAAGCATCGCGCAAGATCCGCGGCCGGCTTATCAAAATATTCCTGAGCGCGTGTATGTGATGAGCGTGGCCGGTTATGAAATCAAATTTCAAATTGAGGAAAAAGCCGCCACGATAATCGCGGTTGAGCCTCAGGCCGTCTGAAAAACGCCAAACGGCTTGGCGCAGATCTTTTTTTGGCTCGATGCCTTTGCAAAAGACTTTCAATTTATCGTTTAAACCTTATCATTTAAACCGTGTGCATGGTTGAGCCACACACTCTACACGCAATTTGAAATTTCTTATTTCTGTATCCATTTTTCTTTGATTTCACTATAAATAAAAGGCCGTCTGAAAGTTTTCAGACAGCCTTTGCTGATTAATATTATTTATTTATGAAGCGTGTTATATAAAGCGTAAATCTTTGATTAATCAGATTAATTTTGCAAAATAATGCAGGGTGCGCACCAATTGGCAGGTGTATGACATTTCATTATCATACCAAGCCACGGTTTTCACCAATTGCTTGTCGCCCACGGTCATCACGCGGGTTTGGGTGGCGTCAAACAATGAGCCGAATTCCATGCCGATCACGTCTGAAGACACCAATTGCTCTTCGGTGTAGCCGTAAGATTCATTGGCCGCGGCTTTCATGGCTGCGTTGATTTCTTCTTTGCTTACGTTTTTTTCCAACACGGTCACCAGCTCGGTCAGCGAGCCGGTGGCCACGGGCACGCGCTGGGCAGAGCCGTCGAGCTTGCCGTTCAACGCGGGAATCACCAAGCCGATGGCTTTGGCCGCGCCGGTGCTATTGGGCACAATATTTTGCGCGGCGGCACGGGCACGGCGGAAATCGCCTTTGCGGTGCGGTGCGTCAAGCGTGTTTTGGTCGCCGGTGTAGGCATGAATGGTGGTCATCAGGCCTTCCACCACGCCGTATTGTTTTTGCAGCACGGCGGCCATCGGCGCCAGGCAGTTGGTGGTGCAAGAAGCGGCAGAAATCACGGTTTCGCTGCCGTCGAGAATATCTTCGTTCACGCCAAACACCACGGTTTTCATGTCGCCGCCGGGGGCGGAAATCACCACTTTGCGGGCGCCGGCTTTGATGTGTTTTTCCGCTTTTTCTTTCGTGGTGAAAAAGCCGGTGCATTCGAGCACCACGTCCACACCCAATTCGCCCCAGGGCAAGGCTTCCGGATCGGCATCGGCAAACACTTTGATTTCCTTGCCGTCCACCACAATAGCGTTGTCTTTCAGCTCGGCAGTGCCTTGAAAGCGGCCTTGGGTGGTGTCGTATTTAAACAGGTGCAACAGCATGTCGGCCGGAGTGAGGTCGTTTACCGCCACCACTTCAAGGCCTTCGGTTTTGATGATTTGGCGCAATGCCAAGCGGCCGATGCGGCCGAAACCATTAATCGCAACTTTAATGCTCATATTTTGCTCCTAGAAATATTCAGAAATAACGATAAATTTCAGATGGCTGCTTTTTACCATGAAATAAAATTACTACCTAACACTACTTACTGCAAACAACAGAAATCTGATTTAACACAAGCTATGCCTGCCTGTTGAGCTTGCAATGCCGTCTGAAAAGTTTGCCCGACTTTAATTAAATAAGTAAATATATATAAAGATGATATTAGATGAAGCAGGGGCTGTCTTGTGGATAAACCATATTTTACAATTAAAAACAAATGGCTAATTAAGATGAAAGTTTCCGGATAAGCCTGTGTGCGGTTTACGCGCTTTTGGGGATAAAAATCCCATTTTTCCCACGGTATGTGAATAAATCGGGCTTATCCACTTTTGCCGCACACGCTTTCAGACGGCCTTCGAGCTTATCAGATTAATTGGTAAATACTATTAAAAATAATAGGCTGTTGGCGCGGTTTTATCGTATGATACGCACCAACATCAACAAAAATATTCAGAGGAAACAATATGCTGCAACGAACATTGGCCAAATCTGTGCATGTTGCCGGCGTGGGCCTGCATTCGGGCGAACGGGTGGCGCTCACGCTGCATCCGGCCGCGGAAAACAGCGGCATTTCGTTTCGGCGCACCGATTTGAGCGGTGAGAAAGGTGCTGTGATTGCGCTCACGCCTTATTTAATCAACGACACCCGCCTCTCATCCACCGTCGTAACCGAAGCCGGCGTGCGCGTGGGCACCATCGAGCATATTATGTCGGCATTGGCCGCTTATGGCGTGGATAATGCGCTGATTGAATTGAATGCGCCCGAAATCCCGATTATGGACGGCTCGAGCCTGCCGTTTATCTATCTGCTGCAAGATGCCGGCATTGTCGATCAGCAGGCGCAAAAGCGTTTTTTGAAAATTTTGAAAACGGTTGAAGTGAAAGAAGCCGGCAAATGGGTGCGTTTTACGCCTTATAACGGCTTTAAAGTCACCCTCACCATCGAATTCGACCATCCGGTGTTCAACCGCAGCAATCCCACTTTTGAAATCGATTTTGCCGGCAAATCGTATGTGGAAGAAATCGCCCGCGCCCGCACTTTCGGCTTTATGCAGGAAGTGGAGCTGATGAGAGCGCACAATCTGGGCCTCGGCGGCAACCTCAATAATGCCATTGTGATTGACGACACCGATGTGCTCAACCCCGAAGGTTTGCGCTATCCCGATGAATTTGTGCGCCATAAAATTCTCGATGCCATCGGCGATCTTTATATCGTCGGTCATCCGATTATCGGCGCATTCGAAGGCTATAAATCCGGCCACGCCATCAACAACGCCTTGCTGCGCGCGGTGTTGGCAGACGAGAGCGCTTACGAATGGGTGCAATTCGAGCACGAAGAAGATTTGCCCGCCGCTTTTCACGGCTTGCCCGATGTGGCTTGAATGTGATTGAAGCAAGATGAAAAATGCCGTCTGAAAACTTTTCAGACGGCATTTCGTTTACAAACCATCAAACTCAATCGCCCATCACTTTGCCTTCACGGCGCGGATCCGCACCGCCCTGCAAACCCTGCGGCTGAATCACAATGCCTTGCACGCCCGAATTCAAATCGCGCACCTGCACCGGATAGCCCATGCGCTCCAGCGCACCGGCTTTGGCTGCAGCCGGCGTGTTTTCTTCCAATTCGTAAGCGCTGCCGCGGTTGAGCATATTGGGCAGGTCAATCGCCTGCTGGATATCCATGCCCCAATCTAAATGCGCCACCAGCGTTTTGGCCACATAGCCGATGATGCGGCTGCCGCCGGGCGAGCCCACGGCCAGATAAGGCGCGCCGTTTTTCAACACAATGGTCGGCGCCATTGATGAGCGCGGGCGTTTGCCGCCTTCCACGCGGTTGGCCACGGCTTGTCCGTTTTGCTCGGGCTCAAACGAAAAATCGGTAAGCTCGTTGTTGAGCAGATAGCCGTTGGCCATCAGCGTGGAGCCGAAAGCGTTTTCAATCGATGTGGTCATCGACACCACATTGCCCGCCGCATCCACAATCACCAAATGGCTGGTTGAAGGCAGCTCCACCGCGCGGCCGAGAGCCATATTTTGGCTGAAACTGCCCGGCTTGATTTCGGCAGCGGCCGCTTTAGTGGCGGCAATCGCATTCGCACGCTGCTTCAAATAATCGGGCGACAGCATTTGTCGCGCCGGCACGCGCACAAAATCGGGGTCGGCCACATAATAGCCGCGATCGGCAAATGCCACGCGCGAAGCTTCACCCAGCCAGCGCCAGCTGTTGATGTCGTTCGGGTTGCCGCCGCTCAAATTGTGGTGCTGCAAAATGCCGAAAATCTGCCCCAGCGCCAAGCCGCCGGAGCTGGGCGCGCCCATGCCGCAAATTTCGTATTCGCGATAAGCCTGGCACACGGGCGCGCGCTCAATCACGCGGTAGGCTTTAAAATCGGCCATGGCCAGCCTGCCCGGATTATCGGCCGCTGCGGCCACGGTTTTCACCATCTTTTGTGCCGGCGCGCCATGATAAAAAGGCGCGCTGCCCGAGCGGGCAAGCAGGCGCACGCTGCGGGCGAATTCCGGGTTTTTCAACACCGCGCCTGCTGCCAAAGGCCGGCCTTGCGGCAGAAAATAAGCAGCCGTGGCCGGATAGCGGCGCAGATATTGCTCGTTTTGCGCAATCGATGCGGCCATGCGCGGCGACACGGCAAAACCTTGCTCGGCCAAGCGCACAGGGTAATCAAATAAGCCTGCCCACGGCAATTTGCCGTAGCGTTTGTGCACATCTTCCATCAGCTTGGGCACACCGGGCGTGCCCACCGAGCGGCCGCCCACCACCGCCTGCATAAATTCCAGCGGCTTGCCTGCTTTATCGAGAAACAGAGCCGGTGTGGCGGCTTTGGGCGCGGTTTCGCGCGCGTCAAACGTGGTGAGCTTTTTGGCCTGATTATCCCAATACACCAAAAACGCGCCGCCGCCCAAGCCCGATGATTGCGGCTCCACCAAGCTCAAGGTGGTTTGCATGGCAATCATCGCATCAATGGCGCTACCGCCTTGCTTGAGCACTTCATAGCCCGCTTCGGTGGCCAAGGGGTTGGCCGATGCGGCCATAAATTTTTTCGCATGCACCAATTGCTGCGAGGTTAAACCGCTGCCTTGCTCGGGCGCGTGGGTGTCGGGGTTTACCGCCACATCGGCCATGCCGCCGCTGCGGCAGGCGGCCAAAAGCAGGGCAGCCGTTAAAATCCAAGGGGTTTTCATGCGGAATCCTTTTTGTGGTTGGGTTGAATTGCTCAGGCAGATAGATTTGATACAGGCCGTCTGAAGATTTTGCTGTGGCTATCCTTGCTGCATTGCTGTGCACAATAAATGCATTATCCACAAAATTTCAATGCCTGCTATATTTATCCACATTGCTCCACAGCGCTGAAGCCTCAATGCCCCAGCCTTTCAGACGGCCTATTGAATTGTTTTTTATTGCGTTTTCCGATTATCCACAGAAAAAGGGCTGCTTCAATATCAATATCATTTTATTATTTTAAATCTATATGTATTGTTTGGAATCAGCACATTCTTGCGCCAAATCGGCAAATGAAAATATTGTCTTCATAAATCAAGCCCCAAGCAAATCAAACATTGCCGCTAACCTACTGAATAAGGTAAAGTAGAACAGTTAAACTTCACCTAATCGAGGACACGTGATGAAAGGCGACATCGGCGTAATCGGTTTGGCCGTAATGGGTCAAAACCTGATTCTCAACATGAACGACAAAGGGTTTAAAGTCGTTGCTTTCAACCGCACCACTTCAAAAGTGGACGATTTCTTAAACGGCCCCGCTAAAAACACTCATGTTATCGGCGCCCATTCATTGCAAGAATTGGTGGAAAAGCTGGAAAGCCCGCGCAAAATCATGCTGATGGTGCGTGCAGGCGCAGTGGTAGACGAATTTATCGAGCATTTGCTGCCGCTTTTGGATAAAGGCGACATCATTATCGACGGCGGCAATGCCAATTATCCCGATTCCACCCGCCGCACCCGCGAGCTGGCTGAAAAAGGCATCCGTTTTGTGGGCGCCGGTGTGTCGGGCGGGGAAGAGGGCGCGCGCAACGGCCCCTCGATTATGCCCGGCGGCAATGAAGAAGCCTGGCCTTATGTGAAGCCGATTTTGCAGGCGATTGCTGCCAAAACGCCGGCCGGCGAGCCTTGTTGCGATTGGGTGGGCCGTGATGGCGCGGGGCATTTCGTGAAAATGGTGCACAACGGCATCGAATACGGCGATATGCAGCTGATTTGCGAAGCCTACCAATTTATGAAAGACGGTTTGGGGCTGAGCTATGATGAAATGCACGAAATTTTCAAGCTTTGGAACACCACCGAGCTCGACAGCTATCTGATTCAAATCACCACCGATATTTTGGGCTTCAAAGATGAAAACGGCGAGCCTTTGGTGGAAAAAATTCTCGACACCGCCGGCCAAAAAGGCACCGGCAAATGGACCGGCATCAATGCCTTGGATTTGGGCATTCCGCTCACGCTGATTTCCGAAGCCGTGTTTGCCCGCTGCGTGTCGTCGTTTAAAGCGCAGCGCGTGGAAGCGGCCAAATTGTTTGAAAGCCGCATTTCGCCCATCGAAGGCAGCAAAACCGAATGGGTGGAAGCCTTGCGCGAAGCCTTGCTGGCCTCGAAAATTATCTCTTATGCACAAGGCTTTATGCTGATTCGCGAAGCCAGCGAAGTGAACGATTGGGCGCTCAATTACGGCAACACCGCCTTGTTGTGGCGCGAAGGCTGCATCATCCGCAGCGCTTTCTTGGGCAATATCCGCGATGCTTACGAAGCAAACCCCGATTTGGTGTTTCTCGGCGGCGACGATTATTTCCGCAGAATTCTGGAAAACTGCCTGCCTGCCTGGCGCAAAGTGGTGGCCAAATCGATTGAAGCCGGCATTCCGATGCCGTGCATGGCCTCGGCGATTACCTTCCTCGACGGCTACACCAGCGCGCGCCTGCCCGCCAACCTGCTGCAAGCGCAACGCGATTACTTCGGCGCCCACACTTATGAGCGCACCGACAAGCCGCGCGGCGAATTTTTCCACACCAATTGGACCGGCACCGGCGGCGACACCGCTTCCACCACTTACGATGTTTAAACCGGTTTGATTTATTGCAGGCCGTCTGAAAGCTTTCAGACGGCCTGTATTATCTAATTAAGCTATTGTTTTTTTAATTAATAAAATCAAACAAAATATAATAAATAAATTTATAATAATGTATATATCAAAAGGCCGTCTGAAAGTATTTTTCAGACGGCCTTTGGTTGTTTGATAATTATCCACAAAATTATCCACAGGCGTTAGGGTCTGTTCACAATTCATCTCGTGGCAATCTTTTGACTCAAAAACGCGCCTGCCGCGTTGAAAATGCTCGCAAGGTGGCCAACCTTGCTGCGCTTTTCGCCTTGCATCTGCATTTGCAGAAACAAAATCCCCCTCATAAACGAATTGTCAGGACGCCCTAAACCACAATATTCTGCGGCTTGCCGGCAAAAAAGCCATTGATATTGGCCACCAAAATATCAAACAGGAGGTTGCGCGCTTCTTCGCTGCCCCAAGCCATATGCGGGGTAACAATCAGATTGGGCAGGCGCGCGCTGAGCAAAGGATTGCCGTGGCGCGGCGGCTCTTCGGTGAGCACATCAAAGCCTGCGCCGCCAAGCTGCCCATATTTCAGCGCCGCCACCAGCGCCTGCTCGTTTACCAATCCGCCGCGGCCGCAGTTGATCAATATCGCGCCGGCTTTCATTTGCCGCAATTCGGCCTCACCTATCATATCGGCGGTGGCTTCGGTGAGCGGGCAATGCAGCGAAACCACATCGGCGCATTCAATGGCTTCGGAAAAAGCCATATAGCCCTCGCGCACTTCTTCTGCATGTTTGTGTTCGCCAAACACCACCCGCATGCCGAAAGCCTGCGCATAGCCGGCGAGCGTGTTGCCGATGCCGCCGCGCCCGAAAATCACCAGCGTTTTGCCGTTTAAATCGCGCATCGGTGCGCCGAAATGGCAAAACACCGGTGAATTCTGCCACAAGCCGGCCGCCACATCGCGCTGATAAGCCGGCAAATTGCGCATCAGCGCAATCATCAGCATAAACGCATGCTCGGCCACCGATTCATTGCCATAAGCGCGGATATTGCACACCGCCACGCCGGCGGCACGCGCTGCATCGAGATCGACATTGTTCACCCCCGTGGCCGACACCGCAATCAGCTTCAGCTGCGGATTGGCTGCAATCATGCCTGCATCAATCATGATTTTATTGGTAATCACCACATCGGCGCCGGCAATGCAGGCGGCGGTGTCGGCCGATTCAATGCTGCTAAATTCGCGCAGGCTGTGTGCAAAATCAAAGGCAAAAGGGCGGTTTACCAAAGTTTCGCGCTCAAGCACGGCAATTTTCAGGGCGGTCATATTTTACTTTCTATTGAATAATAAAAAAGGATAGTTTTTTACTAAATGTAAATTGGCAGAATCAACTGTACTTTTTATTTGCGATTGATTATCATTTATTTTAATCAAATAGACTAAACAACAACTTGCACAGCGCAGGCTTATTCAGGAGCAAGCATCATGTTGAAAACCATCACTTTTGCCATTTTACATTTCGGCGTTGCCTTCAGCATCGCTTATCTGCTCACCGGCAGCATCGGCATTTCCAGCGCCGTGGCGCTGATCGAGCCGATGGCCAACACCGTGGTGTTTTATTTCCACGAAAAAGCATGGCAGCGCCATGAGCGCAAAAAAGGCATCAAAGCCGCCGCCAAAGCCAAATTTCCGCTGCATCAATGCGTGGGCAATTGAAATGAAATATGTTACCCTGCCCCGGTTTACACCACAACCATAGGGAAACAGCATGAGCCTGATTATTGAAGACATCACCACCGGCCAGGGCAAAGAAGCCGAAAAAGGCAAAGAAATTACCGTGCATTACACAGGCTGGCTGCAAGACGGCACCAAATTTGATTCCAGCCTCGACCGCCGCCAGCCGCTCACCATCGTGCTGGGCGCAGGCCAGGTGATTCAGGGCTGGGACGAAGGTTTCAGCGGCATGAAAGAAGGCGGCAAACGCAAGCTCACCATTCCGCCTGAAATGGGCTACGGCGCGCGCGGCGCCGGCGGTGTGATTCCGCCTAATGCCACTTTGGTGTTTGAAGTGGAATTGCTCAAAGTGTATGAATAAATAAACGCATATTGGGAAAAGGTCGTCTGAACGTCAGCAAACCGGTGCTGTTCAGACGGCCTTTTGCGCCTTCTTTTTTGAATTTGCTATAATCGGTGCATCAATCATCACAGAAAGCACATTATGAGCCTGCCCGCCTGCCCGCAATGCGGTTCCGAATTCACTTATCACGACGGCGTTCAGCTGGTTTGCCCCGAATGTGCGTATGAATGGCAAGAGGGCGAAGCCACCGAAGCCGCTTTGGTGATCAAAGATGCCAACGGCACGCCGCTGGCCGATGGCGACACCGTGGTGTTGGTTAAAGATTTGAAAGTGAAAGGCTCTTCGCAAGTGATCAAGCAGGGCACTAAAGTGAAAGGTATCCGCCTGCAGGAGGGAGATCACGATATTGCCTGCAAAATCGAAGGCAGCGCCATGAATTTGAAATCGGAATTTGTGAAAAAAGCCTGATGATATAAAAAACCAAAGGCCGTCTGAAAACTATTCAGACGGCCTTTGTTTAGAAACCGAAAACTGCCGCCCGTAGGGTGTGTGCCATAGGCACGCACGCGTTTTATTGATTCGGCAATTAAATATTGAACATTTTCAGATGCCGGCAAACAAGCCTTTGGCTTGTTGCCCTCTCCCTAGCCCTCTCCCACGGGAGAGGGAACAGGTTTCTGCTGCGGGCAAGAGGATGTGAATATTCAATAATTAGTTGCCGTATCTATAAGCGGTTTGTGTTGACTTGCTAACGAGAAAAACCGAGGCCGTCTGAAACATTCATTAATGTTTCAGACGGCCTTGTGTTGAATGAAAAACGCGTGCGTGCCTATGGCACACACTCTACAGGAAGGCTGCGCTTTTTAGCGGCGCCATGTGCCGCCATCGAGATAATCCAGCAGCGCCTGTAACATTTCGCGTTGTTCGGCGGCATGGCCGTGGCGGGCTTCAACGTTGATGTAGCCGATGCCGTGGCGGGCGGCATAAACCGAGAGCGAGCCGTCGTCGCGCACGCGATGGTTGTTTTGCAGCATGGCGTTGAAGCCGCGCGATTTGAAATAGACAAACGCGGCTTCATCGGTGGTGTAGAAATAATCATCGGGGCTGTGCGCGGGGTTGATAAACACGGCGGCCGTGTCTTCAGCCAGCGCGCCGCGGGTGTAGCTGCCGATATCGGTGCCGCCGCTGCGGTTGTTGTGCACGGCCACGATAAAGGCGGCGCGGCGCAAGTGATGTTGGAGCAGATAATCGGCAAAACCGGCGATGGTTTCTTGCGCCGCTTCGCTGCGGTTGCCGCCTTGCGCCAAAGTGGCGGCGCGGCCGGCGGCGGTGTAGATGCGGTTGGGGTCGAAGCGGGCGGGCCGGTCTGCCGCTTCAAAATGGATTTGGCGGCGGCCGTCGTGGTTCAACACCAATAAACAGCCTTGCCCCCGCGCCGCCAAAACATCAAGCGTGGCGCGGCGGGCGGTGGCTTCGTTTTCGTGCGGTTGGTAAAACAACACGCCGGCTATCGGCGGCCCTGCGCAATAGCGCTGCACCGCCACATAATGCTTGGCGTCGAGCGCAACGGTTTCGCTCGTTTCGCTATGCGGCAGCGCGGCGGCCGGACTTTGGCAGGCGGCCAAAAGCGGCAGCCAGCAAAAGATTTTGAATGAGTTGGCATTAAACATGGTTGATTATACCAAACACTTGAAACAGGGATTTCTAATACCCATTCGAAAAAAATAACCTAACTGCGTTGTCTCGCCTTGCCGTACTAGATGTACTGTCTTCGGCTCGCCGCCTTGTTATCTTATTTTTCGAATGGGTATAATTGAACATAAGCATCACAGCAAAAGGCCGTCTGAAAATTTTTCAGACGGCCTTTGAACGGATGAATCTTCAGGGCACGATAATATTGAAGATATAAGCGGCCATGTTCACCAGCAACACCACGCCGTAAAGAATATTGGTGCGCCCCTGATTGAGCGAGAGCATCACGATAAACACGGAAAGCCCCAGCAACACCATCGATTTGATGTCCAGCCCCAGCCCCAGGTTGATGTCGTAAATCAGGCACACGGCCACCACGGTGGGCACGCTCAAGCCGATACAGGCCAGCGCCGAGCCGAGCGACAGATTGAGGCTGGTTTGCAGATGATTGCGGCTGGCGGCGCGCACAGCGGCCAGCCCCTCCGGCAGCAGCACCACCGCGGCGATAATCACGCCCACTAGCGAAGCCGGTGCGCCGATAGAGGCCACCATGCCTTCCACCGCCGGCGAGAGCGATTTGGCCAGCAACACCACAATCGCCAAGCAAATCAGCAAAAAGCCCAGGCTGGTTAAGGTCACTTTCAGCGAGGGCGGCGCGGCATGATGGTGGCCGTCTTCATCATCATCGGCCAAAAAATAATCGCGGTGGCGCACGGTTTGCACCATGATAAACGCGCTGTAGAGCACCAGCGAAGCAATCGCCACAAAAATCAGCTGGGCATCGTTATAGGTGGGGCCGGGCGTGCTGGTGGTGAAATTGGGCAGCACCAGCGTGAGCACCAAAATCGACACCAACACAATCAGCGCGGTGTTGGCCGATTTTTTGCCGAAAAACTGCTCGCGGTATTTCCAGCCGCCAATCAGCAGGCACAAGCCCAAAATGCCGTTGAGAATCAGCATAATCGCCGCAAAAATGGTGTCGCGGGCGAGATAGGCGGCATTGTCGCCGCCGGCCACCATCAGCGAAATAATCAGCGCCACTTCGATAATAGTGATGGCCACCGCCAAAATAATCGTGCCGAAAGGCTCGCCCACTTTGTGTGCCACCACTTCGGCGTGATACACCGCCGAGAGTACGCTGCCGGCCAGCAATATTGCCGCCACCGCCTCGAGCCAGCCGCTGCCCGATATGCCGATAAAATAAAGCCCCCAAGCCAAAAGCGGCAGAATAAGCGACCACAAGGGCAGCGGGAAGGTTTTTTTCTTTGCCATAGGTGTGTGTTTCCTGATTAATTGAATTTATGGGAATGCAAAAAAGTATACATGAAAGCGATGGAAAAGAAATCAGGCTGCCAAAGGGCAAAATGAAAAATCATGATAAATAGAGGAAAATAGCGCCAATTGGCGCTTTATGGTAGCTATTTACCGTATTAAATAGCGGTGATATCCATTCAAAAAATAAGCTTGCAAGGCGGAAGCCTGCGACAGTACAGACAGTACGGCAAGGCGAGGCAACGCAGTAAGGTTATTTTTTTGGATGGGTATGAAAAAGTTTCAGACGGCCTTTTGCTAAAAGCCGCCCAAGCAATTGCTATGCAGACGCCATTAGGCTTTGCCCGAAATATTCGCCCGCCTGCACGCCGGGCAGGGTGAAGAAATAGCCGCCGCCGAAGGGGCTGATGTATTCTTCCAGCGGCTCGCCGTTGAGCAGGTTTTGCACAAAGATAAAGCCGTCGGCCAGATTGGCTTGGTAGCAGATAAACACAAGCCCCACATCCAATTGGCCGGATTTGGCCAGGCCGCGCGAATAGTCGAAAGGCCGTCTGAACAATTGGTGTTTCTGCATAAATTCGGGGCTGCGCGGGTTGGCTAGGCGCATATGGCTGTCGTGGGGAATGGTTTTGCCTTGCGGGTCGGCGGCGTAGTTGGGGCTGTCGTGTTCGTTTTTCATGCCCAGTGGGGCGCCGCTGTATTTTTCGCGCCCGAAAATGGTTTCTTGCTCTTGCAAGGGCGTGCGGTCCCAAAATTCGACAAAATGACGAATCAGGCGCACGGCTTGATAGCTGCCGTTTTTCGCCCAAGCGGGCTCATCGAGGCTGTTGGCGGCGATGCCGGTCCACAATACTTCATCGGCGGTTTTGGCGTTGCTCACATCGGGGTTGCCGCTGCCGTCGCGAAAGCCAAACAGGTTGCGCGCGGCGGCGCCGGGTTCGGTTTTGGGCAAAAAGCCGTCGATGCTCCAGCGGATAATGGCGTATTGGGCGGTGTTTTTCACCAAGTCGCGCAGGGCGTTTTGGCAGGTTTCGGGGGAAAGGGCGCAGATTTGGAGGCTGAAATCGCCGTCGCACCATTCGGCGGCCAGTTTGTCGTTGGGAAAACGCGCCATTTCAATCAGGTGCTTGGGTTTTTTATCGGCCAGCCCGAAGCGCGCATCAAACAGGCTGGCGCCCACGGATACGGTGATGGTGAGGCCGTCGGGGCGGAAAGTTTTGCCCAAGAGGCCGCTGCCGGCCGGCGGCAGTTTGGCGTCGCCGTCGGGCAATTCGCCGCCGCGGGTAAGGAATTCGATGCGGGCGGTGAGGGTACGCAATAGGTTTTCAAGTTGGCTCGGCGTTTGTGCGGACACGTCAAACGCGGCCATGATGGCAAACGGTTGATGCGGAGTGGTGATGCCTTGCTGGTGGGTGCCGTAGCAGGGGTAACTTTGGCGGCTGTGTTGGGCGGCGTCGGCTTTTTCATCGGCGCGGCCTTTTTTCTCGCCATAGGCAAAGCCGCCTGCGGCGGCGGCAAGGCCGGCGGCACCGGCGGCGAGCGCGCCTTTGAGCAGGGCGCGTTTGGCGGGTTGGGCGGGGGAGTGGGATTGGGTCATGGTTGGATGTTGGGTTGGGGTTGGATTAACAATTAGAAAGTTACGCACCTTAATTAATAAAGCTGCCTGAAAACATTAAACCCGTCATTGCTGAACGGAATTCGGTAATTCATTGGCAAAAAACTAAAGCGAAACGAAGCGGGTTATTTTAAAAATCCATATACTGTGTTTTGTATGCGTTTTCTGATCGTTTTACTTTGCGCTTCATGGCCGCGCGGCCACTTACTTTCTTTGCTTCGCCAAATAAAGTAAGCAAAGAAAGGCGACCCCGGTTGCAGGTTTGGCTGTGCCAAACTTCCCTCATCTACACGAATTTTAGCGGCGGGTGCGAACTCGCTGCGCTCAAACATAGCGCACCCTTCTTCCGCTAAAATCCGCTCCGATTCGGCTGCGCCAAGGGAGGGGCTGCACAGATTATGCGTTTCAGGTAGCTTAAACAAAATGGTTTGTAAATAGCTGAGATTTATACGAGTCGGATTTTTAAATCTGGGCAACGGGTTTAACAGGCTACCTGAAAGCTTTTCAGGTAGCCTGTTATCGCCTTTTAATTCAAACCCAGCGTACCGCGCAGTTGGGCTAAATCTTCGGCCAGCGCGTTAATCGGTGCTTGCAGTGCTTTGCGGTCGGCTTCGGTGAGTTTGTCGTAGGTTTCAAAGCCGTTGGCGGTTTGGTATTTGGCCAGAATATTGTTGACGGTTTTGAAATTGGCATCGGTTTTGTCGAGCAGCGCCTGATTTTTTTCGGCAATCAGTGGGCGGAACAAATCGACGATTTTTTGTGCGCCTTCGATATTGGCTTGGAAGTCGCTCAAATCGGTGTGGCTGTAGCGGTCTTCTTCGCCGCTGATTTTGCTGCCGGCCACTTCTTCCACCAGCACCGCCGCGCCGCCCACCACTTTATTGGGCGGGAACGACAGCAAGTCGATTTCTTGTTGCAGGGTTTTCACATCGGCCAGCAATTTGTCGGCAATCTCGTTTACGCCGGCGGTGCTGTTTTCCACCCACAGCGCGTATTCGAGGCGGTGAAAGCCGGTGAAGGCCGGGTCTTTGGGGCCTTGTTTGAAATCGTCTTCGCGCGCATCAATGGCCGGATCGAGCTCGTTAAACAGCTCGGCAATCGGCTCGATGCGCTCATAGTGATAGCGGGTGGCGGCAAACAGCGATTTGGCTTTGGCGATATTGCCGGCTTTTACGGCGGCGGTGAATTCGGTGGTTTTGGCCACCAATTCCTTGGCTTCGGCCTGCACATAAGCTTTGTATTCGGCCAAGGGCTGTTCCAGCTTGGCCATATCGGCTTGCGATGCGGTGGCTTTAAAGCCGCTGTTGGTCACGGTGAGCTTGCCGCGCGGGTTGGTGAGCAGGCCGCAGGTCATTTCGTATTCGCCGGGCAACAACGTTACCGTCATTTTGTCGGCCAGGCCGGGGGCGATGTTTTCACGCTCGTCTACCACCATCACGCCTTTTAAAACCTCCCATTCGAGCTTGCGCCCGCTGTTGTTTTGAATATTGAACACGGTTTGGCCGCTGGGCACGGTGAGCGCCATCGGCTCACAGGCGGCATCGTTCACGGCAATGCTCACGCTGCCGTCGGTATTGGCTGCAGATGCGCCGGATGCGGCGGCCGGTGTGTCGGCGGCGGGCGGCTGGCAGGCGCTGAGGCCTAAGGCAAGCAAGGCGGATAAGGCAGTGATGCGAAATGTTTTCATGTTGAATCTCAATGGTGGTTAAAAATAATGTTCAGACGGCCTTGATAGGTAAGGATCAATTCAAAAAATAATATAGCAAGACAATGATTTAGCTTGTTTTGGGGCTTGGGTTTAAAGGCTTGGTGCCGCGCAAAAACCAATACAACACCGGCACCAAATACAGCAGCCACACGCCGATTTCGCCCCAAGTGGGGTGGTCGGTATAGCCGAAAAAGCCGCCCAAAAGCACGCCCAGCGGGCTGTCTTCATGCAAAATATGCGCCGAATGAAAGGCAATGCCCTGCAAATGGTTCCACACGCCCGCTTCGTGCAGCGCGCGCAGCGAGCCGGCCAGCAAACCGGCAGCCACCACAATCAAAAACACACCGGTGTAGCGGAAAAATTTGGCCAGATTCAGCCGCATGCCGCCCTGATAAATCAGCGTGCCAATCACCGCCGCCGCAGCTAAGCCCAGCAGCGCGCCCACGGGCATGCGCCAAGAAGGGCTTTGCTCAAACACCGCAATTAAGAAAAACACGCTCTCCAGCCCTTCCCGTGCCACCGCCAAAAACGCCATCCCCACCAGCGCCCAGCCCTGGCCGTTGCCGCGGTTTAACGCCGCCTGCACCGATTGCTGCACCTGCTGCTTCATCGAGCGGGCGGCTTTTTTCATCCACAAAATCATATAGGTAATCATGGCCACCGCCACCAAGCCGATAATGCCCACCACCAGCTCTTGCTGCTTTTGCGGGATTTCGCCGGTTTCTTGATGAATGCCGTAGCCCACCGCCAAACACAACAGCACCGCCAGCGCCACGCCCAGCCACACTTTGGGCATCAAATGGCCGTGGCCGGACTGCTTTAAAAAACCGGCCACAATGCCCACAATCAGCGCGGCTTCAATGCCTTCGCGCAGCATGATTAAAAAAGCGATAAACATGGTTGAGATGCCTAGTATAGGAACGATTGCCAATCTATTCCTATTTAATTAGAAATACAAATTGTTTTTATTTGTGAAAAGCGGTGAAATGATTGCGAAAAGATAAAGAGGCCGTCTGAAAAATATTCAGACGGCCTCATGCCTATTTTAAAAAACAACCTGACAAAATAAAGATGATTTATACCCATTCAAAAAAGTAAGCTAACAAGGCGGAAGCCTGCGACAGTACAGATAGTACGGCAAGGCGAGGCAACGAAGGTAGGTTATTTTTTTGGATTGGTATTATGCGTATGCATGCGTTGCGCTAACTGTACCTAGAAACGTTCAGACGGCCTATTGATATGGCGGATTTCAAAATGTGTGGCGCATAAATTGCAGCAATTGCCACAGCGCCCAGGCGGCCACCAGCAGGCCGGCGGCCAGGCGGATGCTGCGGTGTTGCAAAAAGCTTTTCAATTGCCCCGCAAAAAAGCCCATCGCCAATAAATTGGGCAAAGTGCCCAGCGCAAAAGCCAGCATATAAAGCCCGCCTTGTGCGGCGCTGCCGCTGCCGAGTGCGTAAAGCGAAGCGCTGTAAACCAGGCCGCAGGGCAGCCAGCCCCACAGCAAGCCCACGCCGAAGCAGGCGGGCACCGACTGTATCGGCAAAAGCCTGCCCAAAAGCGGGTTTAAGCGCCGCCACACCGGCCGCCCCAAGCTTTCCACTTTGGTGGCAAGAGTGGAGAGGCCAGCCAGATAAAGCCCCAAAAAAAGCAGCAACACATTGGCCGCCACAAACAGGCCGTTTTGCAGCCAGCGGGTTTGGTCGAGCGAAATGCCGATTTGGCCTAGCAGCCCTAAAAGCACGCCGATAGTGATGTAGCTGCTGATGCGGCCGGCGTTCAAAAGCACAATGAGCCAAAAGCGCTTGATGTGCGGCGGCAATTGCAGGGCAAACGCGCTCGATAAGCCGCCGCACATGCCCACGCAATGGCCGCCGCCAAAAAAGCCGATCAGAAAAAGGGTAAGCAAAGTGATGTCGCCGCTCATGATGCCGTGCCGGAAAAAAGTAAGGGCATTGTAGCAATAATGCGGCGGGCGCGGCGGCATTTTGTAAAACAAGGTAATACTCTGCCCGCGCTGCTTGCCAAGCCTCATGGCCGATAAGATGATGCAAAGAGCCGGTGCGCCGGAATCGTTTAATTATCAGGAGTGGAAACCATGGGTTTGTTTAGCTTTATCAAAAATGCAGGCGAGAAGCTGTTTGGCAAAGATGAAAAAGAAGTGGCCGCGGCTGCCGCTGCGAATGTGGAAGATTTAAACAGCAAAGCTTCTGCCGCCATCCAAACATATATCGAAAAACAAAATCTGGGCCTCACCGGCTTGGCCGTGGCTTTTGACGGTGCCAGCGGCAAAGTTACCCTCAGCGGCTCGGCACCCTCGCAAGAAGCGGCCGAAAAAGCCGTGTTGGCGGCCGGCAACGTTACCGGCGTGTCGGATGTGGACAACAAGCTGGTTTTCCCCGCTGCTGCCGAAGCGCGCTATCACGATGTGGTGAGCGGCGACACTTTGTCGGCCATTTCCAAAAAATACTATGGTGATGCCAATAAATACATGAAAATTTTTGAAGCCAACAAGCCGATGTTGAGCAACCCCGATAAGATTTATCCGGGTCAAAAATTGCGTATTCCCGAGTAATCAGCGGTTTAAGCGTTAATGAAATCAAGAGGCCGTCTGAATGTTTCAGACGGCCTTGTTGTATGTGCAATAACCATATTCGGGCGAATAGGGTGCCGGTTTGGCAGTTAAAATATTCAAGCTTGAATGGTTTGAAATATAAAGCGCCGAAAAGGCGCGGTGGCTTGATATTTAATGTTTTAAAAACTGTTTTTGGTATGGTATTTACATGCCTTTACGAAGTGCATTTTCCCGTTTTTTCCCCTAATATTAGCACCATCTGCCACAACGGCTGCACCCCAAACGAGAGATGACCATGATCATGCAACAATCTGTAAAATTTCCCCTCGCCATTTTGGCCGCCATGCTTTTGGCCGCCTGCTCGCCTGCCGAACAAAAAGCTGCCGCGCCGACGGCATCTGAGGCGGCACCGGCTGCGGCTGATGTGAAAAAAGTGGCGATTACCGCCATTGTGGAACATCCGGCGCTGGACAATGTGCGCCAAGGCGTGCTGGAAGAATTGAAAGCACAAGGCTTTGAAGAGGGCAAGAATCTGCAAGTCGATTTTCAAAGCGCGCAAGGCAGCACCGCCACCGCCGGCCAGATTGCCAAGAAATTTGCCGGCGACAAGCCCGATGTGATTGTGGCCATTGCCACGCCGAGCGCGCAATCGGTGGTGGCCGCCACCAAGTCGATTCCGGTGGTGTTTGCCGCCGTTACCGACCCTGTGGCCGCCAAACTGGTGAGCAGCTGGGAAGCCTCCAAAACCAATGTCACCGGCGTGTCGGACGAGCTGCCGCTCTCGCCGCAAATCGATTTGATGAAAAAAATCGTGCCCACGCTCAAATCGGTGGGTTATGTGTATAGCCCCGGCGAAGTGAATTCCACCGTGGTGCTGGAGCAGCTGAAAATGGAATTGGGCAAGCAAGGCATCGAAGTGGCCGCCGCGCCGGCGCAACGCAGCGCCGATGTGCCCACAGCTGCCCGCAGCCTCAAAGGCAAAGCCGATTTGATTTATACCTCGCTCGATAATAATGTGGTGGCGGCTTATGAATCGCTTTATAAAGTGGCGGTGGAAAACAAGCTGCCGCTGGTGGCTTCCGACACCGATTCGGTCAAGCGCGGGGCGGTGGCGGCGCTGGGCGTGAATTATCACGATATGGGCAAGAAAACCGGCGAAATAGTGGCGCGTATTTTGAAAGGCGAAGCGCCGGGCGATATTGCTCCCTCGCGCATGGATAAGCTGGATTTGATTGTGAGCAAGAAAAATGCCGCCGAAGAAGGGGTGACCTTGTCGGAAGAGGTGTTGAAAGAAGCGGCCGAAGTGCAGGAATAAGGCTGCGGCTGAGCTAGGATACCCTAGGCTTTGTTTGCGGCTTATCAAATGGCAAGTTTGTTTATGACTCAAATCTTGAGCGAAGATGAAAAGCAAACAGTGCCTCAGGCCGTCTGAAAGGTTTCAGACGGCCTATTTGATAAAACACATTCAATAACAAAATATCAACAATAAAAAGAAAGCATTATGTCTATCGAAGCTTTATTCGGCGCTGTTGAAAGCGGCCTGATTTATTCGCTGGTGGCGCTGGGGGTGCTGATTTCTTTCCGCATTCTCGATTTTCCCGATCTCACTGCCGATGGCAGCTTTCCGCTGGGCGGCGCGGTGGCGGCGGTGTGCATTGTCAACGGCATCAATCCGTGGCTGGCCTGCGCTGCGGGCATGGCTGCCGGCGCGTGCGCCGGTGTGGTGACGGCGTGGTTGCATGTGTCGTTGAAAATTTTGCAGCTTTTGGCCAGCATTTTGGTGATGGTGGCGCTTTATTCGGTCAACCTCAGAATCATGGGCGCGCCCAATGTGCCGCTGATCGGTGAGCAAACCGTGTTCACACCGTTTGTGGCTGCCGATTTCAGCAACCAATTTTGGGTGCAGCCGCTGATTATTTTGGGCTTTGTCATCGCCGCCAAGCTCTTGCTCGATTGGTTTTTCTCCACCGAAGCGGGTTTGAGCATGCGCGCCACAGGTGCCAACGGCCGCATGGCGCGCGCGCAAGGTGTGGGCACTTCTAAAATGATCATTATCGGCATGGCTCTGTCGAATGCGCTGATTGCCTTGGGCGGTGCGCTGTTTGTGCAAACCCAGGGCGGGGCGGATATTTCCATCGGCGTGGGCACGATTGTGATCGGTTTGGCGGCGGTGATTATCGGCGAAACCCTGCTGCCGAGCAAACGCATCTGGATGGTGGTGTTGTCCGTGATTGTCGGCGCGGTGCTCTACCGCCTCTTTATCGCGCTGGCGCTGGGCAGCGACACCTTGCGCGGTATCGGTTTCGGTCCGCAGGATTTAAACCTGCTCACTGCAATTTTGGTGGTGATCGCCTTGCGCATGCCTTATATCAAACGCTGGCTGCAAAGGAAAAAAACATCATGATGCGCGCCGAAAACCTCAAAATCACCTTCAACCCCGGCACGCCGATTGAAAACCCTGCTTTGCGCGGCATGAGCTTGAGCATTGCCGATGGCGAATTTGTGACCGTAATCGGCAGCAACGGCGCGGGCAAATCCACTTTTCTCAATGCCATCAGCGGCGATTTGGCGGTGGATAGCGGCATCATCTGCATCGACAACCAAGACGTTACCCGATTGCCTGCACACAAACGGGCCCATTTGGTGGCGCGCGTGTTTCAAGACCCGATGGCCGGCACTTGCGAAGCCTTGAGCATAGAAGAAAACATGGCTTTGGCGTATAAGCGCGGTCAAAAGCGCAGCTTGGGTTTGGCGCTCAACAAAAGCACACGCGAATTTTTCCGCGAAAAATTATCGCTGCTGAAGCTGGGGTTGGAAAACCGCCTCACCGACCGCATGGGGCTGCTTTCCGGCGGCCAGCGCCAGGCCGTGAGCCTGCTGATGGCCAGCCTGCAACCGAGCAAAATCCTGCTGCTCGATGAGCACACCGCCGCACTCGACCCGAAAACCGCCGCTTTTGTGCTGGATTTGACCGACCGCATCATCCATGAAAACAAACTCACCGCCATGATGGTGACCCACTCAATGCGCCAAGCGCTCGACCACGGCAGCCGCACGGTGATGCTGCACCAAGGGCAGGTGGTGCTGGATGTGCACGGCGATAAACGCGCGGGCATGGATGTGGCCGATTTGCTGGCTATGTTTGAGCAAACCCGTGGCGAAAAAGTGTCGGATGATGCTTTATTGTTGGGTTAGGGTTGAAAGCGTGGCAATGAAAGAGAATGAGGCCGTCTGAAAACCTATCTCAGACGGCCTCTTATTGTTGTATTGCAGATGCGCACAGCCCGTGTATCGTTTAAAGCGAAGGCCGTCTGAAACCTTAATATTCGTGCTTGTTTGGGATTTGCGGCGGCATTTGCATGGATTGCCGAGGCTAAGTGCTGCGCCTTCTTGCCGCCATATTGCGGCCGATTTCGGCCAGTTTTTGCGGCGGTATTTTTTGCTTGCCCAGCGCAAACAGGGCTTCTTCGATTTCTAAATGCACATCATAAGCGGCGGTGAAGCGGGCCAATATTTCGCCATCGGGCATGTGGCCGGCATGTTCGTGCAGTTTGTCGAATTCGGTTTGCACCGCCGCCCAGTTGGCATGTAGGTTTTCATGCTGGCGCAAAAGCTCGTCAATATCGGCTTTTGCTTCGGGCGCGTATTGCAGCAGCAGCGGGAAAAAATCGTTTTCTTCGTCTTGATGGTGCAAGGGCGCGGCCACGTTGAAATATTGGCTGATTTGGCGGATGGTTTGCAACACAATGTCGTTGCGGCCGTGTTCGGCGATATAGCCCGGAAGCAGCCGGGTTTGCCCGCAAAAGCGGCGCACTTTGTCGTGGCAGGCATAGAGCATTTCTATCGGCTCGGCAAAAGTGGTGCTGCGGGTGTCAAACGGATTGATCAGATTCATGATGCGGCTCCTAGGGTATCCTGACATTTCGATTTATGGGTGTATTTCGCCCCTGAAAACGCATCTGCTGCGTTAAAAAGCCTCGTAATAGCAATCCAAAAAAATAACCTGACTTCGTTGTCTCGCCTTGCCGTACTATCTTTACTGTCGCAGGCTCGCTGCCTTGTTAGCTTACTTTTTTGAATGGGTATAAGGTGTCCAACCTTGCTGTGTTTTTTGCCTTGCATCTGCACTTTCAGGAACAAAATCCCTCTCATAAAAACGAAATGTTAGGACGCCTTGGCGGCTTATGGTTTCAGACGGCCTTGGGTTTGTTTGCATTTCGTCCGCGAGTAAGGCTTTGAGCCGAATTGCTGCATGAAGAATGGTGCGCAGACGCCGGTTTTACAATCAACGAATCACGGTTACTTCATCGCCCAAATGCACTTGGCCGCTGTTGCGCGCAATCATATTGATGCCGAAGCAGGCCTTATGGGTGAGTGCGAGCGTGGCCAATGGTTGCTGCTGCGGGTGTTTTTGGCCGCTGTGCAAATCCACCGTGGTCATCACGCAGCGCACGCAAGGCTTGAAAAGCTCGAATTCGACGGCGCCGATGCGGATAATGCGCCAGCGGTCTTCTTCATAAGCTTCGCGGCCGTCTATCACCAAGTTGGGGCGGAAGCGGCGCATTTCCACCGCCTCTTCAAGCTGGCTGTTGAGCAGGGTAAGCGAGGCGTTGCTGGTGAGCAGATAAGGCGCGCCATCGGCAAATGAAAGCGGGGTTTGCGCAAACGAGAGCACGCGCCGGCTCGGGTTGCCGAGGTAATAAAGGCGGCAGGCCACGCCCAGCTGCTGCGAGAGCCATTCATCGGTGCTGCTGCTGCCGTGCCGGGCTTCGAAGCGATCTTTCCACACCGCCACTTCTGCCGCTTGGGTGAATTCATGGTGGTACACGCGGCGGCGGCTGCCGTCGGGCGCGGTAAGCGTGAGGCCGTCTGAATGCGGCTCTGCCTGCCACAGCAGCATATGCGGCAGCTTGCGCGCGGTGAGAAACATGCCGTCAGGCGTGGCCACCAGCCATTCGCGGTCGTGCGGCATGCCGGCGTGGCGGATATCGGCGGCTTCGGCGTTGAGGCCGCGCATGGATTTTACGGGATAATAAACGATTTCGGTCAGTTGCATGGCAAGCTTTCAGACGGCCTTGGGCAGATGGAATATCATAACGCAAAGTGTTTGGACGGGTAAGGCCGTCTGAACATTTCGGCCATAAAAAAGGCCTGCATCAGCAGGCCTTTGGCAGATTGGGTGTGGCTTAATCCACCAAATTCACGTTGCCGCGCATCATGGCGATGTGGCCGGGGAATGAGCAGAAAAACTCATATTTGTTGCCGGCTGCGAATTTGCTGGTGTCGATGGTGATGGAGGTTTCTTCGCCGCCGCCGATCAGTTTGGTGTGGGCAACAATGCGCGGATCATCGGCTTTAACAAAATCGTTGTCCACGCCGGCAGCGGCGCCTTCTTTATCCACGGCATCCACGTCTTCGGTTTTGGTGATCACGATGTTGTGACCCATGGCCGCTTTGGGCATTTTGCCGACGTGTTTCAGGGTGATGGTGAAGGTTTTGCAGGCTTTGCTGATGTTGATGTCGGCGGTGTCGAATTTCATGGCATCGTCTGAAGACACAACGGTAGAGCAGGCTTCATCCACGGCAGCGGCCGGTGCGGCTTCGGAGGCGGCCGCTGCAGAGGCTTCGGCAGCCGGAGCGGATGCGGTGGCAGAAGCGGCCGCCGGTGCGGTGTCGGCGGCAGGTTTTGCGGGCTCTTGCGAGCAGGCGCTCAGGGCGATAGCAGCTGTGGAAATCAGCGCCAAATATGCTTTCATGAAAAACTCCTTGTGATGAATGTTGCGGCACCATTAGGCGGCAAACTTGTTGAAGCTTGTGCCGAAGCGCCGTTTGTTGGTGTGTTCGTGCGCCATGCGCTCGAAACGTGTTGCACAGTATGCGGCGGATGAAGTGTGCAAACGTTGTGCTACATCAATGTTTATACACAAATTTATCGTGTTGGGCAAGAAATAATGATTTTAGATGAATGTTTTGCTATGGCTCGGCAGGCGGGTGAAACGTGGGCACGCCTTATTTGCGGTGGCGGCTCACCAAGCGTTGCAGCGCTTCGGCCAATTCGGGATGGTGTTGCAATTGTTGTGCGGAATCATCCAGCGTGTCGAGCGCCGTTTTGCTCAGGCGCAGGCGGTTTTCGCGCGGCGCGGCCGGCGGCTTGGGCACGATTTTGGTGCGCACTTCGATAATGCTGTGGTCGAGCTGCTGCACTTGCGCGAGCAGACCGGGCAGAATCATGCGCAGGCGGGAAGCGGCCATATTGTTGGCGGCCAAAAGGATTAAGCAGCCGTTGTCGATGCAGGCCGTCTGGAAATGGGGGCGCAGGTTGGCCGGCAAAATCTGCTTAACTTGCGCATCCAGCCGCTGCCAGTAATGCGCGCTGCGCAGCAAATTGGCCAAATGCGGATCTTGCTTGCCTAAATGATCGAGATTCATGGTTCAGACGGCCTTTGCAGAAAAGGAACGCGCTTGGCTTGAAATCGGCAAAACCATCGTTATATCTGACGGCATTGTCACCTTATCAAACGGCTTGTGTTAGAATTCGGGGTTAATTGCCTTCTTATTTTACCTCAGGCGCAGGGAATCATACATGCTTACTAATTTAGCCAAGAAAGTTTTTGGCAGCCGCAACGACCGTCTGCTCAAACAATATCGTAAAACCGTCGCTAAAATCAATGCTCGCGAAGCCGAGATCCAGGCGCTCAGCGATGAAGCGCTGCAAGCCAAAACCGCAGAATTCAAACAACGCCTGGCCAATGGCGCCACGCTCGAGAGCATGCTCGAAGAGGCTTTTGCCGTGTGCCGCGAAGCCAGCCGCCGTGTGTTGGGTATGCGCCATTTTGATGTGCAGCTGATTGGCGGCATGGTGCTGCATGAGGGCAAAATCGCCGAAATGCGCACCGGCGAGGGCAAAACGTTGGTGGCCACGCTGCCGGTGTATCTCAATGCGCTGGTCGGCAAAGGCGTGCATGTGGTAACGGTAAACGATTATCTGGCCGGGCGCGATGCGGGCATTATGGAGCCACTCTATAATTTTCTCGGCCTCAGCGTGGGTGTGATTGTGAGCGAGATGGAGCCTTTTTTCCGCCAAAGCGCCTACAATGCCGACATCACGTATGGCACCAACAACGAATTTGGCTTTGATTATCTGCGCGACAATATGGTAACCGACCAATACGACAAAGTGCAGCGCGCACTCACATTTGCCGTGGTGGATGAAGTGGATTCGATTCTGATCGACGAAGCACGCACGCCGCTGATTATTTCCGGCCAAGCCGATGACAACGTGCAGCTTTATCAAGTGATGAACACCGTGCCCGCCATGCTTGTGCGCCAGGAAACAGAAGAGGGCGAGGGCGATTATTGGGTGGATGAAAAAGCCCACACCGTGCTTTTGAGCGAGAGCGGTCATGAGCGCGCCGAAGAAATTCTGGTGCAAATGGGTTTGCTCAAAGAAGGCGATTCGCTTTATTCCACCGGCAACATCATGCTGATGCACCATTTAATGGCCGCCTTGCGCGCACACAGCCTGTTTCACAAAGACCAACACTATGTGATTCAAGACGGCGAAATCGTGATTGTGGATGAATTCACCGGTCGTCTGATGAGCGGGCGCCGCTGGTCGGAAGGCCTGCACCAGGCGGTAGAAGCCAAAGAAGGCGTGGACATCAAACGCGAAAACCAAACGCTGGCTTCCATCACCTTCCAAAACTACTTCCGCTTATATGACAAATTGGCCGGCATGACCGGCACGGCCGACACCGAAGCGTTTGAATTCCAAAGTATCTACGGCTTGGAAACCGTGATTATTCCCACCAACCGGCCGATGCAGCGCAAAGACGCCAACGACCAGATTTTCCGCACCGCCGAAGAAAAATACGAAGCCGTGGTGGCCGACATCAAGCGCTGCCATGAAGCCGGCCAGCCCGTGCTGGTGGGCACCACCAGCATTGAAAACTCAGAATTGGTGGCCAAGCTGCTGAATCAGCAAGGTTTGCCGCACAATGTGTTGAATGCCAAAGAGCACGAGCGCGAGGCTTTGATTGTGGCGCAAGCCGGCAAAGCGGGCATGATTACCGTGGCCACCAATATGGCCGGCCGCGGCACCGATATCGTGTTGGGTGGCAATGTGCAGCATCAAAGCCATGCCATCAATGCCGATGAGAGCCTCAGCGAAGAAGAAAAAGCCCGCCGCATTGCCGATTTGGAAAACGGCTGGGAAGCCGAGCATGAAAAAGTGCTGGCCGCCGGCGGCCTGCACATAATCGGCACCGAGCGCCACGAGAGCCGCCGTATCGACAACCAGCTGCGCGGCCGTGCCGGCCGCCAGGGCGACCCCGGCTCCAGCCGCTTTTATCTTTCATTTGAAGATCCGCTCTTGCGCCTGTTTGCGCTCGACCGCGCCGCCGCCATTCTCAACCGCTTGGCACCGGAGCGCGGCGTGGCCATCGAGCACGGCCTGCTCACCCGCCAAATCGAAGGCGCACAACGCAAAGTGGAAGGCCGCAACTTCGATATGCGCAAACAAGTGCTGGAATACGATGACGTGGCCAACGACCAGCGCAAAGTGATCTATCATCAGCGCAACGAAATCCTGACCAGCAAAGAAGTGACCGATTTGGCCAAAGACATCCGCGAAGAAGTGGTGGGCGACTTGGTTGATCTGCACATGCCGCCCGACAGCATGGAAGAGCAATGGGATCTGCCTGCATTGGAAGCGCAGCTTGCCGGCGAATTCAGAGTGCATGCCGATATCCAGGGCTGGCTGAAAGCAGAAAACACGCTGGATAACCAAGAAGTCAAAGCGCGCCTGATCGCCCAAGTGGAGCAGGAATATGCTGAAAAAGTGGCCGTGGTGGGCGAGCAAACCATGAGCGGCTTTGAGCGCAATGTGATGCTGCAAGTGATCGACAGCAACTGGCGCGAACATTTGGCGGCCATGGATTATCTGCGTCAAGGCATCCATCTGCGCGGCTACGCACAGAAAAATCCCAAGCAAGAATACAAGCGCGAAGCATTCGCCATGTTTGAAAGCCTGTGGAGCGGCATCAAACACAATATCGCCACGCTGCTGACTTCTGTGCAGATTGAGCGCAACGAAGATGCCGTGATGGAGCAAACGCCGGTAGAAATGCAGGCTGTGCACTCCGGTGCACCGGCGATGACCGATGTGTTGGGCGAATCGCGCACCGATTTGGCCACCGAAGCATTTGACCCGACCGGCAACGATTTCAGCCCCGAAACGCTGGCCGCCCAAGGCCGCTCGGTGCACCGCAATGATCCCTGCCCCTGCGGCAGCGGGTTGAAATACAAACATTGCCACGGCAAATTGTCTTGAGCTTCAGACGGCCTTGATGCCAAAAGCCCCATTTCGCAGAGTCTGCAGAATGGGGCTTTTTATGGCTGCCAAATTTAGGATGCCGTATAGAACAACGCAGTATGCGTTCCGCCACAACAGAGTAGGGTGTGATTAGTTGCGTTTTGGCGGCGTAATCGTATACGCATGCGACAAGGCGTGTTTCGCAACAGTCAAAGAGGCCGTTTGAAATGCCAAAGTTTCAGACGGCCTCGTACAGTCTGTATTCAAAATATTTTAATCTTTGAAATCCTTTTTGAATGAGGCTTTCATTAATTTTCAGCTTGAAATTTGTCTCTCGTGCGGCAATAAAAAATACCCGCTAAAAGCGGGTATTGAGCCATTGGGCGGCTGTGAATCAGCCTTTGCGTGCCGGCAGTTTTTCTTTGATGCGGGCAGCTTTACCAGTGAGGCCGCGCAGGTAGTAGAGCTTGGCGCGACGCACGTCACCACGGCGTTTAACTTCGATTTTTTCCACTTGCGGAGAGTAGAGTTGGAAAGTACGCTCAACGCCTTCGCCGCTGGAGAGCTTGCGCACGATGAAGTTGCTGTTCAGGCCGCGGTTACGGCGGGCGATGACCACGCCTTCGTAAGCCTGCAAACGGCTGCGGCTGCCCTCAACCACGCGCACGGATACCACAACGGTGTCACCCGGTGCAAATTCGGGGATGGCTTTGTTCAAGCGAGCAATTTCTTCTTGCTCTAATTGTTGGATCAAGTTCATTTTTAGTCCTGGTTATAATGGGATTCTCGTTCCTCTTGCTTTATTTCATGTAAGAGCCTAGATTCCTGTGGGGTTAATTCGCGCTTTTCCAATAAATCGGGGCGGCGCGCTAAAGTGCGTTGCAGCGATTGCTTTAATCGCCACTGTGCAATCAGGGCGTGGTTGCCCGAGCGCAATATCTCGGGAACCGCCATGCCCTGAAATTCTATCGGGCGGGTGTAGTGTGGGCAGTCGAGCAGGCCGTTGGCAAAAGAATCTTGCTCGGCCGACTGCATATCGCCCAACACGCCGGGCAACAGCCTCAACACGGCATCCATCAGCATCATGGCGGGCAATTCGCCGCCGGAAACCACAAAGTCGCCAATGCAGATTTCTTCATCGATGCTTTGGGCAAGCACGCGCTCGTCTATGCCTTCGTAGCGGCCGCAAACCAAAATCAGATTATCCAAACGAGCCAATTCGCCGACTTTTTGATGGTCGAGCGGCCGGCCTTGCGGGCTCAGATAAACGGTTTTGCTGCTGCCTGTGTGTTGTGTACGGGCTTCTTCGATGGCTGCCTGCAAGGGCGGTGCCATCATAATCATGCCGGGGCCGCCGCCAAATGGGCGATCGTCGATGTAGCCCAGTTTATTGTCGGCAAAGCGGCGCGGGTTGATGGCGTTGAATTGCCATAAATCCTGCTTTTTTGCCCGTCCGGTTACGCCGTATTCGGTAATGCTGTCAAACATTTCCGGAAATAGGGTAATGGCCTGGATCAGCATCAGTAATCCAAGCCCCAGTCGGCGGTGATGGTGCGGCTGTCGTTATCGACATGATCGATATAATGGGCAACGAAAGGAATCAGCTTTTGGCCGTGCTCGCCGTTGACCATCAGCACATCGTGTGCGCCGGTTTCCATCAGATTGGCAACTTTGCCTAATTCGATGCCTTCGCGGTTGACAACACGCATGCCGACCAGATCTGCCCAGTAATATTCGCCTTCTTCGGCGGGGGCGAAATCGGCGCGGTCGATTTCGATGGTGTAGCCGCGCAGGGCAAAGGCTTCATCGCGCCCGTCGATGCCGGTGAATTTAACCTGCAATTCGCCATTGGCGACTTTGCCGGCTTCTAATGTAACGCTTAAATTCTGACCGTCTTTTGAGAGCTGCCACTCGGGGTAGTCCAGCAGGCTGTCGGCGTGCTCGGTGTTGGCGGCGATTTTAAGCCAGCCTTTTACGCCGAAAACGCCTTTGATGTAGCCCATGGCTACCCGTTGTTGAGTGTCGGTCATGGCAGTGTTGCTTGGCTTAAGCGGCAGCTTGCTGTTCTTTAACCAGCTTAGCAACGGCTTCGCTCATTTGCGCGCCTTGGCCTACCCAGTGGTTCAAGCGCTCGGCGTTGAGGCGCACGCGCTCTTGCTTTTCGTTGGCAACGGGGTTGTAGAAGCCTACGCGCTCAATAAAACGGCCGTCGCGGCGGTTGCGTGAGTCGGCAACCACTACGTTGTAAAACGGACGGTGTTTTGAGCCGCCACGGGCTAAACGGATAACTACCATGTTGATTCCTTCTGTGAAAATCGTGGATATAGAAAACCGCTAATTTTAGGGCAGTTTGTGGTTGCTATGCAAGCATTTATTGCCTTGATTTACGTTTGGTGTTGTTTGCAGGCGGCAAAAGGTCGAGTATGGCTTCGGCTATTTCCGAATCGTGGGGCGAGGGTGAAAGTGTAAAGCCGAGTTTTTCGGCCAGCTTCAACATCGGCAGATTGGATTTGAGGATTTCCGCACCCATGCGCCGATAGCCTTGGCGGGCGGCTAAGGCGATGATTTCCTGCATTAAAGCAAAAGCCAAGCCTTGGCCGTGCATGCTTTCGGCTACGCTGATGCCGAATTCGCATTGCTCGGGAAAGTGAGTGCAGCTGAAGCGCCCCACACCCAGCAGCTTGCCCTCGGCATCTTCGGCGGTAAACGCGCCTTCGCGTTGGTAGTCGAGGTTGCAGAAGCTGGCAAGCGTGCTTTGGCTGAGCGCTTTCACATGCGCCATAAAGCGGCTTTGGCGGCTTTTTTCCGGTAGGTTTTGCACATATTGCTGCTCAAGCTCGGCATCTTCAGGTGTCATCGGGCGGATGGGAATGGTTTGGCCGTTTTTGAGGGTGAACAGCGGTTGCTCGGCGCGGGGGTAGGGGGTGCGCACATTGATGGCGGTGTGCGCGGCGGATGCGGGCGTAGCGGTGATTTTCACGTTGCCATCGGGCTGAAGCGTGAGGTCGAGCCGGTTGAGGTGTGGCGCGTGGGTGAGCAGCGCGTTGAGGCTGTAGAGCAGCTGGTAGATGGTTTTTTGCTGGCGCTTCAGGCCGAATTGCTGTATCAGCCGTTCGGCTTGCAAGGTGTTGAAGGGAGGCAGTAAAGCCATGGTTTGCGCGGCGCTGCGGGCAAACAAAGCGACACCATAACGGGGATGGATATGAAACAACAGCGCAATATCGCCGGCGTGTGTTGGGGCAGTGTGTTCGGGCAGATGCAGGGCTTGGGCGAGCTGCGCAGGCGTGGGCGCTTGCGCGGCGGAGAGTGCGGCCAAGTCGGGCATTTTCAGATAGGCCGGCCGGGGCTTGGCGGTTTGGATGCGCAAGGCTTTTAATTCGTGGTTGTGGTGGTGGTAGAAAAAAGCCCGCAAAGCCTGGCCGGTGTTGCGAAATTGCAGCAGGCCGTCTGAAAGCGGGCTGCTGATAAATAATGGCTTTTGGTGTTGTTGCTGCAATTGCTGCAGGGCGTGGGTGATTTCGGCTTCGTTGCTTTGAGCGGTAGGCACCACCAGCGCGAGCAAGGCTTCGGTGTGGTGGCTTTGCAGATTGTTTTCGGCCAAGCCGCGGTAGTGCAGGGTGCTGGGGTTGCTGCCGATATAGCCATTGTGGCTTTCAGACGGCGTGTGGTTGCGGTCGGCCATTTGCAGGGCGATGCCGAATGAGGCTGCTTGTGATTGCAGCCAGTCGCAAGGCGTGTTGGCAATCACATGCAGCTTTTTGGCATCGAGTTTGCCGCAAGCCAAGGCATGGATAGCGGCGAGCATTTCATCGGGCGTGAAGGTAACGAGAAAGCCGCAATAGCGCGAAAGGTGGCGCAAGATGGCTTGCTCCTCTTCGTCAGCATGGTGGGTGCAGTGCAAAATCACCGATTTTTGGCGTGTCAGGTGGCGGATGGCACTGAATAAATCGCGCAAAGGCTCGTCGGGATTGTATTCAAGCACAACCAAGCGGGTGAGCGGGTCGCTATCGAGGGCATCGAGCAGCTCGGCGGAATGGGTTTGGCCGAGGCCCGGTTGCAGGCTGATGTGGCGCGATAAGCCCAGTTTGGCGCGGGAAAGCACCGATAATATGCCGGCACCGGTGGCGGCATGCCAGCTGATCACGGCCACATTGCCTGCGCTCAGGCGGGCAGGATAGATGCCGCTGTTGAGCCCGTTGGCGGGCACTTGGATGGCGGCCGGTGTGCAGGCGGTGATGTGCAAACCCAAGCGGGCGGCGCCTTGGATGGCGGCCTGCGCTTGCGGCAGGGCATCGGCGGATTGGTTTTCCCAATCCTGCACCAGCACCACATGGCGTATCTGCTTTTTGTGACAGGCTTTAAACAAGGCTTCGTAGCTTGCGGCGGGAGTGAGAATCAGCGCCACATCGGCCGCTTCGCTGATGCGGCTGAGGTTTGGATAGGCTTTGAGGCCGCCTACGCTTTTGTGACGCAGGTTGACTGGGGTGATTTTGCCTTGAAACGGCGCGCGCAGCAAAGCGCTTAACACGCGCTCGCCTAAGCTGTGCGGCCGCTCGCTCGCGCCGATAACAATGATGTGCTGCGGTTCAAATAGTGCATCAAAAAGATGTTTGCTCATAAATGAATGCTCCCTGCTTTCAGACGGCCTCAATGGACTTATCTTAATATAAATAAACGATATAAACAAACACAGGCCGTCTGAAAAAAAATGATGCAAAACATGCAGATTCGGATGGGGTTTGCGCAGCGTGTGGATGACCATGCGGCAGGATGCGGGTAAGCTGTTTTGATGTGGAATCAAGGATGAGCGTTGTATGATGCCTGTTCAAATAAATAAACATCATTGCATGGCACGAAAAGGCCGTCTGAAAGGGTTTCAGACGGCCTATGGGCTTTGTTGCAACTTAAAACCGATGCGTGCGCAATGTATGCGGATTATGCTGCTTTGGGTGGCGTGCCTACCTACGCAGCTGCATAATGGCCATTTAAATAGACATTATCAACATGGCATGCAGAGGCCGTCTGAAAACCTTTCAGACGGCCTTTGTTATATAGTGAAATGCAAGAAAAGTGACACGGAACGCCATTTTACAACGGCGTAGGTTGGGTTGATAAACCCAACGATTCAGACGGCTTGTGGATTTGTTGGGTTTGCAACCCAACCTACCCGCTGAAAAGCTTTCATACCAATCCAAAAAAATAACCTAACTTCGTTGTCTCGCCTTGCCGTAC
>ERZ650307.63-NODE-63-length-47614-cov-5.913686_pt1 | contig 47614 bp, 49 predicted proteins | sample MGYA00376243_ERZ650307 | MGnify/ENA primary metagenome ERZ650307 (study PRJEB26733, sample SAMN07839242) | wastewater metagenome | biome: urban; feature: artificial channel; material: waste water | place: USA: North Carolina | collected 2016-03-31 ... | reverse complement strand
CCACGTGGTTTATTTAGTAAGTAATAAACCTTTTCTTCATTATAAATTGGCTGTCCTTCCACTTCAACCTTATCACCTGACTTGATAAGGGTCCCTAGCTCTCGAACCACCTGACCATTGACAGTAACTAGCCCTTGCTTAATCAGTTCTTCCGCCTTTCGACGACTGGCTACACCAGCATGGGCAATGTATTTATTAATTCTCATTTTCTAACTCATTTCTTTCTAAGAACAACTCAGTCTCCTCTTGGACAATTTCCAAATCAGATACATCTGGCAATTCTTCTAAGCTGTTTATTCCCATGTAATCAAGGAAATAATCCGTTGTTACATAAAGATTGGGTCTTCCAAGCACTTCCTTCTTACCGTTCTCACGAATCAAATCAAAGGCTTGTAATTTACTAATCGCACCGCTCGAATTAACCCCTCGAATATCATCAACTTCTATCCGTGTAATCGGCTGCTTATAGGCAACAATAGACAATGTTTCTAAAAGTGCTCGCGACATAGTCTGATTGATCGGTGTTTTGGCATAGATTCTTAGAAGCTCAGCATATTCTTTTTTGGTAACCAATTTAAATCGGTTAGATGATTCCAAGAGAGCTAAGCCTGAATCGGGATCCGCTTGGTATTTCTCACTGAGTTTCTCTAATTGCTGATTAACCGCTGTTGGTTGTAATTCCAACATCTCTGCAAGATTGCGTAAGGTCAACCCTTCTTCTCCAGCCACAAAGAGCAGGACTTCGATTTCAGCTAAGCGATTCATTTTCTCTCCTTACTAAATAAATATCCCCAAATATTTCAGCCTGTTCCAATACAATTTCATGAACCTTGACCAATTCCAGGGTTGCGAGAAACATCGTAATCACTTCGTTAATATCCTGACTTTCCAGAAACAGCTGACGAAGTTCGATGCGTGGATGACTCTGGAAACGATTACGTACAAAGTCCATCATATCTTCAATTTTGTATTCATCCCGTGCAATTGTTGCATGAGACTGTCGCAAACTGGCTTGTTTTTCTGCCATTACTTTTGAAAATGCTAGGAAAATATCAATCACCGTTTTATCTTGCGCTAGTTGGACATCCTCACAGACTAAATCTAGCTTTGGTTTTGAAAAATAATGTGCCCGTTCATTATGTTGCTCCCCCATTTTTTCACTGAGAAGCTTAAATTTCCGGTATTCTTCTAATTGGTCCAAGAGATCCATTTCCGGATCATCTTCAGGATCTGTCTGTTCAACGACCTTTGGCAATAAACGACGGCTTTTTATCACCATCAATTGGCTAGCCATTAGCATATATTCTCCCGCTACTTCTAATCGCATGGCCTGTAAGGTCGCAATGTAGGCTAAATATTGCTCAATAACTTCCGTAATTGGAACCTCGTAAATATCTACCTGATACTTGGATACCAAGTGGAGTAAGAGATCTAAGGGTCCTTCAAAATCTTTTAATTTAATATCCATTATCTAAATTTATCCAAACTCACGCTTGTTTTCAGTCCTAACTCCTTGGCGATTTGGTCCAAAGATTTTCCTTCATCTATCTGTTGTAGAATAAATTGTTCTCGCAATTTTTGGGCAGTCCAATCGGTTTTTCCTATAGATCGTAGATATTCACTCAACCGATTAAAGAACCATTGACGAGAGTATGGGTACCCTTTCTTATCGAATACATATTTTCCAGTTAGATGGTTTTCTACATAGGAAAGAAGTTCCTTTGGCAAACTAAGAACCCGTTTGGTAGCTCCCTTCTCAACTGTCATAACTTGAAAGTTTAGGTTAATCTGCTCACTCTTTAGCTCTGCTATTTCACTAGGCGTAAGCCCTAGCAATGCAATCAAAAGTGTAATGAGCTGTCCATCAAGAAATGGTGATTCCCGAAAAAGCAACGATAAATCTTCACGTTCCATCCGCTTTTTGACACGACCAGAGCTTGCCATTGCCTGCAGTTTATAGAAACGATCCATGTACCCACTTTCATAAAGGAAATAGAGAAATTGATTGATAGTTGATACTTTTCTTTTCTGAGCAGCAGGTTTCAGGTCCAAGAGAAACTGTTGATAGATCAGTAGGGACTGCTGGGAAATCTCTCCCTTGGTCACGGTCAAAAATTGCTGTAAATCATAGGTATAGGATTTTTGACTATTTAGGCTGATTTTTTTGCTTTTGATAAAGGATTCAATCGCTTGTTTCATTTTTTTCCTTCTTTTGAAGCGAGTGGAAAATTATGTAGAAGTGCATTGATTGCTTTTAAAATAGATTTTCGAGTAATGATACCTACGAATTTCCCGTTTTCTCCAAGGACGGGTAAGAAAGATTGATCTACCAATTTTCGCATTACTTCCGTTAAGTCATAATCTAGGCCAACGGTTTCTTCATCCGTTTTTGCAATGAGGGAGATATCTACATTTAATTCATCATCGGTCAGTTCATTATCTGACTGGTATTTGATAATTTCAGTTAAACCAATTGTTCCAAAATAGTTTCCATCTTCTGTCACTACAGGTACACGCGAGTAGGTTGTGTGGCTAAGCAACAGTTTTGCATGGTCAATATTGTGACTCTCCACCAAAACTGCCAATTTTTCAGCAGGAGTAAGGAAGGTTTCTTCCTGTTCTAACAAGAAGGCTTCAAATTCACGTGCAATCATCTTGAAATATCCTTTGTCAATGCTGGGTAGAGTTGGTGCTGTCGGTTATAATAATCAATATGAAAATAATCATCAGAGATGGTTACAAGGGCATAGAGACATTCTTTAACCAGACCACGTGGTTGGCTAACGGAGCCAGGATTGAGAAAGAGCGTCTTGCCTCGAACTTCAGCATCAGGTACATGCAGATGCCCATACAAACAAATATCCGCATCAACTTCCTGTGCCCAATAATCCAACCGTTGCCAGCCGTAATTAATGCCATAAAGATGACCATGAGTCTGTGCAATGGTCACATCGTCCAAATTGGTAACCAATTGGTCTGGGTAACCACCAAAGTAGTCACAATTCCCGTTGACAACGTAAACTCCATCCCAAATACTATCTTGACTATCTAGTTCAGAATCTCCGTTATGAAAGATTGCATCGACCTTACCAAAATAACGGTTTTTAATTTCTTCAACGATCTGTCTATCCCCATGAGAATCACTCATGACTAAGATTGTTTTGCTTGCTCCTGCCATACAGGAAATGCCTCCACTAATTTTTCTAATGCTTGCGCACGATGAGAAATTTGATTTTTTTCTTCTAAGCTCAATTCTGCCGCAGTCTTACCTGTTTCACCGACAAGAAAGAGTGGATCATAGCCAAACCCATTTTCACCGCGTCGCTCCATTCCGATATATCCATCCCAGTCAGCTTCAACAACCAAACTCTCACGATTTGGAGCAGCCATAACTAGGGTACAATGGAATTGTGCAGAACGATCTTTTATTTCAAATACCATCGCCAACTCGTGCAACAATTTAGAATTATTGCGTTCATCCGTTGCTTCTGGTCCTGAAAAACGGGCAGACCAAACTCCTGGCAAGCCACCTAAAGCATCAACTTTCAGACCTGAATCATCTGCCAAGACCATCTTGCCTGTCAGCTCTGCTATGGTTTCAGCCTTCAAGCGTGCATTTTCCTCAAAAGTCATACCTGTTTCTGCTACATCTGGAAGATCTGGATAGTTGTTGAGGTTCTCGACCTGATAGCCAAATCGCTCAAAAAACTTGCGAAATTCCTTGGTCTTGCCTTCATTTTTTGTAGCGATCAAGATGGTATCTCCCACGCTTGCCAATCCCTTGTCTTGACCGAAGAAATCTGCCATGCTAACCCCTGCTTGGGGCAGATGAACCAAGAGAAGTTTGTCATTCTCTGTTACCAGAATAGCCCCTTGGTGTTGGAGAACCTGCAAGTCACGACCTGTTTCTGTCTTGATGATTTCCACTATAAAGCGAAAAAGCTGGAAATCAGATTGTTTCCTTACAATTGTTACACCATAGCCCGAAAGAAAATCATTATCAGTTGGAGGGTTTAGGCGAGTCAAAAGCCTATTGAGGTAAAAATGTTCTTCATCACTCACATTTCCAATACCAGCAATCGAGTTAAAACCCTCCCACTTTCCAATAAACCAATTATGCTCATCTCTGTATTCATAAATTTTTTCTGTCATAATGATACGTGCTCCACATAAATATCAATGCCCATCCAGCTTTCAGCAATTTCCTTAAAGGCCGCTGGGCTGGCAGTTGTGTAAAAACGGTGCTGAATATCCTTTTCTGTGCGGCTATGGTTGATTTCAAAATAATTTAACAATACAGAAATATCCCGCGCACACTCTGCCCCACTGTCAATCAGTTTAACGTCTTTCCCGATCGCATTCTGAATAATCGGACGCAACAATGGAAAATGAGTACAGCCCAAAACCAATGTATCCACCTTTCCTAAGAGCGGACGCAAGGTCTCATAAACAACTTTCTTTGCTAGGCTAGACTGATGACTATTGGACTCAACCAGAGGGACAAACTTTGGACATGCCAGACTTTCTACCTGTGTCTCTGGAGATAGCGTTTGAATTTTTTCTCGATAAATATCAGACTGAATGGTCATAACAGTCCCCAAGACGCCTATTTTGCCAGCTTTTGTTGCCTTAATGGCCGCCGAAGTCCCTGGTAAAATAACCCCCAAAACAGGAATATCTAATTTTTCTTTGACTTCTTCCCAAGCTACTGCAGTCGCCGTGTTACATGCAAAAACAATCATTTTCACATTCTTTGTCAATAGAAAATTGACCAACTGCCAAGTATATTCTCTGATTTGTTCCGCTGGACGGGGTCCATAAGGTGCCCGTGCCGAGTCCCCGATATAAACGATTTCTTCATGGGGAAGCTGGCGCATCAATTCACGCGCAACCGTTAATCCTCCCACACCTGAATCTAAAAAACCAATTGGTCGATTATCCATAATACTGAGAATAGCCAGATAATCTGACTAGCCTTTCTTTTCCTACTCAAAAAATGGGATCTGGGAATGAATATCCCAGTCCCAGTTTGATTATTTTTTCTTGCTTGCTACTTTTTGTTGGCTCTTGATTTGGCGAAGCACTTGTTGAACTTTTGCTTCACTCGGTTTTTGACCCATTTGGCTCATCATCAAACGTAAAGCATTCTCATCCAAAATTGGTTTATCAGCAATGTAGTTTTCTACCTGTCTACGTGACAAGTAAATACCCAAGGCCACACCACCTGCAAATGCCAATACAATAAGTAAAATAGCTAAACCTAAGTTCATCTGTCAATCTCCTGACTCTTCTAAAAAGTATAATTATGGATTGTTTTTAACAATCTTTCAATATTCCTATTATACCAAATTCCCTAGTCTTTTCCAAGACTTACCTGTCAAAATCAAAACCGTAAATGGTTGCGAAATAATCCTCAGGTCTTTCTGCACGACGAATCATGCGCACTGTGCCATCTTCCTGCAAAAGTATTTCAGAGGAACGCAGACGACCGTTGTAGTTGTAGCCCATAGAGAAGCCGTGGGCACCACTGTCATGAATGACCAAGGTGTCACCTACTTCTGCACGTGGTAATTCACGATTAACTGCAAACTTGTCGTTATTTTCACAGAGAGAACCTGCCACATCCACCACTTCGATTGGGGCATCAGGGCGCGTGATATTGGTGATATGGTGGTAGGCGCCATAGAAAGCAGGACGCATGAGGTTGGCAGCCGATGCATCGACACCGATATAAGTCCGATAGGTTTCCTTACGATGGAGCACCTTGGTAATCAAGTGACCGTGTGGCGCCAACATAAAGCGACCCAATTCTGTAAAGATTTTAACATGTCCCATACCAGCTGGCGTGAGAATTTCCTCGTAAACCTTACGAACACCCTCACCAATGACAGCAATGTCGTTTGGTTCTTGCTCAGGACGATAGTTGACCCCAATCCCACCTGATAGGTTGACGAAGTCCAAGGTCACACCTGTTTCCTTACGAATTTCCAAGGCCAATTCAAAGAGTTGACGAGCTAAGACAGGATAGTAGTCATTGGTAACAGTATTTGAAGCCAGAAAGGCATGGATCCCAAACTCCTTGACACCCAGTTCTTTTAGCTCCTTATAGCCTTTCATCAACTGTTCCTTGGTCATCCCAAATTTAGACTCTTCTGGGTGGTCCATAATATCTGTTCCCAGCGAGAAGACTCCTCCAGGATTGTAACGGAGGCAGACCGTTTCTGGGATACCAGCTACATTTTTCAAAAATTCAATGTGTTCATAGGCATCAAGGTTAATGGTCGCCCCAACTTTTCGAGCATAGACAAATTCTTGCGCTTGGGTATCATTGGATGTAAACATGATGTCTTTAAAGCCCAATTTTTCACTCATCAGCACTTCTACATCCGTTGCACAGTCCACTCCACAGCCTTCTTCTTGTAAAATTTTCAAAATAGCGGGTGTCGGTGTCGCCTTGACCGCAAAGTATTCCTTAAAGCCCTTATTCCAAGCAAATGCCGCATTGAGAGCACGTGCCTTCTCACGAATGCCTTTTTCATCATACAAATGAAAAGGAGTTGGAAATTGCTCCGTAATGGTATCCAAAATTTCTTTACTAACAAATGGTGTCTTGGTCATGTCGCTACCTCATCAAATATTTTTCCTATTATATCACAAATATGTGAGGAACTGTAGCTTTCAACTCCACCTAATACTTGCAAAATAAATTACGAGCGTTATAATGTGAGTATCATTAAAAAAGGAGCAAGATATGTCAACATTAGATTTTGATTTTACAGAACGCTTGTATGCCAATTATCTAGCTAACCCAAGTTTACAGGCAACCGAAAATGCCGTTAGCCATAACGGACTTTTGAAATCCTTGGAAACACGCCAAAGCGCCATTGACAATGACTATGTCTTTTCAATCGATTTGACCAAGGACGCCGTTTCAAACCAAAAGGCTTCTGGACGTTGCTGGATGTTTGCTGCATTGAATACTTTCCGCCACAAGCTCATCTCTGACTTCAAACTGGAAAATTTTGAGCTATCACAGGCCCATACCTTCTTTTGGGATAAATATGAAAAATCCAACTGGTTCCTCGAACAAATCATTGCTACAGCTGACCTAGAAATTGGTAGCCGTAAGGTAAAATTCTTATTGGACACCCCTCAACAAGATGGCGGTCAATGGGATATGGTTGTTGCCTTATTTGAAAAATATGGTGTGGTACCGAAATCCGTCTATCCAGAATCTGTCTCATCCAGTGCCAGCCATGAGCTCAATCAGTACCTTAACAAATTGCTCCGTCAAGATGCACAAATCTTGCGTGACCTCCTTGCCAAAGGAGCATCTCCGGAAGAGGTTCAAACACAAAAAGAAAACTTGCTTCAAGAAATTTTTAACTTCCTAGCCGTTAACCTTGGACTCCCTCCCCGCAGTTTTGATTTTGCATATAGAGATAAAGACAATGTCTATCACCGTGATACAAATGTCACACCTCAGGCATTCTACGAGAAATACGTTGGTTTACAACTATCTGACTATGTCTCCATTATCAATGCTCCTACAACTGACAAACCTTACAATAAATCTTATACAGTCGAATTATTGGGGAACGTCATTGGCGCCCCTGCTGTCCGATATCTCAATGTAGAAATGAACCGTTTCAAAGAATTGGCTATTGCCCAACTCAAAGCTGGTGAGTCCGTTTGGTTTGGTTCCGATGTCGGTCAAAGTAGCAACCGTCAAACTGGTATTATGGCAACCAACACCTACGACTTCACTTCAGGTCTGGGTATCCAATTCCATCAAGACAAGGCTGGAAGATTAGACTACTCCGAAAGTTTGATGACCCACGCTATGGTCTTAACTGGTGTTGATTTAGATGACAATGAGCAACCTCTCAAATGGAAAGTGGAAAACTCTTGGGGAGACAAGGTTGGTGACAAGGGATACTTCGTCGCATCAGATAGCTGGATGGACGAGTATACTTATCAGATTGTTGTCCGAAAAGAATTCCTCACACCAGAAGAATTAGCAGCTTATCAAGCTCAACCACAAGTCCTTGCCCCATGGGATCCAATGGGAGCTCTAGCATAAGGCATACAAAAAAAGAGGCTAGGCCTCTTTTTTATTTGTCATAATTAGTCTCTATTCAAACCACCAAAGATACGAAGCAAGTTGAGGAAAAGGTTGATGAAGTCAAGATAGAGCTGAAGCGCCATGGATACGACCCAACCTTGGCCAACATTACCACCAGTTTGTTCGAAAACATTGCGGATACGTTGGTTGTCATAAGCAATCAAACCTGAGAATACCAAAACAGAAATGATGGACATCATAAAGCTTAGACCTGAGCTACGAAGGAAGATATTAATAAAACTTGCAATAATAATTCCCCATAGAGCTGCACGCAATGCCTGAGCCATACCAGAAAGGTTTTTCTTCGTTGTCATCCCAATTACAGCCATGATAGCAAACATGAGAGCCGCTGACACAAAGGCAAGCACAACTGTTTCGCTAGTATAGAACATCAAAATCATGCTCATGGTGATACCATTGGTCACTGAGTAAGCAAGAAACATTGGTAAAGCCATTGGACTATTTTTAGCTGCCATCGTTGAAGCCGAAACGACCAAAGCAAGTTGTCCAAGCATGATTAATATCATAATGAGTGAACCTGCACTAATCAAGCTAAGTAATAATGGTTGAAAGACTGTAACAGCTAGGAATGATACAAATGCTGATAGACCAATTCCCATAGCAACCACTCCGTAAATCTTGCCAAAGAAACGGTTGAGGGCGGTGTTATCCACCTGATTAATAATAAATGAATCGTTATTCATGATATTCTCCTTTAAATCATCTTATTGAAAACGAAAGACCTTGCTTTTTTTCCACTTGTGTTGCATAGGCAGACTCCATTCTCTTACTGCCCAATACTTATCAACACAAGTCACAATCCAAGACTCTTTATAGCGAGGAGGAGAAATCGTTGCACCAAACATATGCTTCACAATAATATCTTCTTCTAATTTATTAAGTTGAATGAGTTTCTGAGCATTGCGCTTAGCAATCCGTGGATGAACCCAAGCATGACTTTTATTAAACTTAGTATCTCTCCAGTCATAGAAGAATAGATCGTGTAATAGCCCACCACGAGCGGTCGATTTTGCATCCCATCCGAACTTTTTCGCAATTTTATAGCTTGTATAAGATACGTTAATGGAATGTTCCAACCGTGTGGAGTAATAATGATGAGGAATCTTCCCCAATTTTTGAACTTTAGGTGTAGCAATTAAATGCCCCACATAGTCCATGTATTCTTTATCTTGTTTATATGCAACCATTCTATGAACCTCATTGGATTATTATACCACACTATAGTACAATTGGCTTAAATAAAGCTAACTTAAATAAAGCTAAATAGTAAAATTCCTGCTGCAATCGCCACATTGAGACTTTCAGCCTGGCCTGGCATGGTGATGTGAACAAGTTGATCCGCCTCATCAGCCACTAAATCAGAAATTCCCTGACCTTCGTTTCCCATGACCAAGGCAAAACTCGGATTTGACGTAATTTCCTTATAGTCAACCGACTGACTAGAGAGGGTCGTTGCCAAGATTTGTATCTGATTGCTTTTAAGAGCTGTAAGAATGGAGGAAATTGGCATCCGATAAACTGGCAAATGGAAGTGACTCCCCTGCATGGAACGAAGCACTTTCATATTATAAATATCAGCCGACTTATCCGATAGAAATACTCCATCAAAACCAGCTGCATCAGCTGTACGAATCATTGTCCCAACATTTCCAGGGTCCTGCACATCTTCCAGAACCAAAAATTTTCCATCCAAAGTCTCAGGTAAAAGTTGGCTCGGCAAAGCAAGTTGAGCTACTACCCCCTGAGGTGTCTTAGAATCAGCTAAATCTTGCATAATTTCAGGACTGACAACTGTCACATTGGCTAAACCTGCAACCTTTTCAAAATACTCTTCCACCACAAAAATATGCTCAATATTGGCTCCAGCCTCCATCGCTTCCTCCAGCAAATGCCAGCCTTCAATCAGATAAGAAGATGTCCGATATTTTTTCTGTTGTAATTTTTTAACTTGTTTGACCAAATTGTTAGTCTTTGAGCGAATGATGTCCATGTTTGTCCCTTTTCTTTTACTGTTCAACAACTTTATTAATAAAATACCAGGTACTCTTGATACCAAATATATCTTATTCCGTTAAGAAATCATCATCAAGATGGTGAACAGGATTACCCAACCATGATATAATAAAGTAAAGGTCTTGTCAAAAGGAGAAACTTATGCGTAAGGTAAAAATGATTGCATCTGGTATTGTCCAAGGAGTTGGTTTTCGATGGTCTGTCCAATACCTTGCTATGGAAATTGGTGATATAACTGGTAGGGTCTGGAACAACGAAGATGGTACTGTAACCATCCTCGCCCAATCAGAAAATGCTGAGAAGCTCAGCCATTTTATTCATGAAATACGAAAAGGGCCCTCTCGTATGGCCAAAGTGACCTATCTAGATGTTACCCTGGCCAATTTTGAGGACTATAAGGATTTTCAGGTTAGCTATAGATAAAACTTGTATATTTCCGTCAAAAAAAGTAAAATAGAGAGTATACTGAAAAAAAACAAAGGAACAAAAAAAATTGAAAAATAAACGTCTACTCATGTTGTCAGGCATGGCCTTATCAACTCTTCTTTTCTTATCCGGATGTGTACAAACTGATAAAAGCGGAAATCCTACAGGTTTCATTTGGGATTGGTTGGGGCAACCAATGTCCAACTTGATTCGCTTTTTTGCAGAGGATCAAGCTCTAGGATTTGGTCTTGCTATTATCATCGTTACCTTATTGGTTCGATTCATCATCCTCCCATTGGGAATTTACCAATCTTGGAAAGCTGCTATCCAATCTGAGAAGATGAATTATCTCAAACCGATTTTAGGCCCAATCCAGGAGCGCATGAAAAATGCAAGCTCTAAAGAAGAGCAACTTGCTGCGCAACAAGAGTATTTTGCAACTCAAAAACAATACGGTGTGAGCATGCTCGGCGGAATCGGTTGTTTGCCGATGCTGATTCAAATGCCATTCTTCTCTGCAATCTACTTTGCGGCTCGCCACACACCAGGAATTTCTGAAGCTACTTTCCTTGGTATTAATTTAGGTTCAACTAGCCTGATTTTGACAGTCGTTGCTGGTATTTTATACTATGCCCAATCGCTCTTAATGCAAGTCGGCATGGATGAAGAACAGAAAAAACAAATGAAAACCATGGCTCTGATGAATCCAATTATGATCATGATGTTCTCATTTGGGTCTCCTGCTGGAGTGACTCTCTACTGGGTTGTCGGTGGTCTCTTCGGTATTCTTCAACAAGCTATTACAAACTTCATTTTGAAACCTCGTATTCGTAAACAAGTGGAAGAGGAATTCAAAAATATCACAGTGACAGCAACTCCTCGTAAAACAAAGGATATTACTCCAACTGCTTCAGCAGTCATTGAAGGAAAAACAAACAATAAGAAGAAAAATCGTAATTCTGGAAAACAACGTTCTAGATAATAAACACCAAAAGATTGGGATTCCCAATCTTTTTTAGTACCTTCGTGAATAAAAAAGAGAGAATCTTACGACTCTCTCCACACTATTATTTAGTTTTTTCAACACCTAGAATTTTCACATCATAGCTACCTGCTGGTGTTTCAATTGTAGCTACATCCCCTGTCTTCTTACCAATCAAGGCTCTACCAATTGGACTTTCGTTAGAAATTTTATTGGCAAAAGCATCAGCTCCAGCTGCACCGACAATATGGTAAACTTCTTCTTCTGTCTCACCAACTTCTTGAACTGTTACTGTTCTACCAATTGCCACTTCGTCTGCAGCAACAGCATCACTATTTACAATTTCAGCATAGCGAATTTTGGTTTCAATCGTTGAAATTTGACCTTCAACAAAAGCTTGTTCATCTTTTGCCGCTTCATATTCAGAGTTCTCTGAAAGGTCCCCATATGAACGTGCAATTTTAATGCGTTCCACAATTTCTGGACGACGAACGAGTTTTAATTCTTCTAACTCTTTTTCTAATTTTTCTTTTTCTTCCAAAGTCATTGGATATGTTTTTTCTGCCAAGTTCTTTTCCTCTTTCATTTTTTTCAAGAAAACAAAATTATGTGGAATACCACATAATTTTGTTCTAGTAAAGACTAATTTATTCTAAATGCGCATTGACATATGTAGCAACATTCTGGTCATGTTCCTCAATTGTATTAGCAAAGTAAACTGTTCCAGTAGTAACATCCGCCACAAAATAATAATAATCCGTTGCATTTTCATTTAAAACAGCTTCTATTGCCGACAAACTAGGACTATTAACCGGACCAGGCATCAAGCCTGCTCTCCAATAGATATTATAAGGAGATTCGATTGAAGTGTCAATATTCGTATCCTCGGCCAAAGTTGTTTCCTCTCCTAGTTTACCTTGGGCATAGAGAATTGCAATATTGGACTGAAGAGGCATTTCTGCATTTAAGCGATTAAAGAATACACTTGCAATATTACGACGATCTTCATCTGTTGATCCCTCTTTTTCAACAAGGGACGCAAGTGTCAGTACTTCATTTACAGTTAGGTTTTTATTAGCAATCGCTTCATAATAAGGTTGAAGGCGAGCATCTGTTGTTGAAATCATTTGCTCAACCAAGTCTTCGATTGTTGTATCGTCATAATAATCATAAACAGCTGGGAAGAGGTAACCCTCTAATCTGTAAATAACCCCACTATCCGCAGCAGGTAGGCTAGCAAATAAGTTTGGATAGGTTGCAACCATTCGATCAATGAATTCTTGATTTGTTACTGTAGCTAAAAATTCCTCACTGGTAAATGGTGTTTTATCAGTTTTATCATCCGTTTTAGCATTCAATGTAACTGAATTCGCAATTTGTGTAAGTGTATAACCTTCAACGATTAACACTTTTCCTGCAGGTTCCTCTTGTGCAGTCGGTGTTCCACTTTCTTGCAAAGCTTTCGCAAGATCATCTACTGACATACTTTGCGATAGGTTATAAAATCCACTCTGGTAATTATTATAACTCTTAATTTTTGAGTAATAATTAAAAACAGTAGCATTTTTTATTAGGTCATTCTCAAAGAGAATATTTGCGATTTCCTTAGTAGAGGATCCTTCAGGAATCTCCACTTGAATCGTTTTTGTGGCTTCAGTATTAATAGGCTCCAAGCTTGATTTTACCCAGAAGAAACCAAACGTACAAGTAGCTAAAAAGAAGACAACTACCAATGACATAACCACCGCAACAATTCTTTTTGCCGTTCTGTCCTGTTTCTTTTGTTTTTGCTTATTTTTACTATGTGTACGGCGTCTTGGTTGACTTTCTTCGACTTTTATTGGCTCTTTTGAAACTGCCACTGAAGGAGCTATCAAAGTCGCTTCCAGTGGAATAATTTCTGTATCACCAGTAACAGTCGAAACATCTTCTTTAGGGAAGTCGATAAATGTGTCCTCTAACGATGGACTTGTTGAATGAGCATCAAAACTCTCTTCAGACTGAACTGAAGCAGAACCCATTTTTTCAGATTCAAGCAACTGATCTCCTAAAAGTTCTGGATTAGCTGAAATGAAATTTCTAAGTTCTTCCAAATTACGCTCAACTGTATCTTGTAATACAGGTTGTGGTTGATCTCCCACGTTGCTATCAGTTTGTTTTTCATCCAATACTGTTATTTCGTCTGAAATACTCTCATCAGCACGCTCTTCTAATACTTTTGGAAGCTCTTCTGGTTCGAATTCAGCGACTTCACTATGATCAATTTCATTTTTCGCAACAGAAGCGATTGCCTCAATCTCCTCAACAACTTTATCATTTACTTGAGACAAGGTCTCTTCCGGTTGTCCTTCAAGGCGCTGGGCTTTCAATTCTTCGAGTTCACGTAAAATTTGATCACGAAAACTTGAAGGCTGTGCACTGTTGTCATTCTCTTTCGTCACAATTACACTCCTTTCACACAGTTACCATTCATTATAACTTAAAGCATTTATAAATGCAAGAAATTCCTGTTTTAGGGAGTATTCCAGTACATATCAAACCATGAAGTACCACCAAATTCAGACTCAGAAGGTCCGAAATCTGTAAAATGATTTATTTCATAATAACCGACTAAAACTTCTTTACAAGTTAAAGCAATTCCCAGATAACCTTCTTGAAGAGCAACTTCTTTCAACGCTGCTATTAATAGTGTTCCAATTCCCTGTCCTTGATAATTTTTCGACACAGATAAACTAGCAATAGCCAGATAATTACCAACTGGAATCGTATCAGAAGATAAATAAAAAATCGCATCTGTCACCTTAGGAGTGGTGCATGGGCATGAGAGGATAAAGCCCACTAATTCACCATTGTTTTCCATTACAAGACATGTTTTTTGAAGCCCGTCAAGATAGGTAGCAAGGACAGCTTCCGAAATTTGTTCCTGGCTTGAAAAATTAGCTTGTTCAAGCTCCACTACTTGCTCTAAATCTGAGAATTTTGCAAAACGAATTTCCATACATTTTCCCTTAAATAGCGGAAAAACAGGGGCTAAAAGCCTCCGTCTTCCACTTTATTGAACATTATTTGTAAGGCTGGACAAAAGTCTTTCAAATGAGTACTCATATGACTGAATGTCACCTGCTCCCATAAATACATAGACTGCGTTGTCATGATCCAACAGCGGTGATGTATTTTCAACAGTAAGTAAGCCACCTTTTTTATTGATTTTAGCTGCCAAATCTTCTACCTTGACCTGACCATTATCTGTTTCACGTGCTGAACCATAAATTTGAGCAAGGTATACTGCATCAGCACCATTCAAAGCGTCTGCAAATTCATCCAAGAGGGCAATGGTGCGAGTAAAGGTATGTGGTTGGAAAATGGCAACCAATTCTTTACTAGGATATTTTTGACGTGCGGCATCAATCGTCGCAATGATTTCAGTTGGATGGTGAGCAAAGTCATCAATAATGACTGTGTTATTAACCACTTTTTCTGTGAAGCGACGTTTTACACCACCAAAAGTCTTCAAATGCTCTGCAACCAACTGCAAATCGAAACCAGCGACATAAAGGGTAGCAATAACAGCTGTTGCATTCATCACATTATGCTTACCAAATGTCGGAATTTGGAATTCACCCAACTCTTCCTCGCCGTGACGCACCTTAAACTGTGATCCTGTAGTAGAAGGTTTGAGGTCATAGGCAATAAAATCATTGTTTTCGTTTAAACCATAGTAAAAGATGGGAGCATTTGCAGTGACTCTTCGAAGTTGCTCGTCTTCACCATATACAAAGAGACCTTTTTTTACTTGTTTTGCATAATCATTGAAAGCGTTAAATACATCTTCAAGACTTGTAAAGTAATCAGGGTGGTCAAAGTCAATATTTGTGATGATGCTATACTCCGGATTGTAGGGTGCAAAATGACGTTCATATTCATCTGACTCAAATACAAAATACTGAGCATTTGCTGAACCACGGCCAGTACCATCACCAATTAGAAACGATGTATCCGTAATATTACGCATAACATGCGCTAAGAGCCCTGTTGTTGAGGTCTTACCATGGGCACCTGCAACACCAAGACTTGTAAAGTCTTTCATAAATTCGCCCAAGAATTCATGGTAGCGTTTATAGGTATACCCATGTTCATCAGCAAATGCGATTTCAACATTATTGTCTGGACGGAAGGCGTTACCTGCAATTAATTCAACATCCGCTGTGATGTTTTTTTCATCAAATGGAAAGATTGGAATGCCAGCTTGTTCCAGCCCTCTTTGAGTAAAGTAATACTTTTCTACATCACTCCCCTGTACCTTGTGCCCCATTTGATGTAACATTAAAGCGAGCGCACTCATACCAGACCCTTTTATTCCAATAAAGTGATAGACTTTAGACATTTCGTTCCTCTTCTATATGTGTTAAATTCAATTCCTGTGCAAGCTGACGTTCTCTCTGAATAGTCCGTTCTGGATAATTATAGACTTGGCTTTTTTTCAAAAAATCGTAAGAATTCTTTTTTACAGATTGAACTTGTTCACGATCCTCTTTCTTGAGTGAATAGACAGTTGGCATATCCGCTAAAATATACTCTGACTGACGCAGATTATTAGCCAAGCGAGTCAGTCTATCCACTTTTGTTCCAACTGTAGTTTCAGATGGAACAACAACTGGTCGGACACGAGATGGTTGAATCACAGTTTTCTCATCTCTCAAATAACCAGCCGACCGCTTTTTCTTTAAATCCTCTCTTGCTTTTTCGCGAGCCAGTTGTCCTTGAGTTTTTTCAGCAGGTAATTTGGCCCTTACTAACTGTTGCCGATCTTTTCTTGAGTATCGACTCGGTGTAGCTTCAAAAAGTGGTGGTAATAGCTCGTCTTCTGACTGGGAGCTAGAACTATCTTGAGCCGACTTCTTTTTTTCTGTAGCCATTACGAAATCTCGCTCCTGATACGGCCCTTTAATATTACTGATTAAATCACTTTCATCATATAAACTCATTACAGGGTTAGCACCAATCAGAATCTCGTTATCTGCAACTAATGGAAATCTTCTCGCTTGTCGAATCATAAGTCATTCCTTTCAAAGACATATTATACCACATTTTTGTAAATTTTCCTTATCCTGTATATATCCACCTATTGGATTCCTAAAATCTCGCGGATATCCTCTGCAGTTAATTGTGAGCGGCTTTCATTTCCATCAAGTACTGTCTTGACAAGATTTCTTTTATTCTCTTGTAGCTCTAGAATTTTTTCTTCAATAGTCCCACGAGTAATCAATCGGTAACATTCAACCATCTCTGTTTGACCCATTCTGTGGGCACGACTGATGGCTTGTGCTTCAACAGCTGGATTCCACCATAAGTCTACTAAAATAACTGTATCAGCTCCTGTTAAATTCAGTCCAACACCGCCTGCTTTCAATGAAATAAGAAAGGCATCTCGGCTACCTGCATTAAATGCTCGAGTCATTTCCTGTCGTTGATTTGCAGGAGTTGAGCCAGTTAAGGTATAGGATGTCAATCCAATTTCTTCCAGTTGAGACTCAATTTGCTCTAACATATTTCGAAACTGAGAAAAAATAAGAACTCGCCGATTCCCTTCTTTTAATTGAATTAATAATTCTCTCAAACTATTTAACTTGCCACTTTCCCCCTTGTAGGAATCCAAAAATAGGCTTGGAGTATCGCAAATCTGCCTTAATCGAGTGATTCCCGACAGAATTTCGATTTTACTTCGATTAATTTGCGCATCAGTTGCACCAAGAACTTGTGATTGCATTTGTTGAAGTTGTGCTAAATAAACTGTCTTTTGTTCATCAGTTAATTCATTCAGAACATTGACTTCAATTAAATCTGGTAACTCTCTGAGAACATCTTCTTTATGACGCCTCAACACAAATGGTTGTATCGTTCGAGCTAATTCTTTAGCTGTCATCTTACTAAAGGCTTGCTTATTGGGTAACAATCCTGGAAGAACGATTTGAAAAATAGACCATAATTCTGTTAAGTGATTTTCAATCGGAGTTCCAGATAAGGCAAAACAGTTCCCTACTTCAAATTCACGAAGTAATTGGGCAATTTTTGATTGGGCATTTTTCATGACCTGAGCCTCATCCAAAATGAGGTAATCAAATCTCTCCTGCTTGTATAGCTCTACATCCTGCCTAAAGGACGGATAAGATGTCACTAAAATTTGCTTTCTATTTGCAATAATCTCTTCACGTTGTTCTCTGGTACCATGAACAACAGCCACATCAAGTTCAGGTGCAAATCTGTTACACTCCTCTAACCAATTGTAAATGAGACTGGAAGGTGCTAATATCAATACTTTTGAGTCTTCACTTAGTCGACTAGTCAGAAAAGAGATAGTTTGTAAGGTCTTTCCTAATCCCATATCATCAGCTAGAATCCCTCCAAAACCATAAGTATCTAACATAGATAACCATTTAACACCAATCTGTTGATAATCTCTAAGCGGGGTAGTGACTCTCAATTCAGGAAGTGGGAAACGTTCTGGCTGAGCGAGATAGGTCGCCATTTCTAAAAACTCTTTCGTAAATTGGACTTGTTCAAAGTTTGCAAAAGATTGAGACAATTGGTATCCCACTAAAGCATGGACCTGAAGTTGTCCAGTTTGATTGTGGCGGGCTCGTAAGTTAATAAGTGTTTGACTAATTTTCTTTGTGTCTTCATCAAAGACTAAGACCTTTCCACTGGTACTAGTATAATAGTCTTCTTGATTTAATAAAGCCTGAATAGCCTGATCAATTTCAATCGGATCAACTTCGGACAAATCAAAAGAAATATCCAAAAGTGAACCATTACGAGTCACCTCTATTTGTGGCTTAGCTTCAACGAGTAAATCTTGAATATCATCTGATAAGACCACTTTCCCCATTTTTTGCAAAGCTGGTACTTGCTGACGGAAAAAAGGATATAACTCTGTTTGACTAAGCGAAGCCCTATAAGCCTTATACGTTCCATGAAAACCAGCCAGGTGGATTGTTTGAAAAACAGCCTCCAAGTGTTGGAAATGGCTCGCAAATGGTAATAGAGCTAATTCCTCTTCACTGCTTACCATTCTACCACCAAAGTTTAACAGCAATTGCAAACATAGACGACCATCTGCTTCCATCTTAATGTAAAACTCTGGCTTAAAATCATGTATCCTAAACCGTTTTGGAGCTGACACACTACCAATCGTTTGCAAATCTAATAAACTCAGTGCCAGTCGATCTTGATCGCTGAAATCAACTTGAACTTTTTTATGGCCAGATTCAGTTGGGACTAATTCTGATAGATAGCGAATCAGATTTTCTTGCCAGCGATTGACACTATAAACAATCCCATCCACCAATAGAAAACGCCCTTGAAATAGCTGTCGATAAGATTTCTCATGAATGACCATTTCAATCATGTGCGTGTGGACCGTTACATCAAAGTGAAACAAACCTGCATCTTCACTCAATGGAAAAACGTTCATAGAACGATAAGATTGCTGCTGATACGAAAATTCAAATACAGCTAGCTGGTTCAGCAATTCCAGCCCTTCTTCAAAATAGGCCTGAGGTAAGCGAAAATGTCTTCCAAAATGTATAAGAATATCTGAGTCCAATCCAACTTTCTCTGGTACCAAATTCCATAGAAATTCTAATAACGCCTGACTCGGCTCATCAAAATTTTCATACGCAACCAGCTCATAATAATTTTTCCCAATTTGGTAATAACCATTAACTTTTACCAGACGCAAAAATGCACCAATATCTCTTACAATATAAGAACGACTATCTGGCAGACGGGAAATTTTCAAAGTCCAATCAATCTGGCGATCAAAAGGCAACAAACTTCCTTCCACAGATAACTGATACTTAATCCCCATTTCTGGCTTTGGACGAAGAATCTCATCTAAAAACAGACCACCAAAATAGGTTCGACGAACGGTTTCTTTATGTTCATCCCCCTCTTCTTTCATGGATTGACTTATATCCTTGCCCGACCTATCATTTTTCAAGAAATACTCCGTGGCAGCTAAATGTTGGCAGTAACCCTTGCTCTGAAATAATTGACAGCTACATTGTAGATCGCTATCCTCATCTCCATACACAAAGTGTTCTCCGGCAATTTCAAGCTCCATTTTGCCATTCTTACTTTGAAGAACTGTCAATTGTCCAGCCTCGTATAAATCAATTCCTTCTTGACGAATCCGCCCCGGCATCATACGACCCATTCAAGCTCCTTTTCTTTTTGTCATTTGTTTTTTTATTAATGCAAAGTGTGACAAGCTAGAAATCCGATTTCCGTAGCAAATATTTGCAATCCTGCTTCTCACTGCAAGTCTGACCATTACAACTATTGTGAACTACACTCCCTATTTTCAACCTCAAAAGGTCATCCAAACCTTCTTGTAAACTACATGACAATACTAATACTCTTCAAAAATCAAAATTAACCATTGTCAAAAGCCTTGATGAGTGAAAAGCTACAAATGGAGCTTTTCAGCCTGTCACCTTGAAATAAAAAAGTGACAGAGTTTTGTCTTCGGCTTAATGTCACGAACACCATTCTCTATATTTTCAACCCTCAACTATCTCCAAGATAGTTGAAGCTAGGCTACTTTTGATGTTCATTGAGTATTGTCTATATCAAAATCATTATCATTCCATTATAGCAGATTTTAAGGGAATTTTCTCCGACTAGGCATCAAAAAAAACACCAGCTGTAAATCTGATGTCTCTAATGAATAGCTAAATAATAAATCGTTGCTTGCCACATTTTCAAGATTGTTTTTCCGCATTTCCAAAGCCAAAATAGAGCAAACAACAAGAAAATAATTGCCACTACTCCGTGAATAAAGCCTTTTCCTTCCAATAAAAATATGAAAAAGAAGACGGTCACACAAGTAAGCAGGGCAAAGAGTAAGACATGAATCAGAACTCCTAACCAACCTAGCCAATAGCGAATTCCAAAGGGAGGGTGTTTCCTTTCAGCGAGGCCAGCTAACCCGGTCAAAAACTCAACTAGCAACTCACCAAAAAATTCCATACTAGTCTTCCTTTCTGACCTGTCGGTAATACTTTGTTCGTCGGACGAGGGTTTTAATCGCATGTAGGGATAGGAAGCTAAGGCCAATTGCACATAACAAAAAGAAGATGAAAAGCAAAACCGTAGGCTGTTCAAATCGATTATAGACCATGGTTGAACCACATGTAAAAGCAATAAAATAGGAAATCAAGGTCGCAAAAGTAACCCAAAGACAGGCGACCAGACCCAGCCAATAATGAAAACCGAATGGTTTATACTGACTATCTTCATAGAAAATGAAATAGAAGGCCAAGATTGAAATCAATAGAAAGAATAATCGCCATATTGGGATTGATATCATACAAATTCCTCCTACTTTCATTCTAGCATATTTGTGAATGCTTGCAATGAAAAAAGAGGTTGCCCTCTTTTCGAACCTGTATTCACAAGTGAAGTGTTTGTATATAAGAGAATAGTTTTTTCGCTAATCAAGGCAGTTACTTGTGGGAATACTGACTGTATTTTGAAAAAAACAAACGATGAGTAGCTGAAAAACTAGCCTTGAATGGAAGTGCTGAACTGTGAATGCAGGTTCTTATTTCCGTTTCCGTGCAATCAAATGAATCGGTGTCCCTTCAAAGACAAAGGCTTTGCGGATTTGATTTTCCAAGAAACGCATGTAAGAAAAATGCATGAGTTCTTCTTCATTGACAAAGACCACAAATGTCGGTGGCTTGGTCGCAACTTGAGTCGCGTAGAAAATCTTGAGGCGTTTACCCTTATCAGTTGGTGTTGGATTGATAGCAATAGCATCCATGATGACATCGTTGAGAACAGCCGATGGAATACGGGTATTCTGGCTTTCACTAATGGCTTTAATCATCTCAGGTAACTTATTCAAACGTTGTTTTGTTAAAGCCGATACAAAGATAATCGGTGCATAGGACAAGTATTGGAATTGGTCACGAATGTCGTCTTCCCACTGCTTCATGGTATGATTGTCTTTTTCAAGCGTATCCCACTTGTTGACCACGATAATCATTCCCTTGCCAGCTTCATGGGCAAAACCTGCGATGCGTTTGTCATACTCACGAATACCCTCTTCAGCATTGATGACCATCAATATGACGTCCGAACGTTCAATGGCACGCATGGCACGCATAACAGAATATTTCTCTGTATTTTCATAGACCTTACCAGACTTGCGCATCCCTGCGGTATCAATCATGGTAAATTCTTGACCTTCTGGGTCTGTAAAGTGCGTATCAATGGCATCACGAGTCGTTCCAGCTACTGGAGAAGCAATCACGCGCTCTTCGCCCAAAATAGCATTAATCAAGCTGGATTTACCAACATTCGGACGACCAATCAAGCTGAACTTGATAATATCTGGATTTTCTTCTGCTTCCTGAGCTGGTAGGTTTTCAATGATAGCATCCAAGACATCCCCTGTTCCGATACCGTGAACAGAAGATACTGGATAAGGTTCTCCAAGACCGAGTGAATAGAAATCGTAGATGTCATTACGCATTTCAGGGTTATCAACTTTATTGACAACCAAAATAACTGGTTTGTTTGTCTTATAAAGGATACGAGATACATACTCATCTGCATCTGTCACACCTTCCTTGCCTGATACAACAAAGACGATGACATCGGCTTCATCCATGGCAATCTCAGCCTGATGTTTGATTTGTTCCATAAAAGGTGCATCCACATCATCAATACCACCTGTATCAATCAAGGAAAACTTACGATTCAGCCACTCACCAGTAGCATAGATACGGTCACGGGTCACACCTTCCACGTCTTCTACGATAGAAATACGTTCCCCTGCAATACGGTTAAATAAGGTTGATTTACCAACGTTGGGACGTCCAACGATGGCGATAGTTGGTAGAGCCATAGCTCCTCCTCTTCTAATATAGTCATTTTTGTTTGTCTTTTATAAGGTCGACGCATGAGGAAACTTCGTTTCCCTATTTCCAACTTCAAATAATGTCATCATTATTTGAACTCGCTTTGCCGTACTTTGCGTAAGAGGCTTGCTATCGCAAGTATCATTTCCAGCCTTTTACAGTTCGCTAAACTGTACAAGCTGTCTACAGCTTTTGATGTGAACTTGGTTCACTTTATCAACAACCTCAAACTGTCTCCCAGACAGTTTGAGCGAGTACTGAAAGCAAACAAAAAGACTATAACTTACAATAGTTTATTTTTTTCTAGTACAGCCCTCGTTTCAGGCTGCTCTGGCTGACCAAATTGAGCAATTAGGCGCTCAGACCAGGTTTCTGTTTGGCGAGCTCCTGCATATTCAGTCTGTACTAGGTCATATGATTCAATTGCTTCCACGCCTTGTTCCACATATTCTTCATGGAAAACAATGGCTTCTTTTGCCAAACGTGGTTTAACTGGATGATGTTGAGCAGGCCGCCCTAGAGCAATACAGAAAATGGGATAGGTATAATCCGGCAAATTGAACAGCTCCGCTATTGCTAAAGCCTTATGGCGAATCAGTCCAATAAACACTCCGCCGTAGCCCAAGCTTTCTGCCGCTAATAAGGTATTCTGACCGGCCAAAGAAGCATCAACTGATGAAATCAAGAGGTTCTCTGGTCCTTTGGCATCAAAGTCTGAACCATGAAGCTCCGCCGCCTTGCTGGCACGATTGTGGTCCCCAACAAAAACAAGAATTGCCTGAGCTTGAAGAATGGCAGGCTGTGGTACCAAGTCATATAGTGCTTGTTTTTTTGCTTCTGTTTGGACGACAACAATGGAATAGGACTGAAAATTTTTCCAGCTAGAGGCAGCTCGCCCAGCTGCGATGATTGTTTCAAGATCTTCTGCTACAAGAGGCTCCTCCGTAAAACGACGAACAGAGCTATGGTTCAACATTAAATCAATCGTTTCATTCATCGGCGGTTATTTCCTTTCAAATGTAAATCACGTGCTAAATAACGAATCCGCTCCATAACCCGCTTGGCCTGCCAGGTCTCATCACCAGACTTGCCGGATGCAAAATGACGTTCCAAATCATCAAAGGAGAAATTGGAAGTAAAGAAGGTCGGCAGATTTTCCTGCATACGGTACTGAAGAATGACCTGTAAAACATCATCACGCACCCACGGGCTATGTTGCTCCGCTCCGATATCGTCTAATACCAAGACTTGAGCCAACTTGATTTCGTCAATTCGCTCCTTGACAGAACCATCTCTGATGGCATTTTTTATATCGACAACAAAGGTTGGATAATGGAGCATGGTGGTTGATTGAAGATAGGTTTTGGATAACAAATTGGCTAAATAGGCCATCAAATAGCTTTTACCAATACCGAAGTTACCATAGATATAAAGAGCTTTTGGTTTTTCTTCAAAGCGTTTGACAAAATCCGTTATGGCTAGCATGACTTCCACACGATTTTCATCATTCTTATCAATATCTGCCACAGTGACATTTTTCAAACTTGCCGGCATATTTATAAGCTGAATTCGGTTCTTGATAGCTTCCAAACGACGGTATTCGACCAATTCTTCTGTTTCGAGATAGGAAACATCCGCATAGCCTTCATTCATCACCAAAACAGGTTGGTAACCTTTGGCGATATAGGCCTCATCTTGTTTTACAAACAAATCACGCTGGCTGATATATTCCAAAAATTTGGAAATGGACAGGGTAATCTCCTTTTGAGTCAACCCTTCTTTCTTAATAAAGGCAGCAACTTCAGTATCACTCACTATCTCTTGATAGAGTTGCTGATAAGATTTTGGGCTAGGGTTAGTTGCCTGCGACAACTTATCTTGAACTGATTTCATCAGCTACCTCCTTTATTTTCCATTTCTTCTAACTCACGATAAAGAGCCGCCAACTTGGCTTGACCTTCTTGTGTTTGTTCTTGTTGAACCTCTTCCTTACTCCAGTCAGGTACATTGCTTTTCTGTGGCTGGCTCGGCTTGGTGACAGCTTGACCTGTCTTCAACTCTCTTAGGTAAAGAACAGCTGCCTCTGCACTGCCAATTCCCTTGTATGAAAAATCATTTCCAAGCTTCATTGCATACTTTTCATTGAGATTGGCAGAGTCAATCTTATTGAAAGTATAGAGAACCAAGATATTAATCACCTCATCAAGCAACCCTATGTTTGCCAAATCCGTTAAGCATTTCCGCTCAGCCATGGTTATAGTTGCCTTAAGCTGATCCTTTAAAATAGATAGAAATACAAGACTGGATTTCGATTTCGCCTCTCGAACAATAGCTCTTTCCTGGCCAGTGAGGTCGTTTTTTTCTTTTGGCAATGACTGACGTGACTGCTGCAATCGTTTAGTTGAGATTGTATGTCCAATAGCTGTTATTTTAGCCTGACGATAGGTTTCCAACCAGGTCCAACCTGCCTGCTCTGCTATGTAACTTAGTGCGATAATATCCTCAGTTTCATCTTGAAAATACAGTTTATCTTTAGCCATCAGAGCTTTAAATGCTGACCAATCAAAATCCCGATTGGATTCAAAAACAAGAGGAACCTGTCCATCCATTGTAAACACTTGTGAAAAATTTTTGGAAATATTTTGTTCCTGTTTTGGAATATGGACAAGTAAGCTATCCACACTAGCTTCACCAATCTTTTTAGCCAACAAATTCTTATACAAGGGCTTGGCTAAAAAGTTTTTTACAGTTAAAGGAGCTTGTACAGCTATTCCAGTCAACTCATCCGCACGATAGAGTTGCAAAAGTTCCATAGCTGTCAAGACATCTAAGGCCTTTTCCAATCGATTCATACCAAAATCCATATGGTTGAGAATCGAAGTCCATTTAAAACGTCCTTGCCCCTGGTCGGAAAAACTATAAAAGTAATAATAAAGCGCTAAAGCATCAAACCCAATGATGGGTTGGTAACATTTACTCAAACTGACAACATCTGGAATGAAGGCATTTGTTTTTATATAAGTAAATAAATCATTTGGCTTCATCTTTTGTTCCCGTTTTTACCTTGCTCCCTTTCGAAATCATTTGTTTGAGCAGATTTTCTAATTCACCAACATCCTTGAACGAACGATAGACTGAAGCAAAACGTACATAGGTAATTTCATCTAATTCAACCAATTCTTCCATCACAAAATTACCAATTACGTCACTTTCAATTTCAGCATCACTAATTGAGCGGACCTTTTGTTCTACGCGGTTAACCACTTCGTCTATATCACTGGTTGATACAGGACGCTTTTGGGCAGAACGAATGATTCCATTAAAGATTTTTTCGCGAGAAAATTGTTCTCTGGTACCATCTTTTTTAACAACAACTAATGTTTTTTCCTCAATCCGTTCATATGTGGTAAAACGTTGACCACATTGGTCACACGAGCGACGACGACGAATTGTGTTGCCATCTTCTGCTTGACGGCTGTCTATTACACTTGATTTTAAACTATGACATTTTGGACAACGCATACTCACTCTCCTACGAAAACTTTATCATCTCAGTATAGCATAATTTGAACAAAAACAAAAGAAAGCGAATAAATCACTTTCCTGTCAATGTAAATACTATTTTTTTGATTACTTGTATTATTTTGTAGCGAACAGGATGTGGGAAGTAATGAAACGTTCCTGGTTTTCGCAAAATATACCCATTAAAATTTTGCTTAAAGCGAAGAACACCATCCGAGCCATCGAATAAGCCCGTAATCCCTAAGAAATTATAAAACTTGATAGATTTTTTTATTGCCTTCTTCATTGCGAATTCTTGTAAAATGATTGGAGCATAGAAACTACTGAACTCCTCAAGTGAACCACTAAATAAATACACCAATTCTTGTTTAGTATATATAAACAAACTAGCAGCAATATCTATATCAGATGTTCCATATTTATTGATCCATTGTTCAGCATTTTGTTTTCGTTGCTCAAAACTCTCTATTTGACTTTCGATTTCGCGTAGTTCATTCCCTTTTTTTCTAGATTTCGGATTTATACTCAAATCTTGCACTAAATTCTCTGCTATTTTTTTCAATTTATCTTCTTGAGAATGTAATAAATCTAGATAGGTAGTCAGATTCAAACTTGCAATCAAGAAATCTGCTCCATCACTAAATGTATCAAATAGATCTTGATAATATTCTAACGGTTTATCTGTATAATCTCTTCTGTTTGAAGTAGCTTCTGTTATAGCTTTAAATCGTGGTAGTTCATCCTTTGTTAATCTAGTAATATTCAGTCCAAAGCTATTAGCCTTCTTACTAAGAACTTTCCCTTTTTTACTAAAGGAGGATACTAAGGTATCTTCAGTAATCCCCTCCAAATCCTTCACATAATGCCAAACTGGCTCTCCATTTGGATAACCCGTTTGTAAACCATCATACTGAAAATCATTCTTAGTCAACATCTCAATCAAATGAGTATCCTCAAAACCTAACGGCTGACCATTACTATCGAAAGTTTGATAGGTTTGAGAAGGTTTAACGACCAGCTCCAAAACACCCTCATGTTTTGCATAATCTCTTAACGACTGAAAAAATTTGTCCAGATAACTGTTATCACTAACGACTGGACCAGAGTTTAACTCCATATAGAGACCGCCAAACATCTTCTTACAGAACACTAGACTTGAAATAACGATAGTAGAACTGTTATCTCGATACCCAACAAATCGAACATCGTAACCTCGTTTAGTTAGAAGTTCTCCCATTTCAAGGGATTGAAAAAACGATTTTTCACTTACGAGCTTGCAGTGCTGAACAAATTCATTCTTACTTATCTGAGAAAATGTCATGTTTAATGTTCCTCATCTTCTTTATTTTTTTCAGGATAGCTTGAAGAATATTATAGAGAATGGGCGAAAGTATCAGATCAAATTCTCCAATATACTCCTCAATAGTAGGATTAAATTGTGACTTAAACTGATATAATCCACCATCCAATTTTGGTTCAATTCCACCCAAGTTTTGCCAACTTGCACCACGTTCAAATGCTTGCTTAGCTGTCTCTACCCAAGTTAGAAGAGCTGGCTGATAACGTTTAAAATCTTCATCCATCCCAGCATAAATGTTTTCAGATGTTGTTCCAAAATTGATGGTCAATGTTCCTGCCAATGGAACAAAACTTCCCTTCGTTTCCATCAAGGAAGATAAGAAATCTAATTCAGAGTTCAATCTATTCAATTCTTTTAGATTATTATCAACTTTAGTTTGACGTGTTTTTGAAGTAAACGTATTTTTTTCTTCTATTAATTTTTCAACTTGCTGCGTGATGTGATCAGATCGATCAACTACATTTAAATATGCCACAGTCAAATAAGAATCTTCTGGGTATGCTGTTAAAATTCGGTGATAGTACTCTTTTCCACGTAAGTGGATGGCTTTTCGCTTCTCAGTTTTTTTCAACAACTCAGAAAAATCATCTAACAATTCTTCTCGACCAATGCTAATCTCAAGTCCTTTATTTCTCGCAGTGCGAATGTTTTGACGAACCCGTTTATGTAAGGAATTTTCTGAAAAAATATCCTTATATAAAACCGCATGATGGGTTGGTTGAATTGTATCACCCATCATTTCAGAGCGACCTGACCAGTTACAGCCTAAGTCAACCAACAAATCTTTTATCTCAAAAGTCTGTTGACTATCTTCTATTTTTCCATCCATATCCCGTTTTGAAAGGAGCAAGAATGGATCAAACTTAATAAAAATACTTCGATGTAGGTTTCCAAACTCCTTTAAAGAAGTTAGGACAAAAGAAACCAGCTCTTTGTCTTGATAGTCCATCACTGGACCCCTTGGTATGTAAATGACTGTAAAGCTTGCTGGAGAAAGCAGTTTTCGAATCAACACAGAGGCGACTGCAACCAATTTACCATCCTTGTAAAAACCTAGTCTCTCATTTTGCCAACCAACTTTTACATCAGCCCAAAAACTACTTTGCAAGAGATTTGCCTGATGAGAATTCTTTACAAATGTATCATGCTCTTCCACAGTTATACCAATTGTATATGTGTAACTCATTTATTATGTACTTCCAATCTAGTCACTCTAAGACTAACACCTAAAGAATGTAACACATCTACCTGGTCACATTCCTTTCATTAATGTCCTGTTAATCTATTAGATCCTTACTACAGAATAGCAAAATTCTCTGTTTAGTATTTCAACATTTTTCTTCTTGTTTGTCAAATCATAACAATGTAACAAAAAAAGAAAGCGTATTTATTCACTTTCCTTCAAAATCTGATTTTTTGTTTTTAGTCGACTATATACCCATTCTTTTACCAATCGATAAACAACTGCAAAGATCGGTGTGAAGAAGACCATACCTAACAGACCAAATAAATTACCACCTATCAATGCTGCTGCCAAAGTAAATACAGTAGGAAGTCCTACAGACTGCCCGACAACACGGGGGTAAATCACATTTCCTTCAATTAATTGTATAATTTGGAAGAGTACAATAGACCACAGAGCCAGCAATGGATTTTGAACAGCAACAAAGAGAGCACTGATTAGACATGCTGAAAATGGACCAATATAGGGCACAAAGGACAATACACCTGTTAAGATCCCAGCCATGCTTGCATAAGGGATTCCTGAAACAGAGTAACTTACAAATACCAAAACCCCGATGATACACGCTTCGACAATCTGGCTCATCAAGAATCGATCGTAGGTATCAATGATCACTTCTCCAATATAATTGACTACCTTGACAGCTTTTGTCGGTAGGATAGCTTGTAATAATTTTTGTGTCATAGATAGTAAGTGTTCCTTGCTACCCAAAATGGCTAAGGTAAAGAAGAAAGCCACGAATAACGTCATTGTATTCGAGAAAATCCCTGTCACATTTGAGACGAGTCCAGAAAGTATCGGCGTCACGAGACTGGATACAAAGGTCAAATTCTTCAATTGATCCAATAGACTCGTAACTTGTTCACCAATCTGACCAGATAGCAGGCCATAAGACTGTAAAAATGCTGTTAAAGCATTGATCGATTTTGGAACGGCTGTACTGCTAACGGAAACTAATTCCGATACAGTTGTTACAAGCGTTGGTAGAACAATAAGAACCAGTCCTGTGACGATTAAGATGAAGGCAATGAGTACACCCAAGATGGCAAGAGCTCGCTTGGATTTTTTTAAAAAAGAAACTTTTTCAATCAAGTCCTCTATTTTTTTCATTGGAACATTTAATATAAAGGCAAAAAGTCCACCAATAAGAAGTGAGTTCATGCTCCCAAGTACCGTTAAGATTCCGCTATAAACTGTTGACCAATTTAAAACTGTTAATAAGACCAGCCCAGCAAAAATGAGCAAAATCAACTGCTCTTTCAATTTCGAATTCATAGATTCATACTCCTTACAATCTATACCATTCTAACATAGGTAGAAAAAAAAAGAAAGAGCTTTACACTCTCTCTTGTCTCTAATCTCTCATGGTATAGCCAACACCACGTACCGTCCGAATATAGGAATCCTGTCCTGGAACATCTAATTTTCCACGAAGATATCGGATATAGACATCCACAACATTGGTTTCAGAGGCCGCTTCATACTTCCAGACCCGTTCAAGAAGCTGTTCTCGGCTAACTGGTTCCGGACTATTCATCAACGTCGCCAGCAAATCATATTCTCGCCGTGTCAAGTTGATTAACTCATCTCCCCGAGTGACCGTTCGGTTTTGAAAATCAACTTTTAAATCTCGATAGGCCGCATGCAAATGAACCTGTTTACAATTTGTTTCAATAAAATCTCTACCACGGAAAATATCGGAAATTTGTTCCACCAAGTCACTAATAACAAATGGCTTCACAACGTAAAATACCGCATACGTCAATATATCTTCCCCATGTTCAGCCACTTCTGTTGGTTCGACAACTACAATTATCACCGTAGCAGGTTTGATTGCAAGAAGCTCCTTAGCCAACTCCTTGCTGGACATATCGGATAATTGGAAACTCATCAAAACCAAATCAAAGTCTGTCTCATGAGCTAGTGATAAAGCTTCTTTCCCTGTTGAAGCATAATCAACGATATACTCCTTCTTCTGAAGTTCCATGGAAACAAAATGTGAAAGATTACGCTCTTTCCCAGCAATCAAAATTTTCTTAGCCATTGTTCATCCTTTTTCTATAGTTGCATGGTTTAGGAATCGAATCATGACTAGAAAGAAGGGCGCTCTCACGCCCATCTATTCTTATTTTGATTCGCTATACCAGTCGTAATGGAAGACACCTTCTTTGTCTTTACGGTTATATGTGTGAGCACCAAAATAGTCACGTTGTGCTTGAATCAAGTTGGCTGGTAAGTTTTCAGCACGATAGCTATCAAAGTATGTAATCGCTGCAGAAAAAGTTGGTACAGGAACTCCTGCTTGAACTGCCAAAGCAACAACATCACGAACAGCCTGTTGGTATTTCGCTGTTACATCAAGGAAGTATTCATCCAAAAGCAAGTTTGCCAAATCTTCATCACGGCCGTATGCATCTGTAATTTTTTGCAAGAAGCGAGCACGAATGATACAACCCGCACGCCAGATTTTTGCGATTTCACCAAATGGTAGGTTCCAGTTGTTTTCTTTAGATGCTACGCGTAATTGTGCAAAGCCTTGTGCATAAGACATAATTTTTGAAAAGTAGAGGGCTTGACGGATTTTTTCGACCAATTCAGCCCTATCCCCTTCATAGGCAAACGGAGCTGGTTTTGGAAGCACTTTACTTGCAGCCACACGTTCTTCTTTGTATGTAGAAATATAACGAGCAAATACAGACTCTGTGATCAATGATAATGGCACACCCAAATCAAGTGATGATTGGCTAGTCCATTTACCAGTACCCTTGTTACCAGCAGCATCCAAAATGTAATCAACGATTGGTCCATCTTGGCCTTCATCATCTTTGCGTTTCAAGATATCCGCAGTGATTTCAATCAGGTAGCTATCTAATTCACCCTTATTCCACTCAGTGAAAATATCAGCCATTTCATCAACAGACAAGCCGAGCAAATGTTGCATCAAATCATATGATTCAGCGATCAATTGCATATCTCCATACTCGATACCATTGTGAACCATTTTAACATAATGACCAGCACCATCCGGACCAATGTATGTAACACATGGCGCACCATCTTCTGGGGCTTTTGCTGAAATTTCTTCTAAAACGTCTGCTACCAACTCATAGGCTTCTTTTTGACCACCAGGCATGATAGAAGGACCCTCAAGAGCACCTTTTTCACCACCAGATACACCTGCTCCGATAAAGTTAATTCCTGAGTTTGCTAATTCTTTAGAACGACGAATTGTGTCTTCATAGAAAGTGTTACCGCCATCAATCAAGATATCGCCTTCATCCAAGTGTGGTAACAATGCTTGGATTGTTGCATCTGTACCAGGTCCAGCTTGAACCATCAACATGATACGGCGAGGTTTTTCAATAGAAGCAACAAAGCTTTCTACATCATAACTAGGTACCAAGTTTTTTCCAGGGTTGCTTGCCACAACATCCTCAGTCTTATTAGCAGAACGGTTATAAATAGCTACTGTATAGCCACGTGACTCAACGTTAAGCGCAAGGTTGCGGCCCATAACAGCCATCCCTACAACACCAAAATTTGCTTTTGTCATTAGTTTACTCCTCTTGTTAGTATCTTTTTCATTATACACCGAAAACCCAAAATTGACAAGAATTTTCTGATAATTTAACCATCCAAAGGCTTGGACTATTCATCCTCTTCAAATAGTCCTTGCAATTGAGCAAAGGGGCTATTAGCCTCTTTCTTTTCTTGTGCTTGCTGCTGGAAGGTTTCTTCTGTCATCAATGTCCATGATTGACCTGCCGGCAAGTCCTTTTCAGCTTCTTCATCAGGTGACAATACCTTGATTGGGATAGCTAGCAAGATATTATCCGCCACGCTTTCATCTAGGACAATCTGATCATTCTCCACCACTAAAACCATATCTTCATCGATCAAATCTTGTTCTTTGAGTACGGCTTCGTTAGCTACAAACAGCTCATTGACCTTTTGAGCCTCATGTAAAACCACTGGTTGTAGTGAACGACTAGAAGCCAAGGTGATATCATAGGTCATCTGATAATCTAAAAAAAACAAGCCTGACTCAAATCGAACATTACCAGATACTTGTACAGGTGACAATCCTAGAACTTCACTATTTCGTGCCTGCAATTCTTCATGTAAATCCAAGGTCTTTTCAAAGGAAATACCATCTGGATTTTTCTGAATATCATAAATATGAAACATTGTATTCCCCTATTCAACTAGTTCTGTGATGTAGTTGTAAACTTCTTGTCCAGCAACTGCTCCATTTCCAACTGCAGTTGCAATTTGACGAAGTTGATTTTGGCGAATGTCGCCGATGGCATAAATACCAGCTTTGCTCGTTTCCATTTTTTCATTTGTAACGACCCAGCCAGCTTCATCCGTAATTCCTAAATCTGCAACCGATTCTGTCATCGGATCCAAACCAACATAGATAAAGATGCCGCCAAAATCAAGTTCACTGACTTCTTCTGTTTTTACATTTTTAATAACAACACTTTGCACACGAAGGTCATCACCCTTGATTTCTTCCACTACGCTATCCCAGATAAAATTTATTTTTTCGTTGGCAAATGCACGGTCTTGAATAACCTTTTGAGCACGAAGCTGGTCTCTTCGGTGAACAATGGTCACTGACTCGGCAAATTGAGTCAAGAATAAAGCTTCTTCTACCGCAGAATCGCCACCTCCGACAACCAAGAGTTTTTGACCCCTAAAGAAAGCACCGTCACAAACTGCACAGTATGAAACACCACGGCTATTGTAAGTATCTTCTCCAGGCACACCAAGCAAGCGATGTTTTGCACCCATAGCCAGAATGATTGACTTGGTTTCCAAAACGCCATCTTCAGTGATAACTTTTTTAATAGGACCATCCTCTTCAATTCGAATCAAGGTTCCAAAAATATGATCCACTCCAAATTTTTCCAGAGGCTCAAACATCTTTTCCGCCAAGGCGGGACCTGAGATATGGTCGTAACCCGGATAGTTTTCGATTTCAGCGGTATTGTTCATCTGTCCGCCATAAATACCACGTTCTAATAAGGCCACTTTTAGATTGCTCCGCCCCGCATACAGCGCTGCTGTCATCCCGGCTGGGCCTGCACCAATTACAATTGTATCGTACATGATTCTTTCCCTCTATACTTTTATCATCAAAATGATACTGACGACTCCAAAAGCCACAATCGGAATCGTCATAACATTAATCATCAGTAAATCAAATAAAAAGTCGTGTCGTTCTTGTAAGGTCTTATCTACGCCCTTGCTAGCGCGGATTAAAAACCAAATAAAACTAATCACAATAACAAAAATCGCTGCAATCAAGAGTCCTTGTAAATAAAAGCTTAAAATATTTTGTAACATTATATTCCCTCAGTACTCTTAAAAGGTTTGATGTTTCGCCTTCCGTTCCGCACGGCCTTTAGCACGCGCTTCAACCCGTTTGTTCTTCCGACGCTTCTCATCAACAGCCCACTGAATTTTCTTTTTGTAGCCTGGTTTGACTTTTTTCTTTTTCTTCTTGACCAAACCAATCATTTCCAAATCTAGTTTTTCACGAGACTTTTCACGGTTTACACGACGATCACGGTCATAGGTATCAACAAACTCACCATTTTTCATTTCTTTAGGTAAGAATTTGATATTTAGTTTTTCTAATTCTCGAATATCTTCATCATCACTCGGTTGATAAAGGGTAATGGCAATACCCGGTAAACCGTTACGTCCTGTACGACCGACACGGTGTACAAAGAAAGAAAGGTCCTGAGGAATGGCATCATTAATGACATGGCTGACACCCTCAATATCTATACCACGAGCAGCCAAGTCGGTCGCTACAATGTATTGATAGTCTAAGTTTTTCACCTGATTCATGATTCGTTTCCGCTCACGTGGCGGAACGTCCCCATGAATCTTTGCAACACGAAGACCGTTTTCTGTCAGATAGCTATGCAATTCATCCGCACGCGTCTTAGTATTCACAAAAATCATTGCCAAATAAGGCTGCATGAGCTTGGTTGCCTCTAAAACCTGAGCATTACGGTCACGACCCTTTGTCGAAATCAACCAATTTTCAATCGTATCAGAAATCACAGTGTGGGTCTTGATTTGTTCCATAACTGGGTTGGACAAGTATTTTTTCAAAAATGGTTGCAGTTTTTGCGGAATAGTCGCTGAGAAGACCATAAATTGAAGATCTTTAGGCAAACTTCCAGCAATTTTATCCACTGTTTCTAAAAAACCCATATCCAGTGTCATATCAGCCTCATCCACTACAAAGATTTTCGCCTTGTGAATAGCAAGATTTCCTGATTGCACCAAATCATAAATCCGACCCGGTGTTCCAACGACTATGTGGGGTTGCCCAGCTTGGAGCTTGTCAATCTGACGATTCTTGTCTGTACCACCTACATAATTGCTGACTCGAATTTCGGTCTCAGAATGACTAGCCAGCTGACGAGCTGCCTGATAGATTTGGGTTGCCAATTCGCGCGATGGTGCCGTAATAACTGCTTGAACTTGGTCTACTTCTTCATCTAATTTTTGAAAAATTGGAATCAAAAAGGTATGGGTTTTCCCTGATCCTGTCTTTGATTCTCCAATCAAGTCACGCCCTGACAAAACAACCGGTATCAATTTTTCCTGAACTTCTGTCGGCTGGACAAAGTTTATTTCTTTCAATGCCTCTTGAAGATAAGGCTTGAGCTTCATATCTGTAAATTTCATAGTTTCCTCTTTAGTTGTATTTCCCCCTATTATAGCACGATTTAGGTGGACAAGCAAAAAGGACGGATACCCGCCCTCATTAACTCTCAATTACTTCAGTAAATTCTGCCTCGATAATACCTAGTTCTTTTACCTCTGCCAAACTAGCCTTGAAGGCTTCGCTGAGTTCTAGTTCGCTATCGAAATCACCATTTATTTTTTTCACAAATGTGTCTGCCAACATCCCTCCCATGGGCTGGAAGGTAAAATAGGTCAAACCTCCTGAAATCAGACCACCCAAAATAGGAACTGCATTGGCAATGGTCTTTTCAACAGTCTTTTTGGTAATTTTCACACCAATCACTGCGGCTACCTTTTTCACCAAGGGATACCAAGTTGTCTTGGTCAAAGCCTGCATAGCTACTTTTTTACCGATATTAGCTCCGACTGTCTTGGATACTTTATTGAGAAGAACTGCTGAACCAGCTGCTCCAAACATGACACCAATGTAGGCAATAATGCGGATTTGAACCTCTTCTGAAATTTCCTTCCCTTCACCAACAAATAATTCATCTTCACCAAAAAGATAAGCGATTTGTTGCGACAAATTCAAGGCAAAACCAAAATACTGAACTATATCAGCAGTACCTGCCGCCACCGCTGTAAATGGATTCCCCGGTAAACCAGCTGCGAAAGAAATCAAAGATGTTTTCATAGTCATATCATTAATGATTTTTTCAGCTTCCTTACGCAAAGCTTTTGTAGTGAACACCGCCGTTGGTCCATCCGCAATAATTTTATCTAGATAGGGACTATCTTTAAAACGAGTCTTCAAAATTCCTTCCCGATTGACTTTAACCATAGGAAGTTGACTAGCAGCTGTCATGATTTGAATAACCACTCCATATAACTATTCTTGATTGAATTGTTCCATTTCTATCCTCCACCAATTCACTCTCCATTTTACCCCCCCTCGACCATATTTTTAAAGGTAAAAAAACAGCATTTCTGCTGTTTCTGACATTTTATAGATAAAGAATAGCTAGGGTAATCAAGCTCATGATGAGACCGACTGACCAGAGGAACAAGTCAACTTTCCATTCACTCCATTTTTCAGCTCTTCCGGTCAATCCTCCAAGCTCCAAATGGTGATGGAAAGGAGTCATACGGAAAATACGACGACCTTCTCCAAAGCGTTTTTTGGTGTATTTAAAATATGAAACTTGCAACATAACAGAGGATGTTTCAATGACATAGACCAGGCCAATAAGGAGGAGAGTCCATTCTTGACGGAGAGCAATCGAAATTGTCGCCAACATACCTCCGAGCGCTAAACTTCCTACGTCTCCCATGAATATTTTGGCAGGTTTGTGGTTGTAAACAAAGAATCCAAGCAAACCACCAATCATGGTCAAGCAGACTAAAAGAATATCAAACTTCTGTTCTTTATAAGCAATAACAGAATATGCTAATAAACTAATGACAACTGAGATAGAGGCAAGTCCATCAATACCATCGGTCAAGTTGACAGCATTTGAAAAGCCAACCAACCAAAATAGTACAAAAGGAAAATAGAGAACTCCCAGATTTAGCATATAGCCAAATACGTTTAGTTCACCCCCACCAGCTCCTCGCACATGCACAAAGTAGAAGACAATACCACCAAGGATTTGCAAGGCAAGCTTTTGCTTCGGATTCAAGCCTTCGTTAATTTTACGGAAAATTTTCAGAAAATCATCCAAGAATCCCACCAAACCATAAAGGGCTAAAATGAATAGAATGGCAACAACGCCACCAGTCAACATGTGAGTCGTTGCTGCGAAGATAAAACTAACCAGAATCGCAACTACTAGAAAAACAGTTCCCCCCATCGTCGGAGTTCCTGCCTTAAATTGATGTTGCTTGACATCTTCATGCATCTGTTGTCCTTCAATGCGTTTAGCTTGGTAAAAAGTGATAAATTGTGGGATTAAGAGAACAGTTGCCAAAAAAGCAACCAATCCTGACATAAGTGCAAATTGCATGTTAGTCTCCTAAAGTAATTGTAATTTTCTTTGTATTCATCAAAGCAGTTCCAACTTCAACACTCTGATCAACCACTTTTGAACCAGTACCCTTATAGGTCACCTCAATACCCGTCCATTCTGCAAAAAGATCCATATTCTCTTTGGTTAAGGCATAAAGGTCAGGCATTTCTTCAAATTTATTGGTTAACAAGAGAATCTGTTGATTCGCTGCAACATTACTGCCGACTTCTACAGAGACTTTTTTAATCTCTGATCCATTTCCCAGAATAACCGGTTGGATCAATTCGCGACGTAGCTCCTCAGCAGTCTCACCTGGTGTTTGTCCAATTACATTCGGTAACTGGTATTCTGATTCCGTTGAGACTTGTGCCAAAGCTGGTGCACTTGAATCTAAGTTGAGACTATCTTTCAACAACATAGCTTCTTTCAAAGTTGGATTGACAATGTCTCGCCATGACATAACATTAAGTGATTCCGGTTGTTTAATAGTTACGTACATGATAAATTCTGGATCTTCAGCAGGTACCATTGCCACTACAGAGTTAATATAGGCACCCTTAATATACCCTTGCCCATCTTCACTGGCAAACTCCGCAGTACCAGATTTGACTGCAACATCATATCCATCAACAACTATCGAAGGTCCCTGCAAATCGTATGAATAGAGTGTGCCATATACAGGATCCGTTCCGACATTAATCATATATCCAAGAGTGTCGTCTGCCGCTTTTTCTGAAACAGGATTTCCAACTTCTTCCACTTTAGAAAGTCGAGCCGAATTTGTATTCGGGTCATACAATGCAGAGATAAATTTGGGTTGCAACATAATGCCGTTATTGGCAATTGCTGTAAAACTGCGAAGCATCTGTGTTTGGGTGACCGATATACCTTGTCCAAAAGATGACATCGCAATAGTTACAATATTATCCTCTGGAATCAATCCTGGCGCCTCATCTCCCATTCCGAATCGTGTTGGGTAACCAAATCTGAATTTTGTTAAATAATTTAACCACTTGTCATCACCCATTTTTTGTTGAAGCAGTGTCATTCCAACGTTACTGGACAGAGAGAAGCCTTGTGCAAAGTTTAGTGTGACCGCAGAGTATCCAGCATTAAGTGTCCAGTCATTAATTTTTGCGTCTGCAATCACATATTCATTGTTGGTATAAGTTTCATTTGGATCGAAAGTTCCGTTATCAATAGACGATGCTACAGTAAGAACTTTCATAGTCGATCCTGGTTCATAAGCTTCTTGATATAGCAAGGAGCGTTCTAGCAGTCCTTCAGCACCAAGCCCTTCTTTTGTATCTGGGTCATAACTTGGGCGTTGTGTTGTAGCTAAAATTTCACCAGTTTTCGCAGAAACCAAGGTGGCATTTGCATACTTACCTTTAGCATTGTTAAAGAAAGTATCCATATTTGTTTCAAGCGATCTTTGCAAATCTGCAGACAGAGTAGTGTATACATCTTGACCATCAATTGTCTCAGTCACGACCTCTTCAGTTCCTGGAAGAACACGGCCCTGACTATCTTTTTCATACACAACTTTACCGTCATGTCCAGCCAAAATATCATTTAAATAATATTCTAAACCACTTACTCCTTGCAAACTATTGCTTCCATCAGAGTTTTCAACCGGATTGGCTAATCCAACAAATATAGAAGCAAAGTTTCCATTTGGATACATTCGACCAGGACTGGCGTTAAAATGTATTCCTTCAATTCCAGCAGCTTTCATCTTTTCTTGAATCGTAGTCATAGTATTATAGGAAATGTTTTTTCCTAAAGTACCAAAATAGACTTGATTCAAATCTTGTTGATTTAATTGCTTAAGAACATAATCCTCCTCCATTCCAAGGTACTGATTAAATACTTGTGCCACTTGATTAAATTGGGACGACTGGACATACAAGATTTCTTTTAACTCAGAAACATATTCCTTGTCAATAATCGCATAAACCGTATAGGTTGTTGAGTCTTCTGCAATTGGAACCCCTGTGCGATCATAAATGGTTCCACGTTTCGCCTGTACAGTAACCTCTTTCTGATGAACTGCTTGTGCTCCTTCAGAAAGGTCAACACCAAACTTTGAATCCGTTCCTATAATAATCGCAAAATTAATCAGGAAAATAAAAAATACAAAAATCGACACTATCAGTAAACTTTGTCCTACTCTCCGCCGATTTTTGGAAGGAATATAGCGATTTTTCAAGACATATCGCAAGAGTTTATTGTTTCTTCTGGGCATTACTCTGCTACTCCAATATTATCATTATTAAAAGATAGTCCTGCCTTCTCAGCAATCTCCATCAATCTTGCCGAACGCAGTAATTCGTTGGCAGCTTGTTTTGCATCATCAATTTCAACTTGCTTTTGACTAATTTCTTGGTTGACCTTAGCCATTTCTGATTGAACTTGTAAGAGCCTTGTTTGCAAAAAGACAATCGCAATTGCTAAAATAATTCCCGATAGAATAATGCTGGTATAAAATGCTTTTTCAACGCGATCAAATGTTTTTATTTTATCACCAATGACCCTCATGGTAGCTTCTCTACGTGTTTCTTGCAACATAGATTCTCTCCTATTTATGTACTTTCTTAGCTACACGCAGCTTGGCTGAATGCGCACGATTATTTGCCTCTAATTCTTCTTGACTCGGTAAGATAGGCTTACGATTGACCAATTCAAGTGGCGCCTTCAAGTCATCTGGAATAAATGGTAAGCCTTTTGGAACATCAATTGTACTCGCTTCTTTGAAGAGTTGTTTGGTCAAACGATCTTCTAAAGAATGGAAGGTAATAACAGAAATCCGTCCATCCAGAGCCAATAAGTCAATGGCCTGCTGGATAGATTCGTCTGCCGCTCCCAATTCATCGTTGACCTCAATCCGAATAGCTTGGAAAATCTGCTTGGCAGGGTGACCCTTTTTCTTTAGCTCTTTCGCAGGCTTAGCAGATTTGATGATTTCAGCCAACTCTGTCGTTGTTTCGATTGGTTTTATTGCACGCGCCTGTTCAATCTTACGAGCAATCTGCTTGGAAAATTTATCCTCACCATATTTAAAGAAAATCCGTACCAAATCGTGATAGTCATAGTTATTGACCACATCATAAGCTGTCAAATGTCCCTCACGATTCATCCGCATATCGAGCGGAGCATCTTGTTTGTAAGAAAAGCCACGCTCCCGCTCATCCAACTGTGGACTAGATACTCCTAAATCATAACAAATTCCATCAATCTCTGTTACACCTAACTCTGCCAAGCGCACTTTGAGGTGACGGAAATTATCCTTAATAAAAGTAACCTGTCCTTTTTCAATATAGGATGCTAAGCGAATGTGAGCATGATCAATAGCAGTCTGATCCTGATCAAAGGCATAAAGATGCCCACCATCCGTCAACTGACTGAGCAGATACTCACTATGCCCTGCTCCACCCAGCGTTGCATCTACATAAATTCCGTTTGGTTTGATGTCTAACATATCGACTGTCTCATGCAAGAGAACAGTTGTGTGATTAAATTCCTTGGTCATATCTTTTCTATTGTACCACAAATTAAAATAAAAAGTTGTTGCAAACTTTTTACAAAAAATATGTCAGATATAGTTGACAACTTATATGAACAGGTATATACTAACAGTAAAGAAATATGTCGCATATAGTTGACATCAACAGAGAGGTCTCCCTCATTTTTTCACAACTAACCGTCGCATATAATTGACATCGTGCATAAGGATAGCTAGTCTATCCTCTCTCTTTACAATAGAATGTCGCATATATTTTACACGAAAGGAGAACCCATGAACCGTGTCAAAGATTATCGCCTACTGCTAGGTATTTCCCAGCTGGATCTAGCCAAAGCCATCGGCGTATCCAGGCAAACCATCAACATGATTGAAAACAACAAATACAATCCCTCGCTAGACCTCTGTATCAACCTAGCCAAAGCTTTACAGACCGATCTCAATAGCCTCTTTTGGAATGAATAGAGATGAATACCGACGGACCGCGGCTGATGCTATCGGCGGACAGGCCTTTATCTACTACTTCTACTTCCTAGCTCTTGGAAATGCCATCGCCTACTTCCTAGCCTACCGCTATCCTCTGGAGGTGGCTACCTACTATCCAATGATCATTGCCTTCTTCAGTACTATCCTAATTGGTATCGTTAATCTGCGTACTCTCCATGCTGACCTGCCCCAATATGACTTGGATGAGCTTAGCCCTGAGGAAAGACAAGGCCGGCCTCTTAACCCACTTCTCTGGGGACTGGGAGTTGCCCTGCTTTCTACCCTCTTTGGTGGGCTGGCAGACCACTTCAACCTTCCAGCTTCCCCTACTGGATTCCATCTTCCACGTAAACTCCCTCCTCTTCGGTGGCATGATGGGCCTCTTTGCCAGTCTAGCCCTGTCTGCCATTGCCTATCTGCAAAAACTGGAAGCAGATACTGCCAAGAAAAAATAAGGAGCAGACCTAATGAATAAACCTTTTACACCCAAACAAACCTGTCGATTTTTTGTTCTATTTTATGCTTTATTTTCTGCATTCTTCATCTACTCTTACATGGTCAATGAGCCGATTAGCGGTTCATTCTTGCTCATGTTACCGCCCATTCAGATTATCAAATCCTATAAAACCTCCGAAGAAAAACGCTATTTTATCATCCAAGCCATCTTTACCCTGTTTGCCATGACCTTGACCTATTCCGTGCGCACTTGGCTAGGACATGTCAAACTACTTGTCCTCATCCTTCCTGCTGGATTTTCTGTCGCTATTCCTTATCGGATTTATTTCAAAAAGGAGAAAACAGATGAACGTTGACAAACCGAAACTCATACTCACTTTGATTGTTCTCTCCTATACAGCAATTTGCAGCCTGTATATACATAGCTACCTGACTGGGGACAATCCACCAATTTTTATCTTACTGTTCACTATACTTCCAATCTTGAATAGTGACTGGCAAACTACCCGTCCAGAAGCAAATGCTGTCCAAGAAGCTATCCATCTTTATCGTAAACCACTGCTCTGGTTTCTCATTGCAGGTTTTGCCCTAACCTTCTCCATTGGTTTTTTCACTGGACAAATCAAACCGCTTCTAGCTGGATTTTGGGGAATGTTAGCCATCCTACTCTTCTATAATCAATTGAAAAAGTAATCTGTGACCAACATTTTACAAAGTAAGTTTTTTTCTATACAATAGACTGTATATGACATTCAAATCCATTCTCAAACAATTCAAATTATTTGACTATCTATTAATTGGACTGACCCTTCTATTATCCTTTGTCCCAGCGATTTTTACATACACGCATTTAATGCCACAGTCAAATGAAACTAAAATCATTGCATATGTTAGGATAAACGGTGAGGTCGTCGATCAATTTGAATTATCAAAAGATACTCCACATCAAGAAATTACCTATTATCCAAACGAAGGACAATACAACATCATTGAAGTTGATGGCGAACGGATTCGTGACAAAGAGGACAATAGTCCTGACCAGATTGCTGTGATGACTGGCTGGATTAGCCAACCAGGTGAACTTTCCGTTTGTTTGCCTCACAATCTCATGATTGAAATTAAAGCTGTCGGTGGGGACAACTCTGAGGAAGAAGAGGAACTCATTTTACCATTATAATAAATAAGACACAGTCAATAAGGTGTGATGTCAGCCAGCAGTCCGATAAACATCCTATAACCCAGTAAATAAAAACAGTAGCAACTATTAAATTTGCTACTGTTTTTATTTCTGATATAGACCAATAAGTATTAAAATGACAAGTTATTAAATAGGCAGTTGTATACTAAAAATAAGTCAATCAACATTAAAAATCTACAAGTTCAAAAAACCAGTGATTAGCAAATAATTTATCTGGTCCACTGTTCAATCATTTTGTAATTAATATAATGACAGCTTCAAAATATTGACTCGTACCAATTTCTGTTTGTAGTTGTCTCAATGCAGTAAAACGACGATTACCGTCAATAATACGCCCGTCTTGCAGTACATAGCCATAAACTTGTTGGCCTTTTTCTTTGATCGATTTTTTAGTCTTTTTTAAAGCAGTAGCATTATCTTCTTCAATAAACGTTGCTATCTTGTTGTTGTAGTCAGGATTCGTTTCATCGGTTTGAGCCATTAAAGTACCAAATTCCCTTTTAATCTGTGTGGAAATACGCCCATTTTCATCGTTATAATACAAATATTTTAGTGGTATACGATACACATCGAGCATCGTATCTGTTAAATTCGGAATCGTTGTAGGCAATTTAGGTTTAGCACCTGTTTTTGCAATATCGCCAGATTCTACTAAATTCATCAAATTAGTTGCCATGTAATTTTGCCACCTTTTTTAGTTTCGCATAGACCTCTTCAGCCGTTGTTGCTTCTTGATACTCAATCCCATGTTCTTTTAACGTGCCAAAGAATTGCTCCTGAATTGCCACAATTTGTTCATCACTGAGTCGTTTCCCCGAACCTTCCGCTTTCGTCTCCACTAATAAGTAGACATGAGATTCGTCTTCACGCTCTACCACATAAACAAAGTCAGGTGTCGTGGTTCCGCCCATATATTTGGGAACTTGAATGGCTTTCTTAGGCAATTTACCAAAAGAAAGAATCGTGGAGTCATAACCCCGTTTTAAAAGTTCTCGTTCAGGATTCACTGAATCATAGCGAAGCGGTGGGATTTCATAGAGTTGTCGACCATCATCTCGTACATCATTGTCTTCATTAACACCAATAACCGTCGCCAGAATATCCTCTTTAAAGTCATTCGTTGCCACATCAAACACAGAGGTACTAGCTTGGAAATCTAAAGCCTGATAGCGAAAACTCTGGGCATAACGTTTTTCAAAACGCTCTTTGAAGTCACGCACTAGATTAGCCAGCGTGAGTTCATTTAAATAGTTTGTATTTCCATGATAGGTTTCTTTTAAGGCATTCAGTAAACTCTTATGCAATTGCGCCGGTTTTAATTTGGTACGCTGGGTCAGTTTGAGCAAGAATTCACCATATTTCATACCAGTAATTGGTTTACGGCTGTCATAATTGGCTGTTTGTTCACGTATCCGCATCTCACCATTTTCATCATGATAATACAGTTCGTTGCGCGTGAATTCTGGATACTGGAATGTAAAGTTATCCTTATTACGTATCATTTCATCGATAAGAAGTTGCAAGGCATCATCATTCACGCGGTCAAATTCTAACATATAGCGATTAGCAAATTGCTCCCACAAATGGCGCATTTTTTGCCAATTCTCTTTATTGAGCTTAATACGCTGTTTATCCTTGAGACCACCGGTGGTAATTTTACCTTTCTTAACTTGTGTCGTTTCCGTTAGAATCGGATACAAGTCCATCAATTTTTCAAAACCATTCTCTTTAAAGTCATTATTACGTTTAATAATACCTTCAGTATCGAGTTGTTCTAATAGAGTTTCTTCATCTAAGTTGTCTGTCTTTTCAAGAATTAATTGAATCATCTCTGACGTCAATTTTGTCTCATCTAATTTAACGATCGCATCGGCATTAACTTCTGTCACTAATTTATTGGCAAACTCTTTTTCATCATAGCCAATCAAGAAACGTAATCTACTTGGGAGTTCATCCTGCAACAATCGATGACCATTCTCGTCAACCGGTAAGCGCAGGCCACGGCCAACTTCTTGAATTTTAGAATTTTCACTGCCTGAAGTTCGTAACTTGGCAATGACGAAAACATTGGGATTATCCCAGCCTTCACGAAGCGTCCACTTAGAGAATAAGAAACGACGCGTCTGCCAATTCCCTTTACCATCTTTAAACGACAACAGTTTTTCTTTATTTTTTAAGATATCATCGACTTCAGCTTGAATCGCTTCATCTCCAGAACCACGATCTTCACCAAAGTAACCCGCATGAACATTTTCCGTTAAATCAGCTAGAGTAGCTTGTAAGAACGATAAGTATTCTTGCTCCCGAGGCAATTTTTTCAAACGAAACTCACGTATCAGCGCTTCAACTTTCCGTCGAAGGTGTTTCTCGAATAGCTCTTTCAACCAACCTTTTTCATCTCGATAAGATTTAATGGAATCAATAAAGAAGAGTGACAAGGTTTTAACTTTTGGTTGATAGTCGTTTTCACGCATAAAATTAGGTATTTCTGCCTCAAAATGTTTTTCAATCGCATCACGAATAATGAGTTCTTGGTAAGAGCTTGTCATCGTAGCCGGTAAAAAAGCCATACCTTTTTCCAGCTCTAACCCATTTGAGAGCATCTTAGCTCCTTCATAATAGATATCCCCATCAAACCCGATGTCCTCACCGACACTGTAAGTATAGGTGGTTGACCCATTCTTTAAAACCAATTGCTTGCTGGTTACCGAGTCCACCACATACCTGTCCTTAGCGTCCGTCTCAGTCACATTGGGATAATAAACATCAATGCCTTTAACTAAACCATTGTTGAAAGAAGAGACCGCATTGAGATTAAATTGCGGTTGTTTGCGGTAATAGTCTTTCACTAGAGTTGCTTGACGACCTCTGCCAACCTTAACATCAGGAAAGGTTGCGCCAAAGCGAATAATCATTTGTGGTTCAACCGCAGTAATTGATTTATAGTTTGCTTTATCTCTTGGGAAGCGATGTGGCTCATCAATCATCACGATTGGACGAGTAGCTTTGAGTCCTTCTAAGGGCGATGTCCAGCCAGACAAGAGCGTTTGAGCGTAATCTTTCTTCATAGATGTTGAATTAAGCATTCCGGCATTAATCAATAAGACTTGAATGGTCGATGAATTCAAGCGATCCCCTTCAATAAATTCAACCAAATGAGCTGGCAAGAGACCTTTCTTACTATTAAAGTCACCAGCATTAATTACATTGAGATTGATTTGAGTATTTTCGTAAAATTGCGAAAAGTGCTGCTTGGCGTAATCCGCCGTGATAAAGTTTTTCCAACCTTCTTTGATTGCTGGACTTGGCACCACAACGATAAACTTGAACAAGCCATATTTTTGGTGCAAATCATACATAGCTCGTACACCCACGTATGTTTTACCCGTTCCCGTCTCCATCTTGATATCAATATTCGTATGCTCTTCGCCTCGTCCTTTAATAATCGGATTGGCGTACACATAATCTTTATCTGGGTCCGTTGTGCTTTCATCCAAACCATAAAATGCTTCATCTAATGCTTGGAGGGCTTCCAGCTGGTGGGGTAATTCTTCTAATAGAATCTTCATGCTATACTGCCTCCTAATATCTCACTTGTAGATTGACTTTATTTTCGAGTTGATTGAGTGCAATCTCTAATTCGCGTAAGCTTTCCATTTCCAGGGTATAGCCATAGACAACAATGGTTTGAACCACTAATTCATTTTTACCTATCGCATTGACCAACGCTCTCGTATTCTCTGCTCGCCAATTGTTCGCAATTAAGTAAATCCGTTGATTGTTCACATAAGGCAACTGAATTCCAGCAAAGTCTTTCATCTGTAATGGCACATCAAATTGGTAGTTATCTTTCGCAAGGTAAGTGTGTAAAATGGTATCAAAGCCATCTGCATTCCCTGCGACACCTAATTTTTCACTTGAGAATGCGTCAATCATGTCATCGAATAAGTCGAGTTGAAGATTATCAGCATACTCAATTTTATCAAGGGTATCTTGGGTAGGTGATACCACACGGTAATGCTTAAATCCAAAATCTTGTGATTCTGTCAGTAAAGGATTTTCTTCTTTGATTTTTCTTGCTGCACGAATAATTCGCTCACGTGAGATTTCATCAATTGAACGATAACCGGCTTTGTATGCAGCTTCCCCGCCTTTAGTTGGAACTTCTTTACCATCAGAATTCACTGTAAAAGTTGGTTCAGGCAAAGTACACATGATGTATTGCCGATTCCCACCATCTTTGGCATTCAGTTGCATGACTGCATCGGCTGTTGTAGAGGAACCAGCGAAGAAGTCTAAAACAACAGCATTTGTATTTGTGCTGGTTCCAATTTGAATCATATCTCTTATAAGACTAATGGGCTTTGGGTTGCTGAATAATCGTTCTTCCCCAAAATAATTTTTCAGCTCATTAGTTCCATTACCCGAACTATATTCTGGCTTATAAAATAGAGTTTTTGGTTTAGACGATGGTAAATCACCAACACTAGGTCTTTGTTTCTTATATAGACTGTATCCATTACGTCCAGTTTTTACAATAATTTCATCAGGTTTTGCTTTCACTGCACTATATCCCCAACGCCATCTGTTTCATATTTCTCAGTTAACTCC